>PVBE011308956.1_pt1 | contig 65173 bp, 64 predicted proteins | sample 1631181 | NCBI WGS metagenome assembly PVBE01 (sample SAMN08397723, study PRJNA350692) | Marine metagenome, whole genome shotgun sequencing project. | isolation source: water | place: Pacific Ocean | collected 2012-04
GAGCTCGCCCGCGCCGAGGGCGTCCCCGTCGCCCTCGTGGTGCACCACGGGCGGCCCGACGGCGGCCTCTTTGATCCCGACGGGGAATTCGCCGTCATCGCCGGCCAGGTCGCCCCGGCACCGGGAGAGCCGGTGATCACCAAGACCATGCCCAACGCCTTCGCCAGCACCCGGCTCGACGCGCAGTTGAAGGAGTTTGAGCGCGGCGAATTGATCATCGCCGGCTCTATGATCCACATGTGCGTCAGTTCCAGCGCCCGCGCCTTTTCCGAACTCGGCTACCGCGCCACGGTGGTGGCCGACGACCTGCACAACTTAGCCACGCCTCTGATCCGCTACGAGACTGGCGATTACGCCAAGGTCGGCGAACTCTGCCCGTGCGGTCGCGGTCTTCGGGTGCTCAGCCGCATCCTGGGGCGGACCCGCAACATGGTCACGTTGCCCGGTGGAGAAAAGGCCTGGCCGTTGCCCTATTGGTTGCGCGAGCTGCTAGCCACGGTACAGGTGCGCCAGATCCAGTTCATCCAACGCAGCCTCGACGAGATCGCCGTCAAGCTCGCCGTCGAGCGCGACCTGACGGAACTGGAGGAGGACGGCTTGCGCAAGCTTTTCCTCCGCCGCCTCGGCCACCCGTCCAAGCTGCGCTTCATCTGCGTCGACGACATCCCGCGCTCGGCAGGCGGCAAGTACGAGGATTTTGTCTCTGAAATCTAGGAGGCGGAAGCGGGGGGTGGGGGCGGAGGTGAGCAGACGTAAGGCGATGGGCCACCGGGGGCGAGTCGCAAGAATGATGACAAATGCTGACAAAATGTCATCATTCGAAATGGCCGGCCGAAACCCGCCGGCGCGCTACCGGCGCGGCGCAATACCGCGCCGTCCGCCAGACGCAACACACCAAGGGAGCAGCCAAGTGACCCTCAACATCACCCTATCGACGGTCGAGCAGGTCGGTGACATCGCCAAGCGCGCCGGCGCCGAGATTATGAAGATCTACGAGACCGACTTCGCCGTCGACGCCAAGGCCGACGCCTCGCCGGTCACCGAGGCCGACCGTGTCTCCGAGGACCTCATCGTGGAGGCGCTGCGGGGCGAGATCACCAGCGACTTTCCCATCGTCGCCGAGGAGGCCTTCGCCGCCGACGTCGTGCCCGATATCAGCGGCGTGGCGGCCTTCTGGCTGGTCGACGGGCTCGACGGCACCAAGGAGTTCGTCAAGCGCAACGGCGAGTTCACCGTCAACATCGCGCTCATCGAGGCGGGCCGCCCGGTGATCGGCGTCGTCCACGCGCCGGCCGTCAACGCCACCTACTGGGGCAGCGCCTATGGCACCTTCGCCGAGACCGACGGCGGCGCGGCGCCCCAGGTGTCGTGCCGGCCGAGGCCAAGCGGCGGGCTGGTGGCGGCGGTCAGCCGCTCGCACCGCGGCGACGAATTGGACGGGTTTATTTCCCAACACGACGTCGTCAAGGAGATCGACGCCGGTAGCGCCCTCAAGTTCGGCCTGGTCGCCACCGGGCGCGCCGATGTGTACCCGCGCCTCGGGCGCACCATGGAATGGGACATCGCCGCCGGCCACGCCGTGGTGCGCTTCGCCGGGGGACGCGTCGCCGACCTCGAAGGCGTCGACATCAGCTACGGCAAACCCGGTTTCGAGAACCCATCCTTCGTCGCCTGGGGCGCCGAGGCGGACGCCGAAATCGATTGACTCCGGGCATGAAAAAGAGCAAACTTTTCAGGTGTTCGGGGATCCGGCTCCGCAGTGATCGCACTCGGTGCGGTCACTGCGGAGCCGGATCATTGCCATGGGTGGTCCGAGCCGAAAGCAGCAAAAGAGCAGAGAGTCTCTCCTACGGAGGCGGCTCTCTTTTAAGAGTGGCGGCCAGCACGTGACCCCGCCTACCACCAACATACAATCCGCCACGGATGACGCCATAACCGAGGCCGCCGCCCTGCTCCGCGCCGGCAAGCTGGTGGCCTTCCCCACCGAGACGGTCTATGGCCTGGGCGCAGACGCAACTAATGACGCCGCCGTCGCCGCCGTCTTCGCGGTCAAGGGCCGCCCTGCCTTCAATCCCCTGATCGTACACTTCGCCGACGCCGGGGGGGCGGCCAGGGCCGTGGCCTTCGACGAACGCGCCCGGCAACTGGCCGACGCCTTCTGGCCGGGCGCCCTGACCCTAGTCCTGCCCAGGCACCGGCAATGCGCCATTTCGCTGCTGGTCAGCGCCGGGCTCGACAGCGTCGCCGTGCGCGTGCCCGACCATGCGGTGGTGGGCGCCCTGTTGGAGGCCGCCCACTGCCCCATCGCGGCGCCCAGCGCCAACCGCGCCGGACGCCTCAGCCCGAGCCGCGCCGGGCACGTCGCCGAGGAGCTGGGCGGGGCCGTCGATCTCATCCTGGACGGCGGCCCGTGCAGCCTCGGCGTCGAATCGACGGTCATCGACTTGACCGGTGCGGCGCCCGCCCTGCTGCGCCCCGGTGGCGTGACGGCCGAGGAGATCGAGGCCCTCGTCGGACCCCTCGCCCCCGCCGACTCCCCCGGCGGCGCCGGCGGCGCGCCCAAGTCCCCCGGCCTGGCCGGCCGCCATTACGCGCCCGCCAGGCCGCTGCGCCTCGATGCCCATGAGGCACGACCCGGCGAGACCCTGCTCGCCTTCGGCCCCGGCGCCCCGGCCCATGAACTCAACCTGAGCCCGGCCGGCGACGTGGCGGAAGCGGCGGCCAACCTGTTCGCCATGCTGCGCTCCCTCGACCGCCCGCAAAATGCCGGCGATTCCGGGGGCATCGCCGTCATGCCCATCCCCCACTCCGGACTGGGGCGCGCCATCAACGACCGGCTCAACCGAGCCACGCGGGCGGGGGGGGACTAGGTGGACGGCGCCGGCGGGCCAGGGTCAGGACGCCGCCACCGGGCGCGGCGCCGACAGCTGGGCGAGGGCGGAGACCAGGGGCGTCGAGGAGAAGGCGGCGAGCGACAGTACCGCCTTGACGGCGTAGACGCGGGCCCGTCATTCGGCCGAGGTGAAGCGCCCCACCAGGGTGTCGTGGATGGGGGTCTCGCCCAATACCAGGAACATCATGACAAACAACATGACCAGCAAGGGCGCACCGCAGGCGTTGGCGGCGAGCAGCAGCAACGCCACCTAGAGGAACACGGTGCCACGTAGACCGGTTTCAACGGGTAGCGGTCGAGAAGGAGGCCGACCACGACCTGGCCGGCAGCGGCGAAGGCGATGACCACGAACACCCAAGCGCCGACCTCCGTCGTCCTCGCCGCCAGCTCCGCCAGGCGTTCCTCGAACACCTTGGGCAGGGCCACGGTGAGGACGTTGAAGGTCATGCCGTCCGCGGAATGCGCCGCCGGGCACGATGAACGCGGCGCGCCAGCTTATGAGGTCGGAGAGCGCCCCGGTGACGGTGGCGGCAAGGGCCACGCCCAGGTTCCCGAAGACGCCGTTGATGCCGATCGCCTTGCCCAGGCAGCGCACGTTCTCGACTACCACGGCGGTGCCGACGGGATGATAGATCGACGAAAACAGCCCGATGAGCACCAGACCGCCGGCCATCCCCACCTTTCCCTCGGCGAGGCCGAGGAGGACCGACGAGGCGCCGATGCCGATGAAGAACAGGCCCATCATGCCGCGCCGGCTCCAGCGGTCGCCGAGCCACCCGGCCGGCAGGGTGCCGATACCCAGGGCGGCGAAGGTGTACATGGAAAGGGACAACCACTCTCCGTAAGTGCCGGGGAATTCGTCGCCCATGGCCAGCACCGCCGTCAGGTAGAGTAGCAGGAACAAGTGGGCGTAGGTATGTCCGACGTTCATGAACAGCATGGTCGCTGTTCGCCGTTGCAGGCGCGCCATGGGCCCTTCGGCCCTCCGGGCTTGAAAAACTTGCCACTTTCTTGGACATTTCCGCCTGCTTCCACCACCAGAAACGTATATTGAGTGGACCGAACCCCGCAGCGCACCGATCGAGCCGCCGCCGCATCCACTAAGCAAGGCCGACGATGTCTACGACGCAAGCCACACTCGACGCCATCCGCGCCGTGGTCGGTCCCCAGGGATGGATCGCCGAGGCGGCAGACATGGCGCCCTACCTAGTCGAGGAACGCGGCCTCTATCACGGATCTTGCGCCCTGGTGGCACGCCCGGCGTCGGTGGCGGAGACCGCCGAGGTGGTGCGCTTGTGCGCGGCGGGAGGGGTGCCCATCGTCGCCCAGGGCGGCAACACGGGACTGGTCGGCGGCGGCGTGCCCGATGGCGGCATCGTGCTTTCGACGGGCCGCCTGAAGCGCATCCGCGCCCTCGATCCCCTCAACCACACCATCACCGTGGAAGCCGGGTGCGTGCTGGCCAACGTGCAGGAGGCCGCCGAGGAGGCCGGCCTCTTGTTTCCGCTCAGCCTGGGCTCGGAGGGCAGTTGCCAGATCGGCGGCAACCTTTCGACCAACGCCGGCGGGGTGGCGGTGCTCAGATACGGTAACGCCCGCGACCTGGTCCTCGGCCTCGAGGTGGTGTTGCCCGACGGCACCGTGTGGGAAGGCTTGCGCGCCTTGCGCAAGGACAACGCCGGGTTTGAGTTGAAGCACTTGTTCATCGGGGCCGAGGGCACGCTCGGCATCATCACCGCCGCCGTGCTCAAGCTATTCCCCGCCCCCAGGACCCGGGAAAGGGCGCTCGCCGCGGCGGGCGACCTCAAGTCCGTCCTCGGCTTGTTCGCGCGGGCCCGCGCCGCGGCGGGGGACTCCCTGACCGCCTTCGAGATGATGTCTCGGCGCTGCATGGAGTTAGCCTGCCGCCACAACGAGAGGGTGCGGGATCCCTTCGCCGCGCCGCACGCCTATTACGCCTTGATGGACCTGACCAGCCCGCGCCCCGGCGAGCCCTTGCTTGAGGCGCTGGAATCATTGCTCTCGGCGGCCCTTGAGGACGGCGAGGTGACGGACACGGTGATCGCCGCCAGCACCTCCCAAGCCCGGGACCTGTGGCGCATCCGCGAGACCATCACCGAGGCGCAGAAGCACGAGGGCGCCAGCATCAAGTACGACGTCTCGGTGCCGGTGTCGCGGGTGCCTGAGTTCGTGGCCAGCGCCCGTATCCTGGTGGAGGCGGAGTTGCCGGGCATCCGCGTCGTCGACTTCGGCCACATGGGCGACGGCAACGTCCACTTCAACCTGAGCCAGCCCGAAGGCGCCGACGGCGCCGCCTTCCTCGCCCAACGGGAGCACTTCAACCGCATCGTCCACGATCTGGCCGTCGGCATGGGCGGCAGCTTCAGCGCCGAGCACGGCATCGGGACCCTCAAGCGCGACGATCTGGTGCGCTACAAACCAGCCGTGGAAGTGGACCTGATGCGGCGCCTCAAGGCGGCCCTCGACCCCAACAACATCATGAACCCGGGGAAGGTGCTATAATCGGTGGCCGCCGGTGACAGCGCCCGAATTTAGCGAAGGACCGACGCCATGACACCCTACCAAGCCCCCCTCGCCGACATGCGCTTCGTGCTCGGTGAGCTTGCCGGCCTCGAGGAAATCGCCGCCCTGCCGGGGCTCGGCGAAGCGACGCCGGACCTGGTCGACGCTGTGCTCGAGGAAGCCGGACGCTTCGGCGCCGAAGTCCTGGCGCCCCTGAACAAGATCGGCGACACCGAGGGATGCATGCTCGAGAACGGTGTGGTGCGAACGCCGAGCGGATTCCGCGACGCCTACGCCCGCTTCGTCGAAGGGGGCTGGAACGGCGTCCCGCTGAGTCCCGATTACGGCGGGCAGGGCCTGCCGTGGCTGGTGTCGACCGCCGTCTCCGAGATATGGAACGCTGCCAACCTGTCGTTCGCGCTGTGCCCGATGCTCACCCAGGGCGCCGTGGAGCTCTTGTCGGCACACGGCTCACCCGAGCAGAAGGCGCTGTACCTTCCCAAGCTGGTGGAGGGGACGTGGAACGGCACCATGAACTTGACCGAGCCGCAGGCCGGATCCGATCTCGCCCGCCTGAGCACCCGGGCGGTGCGCGACAATGGCCTGTACCGCATTACCGGGCAGAAGATTTTTATTACCTACGGTGAGCACGACTTCACGGAAAACATCATCCACATGGTGCTGGCCCGCCTCCCCGACGCGCCGCCCGGCATCAAGGGCATCTCGCTGTTCATCGTGCCCAAGTTCCTGGTCAACGCAGACGCCTCTCTGGGGCCGCGCAACGACGTCCGGTGCGTGTCCATCGAGCACAAGCTGGGGATCAACGCCAGTCCGACGGCGGCGTTGTCTTTCGGTGACGACGGGGGCGCTGTCGGCTACCTAGTCGGCGGGGAAAACCAGGGCATCCAGTGTATGTTCTTCATGATGAACAACGCCCGGCTGGCCGTCGGCCTGGAGGGCGTCGCCGTCGGCGAGCGCGCCTACCAACAGGCCCGCGCCTATGCCCGCGAGCGGGTACAGGGGCACGCGCTGGGCGACAGCGGCGACCCGCCCGTCACCATCGACCACCATCCGGACGTCCGCCGTATGCTGCTTTCGATGAAGGCCCAGGTCGAGGCGACGCGCTCCCTCGCCTATTACGTGGCCGCCGCCATCGATATGGCCAAGCGCCATCCCGACGAGGAAGTGAGGCGCCAAAAGCAGGCCTTCGCCGATCTCATGACCCCGGTGGTCAAGGCGTGGAGCAGCGACGCCGGCATCGACATCGCCAACACCGGCATCCAGGTCCACGGCGGCATGGGATACATCGAGGAGACGGGGGCCGCCCAGCTCTTGCGCGACGCCCGCATCGCCACCATCTACGAGGGCACCAACGGCATCCAGGCCAACGACCTGATGGGGCGCAAGGTGGTGCGGGAGAAGGGCATCACCATCAAGGCCTTCATCGAGACCATGCGCAGCCTGGACGGCGAGTTGGCGGTCGCCCCCGAAGACGATATTGCCGTTATCCGGACGCGGCTCGGCCTTGCCATCGACGCCCTCGCCAAGGCCACCGACTGGGCGGTCGAGACCTACCCGTTCGATCAACGGGCGGTGGCCGCCGGCGCCGTTGATTTTCTGCGCTTGTTCGGCATCGTTTCGGGCGGCTGGCTGATGGCGAAAGGGGCGCTAGCCGCCCACGGCAAGCTGGCGGCGGGCGACGGGGACGGCCGTTTCCTGAAAGGGCGGCTAGCCTCGGCACGCTATTTCGCGGACCATTTGCTTTCCCAGGCCCCGATGCTTCACGTCGCGGTCACGGAAGGTGCCGCCGCCGTGCTGGCGGTCGAGAAAGAGCAGTTCTGAGTCCGGGACGCAACCGGGCACCAGCGCACGCCGCAAGCCGTCTTGTTAATCCTTGATTTTCGAACGCTCTTACAACACTTTGGCTGACGCGGACCACTAGACCGGGGGCAATGAAGGGCATCACCAAATACGTGCTGTGGCAGCTGCTGGTGGGAATGATTCTCGTCACGGCGGGGCTGACGTGTGTGATCTGGCTCAGTCAGTCGCTTCGCTTCGTCGAAATGATCATCAATCGAGGGCTTCCGGTCGGCACGTTCACCTATCTCACCATGCTGCTGCTGCCGAATTTCCTATCGATCATAATGCCCTTCGCCCTGTTTACGGTGGTCGTGTTCACTTACAACAAGCTCATTACGGACCGCGAACTGGTGATCATGCGCTCGGCCGGACTGAGCCAGATCTCCCTCGCCAAGCAAGCTTTGATTCTAGCCTTTGCCGTCCTCCTCGTCGGGTACGCGTTGACCCTCTACCTGCTGCCCACATCCTACCGCATGTTCCGCGAGATGCAGTGGGATATCCGCTACAACTACTCGAGAATCCTGCTCCGGGAAGGCGCCTTCAACATAATATCGGACGACGTCACAGTGTACGTGCGCAAGCGCACCGGCGACGGTCAGCTCCACGGTATCCTGGTCCATGACGTGCGCAAGAAGGACAAGCCGTTAACGGTCATGGCCGAACGCGGCGCCGTGATTGACGCCGACGGCTATGCCCGTGTCGTCATGTTCAACGGCAATCGTCAGAAAATCGATAAGAAAACAAGAAATCTCTCTATATTGTATTTTGATAAGTACGCATTTGACCTCGTAAACAAAAAGGTAGACAGCGGTATTCGTTATCGTGAAGCCAGGGAAAGAATGCCTCTGGAACTGTTAAATATAGAGAAAGAAAAACTTATGAACAAAAAGGACTATGGAAAGTTCATCGTCGAGGGCCATAACCGCTTCGTATCCCCGCTCTCCGCCTTAACCTTCACCCTTGTCGGGTTGGCGTGCCTCATTTCGGGAAGCATCACCCGGCGCGGCCAGACGCGCCGCGTCGTGGCGGCGGTCGGAATCGTCGTCCTTTTGCAGGCCGCCGCCATGGGCCTGCAGAATTTGTCGGCTCGGGACTTCCGGTGGATACCACTGATGTACGTGAACGCGTTTCTGCCCATGTTGCTCGCTCACTGGTACATGCTGCACCCCCCCCGCCGACGTCGTTCCGGTACCGGCGCCCGGTTGGCTACGGCGACCTAGTGGAGGAGGACGGACGTGCGTCTTTCGACCACCCTGTCGGTGTATATTGGACGCCATTTTTTGCTGAGTTTCGTGGCCATATTCATGATTTTCATGGCCCTGATCCTTGTCTTCGACCTCGTCGAACTGCTGCGCCGCGCCTCGACACGTCAAGAAGTGCCTTTCACGACACTCATGGAGATGGCGATCCTCAAGCTGCCCCATATGGGCCAGCAGACGTTTCCCTTCGCGGTGTTATTTGGAGGGATGGCGGCATTTTGGCGGCTGACCCGATCCCATGAACTGGTGGTTGCCCGTGCCGCCGGCGTATCGGCGTGGCAGTTTTTGTGTCCGGTCCTGCTCATCGCACTTCTTCTGGGTTTGCTGAGAATAGGCGTACTTAATCCCATGGCCTCGGCGATGCTGTCCAAATACGAGCAACAGGAAACGGCCTTGCTCAAGGGACGGCATAGTTTTCTCTCGATTTCTCGGACCGGTTTGTGGCTGCGCCAATCGAGCAAGTCCGGCCAATCGGTGGTGAACGCCAAGCACATACTACAAAAAAACGCCAACGTGGAGCTGCATGATGTCACCGTCTTCGTGTACGAGGGAAAAGATAAATTCAAAGAGCGTATCGACGCCGATCAAGCCAATCTGGCAGACGGATTTTGGCATCTTAGGACGGCTTGGCTGACGGCACCGGAGAAGCCGCCGCGTTTCGAATCGGAATACTGGCTGGAGACCAATCTTACGCTTGCCAAAATTCAAGACAGTTTCGCGCCTCCGGAAACGATGTCGTTTTGGGACCTGCCGGCGTTCATCAATACCCTCGAGAACGCGGGCTTCTCGGCGACACGGCACCGCCTCTACTGGCATTCCCTGCTTGCCGCGCCGCTCCTGATGTGCGCCATGACCCTGATCGCGGCAACTTTCACTTTGCGGCACGTACGCCGCGGGGGAACCACATACATCATCACCGGCGGCGTTCTCACCGGTTTCGTCTTCTATTTCTTCTCCGATCTCGTCTTCGCTCTCGGACTCTCCGACAGTATCCCCGTGACGCTAGCCGCGTGGGCGCCGTCCAGCGTCACCACGCTCCTCGGGCTTGCCATGCTGCTCCATCTGGAAGACGGTTGAGTGCCCATGAACAGGGGTTGGGCGTTTGCCGTCACCATCCTTGCCGCGGCTTTCGCCAGCGCGATCATGGTTGGCGCCGTCGAGGCCGAAATTCCCAGCACTCCCGACATTCCCGTCCTGCTGAGGGCGGACACCATGAAGTACGACCGCGAGCTCGGAATCGTCGCCGCCAGTGGCAACGTCGAAGTATCCCAAGAGGATCGAATCCTGCTTGCCGATACCGTTTCCTTTAACCAACGCAAGGACACACTCACCGCTTCCGGCAACATCGCGATTCTGGAGCCCACCGGGGAAGTCTTGTTCGCCGAGCACGTGGAATTCACGGGCGACCTGAAGGATGGAATTATCAAGGACCTGCGCTTGCTACTCAGCGACTCCGCCCGGATCGCCGCCGCCGGGGGACGGCGCTCGGACGGTAATCTGTTGGTCATGCGCAACGCCGTTTATTCCCCGTGCGACCTCTGTAAGGAAGATCCGACGCGTCCGCCACTCTGGCAACTCAAGGCCATCAAGGTGGTGCACGACAAAAGAACCAAAAACATAGAATACAGGGATGCTTGGCTTGAATTTACCGGCGTTCCAGTGGTCTACACGCCCTACCTCTCGCTGCCGGACCCGACCGTAAAACGCCGCACCGGGTTTCTGGTGCCCAGCTTCGGCAGTTCGAGCGACCTGGGCTTCGTCTTGAAGACACCCTATTTCGTGGACATCGCCCCCAATATGGATGCCACCATTAGCCCCATACTTACCACCAAGGAAGGCGGCGGTGTCGCCGGCGAGTACCGCCATCGCCTCATGGACGGCGAGATCGATTTTTTGGGCAGCATCGTCGTCGATTCGGAGGATGAGGTGCGCGGGCATTTGTTCTCGGAAGGACGTTTCCATATTGACGATACATGGCGCAGCGGGTTCGATATCGAACGCGCTACCGACGACACGTATTTGCGCCGCTACGACTTCAGCGCAGAGAGGACCCTGACCTCCCGTTTGTTCGTGGAAGGCTACCGCCGCCGCAATTACTTCGCCGCCAATGCCTACGCGTTCCAAGGATTGCGCGAGGACGACGATCCCGGGCAAACGCCTCTCGCAATGCCCATGATCGATTTCAGCCACGTGGGCGAAGCGGACCGCTACGGAGGTCGCACCAGCCTGGATGCTAGCTTGCTCGCTCTAAGCCGGACGGAGGGCACGGATTCCCGCCGCCTGTCGCTGGAAGCCGGCTGGCGCCTGCCCCATATCGAATCGTTGGGTGCGATTTTCGAGCTATCGTCGTCGCTGCGGGGAGACCTCTACCACGTGAACGGCCTGGACAGGGACGAACCGCAAGGCAAGTTCAGCGGGATTACCGGGCGGGTGGTTCCCCGAGCCGCCCTGGAAGGCCGTTTTCCCGCCTCCCGTCAACAGGGCACGATTTCACAGGTTATCGAGCCCGTGGTCCAGTTCGTCGTGAGCCCTTTTGGTGGCAATCCAAGCAACGTTCCCAACGAGGACAGTCAGGATTTCGAGTTCGACGACACCAATCTTTTCACCTCGAACCGCTTTACCGGGTTTGACCGCGTGGAAGGCGGGCCGCGTGTCAACTACGGGATAAAGTGGGGGGTCTTTAGCGGCTCGCATGGCAGCACGACCCTTGTCATCGGGCAGAGCTACCGGTTCAAGGCGGACGGCACCTTCGAACAGGGAAGCGGCCTCGAAGACAATGCTTCCGATATCGTGGCCAAACTGCATGTGTCACCCGGCAGCCACTTGGATATCATGTACCGCACCCGCCTCGACAACGACAACCAGGAAACCCGGCGCAATGAAATAAACCTGCGTCTCGGGCCGTCTGCCTTGCGGCTATCGGCCGACTATCTTTTCTTCGACGGGCAGCAAAGTTTGGGCTTCCCCGATCGAGAGGAAATCAACTTCGCGCTAAACGCGCGACTGACGCGGCGTTGGCGGTCAAAGGTTTCCGTCGCAAACGACCTGAGCGGCGAGGACAGTGGCTTGCGCTCGGCCGGGCTGAGCCTAACCTACGAGGATGAATGCTTCGTGTTTTCCGCCAACGCCAAACGGACATTCTTCCAGGACCGGGACCTTAGGCCAACGGATTCCGTGTTCCTTCGCCTCACATTCAAGACCTTGGGTGACGTTCAAACCGCTGTCCAGTAGTAAACCACCGAGCCGATAACCTGATCCGGGAAAGTCAAAGGGTGAGTTGCCCGACCTCCACCTGTAAGCCTAACATGGGCAATCTCATTCGAACCCGATGCGAACCTTGGGCGGATCGGCCATGCGATCGGTAGCACTGCTATATGTACTGCTCTATTCTCTTCTCCTTGTCGGAGCCGCGAAGGCGCAGGACGTGTTGCGCATCGCCGCCATCGTCAACGATGAAGTGATTTCACTTCAAGACCTCGGCAAGCGACTGTCGTTTACCATGGCTTCCGCCGGACTCGAGGATCGGCCTGAGATTCGGCGCCGCCTCGCGCCCCAGGTCTTGCGCGGGCTGATTGACGAAAAGCTCAAATCGCAGGAAGCCAAGCGCCTCAACATACGCATCGCCAGTAGCGATATGGAGAAGGTGCTGAGACAGGTAGAGAAACAGAACAAAGTACGGAAGGGAGGGCTCAAGAACTTCCTGGCCCGAAAAGGGATCAAGTTGACGGCCTTCGCCGAACGGATCGAAAAAGACCTTGCCTGGTCGCAGGTCGTCGATCGCGCCATCCGCCCGAGAATCCACATCAGCCAAGAGGAAATCGACGATATGCTGGCCCAGATCAAGGCCGGAAAAGGCAAGCCGGAGTATCAGGTAGCGGAAATTTTCCTGCCCATCGACAACCCTGGAAATGAGAACGAAGTCCGCGTGCTTGCCGAGCGCCTCATTCAGCAACTGCAGTCGGGAGCAACATTTTCGGGGCTGGCGCAAAACTTTTCGCAAAGCGCCGCCGCCGGTGGCGGGGGGGAATTGGGGTGGATCAGACAAGGACAGTTGTTGGAGAAACTCGACAAGGTCCTCGTCAACCTGCGGACGGGCCAGACCTCGGCGCCGATCCGGTCGATCGCCGGATATCACATCCTGCGTCTGCTCGACCGCCGCGTCGGCTCAGGGTTGACCGAACAAACGATGCAAGACCCGTCGGTTTCGCTGCAGCAACTATTCCTGCCCCTGACAAGCACGGCGAATGAAACCGAGGTGGCCAGCCAAACCGCGCTGGCCACGACTATGGGCCAGCTCGCCGCCGATTGCTCGGATATGAAACGCCTAGGCACGGAACTCGGCTCGACCATGTCGGGGGGGCTCGGCAAGGTCAAGATGAGCCAACTGCCCCTGGAAATCCGCGCCGTGGTCAAGCAATTGCCCGTCCAAAAACCCAGTCAGCCCATTCGCGTCAAAAATGGGGTAATGGTCCTCATGGTCTGCGACCGCGAACCGGCGCGGAAACCCCAGGCAAAAATATCGGAGCCCGCCAAACGTGAACGGGTACAAAGGAAGCTTATGAAGGATCGCATTGATGTCGCGGTTCGCCAGTACCTTCGCGACCTGCGCCGCGCTGCCTTCGTGGAAATAAGGATATGACACCTTGCTCCCCGCGTCGAAAGGAGACGGCAGCCCCTCTCGCCCTGACCATGGGGGAGCCTGCGGGAATCGGCGGCGAACTCACGCTCAAGGCTTGGCTGCGCCGTGACGAAACACCGACGTTTTTTGCCATAGACGACCCGGACAGATTGCAGCGTCTGGCCCGAACCCTCGATCTTCCCGTCAGACTTGCCGTCATCGATACTCCACAACAGACCTCGGCCACGTTCGAGGCGGCCCTCCCGGTGCTGGCGCGCCGGCTCGCCGTTGCGTCCGTACCCGGGACACCGAACCTGGAAAATGCTCCCGCCGTGCGCGCCTCCATAGAGGACGCCGTCGCCTCGGCCATGTCGGGCCAAGCGGCGGCGGTGGTGACCAACCCGGTGCATAAGGAGACCCTTTACAGGTCCGGATTCCCGTTTCCCGGTCACACTGAATTCCTCTCCGATCTGGGCAGGCTGGCGACGCCGCCGGTCATGATGCTGGTCTCGGCGGGGTTGCGCACGGTGCCCGTCACCGTCCATGTCAGCCTGGCGAATGCCGTCAAATCGTTAAGCACCGAGCGCATTATCTCCGCCGCGACCATCGCCGACGTGGCGCTCCGTACCGATTTCGGGCTCACCAAACCGCGACTGGCCGTGGCCGGACTCAATCCCCACGCCGGCGAAGGGGGCACTCTCGGCAACGAAGAGACGGAAGTCATCGTGCCCGCCATCGCGGCGCTCCGCGCCAACGGCATCGAGGTCTTCGGCCCGCGACCGGCAGACGCGCTTTTTAGCGCCCGTGCCCGCAAAGACTATGATGCGGCCATCTGCATGTATCACGACCAGGCCCTAATCCCGGTCAAGGCACTGGATTTCGACGGTGCCGTCAACGTCACCCTCGGCTTGCCCTTCGTGCGCACCTCGCCCGACCATGGAACCGCCCTTGAAATTGCCGGCGCCGGAAGCGCTGACGTGACGAGCCTGCTGGCGGCGCTCAGGGTGGCGGCCGACATGGCGCGGCGGCGCGCCACGGCAAGGGCCTGAAGGCGTCGTGCTGACGCCCCTGCCGCCGCTCAGGGAGGTTATTGCGCGCCACCGCTTGAGCGCCCGGCGCTCCCTCGGCCAGCACTTCCTTCTCGATTCCAACCTCACCGCCCGCATCACCCGTGCCGCCGGGGACCTCCGCGATCGCAACGTCATCGAAGTGGGGCCGGGGCCGGGCGGGCTCACCCGGGCGCTGCTCGAGACCGGGGCACGCCGTGTTTACGCCATCGAGCGCGACGGCCGCTGCATCACCGCCCTCAAGGAACTGGCCGCCGCGTACCCTGAGCGCCTTCACCTCACCGAAGGCGATGCCCTGGAGACGAACGCGGTGGCGCTGGCACCAGCACCGCGGTGCATCGTCGCCAATCTGCCCTACAACATCGCGGTGCCGTTGCTGATTGGGTGGCTGCGGCGCGCCGGCGAGTTCGAGGCACTGACCCTGATGTTTCAAAAGGAGGTGGCGGAGCGGCTTACGGCGGCGCCCGGCGGCAAGGACTACGGGCGCCTTTCCGTGCTGGTCCAATGGCTGTGCGAGACGCGCCTGCTCTTCAACGTGGACCAGCGCGCCTTCACGCCGCCCCCCAAGGTCACCTCCACCGTGGTCTCGCTGATTCCGCGCAAGAAGCCTCTGGCCGCGGCCGATTGGGAGTCCCTCGAAGCGGTCACGGCGGCAGCCTTCGGGCAGCGCCGCAAGATGCTGCGCTCCAGCCTCAAGCCCCTCGGGCTCGACCTCGAAGCTCTGTCCATCGATGCCACGGCGCGGGCCGAGGAACTCGACGTCGAAATCTTCTGCCTGCTGGCGCGCGCTCATGCCGAGCCCCGTTGAACTCGAAGTTCAGGCGGCGAACGACCACATTGGGGAAATTCGACCACAGGCGTCCCCTCGATGCCGCCGGCGCGCTCCGCCATCGGCACCACCGGCCGGCTCGTGAGGCACGTAAGCCATTGCGCGGATCACCCCGCCGTGTGAAAACAAGGATCGACAAGGCGGTTCGGGACGCGGACCGGAACGCATGGAGAAATTCAACATGGCTAAATTCCTGATACTGGCGCGGCCCTCCAAACCCCTTCCCGAGAAGGCCAACGTCGAGAGTGCCCGCCAGCAGTGGATCGAGCTGCGCGACAAAAACAAAGCGGAGGTCTACGAGATCATCGAGGACAATGGCGCCGGGTTTGCCGCCTTCGTCGACGTCGACGACCACGACGAATTGATGGGCATCCTGTTCCGCAACCCGCTGGGTAGCTGGGGCGAGTACCAGGTCTACGCGCTGGGCACCTTGGAGGGCGAGATGCGCGCCATGCAAAGCGCCGGAATGCTGTGATCCCGGATCGACCGGATTAGCTGAAAGAACCCCATGGCCAAGTTCCTGATCATCAACCACCCCAAGCCCTCCCCCGTTCGCCGCGGGCGGCTGTCGGGCTGCGTCAATCATTTCGTCGACCTCGAGCATAGCGGCAAGGCGCGGGTCTGGCCGATCGCCGGGCTCAAGGGCTACGCGACCCTGGTCGACGTCGAATCCCACCAGGCGCTGGGCGAGATCCTGTCCGGCAATCCCATGCGCGACATCGAGGAATACAAGGTCATCGCACTGGGCGAACTCACCGAATAACGGCGACGGCACGCCGCCATCGATCACGACAGGGAGTAGGAAAAATCGCTATCCTCATCGAATATGAAGGGTGCTGGCCACAGGTCGCCGACACCGCCTTCCTGGCGGAGACGGCGACCCTCGTCGGCGACGTCGTCATCGGCAACGAATGCAGCATCTGGTTCGGCGCCGTGCTCAGGGCCGACCTCGGACCCATCCGCGTCGACGCCTACACCAACATCCAGGATAACTGCGTCATCCATTCGGAAACGGCGGCCGGCACGACGATCGGCCAGCGGGTGAACATCGGTCACGGCGCCGTGTTGCACGACTGCGTCGTCGGCAACGGTGCCGTCATCGGCATGAATGCGACGTTGCTCGTTGCCTGCAAGGTCGGCGACGAGGCTCTGATCGCGGCGGGCAGCGTGGTCCGAGAGAACGACGTGGTGCCGGACCGCATGGTGGCCGCCGGCATCCCCGCCACGGTCAAGAAGGAGTTGGGGGGAAAGGCCCAGGAGTTCCTGGAGCACGGCAACAAGGACTACCTCTATCTCATCCGCCACTACCCCGGCGGCGACAAACTGCCGGAATTGGACTACATTCCCGAACACCTGAAATAGGGCGTTGCGGCGCGGCTTGGCCGGGCGTGGTCCCGCGCCGCCAAGGCTCGCCATCGGAGCCTCCCGTAATAGACCGACTTGATTGGACGGCGGCCGTGCCCGGTGATAATTTTGCATTAGCTATTTGTGCCGTCTGGATTTCTTGGAGACGTAGTGGCGGTTGACCCGACCACTGATGTCAGAAAAGCGGCGCTGAAGAACCAGCATGGCGTCCAATTGATGGAGGCTGGGAAATTCGAGGGCGCCCAAACCCTGCCAGAGGACCGAAGCACCGCCGTGGAAAGCGAACACCTGTTCGCTCGAAGCGAGTCGCATTTTGACCTTCTGAGGCGGGTCATTCCGATTGAGAATCTTACCTATGAGGATTTCTCCCGGAGCTATCAGGTTCCCGTCAATTCGAAGGCGCACAGGTTCCAAGCGGACTCTGAGCTGGTCGGGCAAGGAATTGAACGGTTTGTCAGCTTTCTCGATCGTTTGAGTCGGCACGGCGACTTCAAGCATGGCGCCTAGCGCCTTCGGGCCTGCGCGCCGGCTTGCCACGCCCCCTTCACCTCAAGCGCATGGCGCCGATGAAGTCGGTGAGGCCGACTTGCCGTTCGCGCCGCAGCCGTTCGGCAGCGAGGATGGTTTGCACGGCCTGCACGCTGCGTTCGAAATCCCGGTTGACGATGACGTAGTCGTATTCCGGCCAGTGGCTCATTTCCGCCTCGGCCTCGGACATGCGCTTGGCGACCTCGGTGTCGGCGTCCTGGGCGCGGTAGCGCAGGCGATCCTCCAGGGCGGCCATGGAAGGGGGCAGCACGAAGATGCTGGCCACGTCGCCACGGGCGTTTTCGGTGAGCTGCTGGGTGCCTTGCCAGTCGACGTCGAACAACACGTCGCGGCCCGCCGTCACTGCCTTCTCCACCGCGTCGCGTGGCGTTCCGTAGGAGTTGCCGAAGACCAGCGCGTGCTCGAGCAAGAGCCCCTCGGCGACCATGCGGCGGAACGCCGGCTCGTCGATGAAGTGGTAGTCCTCGCCATCGACTTCGCCCGGCCGGGGCGGACGTGTGGTCACCGAGACGGACAGCTCGATGCCGGCGTCGCCCTCCAGGATGGCCCGTGAGATGGTCGTCTTGCCGGCGCCCGACGGCGAAGAGAGGATAAGCAACAGGCCGCGCCGTGAGATATCCATGGCCATCCCGCTACTCGACGTTCTGCACCTGCTCGCGCAATTGCGCGATGACGGCCTTGAGCTCGAGGCAGACGCCGGTCAGTTTGACGTCCGTCGACTTCGAAGACAACGTATTGGCCTCGCGGATGAACTCCTGGCACAAGAAATCGAGACCGCGACCGGCCGGCCCGTCTCCCCCAACCAGGTCACGCGCCGCTTCCACATGGGCCTTGAGCCGGTCCAGTTCCTCGCGCACGTCGGCCTTGGTCATGAGCAGCGCCGCCTCCTGGGCGAGCCTGTCCTCGGGCAACGCCGGGGACGCCTCCAGGAGCGCAGCCACCTGTTCGCGCAGCCGGGCCTTGATGGCGTCGGGCTGCGCCGCGGCCAGGGCCTCCGCCTGTTGGTAGAGGGTCTCGATGGCGTTGAGATGCCCGGCAACGATGTCGGCCAGTCGCCCGCCCTCCTCGGCGCGACTGGCGGCCAATTGGCCGAGCGCGTTGTCGAGGCCAGCCAGGATATTCCCCTCTAGGGCTTCACGGGCGGCGGGGGAATTCTCTTCCTTCACCATCTCGATGACGCCGCGCAGGGCCAGGAGACCATCGAGACGCGGCGTTTCCGCCTCCGGCAACCGTTTCCGGATATCGGGAAGAAGGGAGAGTATCTGGTCGAGCACGTCCCGATTGACGCGGTAGCGGCCCTCGGCCTCGGCACGCTCCAAGGACAGGGTCATCTGGATGTTGCCGCGATGGAAGCGCTGGCCCACCCTCTCGCGGGCTGCCCGCTCCAGACCATCGAATCCCTGGGGAAACCGGCAGCGCATCTCCAGGCCCTTACCGTTGACGCTCTTGATCTCCCACGCCCAGGTACACCCTTCGTCGTGGCCCTGGGCACGGGCGAAGCTGGTCATGGAGGTAATGGGCACGCTGACCTCGGCTAACTATCGGGTGCGCCCGTTATATCTGCCGGCAAGGTGCGCAACAAGCACCGCAACGCCCGGCTCGCTCGACTGGCACCCGTGACCGAAAGCCCCTAGTGTAGCGGCGGCGATTGCAGGACCGTAGATGACCAAGCGCGTCACCCCCCCGACCTCGATCTTGATCACCGGCGCTTCCAGTGGCATCGGGGCGGCGCTCGCCAAGGCCTACGCCGCCGACGGGGTGACGCTGGCGCTGTCGGGGCGCGACAGGCAACGCCTCGAGGCGGTAGCCACGGCATGCCGCGACGCGGGCGCGCGGGTCAACGCCGATACAATCGACGTAACCGAGCGCGCCGCCATGACCGGCTGGGTGACAGCCGCCGATGACACGGCGCCGCTCGGGCTAGTCGTCGCCAACGCCGCCATCTCCGCCCAAACCAGGGGGGCGGGAGACGACGGGGAACAGGTGCGCGACATCTTCGCGGTGAACGTGGCCGGCGTACTCAATACGGTGCTGCCGGTGATACCCGGCATGCGCCGTCGCCGCCGCGGCCAGATAGCCTTGATGAGCTCGATCGCCGGCTTCCGCGGCCTGCCGGGTGCCCCCGCCTATTCGGCCAGCAAGGCCGCCGTCAAGGTTTACGGGGAAGCGCTGCGAGGCAGGCTGGCCGCCGACGGCATCAGCGTCTCGGTGGTCTGCCCGGGCTACGTGAGAAGCCGCATGACGGCGGACAACGATTTTCCCATGCCGTTCCTGATGGACGCCGAGCCAGCCGCCGCCATCATCAAACGCGGGTTGGGCCGCAGCAAGGCGCGCATCTGCTTCCCGCTGCCCATGCACTGGGCGGCGTGGTTGCTGGGCGCCCTGCCCCCGTCGTGGACCGACCCTCTCCTCAGCCGCATTCCGCGCAAGGAATAAGGCGGCTTACCGCCGATTCTTGCGGATTTTCCGCCACTTGGCGACGTTGCGGTTGTGTTCGGCCAGGGTACGGGCGAAGACGTGCCCGCCCCTACCGTCGGCGACGAAGTAGAGTTCGTCCGATGGGGCCGGGCGCAAGACCGCCGCGAGGGAGGCACGGCCCGGGTTGGCGATCGGCATCGGCGGCAGTCCGTCGTTCAGGTAGGTGTTGTAGGGCGACGGTATCTTCAGGTCGGCCCGGGTCAGCAGCCGTCCCAACGTACCTGTCCCCCCGGTCAAGGCGTAGACCACGGTCGGGTCCGACTGCAGGCGCATGCCCCTGGCCAGCCGGTTCAGAAAAACGCGGGCGACACGGGGGCGCTCCTCGGGGACGGCGGTCTCCTTCTCGACGATGGAGGCGAGGATGAGGGCCTCTCCGGGGGTTGCCAGGGGCAGGCCTCCGGCGCGCGCTTCCCACAACTCGGCCAGCGTCCCCGTCATGGCGCGGCTCATGCGCCGTACCACGTCCTGGCGCAGTGCGCCATGGGAGAAGTGATAGGTCTCGGGTAGGAGCCGGCCCTCGGCGGGAATCGGCCACACCCGTCCCTCCAACCCCTCGGTCGCCTTGAGCCGGGCGACGATGTCACGCGTCGTCAACCCTTCGACGAGGGTGACGCGGTGCACCACCGTCTTGCCTCGGTTCAGAATGTCCAACACGGCGCGCGCGCTGGCCCCCGCCGGGATCGCGTACTCGCCGGCGCGCAGGGTCTTGTGAACGCCGAGGACCCGGGCCCCCAGACGAAACACCACGGGATCGGAGAAGACCCCGGCGCTGTGCAACTGGGTGGCGATGTGCTCCAGCCCGGCCCCCTTCGGGATGACGAGCGTGGCCGACGCCGACAGCGGGCCGGGCCTAGTGAACTGGGCGTATCCCCATAGGACCGCTCCGGCAAGGATGGTGGCCAACGCGAGAAGCGGATAAATGACGCGGCGCATGCCGCCGGGGCTCCTCAGGCGACCTTCTTGAAGACCACCGAGGCGTTGGTTCCGCCAAACCCAAAGGAATTGGAAAGCACCGTTTCGATCTTGCGCTCCTTGGCCTGATAGGGAACCAGGTCGATGTCGCAGCCCTCGGAGGGGTTGTCTAGGTTGATGGTTGGTGGAACCATCCCGTCGTTGATAGCAAGGATGGAGTAGATGGCTTCCACCGCGCCGGCGGCACCGAGCAAATGCCCGATCGCCGACTTAGTGGACGACATGGAAATTGAATCGACGGCGTTTCCGAACACCCGCTTGACCGCGTTCAATTCGATCTCATCGCCGAGCGGCGTCGACGTGCCGTGGGCGTTGACGTAATCGATGCCTTCCGGGCTCAATTCGGCCCTCTTCAGGGCCGCCCTCATGCAGCGGAAAGCACCGTCCCCGTCGGCGGCCGGCGCGGTGATGTGATGGGCGTCCCCCGACATGCCGTAGCCCACCACCTCGGCATAGATCTCGGCGCCCCGTTTCCTGGCGTGCTCCAACTCCTCGAGGACGAGGACGCCGGCGCCCTCGCCGATGACGAACCCGTCGCGGTCGCGGTCCCAGGGCCGCGATGCCTTCTCGGGCGTATCGTTGAAGTTGGTGGAAAGCGCCTTCGCCTGGGAGAATCCCGCCATTCCGAGCCGGCAGACGGCGGCCTCGGCCCCGCCCGCCACCATGACCTCGGCGTCGTCCCACATGATCATGCGGGCGGCGTCTCCGATGGCGTGGGCACCGCTCGAGCACGCCGTCACTACGGCGTGATTGGGTCCCTTGAAGCCGAAACGGATGGAGACCTGTCCAGAAACCAAGTTGATCAGGCTGGCCGGAATGAAAAAGGGGCTGAGGCGCCGTACCTTGTCGTTGTTGACGATGAGGGCGCTTTTTTCGATCTCGGAAAGCCCGCCGATGCCCGACCCGATGAGCACGCCGGTGCGGCACAAGGACTCGTCGTCGTCCGGCTTCCAACCCGAATCATCCACCGCCTGGATGGCCGCCGCCAGCCCATAGATGATGAACGTATCCATGCGGCGTTGATCCTTGGGCGACATCCAGTCGTCGGGGTCGAACAGGCCGTCGCCGGTTCCGCCACGCGGAACCAACCCCGCGATCTTCGAGGGCAGGTCCAATACGTCGAAGGACTGAATGGCGGTGATGCCAGACTCGCCGTTGAGCAGGCGCCGCCAATTGACGTCAACGCCACATCCCAATGGCGTGACCATCCCCATGCCGGTGACTACCACTCGTCTCATGGCACCCCGCATTTCGCCGCTAGCGTCGTCGACTGGCCGTTGGTTCCAGGGAACCGGGCGACGCGGCCCATCGCCGGAACGATTCTAGGAAGTTTGTGTGTCGATAAAGTCTATGGCGTCCTTGATGGTGAGGATTTTCTCGGCCGCGTCGTCGGGAATCTCGCAGCCGAACTCTTCCTCGAAAGCCATGACCAGTTCGACCGTGTCCAAACTGTCGGCCCCCAGGTCGTCGATAAAGCTGGCATTGTCCGTGACCTTATTATCTTCGACGCCGAGATGCTCGACGACGATCTTCTTCACGCGATCGGCGACGTCACTCATATTAGAAATCCTCGGTAAAAGGTTAGCCTAAACCAATGACTTGGGTGCCCCCCGTCAAGCTTAGCCACTCACTCGGAGCGCCGGTAGCGGCCCGTGTCGTAACACACTTTCCTTACCTTGGCCAGCACCCAGAAAACCGTCGGGAAAAGGACTATATCATCGCCATGCCGCCGTTTACGTGTAGGGTCTGCCCGGTGATGTAAGCGGCCTCGTCGCTGGCCAGGAAGACGACGCAGGCGGCCACGTCCTCCGGCGTTCCCAGACGCCCCCCCGGGATGGTGGACAGCAAGCGCTCCTTCTGGTCGTCCGTCAGGTCGCTGGTCATGGCGGTATCGATGAAACCGGGGGCCACGTTGTTGACCGTGATGCCGCGCGAGGCGCTCTCCTGGGCTAACGCCTTGGCCATGCCGATCAAGCCCGCCTTGGATGCCGCGTAGTTCGCCTGGCCCGGGTTTCCCGTCACCCCGACGACGGACGTGATGTTGACGACGCGCCCGGTGCGCTGCTTCATCATGCCTCTCAAGCAGGCCCGGATCAGCCGGAAGGACGCCGTCAAGTTGACGTCGAGGACCCGTTGCCATTCCTCGTCCTTCATGCGCAGCGCTAGGTTGTCGCGGGTCAGGCCCGCGTTGTTGACGAGAATATCGATGCCGCCGAGGGTGGTTTCGGCATCCTTGATCAATCCGATGGTGGCCTCGGCATCGCCGAGATCACAGGGAATGACATGAGAGCCCGCGCCCAGTTCGGCGGCCAGCGCGTCGAGCGCGTGCGTGCGCGTCCCCGACAGCGCCACGCCGGCACCCTGGGCGTGAAGGGCGCGCGCGATGGCGCCGCCGATGCCGCCCGAGGCGCCGGTTACCAGGGCGCCCTTTCCAGCAAGTTCGAACATGACCGCGTCCTCTTTATCCTTGGCGTGTGTGGTCCTTAGCGTGTATGGCGCTCTTCTCCGCCCATGTCAGACCGTCTTCAGAAATTCCTCGATATCCTGGGGGGCGCCGAGCGACGCGCACGACAGATCCCGGTCGATACGCCGGACCAGGCCGCACAAGACCTTACCGGCGCCCAGTTCGACGAAAGCCTCCACCCCCTGCTCTTTCATGTAAAGCACGCTCTCGCGCCAACGCACCGTACCGGTGACCTGTTCCACCAGAAGTTCGCGGATTTCATCGGGCTCCGTCACTTCGGCGGCGCGCACGTTGGCGATCAGGGGCACCTCCGGCGCACCCATCTCGACCTCGGCCAGGGCCCCGGCCATGACGTCGGCCGCCGGGGCCATGAGGGCACAATGAAAGGGGGCGCTCACGGGCAGCATGATGGCGCGCTTAGCGCCGTGATCGGCGGCGATTTCCAGGACCCTTTCGATGGCGGTCCGAGCACCGCTGACCACCACCTGTCCCGGCGCGTTGTCGTTGGCGGCTGTACACACCTCGCCCTCGGCGGCTTCCTCAGCGACGACGCGAGCATCATCCAGATCGAGCCCGAGAAGCGCCGCCATCGCGCCTTCGCCCACCGGCACCGCGTCCTGCATGGCGCGGCCGCGCGTCCGTACCAGGCGCGCCGCATCGGGCAGGGTCAGGGCGCCGGCCGCCACCAGGGCCGAATATTCGCCGAGCGAATGGCCGGCCACGAAACGGCTGGTGGCACCGACCTGGATGCCGCCGTCCTCGGCGAGCACGCGGGTCACGGCCATGCTCACCGCCAGCAGGGCCGGTTGGGTGTTCTCGGTAAGCGTCAGGTCCTCTTCCGGCCCCTCGAACATGATGCGCGAGAGGTGATGGTTCAACGCGTCGTCCACCTCTTCGAAGGCGTGCTGGGCGGCGGCGAAGGCGCCCGCCAGTTCCTTGCCCATGCCGACGGCCTGCGACCCCTGGCCCGGAAAGACGAATGTGCGGATCATCACTCTTTGTCCCCGTTGGTGGGCGATGGCGGGCCACAAGTGAACGGTCAAGCGGGTCCCTGTCAAGCACCCTTGCACGGCATTTTCGATTGTGTATAGTGCGCGGCTTCCATCTCCTTGCCGGACAAAGGTCCGGCTATGCTCTGAACGGCGCCATGGTCGACGGTTGGCCCGCGGAGTTGAGACAAGCCGACGGGAGTGACAATTGGCTTATTACGAACACGTGTTTATCGCGCGCCAGGACGTTTCCGCGCCCCAGGTCGAAGGTCTTACCGAGGACTTCTCGAAGCTCATCGAGGAGCAAGGCGGCAAGGTGACGAAGAAGGAATACTGGGGACTGCGCAGCCTCGCCTACAAGATCAATAAAAACCGCAAGGGACACTATGTCCTCATTAATCTCGACGCGGTACCGGACACCGTCCTCGAGATGGAGCGCCAGATGCGACTCAACGAGGACGTGCTGCGCTATCTCACGATCAGGGTCGATGAGTTGGAGGAAGGTCCGTCGGTGATCATGCAGCGCGGCTCGGGACGCGACGACCGCCCACGACGTAGCGGACGCGACGACCGCCATCAGCGCCCCGCCAGGGACGCCGCTCCCGCCTCTGATCAAACCAGCCGCGACGACGACGCAAATGGGAAGGGCGAGGACAAGGCGCCGGCCGATGACAACGCAGCCGTTGAAGGAGACGACAAATGAGACCCCCATCCAGAGGCGCGCCGAAGAGCCGCGATGACGGCCGGCGGCGGCCATTTTTCCGGCGCCAGAAATCGTGCCCGTTTTCCGGGCTGCGCGCGCCTAAGATCGACTACAAGGACATCAGACTCTTGCAGAGGTTCGTGTCGGAGCGCGGCAAGATCGTGCCCAGCCGCATCACTGCGGTGTCGGCCAAGAAGCAGCGGATATTGGCCAAGGCCATCAAGAGGGCACGCTTCCTCGCCCTGCTGCCTTACGTCCTCAAGTAGCGGCGACGCCGGCACCGGGCGCCCTTTATCGGGGCCCCGGCCGCGCCTCCCGGCGAGACGCCACCAGGAGATAACGGATGTCGCCCCAGATGCTGATCGCCTTGGGTCTTGGCGGCTTGAGCGCGTTGGTTTCGATGGCCTTTCTCGGCGGTTGGCTGGGCGGGCTGCTCGTCGTCTATCTGGCGCCCCTGCCCTTGTTCCTGGCGGGACTGGGCGGCGGCGCCTCGGCGGTGACGGTGGCCGGAGCGACCGGGATCATGACCGCCGGCCTGATCGGCGGCGCCATGGCGGCCGGGGTCTTCGGGCTGGTCCACGCCTTGCCGGCCTGGTTGGTTGCCCGTCAGGCCCTTTTGCGGCGACCGGCCCGCGATGGGACCACGACGTGGTTTCCCGCCGGCCACAACCTGTGCTGGCTGGGAGCGCTCGGCGCCGCGCTCTTGTTGGTGGCGGCAATGGCCAGCTGGGGCGCCGGAACGTCGGTAAGCAAAGTCATTTCAACCGGCCTCGAGCGCGGCGTCAACGGATTCATGCCCAACCTGTCAGCGGCGCAACGCCATGAATTTGTCCGCTTCATGACACCTTTCTTCGCGGGCGGGCTAGGCACGTCGTGGATGATCATGACAGTGGTCAACGCCACCCTCGCTCAGGGGGTTCTGGTGCGCATGGACCGCAACCTGAGGCCGAGCCCGCGTCTTGCTGATCTCGAGTTACCCGGCTGGTTCGCCTGGGTCTTGGCGGGGGCCGCTGCCACGGCCCTGCTCGGGGCATTGCTGTTAGCCCCCGAATTGAAGTATATCGGGCGCAATCTGGTGATAATCCTAACCGTGCCCTATATTTTTCTGGGGCTGGCGGTGCTCCATGCCTTGGCGCGCCGGCTGTTGTTTCCTGGGACCTTTCTGGCTGTTTTTTATATCATTTTAGTCTATTTCGTTTTGAACAACTCGGGCGGGGTCTTCATTCTTCTCGCAGCGACAGGGATGATCGAGGACTGGGCCGGACTGCGCGCACGCTTTGCCGGGCGCCACGGCAATCGGGAGAACGAGTGATGGACGTCATTCTTTTGGAACGCATCGAAAAGCTCGGACAGATGGGAGATGTGGTCTCGGTCAAGGCCGGATACGCGCGCAACTTCCTGCTGCCCCACAACAAGGCGTTGCGGGCAACCGAGGAAAACCGAAAGGCCTTCGACGCGCGGCGCACCCAATTAGAGGCCGCCAACGTAAAGCACCGAGAAGAAGCGGCGGCGATAGGAGAGAAGTTCGAGGGATTGTCGGTGGTCCTGGTCCGCCAGGCGGGCGAGGCCGGACAGCTCTATGGCTCGGTTAAGGCCCGCGACATCGCCGAGAAGGTCTCCGAAGCCGGCTTCGCGGTGGAACGCCGCCAGATCATGCTCGACAGGCCCATCAAGGCGGTCGGCCTGTACGACTTGCGCGTGAACCTGCACCCCGAAGTGGCGGTGACAGTCAAGGCCAACATCGCCCGTTCCGAGGAAGAGGCCAAGATTCAGGCGGAAACGGGCCGGGCCGTGATCCACCAGGAGGAGGAAGAGCCGTTCGAGGAAGAGGCCGCGCTACCCGCGGCGGAGAAGGCCGAGGGCGCCGAGGAGGGCGGGCAAGAGCCCCCCGTCGAGGCCGATGCATCGGCCCCCGAGGCGCTACCCACCGAGCCTTCCGAAGACGGCAACACCGAGGCGGCCCCGAACGACAAGTCGGAATAGACTGGCGCGACAGCGGCGCGGCCCCCCTCCCGAGCCGCATCACCCGGGAGACGCCCTGTTGTCCGGCCATCAAATTTGTTATTATATAGGTGACCGCCTTTTGAGCAGGACGCGCGCGCGATCCGTCTTCGGCCGTGCAGCTTTGGTGGTGCAAGGAGGAGGAGGGGAAATGCTGGTCGCCAAATACCTCGATAAAATCATCCGGGTTGGCACCCTGACCGTCGTCGACGCCCACGGGAAAACGCATCGCTTCAAGGGTGACGAGGGGCCGGCCGTCACTGTGTGCCTGCACGACAAGGCGCTTCACTGGAAACTCTTCTTCAACCCGCAACTCTACGCCGGCGAGGCGTTTACGGATGGCAACCTGACCATCGTCGGCGGCAACATTTACGACTTCCTCGAGCTCCTCGGTATGAATATGGCGAGAGTCTACCCCCCCCCCATGCAACGGATGGCGCTGTGGGGCCATAAGATGGCGCGGCGGCTGCACCAGTACAACCCGGCCGGCCGCGCCCGCAAGAACGCCGCCCATCACTACGATCTTTCAGGGCAGTTTTACGACCTCTTCCTCGACGCCAACAAGCAGTACTCCTGCGCCTATTTCACCGGCGGCAACAACGACCTCAACATCGCCCAAACGGACAAAATGCACCACATCGCCGCCAAACTTTTGCTGGAGCCCGGCCACAAGGTGCTCGACATCGGATCGGGCTGGGGCGGGCTGGCGATTTTCCTGGCCCGCGAGATGGGCGTCGACGTCACCGGCCTGACCCTGTCGGAAGAACAACTCAAGGTGGCCGAGGCGAGCGCCCGCAAGGCCGGGCTGGAAGATCGCGTGCGCTTCAAATTACGCGACTACCGCGAGGAGACGGGCTCCTACGACCGCATCGTCTCAGTGGGCATGTTCGAGCACGTGGGTGTCAATCACTTCGGCACATACTTCGCCAAGGTGCGCGAGCTTTTGACAGACAACGGGGTGATGCTGCTGCACACCATCGGCCGCGTTGACGGCCCCGGCACCACCGATCCCTGGACTCGCAAGTACATCTTCCCCGGCGGCTACATCCCGGCGCTTTCTGAACTCGCCGCCTCCATAGAAATGGCGGCGCTGTGGGCGACAGATATCGAGGTTCTGCGCCTCCACTACGCCAACACCACGAGCCACTGGCGGCGGCGCTTCCTGGCGCGGCGGGCCGATGCCGAGGCCCTCTATGACGAGCGCTTCTGCCGCATGTGGGAATATTACCTAGCTTGCAGCGAAATCAGCTTCCGCTACCTCGGAAACGTGATCTTCCAGATTCAGTTGGCGAAAGGCCAGGAAACGGTGCCGCTGACCCGCGACTATATCGCCCGGGCGTGGGACCGCGCCGCCAAGGGTGGCCTTCCCAGCGACCGCGAAGCGGCGTAAAACGCCCGATCCAGGCGCTTTCTTCAAGCCTGAAAATTATCTTTTTATCCTCATTATCCCCGTAAGTAACATGCGGGGAGGTCCTCCAATCTGCTCTAGTCTCGCCAGCCATGGTAACCACGGCCATCCCGCCATCGCTCGTCGACCCCCAAGACACCGCGCCTGTCAGCGGCGCCGCGCTGCGGGTGCAGCCCCATAACGTCGAGGCCGAGAAAGCGCTCCTCGGCGCCATTTTCGCCAACCGCCGTGCCTACGAGAAAGTGGTGGATTTTCTGCGTCCTGAGCACTTCGCCGTGGCCGAGCACGGCCGCATATTCGAAGCCTGCATGGTCCTCATCGAGCGCGCCCAGATCGCCGACCCGGTAACCCTGAAGAACTTCTTCGAAGCGGAACAAAGCCTGGCCGAGATCGGCGGCCCCGCCTATCTCGCTGAACTCGCGCTGTCGGCGGTCACCATCATCAATGCCGGCGAATACGGGCGCATCGTCTACGACCTCTATCTTAGGCGCCAGCTCATCGAGCTCGGCGAGGACGTGGTCAACGACGCCTACGCCGGCGATATCGAGGAAACGGCGCCCGAGCAGATCGAAAAAGCCGAGCAACGCCTTTACGATCTCGCCGCCAGCGGCAAATACGAAGGCGGCTTCGAGGATTTCCGCACCTCGCTCATCCGCGCCGTCGAGTTGGCCCAGGTGGCGCACCAGCGCGACGGCAAGCTCAGCGGCGTCCTCACCGGGCTCAGGGACCTCGACAAGAAGCTCGGCGGCCAACACGCATCGGACCTTCTGGTGCTGGCCGGTCGGCCGTCCATGGGCAAAACCGCCCTGGCTACCAACATCGCCTACAACGCGGCGCGCGCTTACAAGGACACCGACGGCGCCGAGGGTGCCGTGGTCGGGTTCTTCTCCCTGGAGATGTCGGCCGAGCAGTTGGCGACGCGGATTCTGTCCGAGCAAATTGAAGTCTCGTCCGACCGCATCCGCAAGGGCGATCTTTCCAATGACGACTTTGCGCGCTTCGCCCAAGTCAGCCAGACCATGTACGACCTACCCATCTTCATCGACGATTCGCCGGCCCTCTCGGCAAGCCAGCTCAGGACCCGGGCGCGGCGGCTCAAGAGCGTCCATGGCCTTGGCCTGATCGTCGTCGATTACTTGCAGCTCATGAGCCTGGGCCCCGGCGTGCGCCGCGACAATCGCGTCCAAGAGGTCTCCGAGATCACCCGCGGCCTGAAGACACTTGCCAAAGAGCTGAACGTGCCGGTGCTGGCGCTCTCCCAACTCAGCCGCGCCGTCGAGCAGCGCGAGGACAAGCACCCGCAACTCTCCGACCTGCGCGAATCGGGCTCCATCGAGCAGGACTCCGACGTGGTCATGTTCATCTATCGCGAGCAATACTACCTGGAGCGCGCCGAGCCCCAGCACCGCGCCGACGAATCCATGGAACGCTACGCCGAACGCCATGTCGCTTGGGTGCAGCGCTGCGAAGAGGCCCACAACAAGTCCGAAGTGATCATCGCCAAGCAACGCCATGGTCCCGTCGGCAAGGTGCATCTGCTGTTCGAGGGCGAATTCACACGCTTCCGCGACCTCGAGACCCGCCTCGACGAAGACCACCGCTATTGAGAGCCCGGCCATGTCAGAGCCTTCGCACGCCGGCGCCATCCTGACCATCGATCTCGACGCCATTGCCGCCAACTACCGGCTGCTCAGGGAAATGGTGCCGGGCGCCGAGTGCGCGTGCGTCGTCAAGGCCGACGCCTACGGGCTTGGCATGGACCGGGTGGCTCCGGCCCTGGCCGCTGCCGGGTGCCGGACCTTCTTCGTCGCCCAGATTGGCGAGGGCATCGCGCTGAGGAACCGTCTGCCCGAGGCCGCGGTCCACGTGCTCAACGGATTGGCTGGCGCCAACCCACAGGTCTTCACCGACCACAACCTCGTCCCCGTGCTCAACAGCCTTGCCGAGATCGAGGCGTGGGCGCGCTTCTGCCGCGAGATCGGTACCCCGCTCGCCACCGACATCCACGCCGACACGGGGATGTCGCGCCTCGGCCTGACGGGACAGGAAGTGGCCCTCTTGGCCGCCGAGCCGGGGCTTGCCAAAGGCATATCCGTTTCCCATGTGATGAGTCATCTGGCCTGCGCCGAGGAACAGGACAACCCTCTCAATGGCCGGCAGCTCGCCGCCTTCGGCGGGGCCCTGGCGGCACTACCACCGGCCTTGTTCGGGAAGGCCTCGCTCGCCAACTCTTCCGCCATCTTCCTGGGCACCGATTACCACTTCGACATGGTGCGCGCCGGGGCCGCGCTTTACGGCATCGCGCCGGTCGCGGGACAGCCCAATCCGATGACGCAAGTCGTTAGTTTACAAGGAAAAATCCTGCAAGTCGGCGAGATTGACACCCCCCAGACCGTTGGCTATGGTGCGACCCACCTGGCGGCCCGGAAGGAAAAAATCGCCACCGTCGCCGTGGGCTACGCCGATGGCTATTTGCGCAGTTTGAGCAACAGCGGCGGCGGTTACATCGGCGGTATCCGGGCACCAGTGGTGGGGCGCGTTTCCATGGACCTGACGACCCTCGACGTTTCCAGCGTCTCCGACGACCAGGTCCGTCCGGGGACGTTGGTCGAACTGATCGGTCCCCACAACCCCATAGACCAAGTCGCCGCCGACGCCAGCACCATCGCCTACGAGATACTGACCAGCCTCGGGTCGCGCTACCACCGGGTTTACACCGGGGGCGGTGGCTGAGCGTCCATGGAGATACTGCAGTACATCGGGCGTATCTTCCTGGCCTTTCTGGCGACGGTGGGTCGCCTGGCCATTTTCATGGGGAGCGCTGCGGTCTATTGCGTGCGCCCGCCCTTTTATCCCCGGACCGTGTTGCGCCACATGCTGGAGATCGCTTATTACTCACTCTCCTTGGTCGGTCTGACCAAGGAAGTGGGCGGGTTTTTTCCGGCCGAGCTTTCGGGCGGTATGCAGAAGCGTGTGGCCCGAGCCCGCGCCATCGCCACCGACCCCAAGATCATCTTCTTCGACGAACCCACCACGGGCTTCGACCCGATCATGGCCGACGTCATCAACGACCTCATCATCAAGATCACCCGCGAGGTCGGCGCCACGGCCCTTTCCATCACCCACGACATGGTCAGCGCCCGCAAAATCTCCACCGCATCGCCATGATCTACGATGGCAGGATCATCTGGTCGGGCCCCACCGCCGAGATCGACCGCTCCGGCAACGAGCACGTCGACCAGTTCATCCACGGCCGCGCCGAGGAGTCGATAAAGATGGCCGTCAGGGCGTGACAAAGCCGCCTCGGCAAGTGAGCACTTGAGGATAACACGTTGGCCCGCAAAGTCGCGCGATTCGTCTGTCAGGAATGCGGCGCCAGCCACGCCAAGTGGGGCGGGCGCTGCGATTCCTGCGGCGGCTGGAACAGGCTCATCGAGGAGGCACCGATCGAGGCGACGCCCCGCGGCCTGGGGTCCGAGCGCGGCAGGAAGATCGACTTCGTCGGGCTCGATGGCGACGGTGAACGGACGCCGCGCCGCGCCACCGGGATCAAGGAATTCGACCGGGTTTGCGGCGGTGGCCTGGTGGCGGGTTCGGTCCTGCTCGTCGGCGGCGACCCAGGCATCGGCAAATCGACCCTACTTCTGCAAGTGGCGGCGGCCCTTTCCGGCCGCCTCACGGTGGCCTATGTCTCGGGCGAGGAGGCCGTCGAGCAGATGAGGATGCGGGCCCACCGCCTGGGCCTGACGCAGGCCGACTTGCGGTTGGCGACGGGGACCAGCGTGCGCGACATCGCCGCCTCGGTGGACGAGGCGGACGGACCCGGAGCCGTGGTCATCGATTCCATCCAGACCATGTACGTGGACACCATCGAGTCCGCCCCCGGAACGGTGACCCAGGTGCGCGCCTCAGCCCAGGAACTCATCAGGTTGGCCAAGCGACGCGGGTTCATCCTGTTCCTGGTCGGCCACGTTACCAAGGAAGGGCTGATCGCCGGCCCCCGGGTGCTCGAGCACATGGTCGACACCGTGCTCTATTTCGAGGGCGAGCGCAGCCACCAGTACCGCATCCTAAGGGCGGTCAAGAACCGCTATGGAGCAACCGACGAGATCGGCGTCTTCGAGATGGGCGACGCCGGCTTGATCGAAGTCTCCAACCCCTCGGCCCTTTTTCTGGCTGACCGCCGCGGCGATGTGAGCGGCGCTTGCGTCTTTCCCGGCATGGAAGGGAGCCGCCCCGTGCTCGTCGAAATCCAGTCGCTGATCGCGTCCTCGGCCCTGGCCACGCCGCGCCGCGCCGTGGTGGGGTGGGACAGCGGGCGCCTCGCCATGATCACGGCGGTGCTGGAAGCGCGCTGCGGCCTGTCCTTGGCGCAACGCGAGATTTACCTCAACGTGGCGGGGGGGCTGTGTATCGGCGAACCGGCAGCCGACTTAGCGGTGGCCGCGGCGCTGGCCGCGGCGGCGAGCGGCACGCCGGTGCCCGAGCACTCGGTGGTCTTCGGCGAGGTCAGCCTTTCGGGGGAGGTGCGCGCGGTGGCGCACGCCGATGCGCGACTCAAGGAAGCGGCCAAGCTGGGATTCACCGGCGCCATCATGCCCAAGAGACGCGGCAAGGCGGCGGCCGCCACTGTCAAGGGACGGCGGACGGACGGCCTGAAGATCGTCGAGATCGACCACTTGCGCGACCTGCTCGCCCTCTTCCCACCGCTCGCCGAGAGGCGCGCCACAGGTGGACAAGGTGGACAAGGCGGCCTCCATGGCGCCAAGCGGCGGGGGGCGCGCGGCCATGGATAACCTGCCCGTCAACGTCGCCGACGTCGGCGTCGGCGTGGTGCTCCTGGTTTCCGCCCTTCTCGCCTACTCGCGCGGCTTCGTCCACGAGGTGTTGGCGGTGGGCGGATGGATCGGCGCCATCTTCGCCACCTTCTACGGGTTCCCCCACGCCAAGCCCTTGGCCCGCGAATACATTCCGATGGCGCTGGCCGACATCGCCGCCATCGTCGTCATCTTCGTCGGCGCGCTGGTCGTGCTGTGGATGATCACCCGCGCCATCACCAAGCGGGTCAAGGCGAGCGCGCTGAACGCGCTTGACCGGGCGCTCGGTTTCTTGTTCGGTGTTTTACGCGGCGCCGTGCTGGTATGCTTGGCCTATCTGGCGCTCGACTGGGTGGTGCCCCGGGAAGACCATCCCCAGTGGGTACGCGCGGCGAGGACCCTGGTGTACGTCCAGGCGGGCGCCACCCTTCTGGAAACCCTGGTGCCCGAGGAGGCGGCGAGGAAAGGCGCCAGGGCGGCCACGGAAACCGAGGAAAAGGCACGCAAGATGTTGGAGACCCAAAAGGTGTTCCGCGAGATGCTGGCGCCCGAAACCAAGGGCGCTCCGTCCAGAGATCCTCTGGGCTACGGCCGCATCGAGCGCAAGGACATGGATCGCCTGATCGAGAGCAACCGGTGAAGCGAGGCATCCCCGCCATGCCGACGACCGACGCCTGGGACGGCGACCAATGGCGCGAGGAATGCGGCGTCTTTGGTATCTTCGGGAGTTCCGATGCCGCGGCCCACACGGCCCTCGGCCTGCACGCCCTGCAACACCGGGGCCAGGAGGCGGCAGGGCTGGTCACCTTCGACGGCGAGCAGTTCCACACCCACCGTGCGCTCGGCCTGGTCGGCGACAACTTCGGCTCCGAGGACGTGATCGGCGGACTTCCCGGAACCATCGCCCTCGGCCACGTGCGCTATTCCACCACCGGCTGCACGGTGCTGCGCAACGTGCAGCCGCTGTTCGCCGAATTCGAGTTCGGCGGCCTCGCCATCGCCCACAATGGAAACCTCACCAACGCCTACGTCACCCGCCGCAGTCTGGTGCGGCGCGGTTGCATCTTCCAGTCGACCTCCGACACCGAGGTCATCGTCCATCTTATCGCCACCAGCCATTGCTCGGCCGTCGTCGAGCGCCTCGTCGACGCTCTCGGGCAGGTGGAAGGCGCCTATTCCCTGGTCGCCATGACCCGCGAGTCCCTGATCGGCGTGCGCGACCCTCTCGGGGTGCGGCCCCTGGTTCTAGGGCGCATCGGAGACGCCCATATCCTGGCCTCCGAGACCTGCGCCCTCGATATTATCGGGGCCGATTTCGTGCGCGACGTGGAGCCCGGCGAGATCGTCGTCATCGACGGCAACGGCATACGCAGCATCAAGCCGTTCGCGGAGGCGCCGTCCCGCTTCTGCATCTTCGAGTACATCTATTTCTCGAGGCCGGACAGCGTGGTCGGGGAACGCAACGTCTACGAAGTGCGCAAGAAGATCGGCGCCGAGCTGGCCCGCGAGACCCACGCGCCCGCCGACATCGTGGTGCCGGTGCCCGACTCAGGGGTTCCGGCGGCCATCGGCTACGCCGCCGAAGTGGGCCTGCCGTTCGAGTTCGGGATCGTGCGCAACCATTACGTGGGCCGCACCTTCATCGAGCCTTCCGACCAGATCCGCCATCTCGGCGTCAAGCTAAAGCTCAACGCCAATGCCAACCACTTGAAGGGCAAGCGGGTGATCCTGGTCGACGATTCCATCGTGCGCGGTACCACGTCGGTGAAGATCGTCGAGATGGTGCGCAACGCCGGTGCCCACGAGGTGCACATGCGCATCTCGAGCCCACCCATCGTCCACTCGTGCTTCTACGGGATCGACACCCCGGAACGCGAGACCCTTCTCGCCGCCAACCACGACATGGACGGCATGGCCAGGGTCATCGGCGTCGATTCGCTGACCTTCATCTCCTATGACGGAATCTACCGCGCCGTCGGCGAAAGCCGGCGCGACCACGAAAACCCCCAGTACTGCGACGCCTGCTTCACCGGCGAATACCCCATCCCGCTTACCGACCGCGACGGTGGCCCGATACCCTTGCAGCTCTCCTTGCTCGCCGAACGGAATTAGCCCATGGCCAACGCCGCGAAGAGCCCCTCCGGGGAGGGCGGCCGGCTGAAGGGCCGCATCGCCTTCGTCACCGGCGCCTCCAGGGGCATTGGCCGGGCGGTCGCCAGGCGCTTTGCCGCCGAGGGTGCCCACGTGGTGCTGCTGGCGCGCACCCAGGGCGCCCTCGAAGAACTCGACGGCGAGATCAGGGAGACCGGCGGCCAGGCCACCCTGGTGCCCCTCGACCTGACCGATTTCGACCACATCGACCGCGCGGGCGCCGCCCTCTTCGAACGTTTCAAGCGCCTCGACGTGCTGGTCGGCAATGCCGGCGTGCTCGGCACCATGGGCCCCGTCGCCCATATGAATCCGGCGGTCTGGGAGCAGGTGATGGCCGTCAACGTCACCGCCAACTGGCGACTCATCCGCAGCTTCGCCCCCCTGCTCCGGGCGTCCGACGCCGGGCGCGCCATCTTCGTGACCTCGGGGGCGGCGCGCGGCCCGCGCGCCTACTGGGGGGCCTACGCGGTGAGCAAGGCGGCCCTCGAGATGCTGGTCGGCACCTACGCCGCCGAGGTCACCAAGACCAACGTGCGCGTCAACCTGGTCGATCCCGGAGCCACCCGCACGGCCATGCGCGCCGAGGCCTACCCCGGCGAAGATCCGCTCTCCCTGAAGGAGCCGGACAGCCTCACCGACGTCTTCGTGGCCCTGGCCGAGTCGGCGTGCGACCGCCACGGTGAGCTGGTGGCGGCGCCATGAGCACCAAACGCCGCGTGCCCTGGCTGCTGACGCCGGGGCCGTTGACCACGTCGGCGACCACCAAGGAAGCCATGCTGCGCGACTGGGGCTCGCGCGACGCCAGCTTCATCGCCATGAACCGGCGCGTCCGCGACCGCTTGGTAGCCATCGCCGGGGGCGAGGACAGCCACGTCGCGGTGCCCGTGCAGGGCAGCGGAACCTTCGCCGTGGAAGCGGTGCTCGGCACCCTGGTGCCCGACGGGGTCAAGGCCCTGGTGCTGATCAACGGGGCCTATGGCCGGCGCATGGCGCGCATTCTAGAGATCATGGGCCGGACGTACGTGACCCTGGAGACACCCGAGGACACGCCGCCCGCCGCCGCCGAGGTGGACGCGGTGCTCGCCACCGACCCCGCCCTCACCCACGTGGCGGTGGTCCATTGCGAGAGCACGTCGGGCATCCTCAATCCCATCGCGGAGATCGCCGAGGTCGTAGCCAAGCGCCGCCGCCGCCTGATCATCGATGCCATGAGCACCTTCGGCGCGCTGCCTCTCGACGCCCGCAAGGTGCCTTTCGACGCCGCCGTGGCATCCGCCAACAAGTGCCTGGAAGGTGCGCCGGGGATGGGCTTCGCCATCGTCGGCAAGGAGGCGCTGGCGACCAGCCAAGGCAACGCCCATTCGCTGAGCCTCGATCTGTTCGATCAGTGGACGGCCATGGAAGGCAACGGCCAGTGGCGCTTCACGCCGCCCACCCACGTCGTCGCCGCCCTCGACGCCGCCCTCGACCAGTTGGATGCAGAAGGCGGCGTGGCAGCACGAGGCGCGCGCTACGCGGCCAATTGCCGGGTTCTCACCGAAGGCATGCACGGGCTCGGCTTCCACACCCTGCTGCCCGACGCCCTGCAGGCGCCGACCATCGTCACCTTCTTGACACCGGCCGATACAGCCTTCCGCTTCGAGGAGTTCTACGCAGCGCTGGCCGGACGCGGCTACCTCATCTATCCGGGCAAGCTGACCAAGGCCAACAGCTTCCGAATCGGCTGCATGGGGGCGCTCGGCGAGCCCGAAATTCGGGGCGTTGTAGCGGCGGTGGCCGAGGTGATAAGGGAGATGGGAGTGACGCGAACCGCGCCAGGGTGAGGACGTATTGTAGGCCGCCTTGATTTCAATTCCCAAGCGCTTAGGTTTATGTTACGGTAACGTGTGCCGATGGCCTTGAGAATCGGCGGTCTTCGGGTCGTGATCTACCCGAAAGATCATCGGCCCGCGCACGTGCATGCCATCGGCGGCGGCCACGAAGCCGTTTTCGATCTGCATTGCCCGGATGGTCCACCCGAGTTGCGGGAGAACTACGGGTTCTCGCGGCGGGACATGGGCCGCGTCAGAAGGGCGTTGAGCGCCGCCTTGGTGGCCCTTTGCGACGAACGGAGGAACATCCATGGCGAGGCATGACGAGTTCGACGAGGCCGACGACCGGGCGGCAGCACGGCTCGACGCGGCGCCTTGCGCCGTCTCCACCCGCTACGACCGCCACCTCGGCCGCGTGGTGGTGAGGCTAAGCACCGGTCTCGACGTGGCGTTCGCGCCCGGCCAAGTGCAGGGCCTGGAGAAGGCGCGACCCGGCGACCTCGCCACCATCGAAATCAGCCCGTCCGGCCTGGGTCTCCATTTTCCCAAGCTCGACGCGGATCTCTATTTGCCGGCCCTGTTGGAGGGATTGCTCGGCACGCGGCGTTGGACGGCCGCCCGCCTCGGGGAACGCGGCGGCAAGGCCCGCGGCGGGACCAAGGCGGCGGCCTCGCGCACCAACGGCAGATTAGGTGGCCGCCCCCGCAAGACCGCCAAGGTGGATTGACGCCGAAAATCGATAACACGGGAGACCACAATGTCCTACGCCGAGGCCAAGAAGTGCTTCGAGAAGAACCTGTCCATGCTCGTCGAGGGCAACGAGGGCGCCCAGGTGTGGAACGTCTATTCCGGCCTCTTTCACCTTTCCGAGGCCATCGAAACCGACATGCGCCGCATGGAGGAGCGCATCGAGGAACTGTCCAGCCGCCTCGACGAAAAGGCCTCGAATTAGCATCTCCGCGTCTCCCTCAGGGTCGGCGCGGCGGGCACTCCGCTTCCAGCCCGGGCGCCGCGCGCCACACGCGGCGCATGGCCCACAGCCAGACGCCGAGGCAAATAGCAGCACCTCCCGCCACCGGCGGGCCGACGCCGGCGTTCGACGCGATCCACCCCATGACCAGAGCGCCGACGGCGGGGCCGCCCAGGAAGATCACCCCATACAGGCTCATGACCCGGCCGCGCATGGCGCCCTCGACGGCGTTCTGCAGCAAGGTCTGGGTGCTCACCCCGACGGCGACGAGGGAGAACCCGATGACGGCGACGGCCCCCATCCCCACCCACAAGACGCCGCCCGAGGCGAGCACAAACAAGGCGGCGGCGCAGACAACCATGTAGGAGACGAGGATGCGGGTCAGGCCCTGAACGCGGCCGCGCCGGGCCAGCCAGATTCCGGCCATCAAGGCGCCGAACCCGGTCGCCGAGGTCAGCATGGCGAGGCCGTCGGCACCACGGCCGAACACCTCGGCCGTGAAACCGGGAAGCAACTCCATGTAGGGCCTGAGCAACATGGCAGTGGCGGCCAGCAGGATGAGCAGCGAATTGATCCCGAAGTGCCCGGCTACGTAGCGCAACCCCTCCAGGGTATCGCCAAAAATACCCGATGCCCGCGGTGCCGCACCCCCCCTCGGGGCGAGGTGCAGGCGCGCCAGCATGGCCACGAACCACAGGTAGCTGACGGCGTTGAAGGCAAAGGCGGGCGCCGTGCCGGCCGCGACGATGATAACGCCGGCCACGGCCGGGCCGATGAAACGGGCGCCGTTGAAGGTGGCGGAATTGACGGCTACGGCGGCCGACAGGTCCTTGGCCTCGACCAAGCTCGGCACCATGGCCAGGCGCGCCGGGTGGTTGAAGGCGGTGATCAGGCCCTGGACGATGGACAAGCCAAGCAGCAACTCGATGGTGATGAGGCCGCTGAAGGTGAGCCCGGCAAGACCTAAGGCCAGGACGCCGGCCAGCGCTTGGGCGGCGATCATCTGGAGGCGGTAGTCGCCGCGGTCGGCGAAGGCCCCGGCGAATGGCGATACCACGACCGTGGGAAAGAGTTCGGCGAAGGCGATGATGCCGAGCCACGCCGCCGAGCCGGTGAGCTCCCAGGTGAGCCAACCGATCGCCACCTTATGCACCCAAAGCCCGATCAGCGAGACAATGCCGCCGGCGCAGTAGATGCGGAAGTTGCGACTCCGGAAGGCGCGGCCGATGCCACCGAAACCAGGATTTTCAGACATGGCGGACTATGGCTTGAGCGTCCGTGCGAAGGCGCGGACGTCCTCGACAAAAAGATCGGGCGCCTCGAAGGCCGCGAAATGCCCCCCTCTCGGCATGTCCGTCCAGTGGGTGACGTTGTAGCCCTTCTCGATAAAGCTGCGCGGCGCCCAAGGGATGAATTCACGCGGGAAGCTGGCGACGCCGACCGGCACCTCGATCCTTCGGGCGGGCGGCAGCCGGGCGTCGCCGGCGTTCACGTGGCCGCGATAGATCCACGATGCCGTGTTGAAGGTGCGACTCACCACGTAGATCATTACGTTGGTGAGCAACTGGTCCTTGCTGAAGGAGCTCTCGGCGCCCAAGTCCGACCAGGTGTCGAACTTCTCGACGATCCACGCGGCGATGCCGACGGGGCTGTCCATCATGGCATAGGACAGAGCCTGGGGTTTCGTCGCCTGCTCGAGAAAATAGGCGTTTTCCGCCCGCCAAATCTTCCTGGCCGCCTTGTGCCAAGCCTTTTCCTCCGCCGTCTCGGGCGCGACGCCGCCGGGCAGCGCCGACATCATGTTGAGGTGAATGGCGGCGCAGCGCGGGGCGCGCTCGAGGCCCATCCAGGTGGCGACGTAGCTTCCCCAGTCTCCGCCCTGGACAATGTAGGCCTCGTAGCCAAGCATGTCTTCCATCAGCTTGCCCAGGATGGCGCCGACCCGACGCGGGCCGATCGGGCTTGGCGGCTTTTGCGAAAACCCGAAACCGGGAAGCGAGGGCACGATGACGTCGAAGGCGTCGCCTTCGTCGCCGCCGAAGCGCTCCGGGTGGGCCAGCCGCCCGACGGTGTCCGCGAACTCGTAGAACGAGCCCGGCCAGCCGTGAACGAGCAACAGGGGCTGCGCCGCGGTCCCGCTGCCCTTCTCGTGGACGAAGTGAATGTCCAGGCCGTCGACCTCGGCGGTGTACTGGGGTAGGCGGTTGAGTTCCGCCTCGCGGGCGCACCAGTCGTAGCCGTCCGCCCAGAAGGCGCAAAGCTCCTTCATGTAATCGAGATTGGTGCCGTACGACCAGCCGCCCTCCTCGGGCATCTCGTGCCACTGGTAGGCGCGCACCCGGGCAAGCACACCCTCCAGAGTCTCTTGCGCAACCTCGATGGAGAACGGCTTGGGCTTGGATGCGGTCATGGGCGGGTCCAGGTGGTGGCACTCATTATGGCAGCCCGACGGCGGGGGGCAAATGATGCGGCTGACGCCGGCCCGGCGGTCTTGTAGTGTGTCGTCACTTGGACGCCGAGAGGAGAAACCAGTATGGGAGACAGACTGGCTGGCAAGACCGCCCTGGTCACCGCCGCCGGGGCCGGCATCGGGCGCGCCACCGCCCTCGCTTTCGCCGGCGAGGGCGGCATCGTGTGGGCCACCGACATCGACGACGAGGCCTTGGCTTCCCTCGCCGCCGAGGAGCCCGCCCTAACGACGCGCCACCTGGACGCCACCGACAGCGCCGCCATCGCGGCGCTGGCCGAAGAGCTCGGCGCCGTCGACGCGCTGTTCAACTGCGCCGGCGTCGTGCCCCACGGCACCATCCTCGATTGCGACGAAGAGCTCTGGGACTCCACCCTGACCCTCAACGTGACCTCCATGTACCGCATGATCCGCGCCTTCCTGCCGGCCATGCTGGAAGCCGGCGGGGCGAGCATCGTCAACGTCTCTTCGGTAGTCTCCAGCGTCAAGGGCGCCCCCAACCGCTTCGCCTATGGCACCACCAAGGCGGCCGTCATCGGGTTGACCAAGGGGATGGCAGTGGATTTCGTGAGCCAGGGGATCCGCTGCAACGCCATCTGTCCGGGCACCGTGAACACGCCATCGTGGGAGGACCGGGTCGCTGCCGCCGACGACCCCGACCAAGCCCGTAAGGACTTCACCTCCCGCCAGCCCTTGGGCCGCATCGCCGAGCCGGGAGAGATCGCGGCACTCGCCGTCTATCTGGCGTCCGACGAAGCAGCGTTCACCACCGGCGCCATCCACCTCGTCGACGGCGGCTGGTCGATGTAGTCCGTGTAAGGAGGCGCGCCCCGGAATCCACCGACAAGGTTTCGTAGCGCAGTTCTCCCGCCACGAAGGCGCCGGAGCGGACGGCGATCGAGGCGGCGGAGGCGAGGCCGCGCACGACGCCATGGATGATGATGGTTTACGCGTCCACCGTACCGTCGACGGAGGCGCCCTCCAGCACCGCAACGGTGCGCCCGGCGATGTCGCCGCCGGCCTCGCCGTGGATCTTCAGGTTTTTTTTGTTCTTGTTGCGCACGGCGGTGGCGGCGTCCTCTGCGTGCGTCGGCGACCCGTTGTTGAGCATGGGTGCCTCCTCAAATCGTTGCAATCAGGCTCCGCACACACAACATTTGCCACGATTCGTGAAAAAAGTGTATAGATGTAGTAGCTTCCGGCTTTCGCGGCGCACCGTTAGACTAAAAACCGGGAGCGGGAACGATGGTGCAATCCTCGACCGTCAACGGACCAATCGAGCACGGCGGCGCCATCGACGCGGCGGTAGCCCGCTATGGCATCCCCAAGGGCCGCTGGCTCGACCTGTCGACGGGAATCAACCCCAACCCCTATCCCTTGCCCGACGTACCGGCCGAGACCTGGACGCGCCTCCCCGACGAAGCGCTCGAAGCATCCCTTCGCCAGGCCGCCGCCAGCCGCTACGGCGTCGCTGACCCTGCCTGCGTGGTGGCGGCGCCGGGCTCGCAGGCGCTCATTCAATGGCTGCCCCGCCTCCGGGCTCCGTCGCGCGTCGCCGTCCTCGGCCCCACCTATAGGGAGCACGCCGCCTCCTGGTCGGCGGCTGGCCACCGGGTCGCGGAGATCGCCGCAAGTGAACCACCGGAAGGCGACGTCGACGTCGTCGTCGCCGTCAACCCCAACAACCCGGACGGCCGCGTCATTGAACCGGCACGGCTGCTGGCACTCCTAGATGCCCTGCAGCGGGAAGGTGGGCTCCTTGTCGTCGACGAGGCCTTCGCCGACGCCGTTCCCGATGTCAGCCTAGCCCCGCGGGCAGGGCGGCGCGGGCTCGTGGTACTGCGTTCGTTCGGCAAGTTTCACGGACTCGCCGGCCTGCGCCTCGGCTTCGCGCTGGCCTCCCCCGACATGGCCGGGCACCTCGGCCAGGCGCTCGGCCCGTGGGCGGTCGGCGGCCTGGCGGCGGCCATCGGCGCGGCGGCGCTGGCCGACGCTTCGTGGGCCGAGAAGACGCAGGCGCGCCTCGCCGCCGACGCCGGGCGCCTCGACGACCTGCTGCGAGGTAGCGGCCTCACCGTCGCTGGCGGCACGCCCCTCTTCCGCCTCGCCATTGACGAGGCGGCGCAAGGCCTTTTCGAGCACTTGGCGCGTAGCGGGATCCTGGTCCGCCGCTTCTCTAGAGAGGCCACCTGGCTGCGCTTCGGGATACCGGGCGGGACGCTTGAATTCGATCGCCTCGGCGCCGCCCTCGCCGAATGGACGGTGGGGGCCGCCGGACAACGCCGGGTGGGACTCCGGACCCCATGCGCCTAAGCGCCGAGGAGCGCGCCGTCGCCGGCGGCGAGCGCGGTGAAGCCCTGGCCATGCACATCGTCGCAGAGGCGGGGCGCCTACTCGGTGCTCGGCGCCTGGCTCGGGGCCGAGGTGGGAAGCGCCGTGGCGGTCATCGACAGTCTGCCCGACGGGCTCGGTGAGGACTGCCTGAAGGGGCTCGGCGCGGCAACGGCGGCGAGCGGCGCAGTAGCGCTCTTCCACGTGGCCGGCGTCACCCCGGAGGCGCCGACGGTGGAGGCGACGCTCGGCGGCCAGGCGCCAGAGAAGACCCTGCGCCCCACGGCGACCGCGCTGCGCGGCGTGCGCGACCGGCTGTCGACGTCGGTCGAGCCCTCGGGGCGTATCGACGCCGTGGCCGTCGGCAGCCCCCACTTCTCGCTCGACGAGTTCGCCGCCCTAGAGGCGCTGGCCGCCGGCAAGCGCTTCCAGGTGCCCTTCTACGCGTGCACCTCGCGGGCCAACCTCGCGGCGTTGGATATCGAGGGCCGGGTGGCGCCCCTGGAGGCCGCCGGGGTCGAGGACGGATCGATTGGCGTTACCTAGGATTTACCCGTGTACAGAGGGCGGGCGATGCATATTCACCCCACGCAGATGCCCACCGTCCACCTTCTGCAGGCATGACTTAAGTCAAGGCAGCCGCGCGGCGCCAAGGTATACCAATTTACTGTAAACGATTGACAAGCCTGGAGTTTGTTCGAAATGCGCGCCAAGTCTGACGCTGAGACCGACGGTTTGTCCCAGGCTCTTGCGCCCGCGAGCGCGGCAGGTGAGGAGTCGGGTTTCGAAATAGTGGCGCGGGAGGATTTCTCGGACGTCACGTTCTTGCTTGAAATCCACCATCCCATGCTGGCCAAGTCGGCGAGGCCGGGTCAGTTCGTCGTCGTCATCACGCACGAGCATGGCGAACGCGTCCCCCTGACGATCGCCGATTTCGACCGCTCCCGGGGGAAGGTCACGTTGGTCGTCCAGGCGGTGGGAAAGACGACCAAGGAGATGCAACGGAACTGCCATCCGGGGACCGAGCTCATGGCAGTGGTCGGCCCCATGGGCGCCCCCAGCCATATCGGCGATGTCGGCAAAGTCGTCTGCGTCGGCGGCGGGCTCGGCGTGGCGCCGGTCTTTCCGCAGGCGCGCGCCTTCAAGGAGACCGGCGCCTACGTGATCGGCGTCGTCGGTTTCAGAAGCAAGGACTTGGTCTTCTGGAAGGATAAATTCAGGAAACACTGCGACGAATACATTATCTGCACCGATGACGGCTCTGCCGGCACCAAGGGCCTCGTCACCGAAGGCATCAAGGCGGCCATCGACAAGCACCCTGATATCGACGAGGTCATCGCCATCGGCCCGCCGATCATGATGCGGGCGTGCGCCGAAGCGACCCGCCCCCACAACATCAAGACGACGGTCAGCCTCAATCCCATCATGGTCGACGGCACCGGAATGTGCGGCGGTTGCCGGGTCAAGGTCGGCGACAAAATGAAGTTCGCCTGTGTCGACGGTCCTGACTTCGACGGCCACGAGGTTGATTTCCAGGACTTGATGGATCGGCTGCGGCGCTTCCACAAGGAAGAGAAGTTGGCCATGGAGAGGTGGTCGGAAACCTGCCACTATCTGGACGCGGACGCGCAAACGGACAAAAAGCGGCGCGCTTCCCGGAATTCCGGACCATAGGGATACCATGGCCAAGAAGACGATCCGCACCATTCCCCAAGAGCGCACGCCGATGCCCGTGCAGGACCCGCAAGGGCGGGCCGGAAACTTTGCCGAGGTGGCGCTCGGCTACCCGCTGGAAGAGACGCTCAGGGAATGCGAGCGCTGCCTCATGTGCCCCGAGGCGGCCTGCGTCCCGGGCTGCCCCGTGGCCATCGACATCCCCGGTTTCATCGCCAAGATCATCGAAAAGGATTACCGCGGCGCCTACGATATCCTCACCGACGCCAACCTGTTGCCGGCCATTTGCGGCCGCGTTTGTCCGCAGGAGGATCAGTGCGAGGGCGTCTGTCCGGTGGGCGACACTTTGGAGCCCGTGGCCATCGGCAGGCTCGAGCGCTGGATCGGCGACCTGGCCATCGAAAAGGGCTGGGACAGCGTTCCCTACATCGAGTCCAACGGCTTGAGGGTCGGCATCGTCGGCTCGGGACCGGCCGGCGTGGCGTGCGCCGCCGACATGGCCAAGGCGGGATGCGACGTCACCATCTACGAGGCCTTTCACAAGCCGGGCGGCGTGCTTAGGTACGGCATCCCCGAATTCCGCCTTCCCAACACGGTGATCGACGCCGAATTCGCCAACCTGACCAAGCTCGGCGTCAAGATAAAGTGCAACACCCTGGTCGGGCGCCTTTTCACCATCGAACAAATGCTCGACGAAATGGGCTTCGACGCCGTCTTCATCGGCACCGGCGCCGGCTCGCCCGTGTTCATGGACATCCCGGGCGAATCACTCAATGGCGTTCTTTCCGCCAACGAGCTGCTTACCCGATGCAATCTCATGCACGCCGGAGAGTTCCCCGACTACGACACGCCCCTGCACCTAGGCCGTCACATCGCCGTCATCGGCGCCGGCAACACGGCGATGGACGCCATGCGGGTGACGCTCAGGCTGGGGGCGGAAAAGGTCTCGTGCGTCTATCGCCGCACCAAGTCCGAGAGTCCGGCGCGCGACGAGGAGGTCGAGCACGCCGAAGAGGAAGCCATCGAGTTCCACTGGCTGACCGCCCCCACCGAAATCCTCGGCGACGACGACGGAAACGTCCGTGGCATGCGCTGCGTCCGCATGGAGCTCGGCGAACCCGATGACTCGGGCCGGCGGCGCCCGGTTCCCATCGATGGCAGCGAGTACGAGTTCGATGCCGACATGATCGTCTACGCCATCGGCACCAGCGCCAATCCGATTATCGGCCAGACCTCGAGGCTGAAGCTCGACGCGCGCGGCTACATCGCGACCGATGCGAATCTCGCCACCTCCATGGCCGGGGTCTACGCCGGCGGCGACATCGTTACGGGGGGCGCGACGGTGATATTGGCCATGGGCGCCGGCCGCAAGGCGGCGCGCAGCATGAAGACCTATCTCGGCATCCGCGACACGGACATCGTATACCTTCCCCAACGCGCCGGCTGCGAGGGAACGTTGTTTGGAATCGATGCCCACGAGAAGTCCTTTTCCCGCTTCCTCCTCGCGTAGCTATAAAGAGGCCGCGAACCGCCATGAGCACCAAGACCCTGAACAAGAAACCCGACGACAAGCGGACCCGGCACACTGCGGCCGGGAAGCCCGGGCCGAAACCGGCGCTGGCCGGTAAGCAGGCCAAAACTCTCGAGAAACATATCATCGAGGTGGTCAGCGATTCCGGCGAGGGCGCGCAGCGCTGCGGTCAGGCGTTCGGGGCGATCGCGGCACGCACGGGAAACGGCATTTGGACCGCCGAGATCATCCCCGCCGAAATCCAGCCGCCGGCGCGCAGTGTCGCCGGAGCCAGCGGAAACCGCATTCGCCTGGCCTCCCATCGCGTATCCAACTGGGGCGACGAAGCCGATCTCATCGTTGCCTTCAACGAGAAGGTCTTGCTCAGCCGCGTCGAGCACGGGGAGCTTAAGCTCGGCTGCATTATCCTCCTGGAGAACAAATGGAAGACCGATGGCGACCCCAAGATCGCCGCCTCCTACGCCGAGACCGTCGAGGACCTCATCGCCCAAGGACACAAGGTCCACGAGATTCCGATGGAAACCGAATGCCTCAAGCATGTCGCCGACCCCAAGCGCGGCAAGAACATGTTCGTCCTCGGCATACTGTGCCGCCTCTACAGCCTGGACCTGCTGATCGCCCGTGAACAGATCGCCACCGACTTCGCCAAGAAATCCGCGGGCGTCATCGACAACAACATCCGGCTCCTCGAGGCGGGACACGAATGGGCCACCGCCAACCTCGACTTCAAGTTCCGGATTCCCCCATCGAAACTTCGGGTGCCCCAGATCGTCGTCAACGGGAACATTGCGCTGGGCCTCGGCGTCATGGCGTCGGGCATGGAAGTGTGTGCCATGTACCCCATCACGCCGGCGACGTCGGCCTCGCACTACCTGAGCGATGTCTTCGAGAACGTGGGCGGCACGGTGCACCAGGCGGAGGACGAAATCGCCGCCTGTGCCTTCGCCATCGGCGCCTCCTACGCGGGGAAGTGCGCGGTGACCATCACCTCGGGCCCCGGGTTTGCCCTGAAACAGGAAACCATCGCCCTCGCCGTGATGGGAGAAATCCCCCTGGTCGTGGTCGACGTCCAGCGCGGCGGCCCGAGCACCGGCTTGCCCACCAAGGTAGAACAAGGGGACTTGCTGTTCGCCTGCTTCGGCGGCCACGGGGACACGCCGAAGGTGGTGATGGCGGTATCCGACATCGAGGATTGCTTCTACACCATGATCACGGCACGCAAAATCGCCGAGACCTTCAACACGGTCGTCGTCGTGCTCTCGGACGCCAGTCTGGCGTCGTCTCAACAGCCTTTCCCACGGCCGCACTTCACCAAGGATTGGTTGGCACCCCCCATCGACCAGAGCCCCATCCCCGAGGGCGCTAAACCCTATGACTGGGACTCCCTGACCGGCCTCGCCCGCAGGTTCATTCCGGGGCAGCCCAACGGCATGCACTGTCTGACCGGCCTCGCCCACGACCGCATGAGCCGCGTCGCCTACGATCCCGACATCAACCAGGAAGGCATGCTGCATCGCAGCCTCAAGCTGGCCGCCCTGCAAAAAACCCTGAAGACACCGCCCCTGTTCGGCGACGAGGAAGGTGACTTCTTACTCATCGGCTGGGGGGGCACCAAGGGGGTCATCGAGGAAGCGGTCGGGCGCCTGCGCGCCGACGGCCATAAGGTGTCGTCGCTGCACCTCAAGTTCTTGCAACCCATGGCACCGGGGATCAAAGAGATACTGGATCGTTTCGACAAGGTCATGACGGTAGAGGGCAACTGGTGTGATCCACCGGACGCCGAAATCATCGACGGGGACAACCGGCGCTATTCGGAACTGGCGTGGCTCCTGCGGGCACGATACCTCGTCGACGTCGATTGCTGGTCCGAGGTCCGCGGCCAACCCTTTAAGCCCGGGGTCATCGTTAACGTCATCCGCGAAAAACTGCAACGGAAAGGATGAGGCAATGGCCGTTCCCGCCTCCCAGTGCTTGTTGAGCCTGTTCGACGAGGAATACTCCCTCGACGACTACAAGGGCGCCGTCCCGCGCTGGTGCATCGGATGCGGCGACAGCGCCATTCTCGCCGCCGTCCAACGAATTTGCCGCGATGAGCAATTGCCGCCCGAAAAAACCGTGTTCGTCTCGGGCATCGGCTGCTCCAGCAGGTTTCCACACTACATGCACACTTACGGGTTTCACGGTCTTCACGGCCGGGCGTTTCCCATCGCCGAAGGGATCAAGCTGCGGCGGCCCGACCTCCACGTCTTCGTCATCACCGGCGACGGCGATTGCTGCAGCATCGGCACCGCGCACTGGATCCACGCCATCCGCTACAACATGGATATGACCGTATTGTTGCATGACAACGGAATTTACGGCCTGACCAAGAACCAGGCGTCGCCCACGTCGCCGCAGGGCCTGAGCAGCAAGACCACGCCCCGGGGCACGCAGCTGGAGCCGATCAATCCAATCAGCGTCACCTTAGGCATCCGCAACGCCTCGTTCGTCGCCCAGGCCGCCGATTGGATTCCGGAGCTTGTGCACGACATCATCGAGCAGGCGTTTCACCACAAGGGGTTCTCGTTCGTGCGCATTCTTCAGCGGTGTCCAGAATTCCTGCCCGACCGCTTTGAACAGTGGGTGCAGGATCCGGACCGCATGCTGCTGCTCCACCACGAGGACGGGGTGCGGATCAACCCGAGCCTCGCCAAAATCTACCGGCATCAGGAAGAGCATGACCCCGGTGACAGGAACCGGGCCAGGGAGATCGCGTCGCTTGGCGATCCCATTCCGGTCGGCGTTCTTTACCGCGATGCCGATATGCCGTGCTACGAGGACCTCTGCAAACCCGACCGGTTGTATACGCCGGACGTCATCGAGAACGCTCTTGAGACGGAGTTCGACAAGTTCACGATCCACCCGGCGGCGTGACCCGGAGGGGCTAATGGCCGAGAGAACGCGGATGTGACGACCCAATGAATGAAACCCAATCAGCGTTTTCCACTTTTCATCTGACCGGGGTAAGGCTCGGCGATGCGTTGGCCGACGCCGGGTGTCTTGGTCTCAGGCCGGCCCTTTTCGGCAATTTCCGGGACCTGACTGGGCTGCGCCACGATTTTCCCTTAGTGTTAACCAACGGCCATGCCGGCAGCCCCTTCGTGCGTACCCTTTCGGACATCGTCGATCAGGTCCTCACGGAGATCGCGCCGCGCGGCGTCGATGGCGAACGGCTCAGGAAGCACGTACTCGATATCGAACATGAAATCCGCAGCCTGGCGTTTGGCGGAAGCAAGGGAACCCTGGTGGAGCTTTGGGAACTCGCGAAGTCCAATCTGCTTTCCAAGGCACATGACGAAAGGCGGGACGCCCTGAGCAACAGCCTAGACCAGGCCCGCCGCGCCCTTCCGATCGATGGCGAGGTCGTCGACTACAAGCGGGAAACGCCGGCCAAGGTCCTGACCCATGCCTGGGCCGCGGTCCAGGAAAACAAGACGCGCCGGTTCTGGGGCCAGGTCAACGAACTCGTCCTCAAGCTTACGAATATCCTGAAGGCCGATTCCATGCGGGCGGGGGAAGCATTCGATGCCGAGGCCCTCAAGCGGTCCGTCGGTTCCTCGTTCGAAGTGGCGTTCAATTTCGAGGCCATGTCCGAAATTCTCGGCACCGCGTTTGCGGATGGCACGTTGCCGGAAAAGCGGCGGCGCCGGATCCGCGCCGCCCTATCGTCCCTCGAATCACAGAGATTTTTCGCGCCGGTCTGGAAAGATGCCGGCAAGCGACGGCGCAAAGTCGTTCACAGCTTCGTCTTTGACAGCTGTGCGCGGGCGCTGGAGGCTTTCCAGCAGCGGCTACCGGAGATGGTCGGCTTCATCAAGGCCATGTCCATCGCCAAGCTGGAGATCGAAAACCGCTACAAAGAATCGACCCATGATCCTTTTTTCCGCCGCTTCGATGAAAGACGCCTGGAACCCGACGATTTGGCGTTGTTCCCGTCCTCTCTGGTTTGCCTCGGCGATGGCCTCGACGACCCGGCGGAAAGGGCGCCCCTGGCCGAGATCATTTGCGCCGGGCTGCCCATCAAGGTCTTGGCGCAATATGACGATATCCTAGGCGATCGCTCGATCGCCTCGGGGTACTTTTCCTTTGGCATCCAAGGCTCGCAACTGGCGACACTGGCGCTCGGCCTCGATGACGCCTTCGTCTTGCAGTCCAGCGCCTCCGCCCTCTATCGGTCAAGAGGGTCGATTCTCGACGGGCTGGAGCGAACCGGGCCGGCGCTGTTCAGCATTTTCTCCGGTGTGGCGGGGGACACATCGCAAGCCGCCGGCAACGCGCCCGGCGCGCCGCCTTATCTGCGGGCGGCGGCGGCCATGGAGTCGCGCGCTTTTCCGGACTTCACTTACGACCCGGCGGCGGGGAGCGATTGGATATCGCGACTTTCGGTCGACGAAAATCCGCAGGCAGAAGCCGATTGGCCGATTCACCGCTTCTCGTACGAAGACGAGGATCTTCAGAAAATTTCGCAGGATATCGCCTTCACTTTTGTCGATTTTGCGGCCTCCGACGAACGCTACGCGGGAAGCTTCGCCGTCGTTCCCCGCGCCGAGTGGACCGATGGTATGGTCCCGGTGAACGAGTTCCTAGACCGCGACACCGGGGCAGTCGAGGGAAAGGTTCCCTACATCCTGATGATCGACGAGGACAACGTCCTTCACAGGGCCATCGTCGAGGACAAGCTGGTCAACGCGGCGCACCGTTGCCGCGAGACGTGGCGCGGCCTGCGGGAGATGGGCGGCATCGACAATTTCCACGCCAGGGAGCTGCTCGCCAAGGAGAAGGAGATCTGGGAGCGCCAGAAGGAGGAGGAAATCGCAGCCCTGGGAAGCCGAACCGGGCCACCGACCGAAGCGCCCACCGTGGCCCCGGAAGAGGGCATCGCCGCGGCCGTCGAGTTGGCCCCGGAGGAAGCCGTCAAGGAAGAGCAAGCGACGACGGACGAGCCCTATATCGAAACACCCCGGTGCACGACCTGCAACGAGTGCACCGAGATCAACAACAGAATGTTCGTCTACGATGAAAACCAGCAGGCCTACATCGCCGATGCCGAAGCCGGAACCTACCTCGAGCTGGTGCAATCGGCGGAAAGCTGCCAAGTGGCCATCATCCACCCGGGCAAGCCGAAAAACCCGAGTGAACCGGGCCTGGACAAGCTGATCTTGCGGGCCGAGCCTTTCAACTAAATACCGGGAGACGTTCGTTTTTGGGGGATACTGGATATGATCGCACAACTCGTGATGCCCGACCCGTTGAAGCGAATGCTCAAGCATCTCGATATCGATGTTCAGCAAGGTTTCGCGTCGATTCCCGAGGACATGGAAGAGGCGATGCTGAACTGCCGCAGGTGCAAGTTCTTCGAAACCTGCGACTACGATACGGAAAGCCGATACTTCCTTTGTCCGAACAGGGACGTCTTCGATCGACTAGAACGCCAACAGAGTAAGGGCTGAGACCAACGGCCCCCGGGCGTGCTAGAGCCTTATCCGGCCAAGTGTCGCCAGTCCAATACCCCCCACCCCAACCCTCCCCCGCAAGGGGGGAGGGGGAATTTCATCGTGTTTCCAGCTAGATAGCCCACCCCCTCAATGGGGAAAGGTTGGGTGGGGATGGCAACGACACGATCCCATCTAAACGGATAACGCACTAGTGTGATGATTTCAAAGTTCGTCGCATTACATGCGGTGAACTTTGAAATCTGGATCACCCTAGATTCAATAAATTAGTGGCCTGCTGATCTAATAATCAATGGTAAGAATTTCTGGGGCAGGACACTAGCGCCTTATCCGTTTAGATGGGATCACCGCCAGCGTGCCGGGCGCCAAATCCCGACCTTCTTCTCGGCGCGCTCGATCTGATGGCGGTTCATCTTTTCGGCGAGGACCTGGCGCCCGTCGTTGGATCGAACTTTTCATTGATGGCCATCTCTTGGCGGCGCCTCGCCATAGCCAGCATATACACGTGTAGGCCTCGACGTAGTCGCGCTTCAGGCCCCAGCCCTCCTGTAACATGGCGCCGACGACGAACTGCGCGGCGGCGTATCCCTGGCGGGCCGCCTTCAAGTACCATTTGACGGCCTCGCCGTAGTCATGGGAGACGCCGCGACCATGAAAATAAAGTTCACCGAGGGCGAACTGGGCCTCGGCATAGTTGCCGATATCGGCGGCCAGGCGGTACCACTCCGACGCCCGGTAGTAGTCCCGCTTAACGCCCTCGCCGTTCTCGTGCAGCTTGCCGAGTGCGTGGCGGGCGGCGGCGTACCCCTTGTTGGCGGCCTTGGCGTACCACCCGGCAGCGGCCTGGGCGTCCCTTGCCAGGCCACGGCCTTGTTGATAGAGCCGACCGAGGGCGTACTGGGCCTGGGTATCGCCGCCCTCCGCTAGCGGTACCAGGGCTTCGAAGCGCGCCACATCCTCGACCTTGCGGACGCGGGTTGCCTCATCGTCGCCGGACACCAACAGAATGACTGCCCACCCCAGCAGGACGAAAGCGGTCAGCACGAGCAGGAACCGTACATGGGGACCCTTTGTATCCGGGAACGGAGCCGCCGCCGAAGGTGGCGCGCGGCGCCCTCAGGGACCCTTGATCAGATTGTGGTCGTTGTTGCCGACCCTCCGGTGGCGCCCCTTGTGAGGATCAGGACGGTCGTAACAGGTCACCTTGCCCAGCGTGCGGTAGCAATAGACCAAGAGCTTGGGCTTGGGCTTGGGCTTGGGCTTGGGCTTGGGCTTGGGCTCGTCCTCAACGCAGTATTAGGTATCGCCGCGCTCGAGGCGAATGGTCGAACAGTCCTTGCCGCTATAGATCGACACGGCATGATCGCTGAGCGATTTTTCGGTGCTTATGATGGAAACCCCCTCGGCAACGCCGTAGCCGGCACAGGCGTCGAGCAACATGAGGCTGGCCATCGCCATCAGGATCCGCATGCAAGGCCTTTCGTCCGAAGGCGGGCGCCGGAGCGCGGCGCCTAGGCTGATCAATTCTCGCCATTTCATGGTGCCTGGGCAAGGTTAAGGGGTGGTTAAGAGGCGAACCGCTCGGTCGTCGTTTGGCGATATCCGGCCCGGGCCCGTCACGCGTCGCATGAAGCCGTCGCACTCAGGCGCGCCGCCAATTGACAAAAGTCAAGGGAAACAGACCGTCACCTAGCTAGCTTCGGACGGGCTTGTGAGGCGCGTGCGATAAACTCTAAATCCAGATGCAAGTCCATGAATTTGTTATCAAGCGAGCAAGCGCGGACGGATTGAGTTAGCCGAGGGAAGAGAACCATGCCAACACAAGAACCGGTATTTTGTTTCCTGTGCCCGAATCACTGCGCCATGACCGCCACCATGGAAAACGGCAAGATGCTCAAGGTGAAAGCCGACAAGAAAAGTGGGCTTCACTGCGACATCTGCCCGGACGCCAAGGGTCCCTTCACGCTCCCGGAGGTGTTTGCACATCCCAATCGTCTCAAATATCCGATGAAGCGTGCCGGCGAGCGGGGCGAGAACCGTTGGACCCGAATTTCCTGGGATGAGGCGTTGGACACCATTGCCGAAAAACTTATGTTTTATCGCGATGAATTCGGCCCCGAGAGCATCGCCATGGTGTTGGGCGAGCCCAAAGGCATGGAGTTCGCGTTCGGGCAACGCTTTGGCACCTACCTGCAAACGCCGAACGTGATCACGCCGGGCAATTATTGCGGCGTGCAGGTGGGAACGGCGGACCATTTCACTTTCGGCACGATGATGATGCAAGCCGATCTGGAAACTGAAATGGAGTGCATAATTATTTGGGGTGCCAACCCGCTCAACACCGGAGGCAGTTTCCGTGGCATGCGCCAGAATATACTGGATGCCGCTCTGCGCCGTGGCTGCAAGCTGATCATGATGGAGCCCGGCAAGAATCGCTATTGCAAGAAGGCCGACTACTGGCTACGCGTGAAACCTGGTTCCGATGGAGCCTTGGCCATGGGCATGGCCAAGGTGGTCATCGAAGAGGGCCTCTACGACAAGGACTATGTCGAGGCGCACACGACCGGTTTCGACGAGCTCAGGAAAGAAGTTGCCACCTTCTCGCTCGACGACGTGGAGGCTGAAACGTGGATCGACGTCGAGACCGTGCGCGAAGTTTCCCGCGTCTACGCAACGTCGAAACCGGCCCAGATCCTCTGGGGGAACGCGCTTGAAAACTCCGTGAGTGCGCTGCAGATCTGCCGTGCGGTGACGATCCTTCGGGCGTTGACCGGCAACGTCGGCGTGCATGGCGGCGAGATGATCATCGAACCGGCAAAGTTCAGTCGTCCCGGCCGCTTTTATTTCGACCGTCAATTTCCCCGTCCCGTGGAGAAATCGATCGGCAACGAGTTTCCCATTGCCATGGGATCCGGCTACGTCCCGACCCAGTCGCTAGTAAGGTCGATACTCACCGAAGACCCCAATCCGGTCAAAATGGCCCTCGCCCACGTCACCAACCCCCTCCTTACCTATCCGGATTCCGCCAAGACCTACGAAGCCTTCATGAAAGTGCCATTCCTAGTGGTCGCGGAGATATTCTCGACCGCCTTCACGGCGATCGCCGATATCGTGTTGCCGGCGGCGCTTCCCCACGAGCACGACACGATCGGCTACTGGCCTTCGTGGTTTGGTTTCGTCAAGGCCTATCAGAAGGTAGTCGACCCGCCCGGCGAAGCCTGGCCGGACGCAAAGATGATCAACGAGTTGGCGAAGCGTGTCGGACTCGGCCAGTATTTCTGGGCCGACTGGCAGGATAGCCTGGACCTGATGCTTGTCGATTCCGGGCTGACCTACAAGGAGTTGGTGGAGAAGCGCATCCTGAGACCGTCGCGGCTCTTCCTAGAGGACAAGGATCCGTATTTTCAAACGCCTTCCGGCAAGGTCGAATTCTATTCCCAGCAGATGAGCCAGTTGGGGCTCAGCCCGTTGCCCTACTTCAAAGAGGTCGCCTCATCGCGCTTCGAAAAGGAGGATTTCGAGAACTATCCGCTCGTCCTGACTAATTTCAAGGAAGGCGCCTACATGCTGTCGGGCTATCGCGATATACAAGCCATGAGAAAGCGCAAGCCTGAAGCGGTGGTTGAAATCCATCCGGATACCGCGGCCAAATATGGTCTCAAGAATGGCGATATGATCTATATCGAGAGCCGCAAGGGACGCATCCAGCAGCGCCTGAAGGCCGCCTCGTACATCCACCCCGAGGTCGTCATGGCGGCATTCGGATGGTCCGACATTGATGAAAACACCAACCAGTACAACTGGCGCAAGAACAACCTTAACATCCTCACCGACGCGGACCCGCCCAATGATCCGGCTACGGGCTCGGTGCAATTTCGCGGCATTCCGTGCCGCATCTACCTCGATGAGCCGCCTGTCAGGCAGCGGGAGAAAAGCACACGCAAGGCAGATCGACTTCAGGCGACGTAGGACCTGCCGGTATTGGACTCGACGACTGACTCTGAAAATAAAACACCACAGCCGCCTGCTTCGAAGCCGAGCGTGTCGGGCTCACGCTCTTTTCCGCGGCCCCTACACTTGAATGAGGACTGCGATGCAGTCGTTGCCATCGAAGCCCTGGAAAAAGGTCATCATTGATGAACTGGGAGAGGACGGGATTCGCCTCACGTTTCTCTCCGAGTTGGAAAATGAGGCGCAATTCGAAGAGGTCATCGAAGAAGACATCGTCGCCAGCCTCGGTCTGGACGACCGCATCGGCGAGCCGGACTGGCCTTCGCGCAGCGTCACCTTGACAACTTCCGACCTTCGCGCCTTCAAGCGCAAGCTCATTTACGCCAGCATCATGATCGAGAACGATGACTGAACCGGCATTCGACACGGAAGCGTGTTCGGCTTTCCACCCTCGGGGCCGGGAACAAGAAGTCGACCGATCACGCGACGAACAGCCGTGCCACCCGGTCACCAGTATGTGTCCCCAGTGCCTGCGCGGCATTCCCGGTGAGGTCGTCTCGACCCGCCAGGGCGTCGTGATGCGCAAATCCTGTCCCGAGCACGGGGCTTTCGAGTGTGTCGTCTCCAACTATCTCGAAGCCTACGAGAGGATGCGCCAATCGCCACGCATCGTGCGCTTGCCGGAGCACGTTGCCATGCCGGAGGTGGCCGGCTGTCCGGACGATTGCGGTCTATGTCCCGCCCACGACCAGCATACCTGTCTGGCCATCGTCGAAATCACGTCACGCTGTAACCTGCCCTGCCCGGTCTGTCTTGCCGCATCTACCGCGAAAGGAGAGGACCTGACCGCCGAACAAGTCGTATCGGCGCTCCGGAAACTACTTTTATCGGAAGGAGAAGCCGTACCGCTCCAGTTCTCCGGCGGCGAACCCACCCTGCATCCCGATTTGGTTGGCATCGTGCGCCAGGCAAGCGCACTGGGTTTCAGCAAGATAGAGGTCGATTCGAACGGCCTGTTGCTGGCCAAACGTCCGCGTCTCGCCAAGGAACTGCGTTCAGCCGGCCTCACCGGCGTTTTCCTTCAGATGGACGGACTGGACCCCGAGGAACATACCTTCATTCGCGGCCGCGATCTGATGGCCGTAAAGCTGCGTGCCATTGAAAACTGCCGGGATGCCGGCCTGCAAGTCGTCCTCGCAGTCACCGTCGTCCCCGGTGTGAACAACCACCGTATTTGGGACATTGTTCGCTTTGCCGTCGAAAAACGGCTGACCGGCGTCAATTTCCAATCCGTCGTGCTGTCCGGGCGTTACCCGGAAAAGCTTTCCAAAAGTGCTGAAAGGTTTACGGCGGGCCACTTCATGCGCCAGTTGGAGGCCCAAAGCGGCGGCGAACTACTGGCCACCGACTTGATGCCGATGTCCTGTCCCGATCCGCGTTGCGGCTTGCTCGCCTATGTGATCGTCACCCGGAACGGCGAGTTGGTGCCGATGAACCGCCTGCTGGGTGATCAACGCATGCTTGAACACGTCGCCGACCTCACGGACTGGGAACCGCTGTTGCGCCAGATCGGCTGCGACGCGTCACGCTGCAATTGCGGCGGCGAGACGGACTTGCTGGATAGGGTAGCCGACATTCTCGACGGTGCCGAATGCTTTTCGATCGGCTTCCACGGCATGATGGATGCGTACTGCTTCGACGTGGAGCGCGCCCGCCGGTGTTGCGTGCATAAGCTCACCGCGGAAGGCAAGCTGATGCCGTTTTGTCTTTACAACATGAAGTACCGGTAGTGCGAAAGCTAAACGATTTTGGATGGAAGACGCTATGAGTTCGACCAACCTTCGCCAAGATTACCTGCCGCCCGAAGAGTTCCTGCCGCGCAATTGCAGATTGCTTCCAGAGCTCGATTATCCGGAGCGTGTGAACCTCGCGGAAGAATTGCTGGACACGAACGTCATCAACCACCCCGACAAGATCGCCATCTACCACGAAGCACGGCGCATCACCTATCGCGAATTGCAGGTCCAGGTTAACCAATTCGCCAATGCGCTGCGGGGCCTGGGCGTCGGCAAGGGCGACAGAGTGGCAATGCGCGCCGCCAATATTCCCGAATATTTCGTGTGGAATTTCGCCTGTTGGCGGATCGGTGCGATTTCAGTTCTCATTAGCCATCTGGATCGCGCCAGCATGCTTGCTTTCAAGGTGAACGACGCCGATGCGATGTTGGTTTGCACGGACAGCGAAAATTACGACGGTGTGGAAAAGGCCCTGAGCGAATGTCCGAGCGTCCGGCATGTAATCGCTCATGGCGATCGGATTCCGGGCACGCTGTCCTTCGGGGACTTGTTGCCCGGACAGCCGGAGCAGGCGGTCAGCGAGGATACGTCTCGCGGGGACTTCGCCCGCATCATGTACAGTTCGGGAACCACCGGTCAGCCGAAGGGCATTTTGACGACGGTTGAAGGCATTCTTTCGGTCTCCGACACGCAGGCCCGGCATATCTTGAAAGTGCGCCCGGACGATACCCTCGGCGGCCATCCCTATTTTTCGTTTGCCTTCGGGGCGGCCGGTTTTCTCTTCATTCCCTGGCGATTCGGCGCGGGTGTGTCGGTCGTTTCGCGTTTCTCTCCCGAGCGGATGTTTCAGTTGATCGACGAACACGGCATCACCATTCTGTTTTGCGTTCCCACGGCGTTCCGCATGATGCTGGGCATCGGCGATGCCGAGCAACGATACCAATTGTCCACGCTGCGGCTCGGGCAAAGCGCTGGAGAGCCGCTTCCCGAGGCGACCTTCCGGGAGTGGCGCCAGCGTTTTGGGCATCCGATCATCAACTCGCTCGGGTCGGGAGAATTGAACTACTGGCTTTCCACTGACGAGGAATTGCCCGACGACAAGATCGGTTCGGTTGGTCTGCCCATACCGGGATATGAGAGCGTGGTGGTCGACGAGAACCTCGAGCCGGTGCCGCCCGGCACACCCGGCGAATTGATCGTTCGCGGCCCGCTCGGACAACTCTACTGGCGCCGGCCCGATGCCCAGAAAAAGGGCATCTGTCCGCCAAAAAGCAATTACGCCGGATGGAGCCGGCCCGACCTCTATGTCATTGAGGACCAAGATGGCTACTTCTGGTACAAGAGCCGCATCGACGACGTGATTGTCAGCGCCAGCTACAAGATACCGGGCGGTGAGGTCGAGGCCGCGTTGAATAGCCATCCGGCGGTTCTCGAATCGGCGGTGATCGGCGTTCCGGACGAGGAGCGCAGCAGCATCGTCAAGGCATTCGTCGTGCTCAAGGATCGCGTTTCCCCAAACGAGCAACTCGTCCAGGACCTTCAGGACTTCGTGAAACAAAAAATCGAGCCCTATAAGTACCCGCGATTGATAGAGTTCTCCGCGGCTGATGCCCTGCCCCGGACCTCCACCGACAAGATTCAACGCAACGTACTGCGCGATCGCGAGGTCGCCCGCTCGGTCCGGGAGAAGACGGCAGCCGCGTCTCAAATCGCTACCGATGCGAGGTAACTTGGCAAAAGGCCCGGCGTCGCCGAATGTCGTGAGACGCGTGAGAAACGGCTGCAAACGCATCTTGGAGGTCAAATGAGTACCGAAGGAATTTTCAACCTGAACGACAAGGTTTCTTTTATCTCCGGAGCATCGAGTGGCATTGGACGTCATTTAGCCGGTGTATTGGCCCGGGCCGGCTCAGCCGTCGCTCTCGCCGCCAGGCGCCAGGATAAAATCGAAACCGCGGTGGATGAATTGGTGGCGGATGGGCATCGGGCCTGCGCAGTGCAAATGGACGTGACCAAGACATCGACGATCGCACCCGCTTTCGATGCGGCCGAAAAGGCCTTGGGCCGCCCTGTCGACGTGCTCCTCAACAACGCCGGCGTGATCTACATGAAGAAATTCATCGATCAGGAAGAGGCCGAGGTCGAGCAACTCCTCAACACCAACCTCAAGGGCTCGTTCCTGGTCGCCCAGGAAGCGGGACGGCGGATAGCGGAGAGTGGAGGCGGCGCAATCGTCAATGTTGCTTCAACGGCAGGCTTGCGCGCGGCGGGATACCTGTCCAGCTATGCCGCCTCCAAGGCGGCGCTCATACGCCTGACCGAGGTCATGGCGCTGGAACTGGCCTACAAAAAAGTCCGGGTCAACGTGCTTTGCCCCGGCAACATCGAAACCGACATGCTCCAGACTTTCACCGACAACGGCATTGAGGAAAGTGTTCTGAAACGCATTCCCCAGCGTCGATTTGGCAAGCCCGACGACCTGGATGGCGCGGTATTGTTGATGGCCTCGGATGCCGGGCGATACATGACCGGTGCAACGGTGACCATCGATGGAGGACAAGCGCTGAGTTGGATGTAATGCCGTCGGCCTGCTTTCTCGGAGGCCTTATTCGGGTTTGCGCGCCAGGATCAAGGCGGAGACGACGTAGTCCTCGATGCCGGTACCGGGCGCCCATTCCTTGATGAGGGCGCGGCTTTGTTCCTTGATGTCGATTCGCACCTCGACGAAGCCGATCTCGTCAAACCAGGTCCGAAGTTGCTCGACCGTCGCCGCGCCGCCCATACAGCCGCAGACCATGCCTTCGTCATTGCGGAATTTTTGCGGGATCGGTCGGGTCGCGATCACGTCCGAGACGCGGATGCGACCACCTTGCTTGAGCACGCGGAAAGCGTCGCGGAAGACCTGCTCCTTGTCCGGAGACAGGTTGATCACACAGTTGGAGATGATCACGTCGACGGTGCCGTCGGCGATCGGCAGGTGTTCGATCTCGCCCTGGCGGAATTCGACCTTGGATATTCCCATCGTGTCCGCGTTGGCGCGCGCCGCCGAAACCATGTTGGGGGTCATGTCGACGCCGATTACGCGGCCCTCGGCCCCCACCCGTTCGGCGGCGAGGAAGCAGTCGATGCCGCCACCGCTGCCCAGATCGACTACCATCTCACCCGGCCGCAGTTCCGCGATGGCCACGGGGTGGCCGCAACCCAGGCCCATGTCGGCACCCTCCGGCAGCAGGTCAAGCTCGGCCTTGCTGTACCCCATGATGCGGGATTTCTGGCGCACCGCTGGCAGCGCCCTTTCCCGTGAAGGCTCACAGCAGGTTTCCGCCGTACCTTTTTGGGAGGCACCGGCGGCGGCGGCATAGTGAGCGCGGACGGCGGTGCGCGTGCGATTGGTTTCGGGTTGTTTCATTTCACTGTCGCGTGGTGCTCACCACCTGTCCTTACCCGCCCATCGAGAAAAGTCGGCGGGCATAGGGGACTTTGCTTGTCCGGAAAGTCTAGCGCCCCTGTTCACGGATCAACAGGTTCCCGTGACATTACCTTTTCGAGAGCGGGGTTGGAAAGCCATGCGGCGATTAGATCCCAAGATGGGCGCCTTGGACATCCTCGTTTGATTGTTCTGTTCGAGGTCCCTTCCGCGTTGGTCCACGTTACGTGGCCGTCCCTGGGGAGGGAACTCTAGGAAAGAAGGAAATGTCGAGCCAGCATTGCCTGTTTCTCTTTATCGAAAAAGCCAACCAGGAAACGATCGACTTTCTTTTGGAAGCCACGAGCTATGCTCAGGCCATCCGCGGGCAAGGCGCAAACGCGCCACCGCCGTCCCGACAACTGCTGATCAGTAGCGAGGTCATGCGCATGATTTTGCACTTGGCCAGTGTCATGGCTTGGATCATGGGTCTCAAGGCCGCGCCGCCGCCAAGCGACAGGCCACGGAAGGATGGCAAGAAAGATCAGCCGCTCGGCGACAACGCCCTGTGCATGGACGCAAACGGCAGCGACGACGCGAGGCTGCCCCTCGAATTACGGGCTCTGCTGCAGAACAGTCACCGCCTTTACCTGCGCGTCTCCCGGCTGGATGCCATGATGCGAGAGGGCCCGAACGAGATCGATCCCGGCGATATTGGAGAATTCACCGCCCCTCTCGTCAGGCAGTGAGTCCGGGGCCGGGGTCAGCCCACGCCAATCCACGGTACCAGTTGATTAAATCTGCTCCTACGACGGCTTCCAAGGTGGTCTGGAAAAGGGTGCCATGCACCGAAAAGACAGCGAGGGAGCGCGTTTGCCTTCGGCACCGGGGGAGGATATCTTAGCCTGCCGTCCGGCATTCCTCCGGAAATGGCGGCGCGACCACAACACTAGTTCTATTGGAGCCGACCGTGGCGGATCACACTCAAGACAGCTTGTTGCGCGAGATCGACGAGGAACTGCGCCAGGAACAGTACGCCAAGCTGTGGAAGAAATACGGCAGTTACCTGATCGCCGCGGCGCTCGCTCTGGTCGTGGCCGTGGCCGGCTATCAGGGCTGGCAAACCTACGACGTGAAAAACCGCATGGAACAAGGCGAGCGCTTCGCTGCCGCCCAGCAGTTGGCGATGTCCGGAAAGACCGCTGCCGCGGCCGAGGCCTTCGCCGCGCTCACCGATGACGCCGGCGGTGGCTACGAGTTGCTGGCAAGCCTGCGGACGGCGGCGGCAATCGCCAAGACCGGCGACAAGTCCGGCGCCGTGGCCATTTACCGGCGATTGAGCGAGGATAGCGGTTACGACTCCGTCTATCGCGACCTCGCGGTGATTTTGGAAGCGCTTCTCATCATCGATGACAGCGAGGCCGGGGCGATCAGATCGCGCCTGGTACCGTTGATGGCGGATGACAACCCGTGGCGCCATAGCGCCCGGGAACTGGCAGCGCACGCCGCCGTCGGCGCCGGCGACCGGAAGGTGGCCCGCGAACTGTTCACGAACCTCGCCCGGGACGGCGCGGCACCCCAGGGGATTCGGTCACGGGCTGGCGAAATGCTCTCGATCGTTGGCGAGTAACGGAGGACCCGGCTGGTGGATGGACGACAGGAGACGTTGCAAAGGTTCCTCATGCTCGCCGTCACCGTGGTGCTTCTCGGTGGCTGCGACACCGTCAAGTCCTGGTTTAAGGAGGAGGAGATTCCGCCGCTTCCCGGCGATCGCATCTCCGTGCTTCTCCACGCTCAGACGCTGGCGCCCGATCCCATGTTCGCCACGGAGCGCATCCTGCTGCCCCGTCCCACGGTCAACCCCAACTGGCCCCAGGCCGGCGGCTACGCCAACCACGCCATGCACCACATCGCGGTCGCCGACAGATTGTCGCGGGCTTGGCAAACCGACATCGGCGAGGGTGTCGACGACGCCGAGCGCTTTGTCTCCTCGCCCATCGTCGCCAGGGGCCAGGTGTTCGCCATGGATACCGGCACCAACGTCAGCGCCTTCGACGCGGAGACCGGGGGACGGTTGTGGGAGATCGAGTTGACCCCGGAAGATGAAGACGAGGGTCACATCAGCGGCGGCGTTGCCTACGAGAACGGCCGCGTCGTGGTGACAACGGGTTTCGGCCAGGTGATCGCGCTGGACGCCGGGACCGGGGTCGAGGTCTGGCGCCGCGACGTTGGCTCCCCCATGCGCACGCCGCCGACCCTGCGCGGCGGCCGGGTTTTCGCCGTAACCGTGAACAACAAGCTCAACGTCCTCGACGCCACCAACGGCGACACCCTGTGGACGCACGCCGGGATGGCCGAGGCCGCCAGCATCTTGGGCGGCGGCAGCCCCGCCGTCGACGCCAGCGTGGTGGTGGTCCCCTATTCCTCGGGCGAGCTGGTCGCCCTTAAGGTGGAGAACGGCCGCGTCCTGTGGACGGATTCCCTGGCCGCCGTCAAGCGCACGGACGTGGTCTCGACATTGGCACACATCCGCGGCCGCCCGATCATCGACCGCGGGCGCGTTATCGCGCTAAGCCATGGAGGCCTGATGGTCGCCATCGACTTGCGTAGCGGCCTGCGACTCTGGAGCAAGGAGATCGGCGGCCTGGAAAGCCCCTGGGTCGTTGGCGACTACATTTACATCATGAGCAATGACGGAGAGCTCATCTGTCTCTCGCGCGACGACGGCAACATCTATTGGGTGCGGCCGTTGCCGCGTTGGGAAGATCCCAGGAACAAAAGGGGCCCTATTCTTTGGAGCGGCCCCATCCTGGTCAGCGACCGTCTTATCGTGGCCGGATCGAAGGGAGAGGCGCTCGCCATCTCCCCCTACTCGGGACAAATTCTCAGCAGGGTGGAGATGCCAGACAATGTCTCGGTCGCCCCCATCGCCGCCAACGGCAGCGTCTATATTCTGTCCGACAATGCCGAACTGGCGGCCTATCGGTAGGGTCTTATCGTCTTGGATCGAAACGATCCAGGACGTGAATAAGTCCCTCAAGAAAATAGAGTGTGATCGCTTCAAATTGAGTCAATTTGAAACGATCGCACTCTTCCTTCTCCCGGTGTCGAGCCATGAGCCTCACGGTGGCCATTGTCGGCCGTCCCAACGTCGGTAAATCGACCCTGTTCAACCGCCTCGTCGGCAAGCGCCTAGCCCTGGTCGACGATACCCCCGGGCTCACCCGCGACCGCCGCGAGGGCGAGGCCCGCATTGGCAATCTGCGTTTTACGGCCATCGACACGGCAGGCCTGGAAGACGCGCCCACCGATGCCCTGGAGGCGCGCATGCGCGACCAGACCGAGCACGCCGTCGCCGTCGCCGACGTGGCCCTCTTCCTGATCGACGCGCGGGTTGGCGTCACGCCCCTCGACGAGCACTTTGTCGATTGGCTGCGCGTCAAGGGAAAGCCGGTGATCGCGGTCGCCAACAAGTGCGAGAGCACGGCCGGCCAAGCGGGGCTGTTGGAGGTTTACGGCCTCGGCCTCGGCGAGCCGGTGCCCCTCTCCGCCGAGCACGGCGTGGGCATGGACGCGCTCTACAAGGCGCTAGCCCCCCACGCCGGCGACGCCGCCGCCGGGACACCGGACGAGATTCCCGAACGGTCCCTCAAGATGGCCATCGTCGGCCGTCCCAACGTCGGAAAATCGACCCTGGTCAACCGGCTGCTCGGCGAAGAGCGCGTGCTCACCGACGCCAAGGCGGGCATCACGCGCGATGCCGTCCACATCCCCTGGACCTATGAAGGGCGCGCCATCGGGCTTGTCGATACGGCCGGATTGCGGCGCAAGGCGCGGGTGACGGACAAGCTCGAGGCCCTGTCCGGCGGCAACGCCGTGCGCGCGCTCCGCTTCGCCGAGGTCGTCGTGCTCGTCCTCGATGCCGAGGCGCCGCTCGAGAAGCAGGACCTGACCATCGCGCGCACCACCCTCGAGGAAGGTCGGGCGCTGATCCTCGCCGTCAATAAATGGGACCTGGTGAAGGACCGCAAGAAGGCGGAGCGGCGCGTCGCCGACCGCCTGCAAACCTCGCTGCCACAAGCCCGCGGCGTTCCCGTCGTTCCCCTGTCGGCGCTCACCGAGCGCGGGTTGGGGCAGCTCATGCCGGCGGTGCTGAAGGCGCACGAGGCATGGAACAGGCGAATCCCGACGGGACAGCTCAACCGTTGGCTCGAGGGGGTTTTGGAAAGCCACCCGCCGCCGCTCGCCGCCGGGCGGCGCATCCGGCTGCGCTACATGACCCAGGCCAAGGCGCGGCCACCGACCTTCGTGATCTTCGCCAGCCGGGCCAAGGGCCTACCCGACTCGTACCTGCGCTATCTAGTCAATAGCCTGCGCGAGACCTTCGACCTTCCCGGGGTCCCCTTGCGCATCCACCTGCGCATCGGAAAGAACCCCTACGAGCCGACGAAGTGAAGGGTTGCCGGGTCACCCGGTGCGTTGGATGAAATGTCCGCCGAACTCGTGTTTATCAGCATCCGTAAATGTCCGCTGATGCCTGAAGCACAATCCCCAACCCTAGTGAGCCGCGTTCCACAACGTTTCCTAATTCGCTTTACAGCTGGTTGATGCCCCATGGCGGGGCTGCCAGCCCGTCGGCCGCCGATATCGAAATGCTGCGTTTCTTTCTATGGGTTGTTGAATTCCCTCTTTGGCCCCAGGTAGTACCACCAGTTCAGCACCAGACAGATGCCATAAAAGACGGCAAACCCGTAAAGGGCATAGTGTGGCGTTGCCGCCTTGATCTGCTCACCTAACA
>PVBE011764072.1_pt1 | contig 65124 bp, 69 predicted proteins | sample 1631181 | NCBI WGS metagenome assembly PVBE01 (sample SAMN08397723, study PRJNA350692) | Marine metagenome, whole genome shotgun sequencing project. | isolation source: water | place: Pacific Ocean | collected 2012-04
CCCATGGCGTTTGAGCCGCCTCCGACACAGGCCACGATCGCGGCTGGAAGGGGTACTCCCTGGGCTTGGAGCTGGGTCTTGGCTTCTTGTCCGATGACCGCTTGGAACTCTCGAACCATCGTGGGGTAGGGGTGTGGGCCAGCGACAGACCCGATGCAATAGAAGGTGTTGTCGACGTGAGTGACCCAGTCACGCATGGCCTCGTTCATGGCGTCTTTGAGGGTGCGGGTGCCAGTGGTGACCGTGCGTACCTCGGCTCCCAGGAGCTTCATGCGGGCCACATTGAGCCGCTGACGGGCGGTGTCTTCTTCTCCCATGAACACCACACAGGGAAGCCCGAATCGTGCGCAGGCTGTCGCGGTGGCGACTCCGTGCTGCCCGGCGCCTGTCTCTGCGATGATGCGCTTTTTGCCCATGCGAAGAGCGAGCAGGATCTGCCCGATGCAGTTGTTGATCTTGTGGGCTCCGGTGTGGTTGAGCTCGTCGCGCTTGTAGTAGATCCGCGCGCCACCCAGATGCTCGCTCAGCGCCTCGGCGTGATAGAGCGGGCTGGGCCGGCCGACGTAATGTTCGAGGAAATCATCCATCTCGGCGGCGAAGGTGGGGTCCTGGCCGGCGGCGGCATAAGCCGCCTCCAACTCGAGCACCAGCGGCATCAGGGTTTCGGCCACGAATCGGCCGCCGTAGGCGCCGAAGCGGCCGGACTCGTCGGGTCCGGTGCGATAGCTGTTGACTGTTTCGACCGCCATGGTCTCCTCAAAGCTCGGCCGCGCGGGCCAGAAACGCCTCGATGCGAGCCGGGCTTTTCAACCCGCGCCGGCTTTCCACTCCCGACGAGACGTCCACCGCCCGGGCGCCCGACAGCGCCACCGCCTGGGCCAGATTGCCGGCATCGAGGCCGCCAGAGAGAAACCAAGGCCTGCCCACCTCGCATCCCGCCAACAGCTGCCAGTCGAAACTGAGCGCATTGCCGCCGGGTAGCGACGGCTTGCTTTTAGGCGCTTTGGCGTCGAACAGCAACCAATCCGCGACGGCAGCATGGCGGGGCACGGCGTCGAGGTCGGCGGGACCGGCGATCTTCAGCGCCTTGATCAGCGACAGCCCCGATAACCTGCGGATTTCGGTCAGGCGCTCGGGTGTCTCGTCGCCGTGCAATTGCAGCAGATCCAGCGGCACAGCGTCCAGGGTGGTCCCGATGGTACGGTCGTCGGCGTCGACGAACAGACCGACCCGGCCCAGACCGGCCGGGGCCTCGGCCACCAGCGCCGCGGCCTGCTCCGGCGTCACGGCGCGGGGCGAGGGAGGATAGAAAACGAAGCCCACGAAATCGGCACCGCCGGCTGCTGCCGCGGCCAAGGCGGCGCTCGAGTTGATGCCGCAGATCTTGCTCTTGAGAGGCATGGCGGGCCTTATAGCACAACCTCGGTTGGGTTCACTCCCAGTTGATCCTGGCCACTCACTCGGGGTTTATTGGAGCCGCCTAGTCCGCATTTCTCACCGGGGCGCGACCCTTCGGGCGGCGCTGTCGCACCGACAGGGTGCGTCACGCTGCTTGCCCGATGTCCCACATCGCGCTACGCAGTGTTCCTATCCTGTCGGCGCGACAGCGCCGCGCAGGCCATGACCCGGTGAGAAATGCGGGCTTGCCAAGCGATTCTTATCTAACTGGAAATGCGCTAGAATCCGGGCGGCTATTACGGGGGCGGAATGAGCGACGTCCAGACAGGCGCGGCAGAGCGGCCGCAGGAAGCGAGGCCGCAGGCCGCGTTTCGGGAACACGGCATCAAGCGGGCGGCCTTGCGCAACCCGGCGGCGCCGCGCAGCCTGTCGCAATCGCCTATCCGGCCGCTGACAAATCTCGACATCGAGGTCGTTGCCGAACACCTCGGCGATGCCGAGTACGAGGTGGTGCTTCGCATTGTGTTGGAATCGACGCGCGGCGAGATGCCGCTGTTCCGGCTATCTCTCGACTATTCCGGCCTTTTCGTGTTGCAGAATTTTCCCCCGGCACGCGTCGACCTGGCCTGTCACGTCGATTGTGCCCAGATGCTGTTCCCCGAGGCCCGCAGGGTGCTGGCCGACATCCTCGCCGGTGCCGGCTTCAAGCCCTTCTTCATCGATCCCGTCAACTTCGCTTTTCTCTACCGCCAACCCATCGATCCCACGCCGCCGCGCGCCCGGCCGCAGCCCGCCGCACCAGCGCCGCCGCCACCCCCACCAGTGCCTGCACCGGCGCCCGCCGCGCCGGAGCAGGCTGGTGCCGCAGCGCCCCCCCCGGCGGCACCAGTGGCCGAAACCGCGCCGCCGGTCGTACCGCCTCCGGTAGTCCCCGTAGCCCCAGTAGCTCCAGTAGCTCCTGCAGCCCCGGCGCCCGCCCCGCCTCCGGCCGCGGCGGTACCCGCAGCCGAAGCCGCGCCGCCAGAGCCGGCGCCCGCCGCCCCAGACGCTATCGACTGGTCCCTGCCCGATGTGGCGACCGCCGATCTGACCGAAGAGATCGATTGGTCGCAGCCCGACGATATCGACTGGTCGTTGCCCGATGAGCCGGCTCCTGCCCGCGCCCAGGCGCCCGTCGCGGCTCCCGCCAGCGGAGCTGTCGGCTGGTCGCAACCGCCCCCTGCGCAGGCACCACCAGTGCAGGCAGCACCAGCACAAGCACCGCCGGTGCAAGCGCCACCGGCCCAGCCTGACTACGGTGATGACGGCATCGATTGGTCGTTTCCCGAGGCGACACCGGCACCAGCGCCCCCGGCAGCGCCACAGGCACCGGCCCAGCCTGACTATGGTGCTGACGGCATCGATTGGTCGCTGCCCGAGGTGACACCGGCAGCGGCGCCCTCGGCCGCGCCGCAGGCACCGGCCCAGCCCAATTCCAGTGACGAGGGCATCGATTGGTCACTACCCGAAGCGCCCCCGGCGGCGCCCGCGGTTGCAACGCAAACCGAACCCGAAGTCGACGCCGAGGGGCTGGATTGGTCGCTGCCCGATCGTCGGCCCCCGCAAATCGATCCCGAAGGCTATTACTGGGCACTGCCTGGTGAGCAGGCGCCGCCGGCCGAACCTCCGCCACCACCGGCGCCGTCGCCCCCGCCGCCAGTGCTGCAGGCGCCACCACCGCCGATGCCCGGTGTCGATTGGTCGGAGCCCGAAGAGAAGCCCGCCGCTGAACATACCGCTGGCGAGCCCGATTCCGAGGGCGTCGACTGGTCGCTGCCGGGAGCGCCCCCTGCGGCTCCCCCCGCTACCCCCCCCTGACGACGTGGCATGGTCGCTGCCTGAGGAAACGCCGCCTCGACGCCGCTAATGTGATTCGCGTTTGCTGGGTATCGCCTCGGGTGGCGTTGGGCCGGCGGCCGGGATTTCGTCTTCCGCTGCCGCCACGGTGGCGGCCTGGGCTCGCAGGGATTCGAGTTCGCTTTCCAACAATCTGATGCTGCGACGCCCTCTCCGGGCTTCGCGGCGCCATTTGCGGCCGGCCATCCAGGTTGCCCCTCCGCCGGCCAGCAGGCCGATGAAGGCGGCCGCCATGACCACCAGGTAGAGCGGCCCTTCGAAGACCAGCGGCAACGGGTCGAGATCGATGGTCACCGCGCTACGGTTCCCCACCGCGAAGGCCGCCACCACCACGAACAGCGGCAACAGCACGAGCCAAGTCAGAATTTTCACGGTCAACCGTCTGGTGGCAAGGCCGGTGCCGGCCGCGCCAAGCTAGGCCTGGGGGGCGAGATAGTTGGTGTTGAGGCGCTCTCGCAGTTCCTTGCCGGTCTTGAAGTAGGGGATGTGCTTTTCGCTGACCTGGACCGACTGTCCGGTGCGCGGATTGCGCGCCACCCGAGGGGCGCGTTGTTTGACCGAAAAGGTGCCGAAGCCCCTGAGCTCGACGCGGTCGCCCCGCGCCAAGGCAGCCGAGATCTCGTCAAAGATGGTGCTGACGATACGCTCGATATCGCGCTGATAGAGATGCGGGTTGTTCTCCGCAAGCTCTGCAATCAGTTCAGATTTGACCATTGCCCCGGTCTCCCGAACGCCCCAAGCAACCGTACCGTCTCTCCCGGCCGGCATCGGACTCCTAAAAAAGGCCCTCAGGGTGCCAAACCGAAACCAAGCCGTCAAGGGTAAGTTTTTCAGAAAGCGACATTTTTTCCGCCAGCCCCGTGATCAAGCGAAACAGCCCCAGGCCCTCGTCCGAAAGCTCCAAGGGGCGCACGGGCAGGCTGGTCGACAGTTTGTGGGCCTTGCGCAACCAAGCCCGGGCCTCGACTTCGCCGCCCAATTCGTCGATCAAACCCAACTTCAGCGCCTGGCGGCCCGAATAGACGCGACCCTGGGCCAGGGCCTGGGCCTGTTCGGGGGCCAGCTTGCGCCGTTCGGCAACGATGCCGACGAACCACTGATGCACGTCGTCGACCACTTCCTGGGTGGCCTGGCGGCCTTCTTCGCTGAGCGGTGCCAAGGGCGAGGGCTTGCCCTTGAGCGGTGCGCTGCGGATGACCTCGGCCGATACTCCCAATTTTTCCAGCATGCCGCTCATCTCGGCGGTCTGCACCAGCACGCCGATGGAGCCGGTCAACGAGCTTTCGCGGGCAATGATGCGGTGGCCGGCCAGGGCCGCCAGATAGCCGGCCGAAGTACCCAGGGTGCGGATGGTGGCGACCACAGGTTTTTTGTCAGCAACTCGCCGCAATCCATGGTAGAGCGCCTCGCCGCCCACCGTGGTGCCGCCTGGGCTATCGATGCGCACGATCAGGGCTTTGGCGCGCTCGTCACTGGCGATTCGATTCAGGGCCTCGAGGCGTTCGGCATCGTCGACGATAAGGCCTTCGACGGCCAACCGCACCACATGGTCGCGGACGATCAGGCGATCGCCCCGCCACAGTCCAAGAAAAACAGCGCCGAGTACGGCGACGACGGCCACACCGCGCCAGACGATCAGATTCCGCTTGAGGCGGCGGCGGTCGAGAATGGCATCGGCGTCCAGCGACATGTCTTAATCCGTCATTGCTTTTTGCGATCTCCGGGCTATCTGGGGCCTGTTGCCGCTCAAGGCAGGCCGGCAGAGCGGCCCCCGGTGTAGCCCTGTGGTCTAGTCCTCGGCCTCGGCCTCGTCTTCTGCTGCAGCCGGCTCTGCTTCCTCAGCTTCGGCCGTCTCGACCTTGGCCTTAGGCTCGGGCTTGGCTTCGACTTCAGGCTCAGCTTCCGCTTCGGCTTCAGGCTCAGCTTCCGCTTCGGCTTCAGGCTCAGCTTCCGCTTCGGCTTCGACTTCAGGCTCCGCTTCGGCTTTGACTTCAGGCTCAGCTTCGGCTTCGACCTCAGGCTCAGCCTCAGCCTCAGCCTCAGCGTCTTCCTCCGGCTCGGCATCCGATTCGGCCTGGCTGCGAGCCCGATCCATGGCGGCGCCCAGGATGTCGCCCAGGCTGGCGCCCGAATCGGAGGAGCCGTACTGCGCCATGGCCTGGCGCTCGTCGGCGATCTCCAACGACTTGATCGACAGGCTGATGCGGCGGCCGTCGCGATCGATGCTGGCGATGTTGGCGTCCACCTTGTCGCCCACGGCGTAGCGGTCGGGGCGTTGCTCGGAGCGGTCGCGCGAGAGATGCGTCTTGCGGATGAAGCCTTGCAAGCCGTCATCGAAGGTCACTTCGACGCCACCGCTGACCACCGCTGTGACGGTGCAAGTGACGGTGCTGCCGCGCTTGTAGTTTTTGGCCCCGGCGTAGGGGTCGTCGGCGAGCTGCTTGACGCCCAGGCTGACGCGTTCCTTTTCGATGTCGACACTAAGCACCTTGGCCTTGACCAGCTCGCCCTTCTTGTAGTCGGCAATGGCTTCGTCGCCCGAGCGCACCCAATCGAGATCGGAGAGGTGCACCATGCCGTCGACGTCGCTTTCGAGGCCGATGAAGATACCGAACTCGGTGATGCTCTTGACCTGGCCCTCGACCTCGGTACCCGGCGGGAAGCGGTCGAGGAATTCGATCCAGGGATTCTCCATGCACTGCTTGAGGCCAAGGCTGATGCGACGTTTGTGAGGATCGACGTCGAGCACCATGACTTCGATCTCCTGGCTGGTGGAGACGATCTTGCCGGGGTGCACGTTCTTCTTGGTCCAGCTCATCTCGGAGACATGAACCAGGCCCTCGACGCCGGGCTCGAGCTCGACGAAAGCGCCGTAATCGGTGATGTTGGTGACGCGGCCACGGAACTTGGTATCGACCGGGTACTTGTTCTCGACGCCTTCCCAAGGATCGGCTTCGAGCTGCTTCATGCCCAGGCTGATACGCTGAGTTTCGGGATTGAGGCGGATCACCTGGACACGCACCGTCTCGCCGATGTTAACGGCTTCGGAGGGGTGGTTGACGCGGCGCCAGGCCATGTCGGTGACATGCAGCAGGCCGTCGACACCGCCCAGATCTACGAAAGCACCGTAGTCGGTGATGTTCTTTACTACGCCCTCGAGAATCTGGCCTTCCTTGAGGTTGGCGATCAGTTCCTGGCGTGCCTCGGCTCGGGCTTCCTCCAGCACAGCGCGCCGCGAGACCACGATGTTGCCGCGGTTGCGGTCCATCTTGAGAATTTGGAAAGGCTGCGGAGTGCCCATCAACGGCGTGATGTCGCGCACCGGCCGGACGTCGACCTGGCTGCCCGGCAGGAACGCCACGGCGCCGGAAAGATCGACGGTAAAGCCGCCCTTGACGCGGCCGAAGATGACGCCGCTGACGCGCTCGTTCTCCTTGAAGGCGACCTCGAGCTGGGTCCAGGCCTCCTCGCGCCGCGCCTTCTCGCGGCTGAGCACGGCCTCGCCTTGCAGGTTCTCCATGCGCTCGAGATAGACCTCGACGGTGTCGCCAAGCTTGATCTCGGAGGGCTGGCCGGGGAGCGCGAACTCCTTCAGCGCCACTCGGCCCTCGGACTTGAGGCCAACGTCGATCACCGCCATGTCGTTCTCGATGGCGATTACAGTGCCTGGAATGACCCGGCCCACCAGGTCGTCTCCGGTGCCGTAGGTCTCGTCAAGCAGGGCCGCGAAATTCTCTTCGGCAGCAGGCATTTCCTCGCCGCTGGGGGCGATGGGGTCGGTCATGTCATCTCCTGGTCTGGTTTGGTTGATACGGATCAACCGGGGTTAGCCGGCCGCAGCGCGCAGCAAAGGGCGCGGCCGGAACGTCGCAGCCTCAACCCGGCTGCCAGGGGGTCGCCTCATTGCGACCTGCCACGACGGCGCTTCCCGTTGGCGAATTATCCTTCCGCTACGGAAATAAGCGCTTTAGCGGCCTTGAAAGCAGCGTCTATATCCAAATTCGTCGTATCTAGCAAGTGGGCATCGGCGGCGGCCTTGAGGGGCGAGGCCTGGCGTTCGGCATCTCGCTTGTCGCGTTCCTTGAGTTCGGCCAGGATATGATCGGCATTGACATCCGCATCGCCGCTCTCACGAAGCTCCGCCACCCGCCGTCGGGCGCGCTCCTCGGCGCTGGCGGTGACGAATAACTTGTGGTCGGCCTCGGGGCAGACCACCGTTCCGATGTCGCGGCCGTCGAGCACCGCACCACTGCCCTTCGGCGGCCGCGCGGCAAAATCTCGCTGGTACTGCAAAAGCGCCGCCCGAACCTCGGGCAGCGCGGATACGCGCGAGGCCAGGGCGCCGGTTTGCTCCTGGCGTAGCGCCGGATCGACAAGGTTCTCGGGCTCGATGGCCGCCGCCGCTGAGGCTGCCGCTTCGGCCCCGATCTCGGCCCCCACCGCCGCCCCCGCGCGCAAGAGGCGCAACGCCGTGGCCCGATAGAGTGCCCCGGTGTCCAGGTAGGCAAGGCCGAAATGCTCCGCCAGGCGGCGCGCCAGGGTTCCCTTGCCGGCAGCCGCCGGTCCATCGACAGCGATGATCATGTTTCTCCTTCCGCTCCTTCGATCTTGGCGCCGACCGCCTTCATGGCGGCGTTGAACCCGGGAAAGCTGGTGGCGATGGGGCCGCCGTCGTCGACGGCAATGGCTTTCTCGGCGGCCAACCCGAGCACCAGGAAAGCCATGGCGATGCGGTGGTCATGGCGCACCTCGATCGTGGTGCCGCCTGGAACCCGGCCACGGCCCTCGATGATCAAGCCGTCGGGCAGTTCCTCGACAGCCACGCCGGCAGCCTGTAGCCCGGCGGCAATGGTGCTCAAACGATCGCTTTCCTTGACCCTGAGTTCTTCCAGGCCGCGCATGGTGGTGGTGCCTTCGGCCAACGCCGCGGCACAGGCCAGGATGGGGAATTCGTCGATCATGGCGGGCGCCCGTTCGGGCGGCACCTCGATGCCGCGCAAGCCGCCACCGGCGACGCTGACGCTGCCCACCGGCTCGCCGCCGGCCGTGCCGCTCTCTTCTATGGTCAGACGTGCGCCCATTTCGCCGAGGCAAGTGAACAGCCCTGTGCGCAGAGGATTGAGGCAGAGATTATTGACGGTAATTTGCGAATCGGGGCCCAGCCCCGCAACCAGACCGAAGGCGGCGGCCGAGGGATCGCCCGGCACCTCCAGGTCGCCGGCCGCCAGCTCGCATTCGCCCAGCAGATTGATGATACGCTCGCCACCCGCCTCTTCGATGCTGATCTCAGCGCCGCGGGCGGCCAGCAGGCGTTCGCTGTGATCCCGGCTGGGGGCGCTTTCGATAACGCTGCTCTCGCCCGGTGCATTGAGGGCAGCCAGCAGCACGGCCGACTTGACCTGGGCCGAGGGCACCGGCAATCGGTAGGCAATGGGCAGCGGTTCGGCCGTGCCGATCAACGCCAGCGGCAGGCGGTCGCCGGCCCGCGCCAGGAAGCTCGCGCCCATTTCCTCGAGCGGCCGCATGATCCGGCCCATGGGCCGGCCCGAGAGCGACCGGTCGCCACACAGGTGGCTGGTGAAAGGATGCGTCGCCAGGCAACCCATGAGCAGGCGTGCGCCGGTGCCCGAATTGCCGAAGTCCAAGGGCTGGGCCGGTTCCTGCAAGCCGCCGACGCCAAGGCCGTCGACCACCAGACCCTCGGCTAAGCTGCCGCTGATCGGCACTCCCAGAGCCTCCAGCGCCAGCGCCGTGCGCCGCACGTCGTCACCGTCGGCCAAACCGTCGAGCCGGCTGGGGCCCACCGCAAGGGCGGCCAGAATAAGTGCTCGGTGCGAGATCGACTTGTCGCCGGGCACCTCGAAACGACCTTCGAGCGGGCCCGAGGGGTGAGCGATCAGTGGGCGCAATGAACTAGTCGTCCGGGGCCAGGCCGGCGGCGGCGAGTTGGGACCTTAGCGTGTCGTTTTCCTGCTCCAGGTCCTCGAGCCTGAGCTCGACCACGTCGCGCAGGCTGACCACGTCGACCAGGCCGCCGTCCTCCAGTACCGGCAGATGACGCACGCCGTGGAAATTCATCATGGTGACGGCGTCGGCCACCCGGGTGTCGGGCGAGGTGGTAATGACTTCGTCGGCCATCAGCGACGACACCGGATGTTCGAGCAGCGCCGCGCCCGAGGCGTCAAGGCCGCGCATCACGTCGCGCTCGGAAAGAATGCCGACGACCTGACCCGCGGGGTCGGCCACGGCAATGGCGCCGATACGCCGCGCCGCCATCAGGCTAACGGCTTGGCCCAACGGGCTGTCTGGCGAGATGGAAACGACCTCGGCGCTGCGATCGCCGAGCAGCTCCCTGATCAACATGTTACCCCCTTCGCCGGCAGTTGCGGGCGACAGCATACTCCCCCCACAGGCGCCGGCAAAGGGTGCGGGCTAGCCGCGCTCCTCCAGGGGCACGAAATGGCGTTCGACCTCGCCGAGATAGAGTTGGCGGGGCCGGCCGATCTTCATCGCCGGATCCTCGATCATCTCCTTCCACTGGGCCACCCATCCGGCCGTGCGCCCGAGTGCGAACATGGCCGTGAACATGGTCACCGGAATGCCCATGGCGCGATAGATGATCCCGGAATAGAAGTCGACGTTGGGAAAGAGCTTCTTGTCGATGAAATAGTCGTCCTCCAGGGCGATGCGCTCGAGCTCCATGGCCAGGTCCAGGAGCGGCTCTTCCTTGACGCCGAGCTCTTCCAGCACCTCGTGGCAGCTTTCGCGCAGGATACGGGCGCGGGGGTCGTGGTTGCGGTAGACCCGGTGACCGAAGCCCATCAGGCGGAAGGGATCGTCCTTGTCCTTGGCCCGGGCCAGGTATTCGGGGATGCGGTCGCGGTTGCCGATCTCCCCCAGCATCTTCAGTACCGCCTCGTTGGCGCCGCCGTGGGCCGGGCCCCAGAGGCTGGCGATGCCGGCGGCGATGCAGGCGTAGGGATTGGCGCCCGACGAGCCGGCCAGGCGCACCGTCGAGGTCGAGGCGTTCTGTTCGTGATCGGCGTGCAGGATGAGGATGCGGTCGAGGGCCCGGGCCAGTACGGGATTTACGACGTAGTCTTCGCAGGGGTTGGAGTACATCATGTAGAGGAAGTTGGCGGCGTAGCCCAAATCGTTGCGCGGATAGACGAAAGGCTGGCCCAGCGAATACTTGTAGGCCACGGCCGCGATGGTGGGCACCTTGGCAATCAGGCGATGCGCCGCAATGCGCCGGTGTTCGGGCGAATGGATGTCGGTGGTGTCGTGGTAGAAGGCGCTGAGCGCGCCCACGGCGGCGCACATGATGGCCATGGGGTGGCTGTCACGGCGAAAGCCGCGGAAGAAATAGTAGAACTGCTCGTGCAGCATGGTGTGGTGGGTGATGTCGTCCTCGAAAGCCTGTTTCTCGGCCGCCGTGGGCAACTCGCCGTAAAGCAGCAGATGGCAGACATCCATGAAGTCGCTTTCGGCGGCCAGTTCCTCGATGGGATAGCCGCGGTGGCGCAGGATGCCCGCCTCGCCGTCGATGTAAGTCAGCCGAGACTGGCAGCTACCGGTCGAGGTGTAGCCCGGATCGTAGGTGAAGCAGCCGGTCTCGGCGTAGAGCCGGCGCATATCGATGACGTCGGGGCCGATGCTGGCGTGCATCAGCGGCAGCTCGAATTCGTGGCCGCTCTCCTTGTCGAGCAGCGTGAAAACCGGCCCATTGGCCGAGGTATGCGTAGCCGTCATGGTCACCTCCTTCGGGCCGGAGATGCGCACGTGGCGGAGCCGGTCCGATCAAAATAGTCGGTTGCCAGAAAAAAAGCTGCGCCCGGCGCAGCGACCAAGCCTGACCAATGCGTTCGTATGCCACAGCTCCGGCGGCACCGGAATATGACATAAAGCCGCAAGGACAAATGGTCGCAGGGGGGGTTGGGAAAGATCGCTACCGTTGCAGAACGATTGCCGTCGAAATCTAAAGAGGGCCTGTGGCCCCGTCGATCGCCGTATTGAACTCGCGCACGGCGGCGGCGGGGCCCTGGGGGTGGTTCCAGACGGCTCCGACGACGGCCAGGAAATCGGCCCCGGCCGTCACCAGTTGTCCGCAGTTCTGTGCCGTGATGCCGCCAATGGCGATGCAGGGTACGGCCGTGGTCTCCTGCCACCAGGTCAGCAGCTCTGGCTCGGCGCGGCTTTTAGCGACTTTCGTCGTTGTTGCGAAAAAAGCTCCGAAGGCGACGTAGTCGGCACCTTTGTCGGCGCCCTCTATGGCCAGGTGGCGGGAGTCGTGAGCCGTAATGCCGACCGTTCGCTCGGAACCCATGAGGGCCCGTGCGGTGTCGTAGTCGGCGTCCTCTTGCCCCACGTGGACCCCGTCCGCTCCGGCCTTGGCAGCCAGGTCGGGGCGGTCGTTGAGGATCAACGCCACATCATGGTCGTGACAGATAGGCATGAGTTCGGCCGCCGCCGCCAGCACCGCCGCGTCGTCCTGGTCCTTGAGCCTGAGCTGCAGGCAGGCGACGTCGCCGGCCGCCAGCGCCGCCGCCAGATCGGCGGCGAAACCGGCAACCAGCGTCGGCGGCGTTATCAAGTAAAGCCGGCAACGTCGCCGGCCGCTGCCGTTCATGCCGATTCACCAATTTTGTTCTGGGCGAATCCCGAAATTCGGGAATCGCCAGAGGCCGCGACCGCGGCCCGCCGGTCGTCCGGCGCGCCCGCGCAGGTGCGGACCTTCAGGTCCGCTACCGTGAGCGACAAAGAGGCTAAAGTGGACCTCATGAAATGAGAGCCGCTCTAGCGCCCCTTCCAATCCGGCGCCCGCTTTTCGGCGAAGGCCTTGGGACCCTCGATGAAGTCGAGGCTGCCGCGCAGGGTCGCTACGCTGTCGTAATCGGCGTGCATGGCGTCGGACATGGAACCGTGTTCGAGGCCGCGGCGCACCACGTCCTTGCTGGTGCGGATGGAGACGGGCGAGCACTTCATCATCAAGTCGGCCCACTCGCGCGCCTTGTCGAGCGCTCCGCCTTCAGGTGCCACCTCAGTGACGAAACCGAGCGCGTAGCCTTCCTGGGCCAGCACCCGCCGCCCGGTGAGGATCATACCCATGGCCTGCTTGACCGGGATCGAGCGCGGCAGGCGGTGCAGCCCACCGCCCAGCGCGGCCAGCCCGACCAGCGGCTCGGGCAGCGCGAAGAAAGCGTTCTCGGCTGCGACGATGAGGTCGCAGGCGAGTGCGATTTCGAAGCCGCCGCCCATGGCCAGGCCGTTGACGGCGGCGATAATGGGCTTCGCCATAACCCGCTCCGAGATACCGGCGAAGCCCGATTCGGGCCACGTCATTTCGCCGCCCTCGGCCTGGTACCTAAGATCGTTGCCGGCCGAAAAGGCACGATCGCCGGCACCGGTGATGATGGCCACCCAAAGCTCGGGATCGCTTTCGAAGTCATTCAGAATAGTGTCCATCTCGAACGATGTCGGCGGATGGATGGCGTTCATCTTGTCGGGCCGGTTGATGGTGATGGTTAGGACGTGACCGTCCTTCTCGGCGCTGCAAAACTCAGGCATGGTCCTCGCTGCTCCTCGTTTATCTGTTTGGCGGCGGCACCATATCAGGCTTTTGCCCCGCCGCGGGAGGGGTGATAATGCAGCATCAGAATTTTCGGCGAGGTTAGTGATGAGCGGAACTTATGTCATCGGTGTCGGCATGACGCCCTTCGGCCGCATGCTGGACAAATCCGTCAAGGACCTCACGCGCGAAGCCGTGAGCCAAGCACTGGCCGATGCCGGTGCCGCCATCGGCGATGTCGGTGCGGCCTATTTCTCCAACACCACGCAGGGCCTTTTGGAAGGCCAGCATCTGGTGCCGGCGCAGATGGCGCTACGCGACATGGGCTTCGAGGGCATTCCCATGTCGAACGTGGAAAACGCCTGCGCCTCGGCCTCGACCGCCTTCCAGCATGCTCACATGGCCATAAAAGCGGGCGTGACGGATGTCGCGTTGGCGGTCGGCGTTGACAAGATGTACCACGCCGACAAGGCACGCTCGTTCGAGATCTTCGACGGCGCTTGGGACGTCCACGACGTCGACCGGACGCTGGCCAACCTGGCCGCGCTCGGCGAAGGCATGGAGACCCCGGCAGGCCACGAGACACCCGAGGGCATGTGCAGCGTCTTCATGGACGTCTACGCCGCCTTCGGCAAATTCCACATGAAGACCTTCGGCTCGACGCAGGCCCAGTTCGCCGCCGTAGCGGCCAAGAACCACCGCCATTCGGTGCACAATCCGCTATCGCAATACCAAGACGAATACAGCGTCGACGAGGTGCTGGCAGCCCGCGCCATCTCTTGGCCCCTGACGCTGCCCATGTGCTCACCCATCAGCGACGGCGGCTCGGCCGCTCTTTTGTGTTCCGAAGACGCGCTCGGGCGCTTCGACAAGGCCCGCGCGGTGGAGATTCTGGCTTGTGTCCTGGCCACCGGAACCAACCGCCGCCCGGACGAGGTCGAGCGCCACGTCACCCATCGCGCCGCCAACCAAGCCTTCGAGGTCGCGGGTTTGGGCCCCGACGACGTGTCGGTGGCCGAAGTCCACGACGCCACGGCGGTGGGCGAGGTAACACAAACGGAGAATCTCGGGTTCTGCGAATTCGGTGACGGCGGCCGCATCGCCGAGGCCGGCGACACAACGATCGGCGGGCGCATTCCGGTCAACCCCTCAGGCGGCCTGGAATCAAAAGGCCATCCCATCGGCGCTACCGGATTGGCGCAAATCTACGAACTCACCACCCAGTTGCGCGCCGAAGCCGGACCCCGTCAGGTCGAAGGCGCCAAAACCGCCATCGCCGAGAACGCCGGCGGGATCTATGGCATAGAAGAATCCGTGGCCTGCATTACGATTTTGGGGCGCTGACCACGGCTTGACCACGGCGGGCGGCCGGGGCTAGCAGAATGGCCGCCAGAATCAGGCCGGCAGCCAAGGCCTCGGGCAGCCCCAGCGATTCGCCGAACACCAGCCAGCCGACCATCATCATGGTGGGAAGCTCGACCGCTCCAGCCACCGCGGCGCGGGCCGGCCCGATCTGCGGCGAAGCCATGACATAGACGATCTGCGGCAGGGTCGCCGTGGCTAGGGCCATGACGGCGACCAAAAACCAAGTCTCCACGTCGGGCGGCAAAACCGAAGCCGGATCCTGGGCCAGCACCCCCGGCAACAGCGCCGCTACCGCCCCCAGCGAGGTGCAGCAGATGCGCTCAATGGCAGTCAGGCGCAGGCTCAACGAGACGATCACAATAATCACCAGGGCGAAGCTCAGCGGTGCCGGCAGGCCAAGCAAAAGGGCCATCGCCTGTTCGCCGTCGATGGCGCCGGGCGCCAGTGCCGTGGCCGCAGCCAGCACCACCAGTGCGGCCGCCAGCAGGGCCCGCCAGGTCATCGCCTGGCGCAACAGGAAGCGTGCGAAGACCACCACGAACAGGGGATAGGACATGTAGATCACGCCGGCGCTGGCCAGAGGTACGATTTCGATGGCCCGGACATATGTGGTCCAGCCGAGTCCCATGAGATAGCCCGCGCCGATGAGCCAGAGCGCCGACCGCAACTTGTGGCTCTGGCGCGGAAAGAACGGCAGCGCCACCAGCAGCGTCAGTCCAAAACGGTAGATGGCGATGGCTTCCGGCGAAAGGCCCGCCGCCAGCAGCCAGCGGGCAAACAGCGGCACGATCCCGAAACATAGCGACGCGGCAACCACCAGGGCTGTGGCCAAACCGGAGTTGGGATAACGAAGGGTGGCGGCAAGCGCGCTCATGAAACCGGTGTAACGGCGGCACTGCCGTGCGTCTAATTCAAATTTTTCACTATTTGCATGAATATCGTTCATGTAATATTTCGCATGCCTCAGCTTGAAATCCGCCATCTGGAGATGCTCATCGCCATCGGCGATGCCGCCACCGTGACCCATGCCGCCGACCGTCTCGGCATCACCCAGTCGGCGCTCAGCCACCGTATCCGCGAGGCCGAACGGCGGCTCGACACGGCGCTGTTCAAAAAGGTCGGCCGGCGCCTGCACATGACGCCGGCCGGCGAGCGCCTGCATGCCGCCGCCTTGCGTGCCGTCGATGAGGTAACGCGGGCCGAGGAGGAGGTGCAGGCGCTTTCCGACAAAATCAGCCATCTCGTGCGCCTGGGCCAAGGCACCTACAGCCGCTTCCATTGGCTGCCCGAATTCCTCGGGGAATTCTACGCCCAGGCGCCCGACGTCGAAGTCGATCTAGTGGCGCGGGCCACGCACTATCCTTTTTCGGCTCTGGGCGAGGGCGCCGTCGACGTCGTCCTGGTGTTGGGCGAAATCCACAGCGAGCCCCGATTCCGCTGGCACAAACTGGCACCGGACCCCTTGGTGGCCATCATGGCCCCGGATCACCATCTGGCCGCCAAGCCCTACATCGTGGCCGAGGATCTGGCCGACGAGCGCTACATCACCTATTCCATGACGCCCGAGCCCGGCTTCGAATGGGAACGCTTGCTGCGCCCGGCCAACGTGGTGCCCAGGCGAATCTCCGAAGTGCAACTTCCCGAGGCCATCATCGACCTGGTGCGGGCGGGCTTCGGCGTCAGCATCCTCAGCGCCTGGGCGGTGGAGCCCGAGGTCACGGACGGGACACTCGTGTCACGACCTGTGACCGAGGACGGCTTGATGCTCGATTGGTGGGGGGTGACCCGGCGCGAGGAAAAGCCGGGCTCGCCGGCACGGCGGTTGGCGGAAGCCTTGACCGACTGGAGCCGCCGCCACTCGCGTGGGCTGGCGACGCTCGGTTTTGGGGGCGTGGATGAAGGGACGTAGGATTTTCGGGCGTGAAGTCGCCGGGGTGAAAATACACCTGGGGCCTCAGCGTCATCGCAGGGAGCAGTCTCGGTGTGTTCGTTCCTCGATGGTTTTCCCTTCATACACGATGGCACGACACTTGATGCTCCGCCGCCACCTCGCGTAGCTCCGGCGCTTCCGTCCGGCACCCGTCCTCGATCTCCGGGCAGCGCTCCGCAAACGGGCAGCCGGTGAATTGCATCGTCGGGCTTTGCACCGTCCCCTCGAGCCGCACGCGGCTTTTGTCGGGGTGGAGTTGGGGTACGGCGTCGATCAGCGCTCTCGTATACGGGTGTTTGGGGTTGGCGAAGATTTCGCTGGTCGGGCCCTGTTCGACGATCTTGCCGAGGTACATCACGGCGACGTCGTGGCAGACCGATTCGACCACGGCCAGGTCGTGGCTGATGAGCAGGTACGTCACACCGAAGCGGTCCTGCAGGTCCTGCAAGAGATTCAGGACCTGGGCCTGGACCGAAACATCGAGGGCGGATACGGGTTCGTCGGCGATGATCACCTCGGGGCGGGTGATCAGGGCCCGGGCTATGGCGATGCGCTGACGCTGGCCGCCTGAGAATTCGTGCGGGTATTTGCCGGTGTCGCTGGCCTTGAGCGCCACGGATTCCAAGGCCTCGGTGACGCGTTGGCGACGCTCTTCGCGCGAGCGGCCGGGCTCCAGCGCCACTAACGGCTCGGCGACAATACGGCCTACCGTGTGTCGGGGGTCCAAGGACCCGTAGGGGTCCTGGAAGACCATCTGGAAATGACGGCGCAACCGCCGCAGCGCCGTGCCCTTGAGGGCCGAGACGCGGTTGTCGAGGATTTCCACCGAGCCGGCGCTCAAGGGCTCCAGCGCCATGATGCAACGCGCCAGCGTCGACTTGCCGCAACCCGATTCGCCCACCACGCCCAGGCTGCGGCCCTGGTCGATGCTGAAGCTGACGCCATCCAGCGCATAGACCTTGCCGGGCGGGGCGAACAGCGATTCGCGCGGCAGCGTGTAATGGCGCTTCAAGTCCCGGGCGACGACGACATTCGTCATTTGTTTTCCTCACCCAGACGGAAACAAGCAGCCTCGTGGCCCGGGCCAACCGCTTCCAATACCGGAACGTTGTCGGGGCAATCCGCGACCGCCAGGGAACAACGGTCGGCGAAGGTGCAGCCGGCGGGCAAATCCGCTAGCTCCGGCACCGTGCCGGGGATGGTTTCGAGGCGCTGGCGGCCTGCGCCGAGCTTGGGCAGAGCAGCGAACAGCCCCTGGCTATAGGGGTGCGCCAGGCCGCCGAACAGGTCTTCCGTGGCGCCGCGTTCGACCACGGCGCCGCCGTACATGACCAGCACCCGGTCGACGCTCTCGGCAATGACGCCCAAGTCGTGGGAGATCAGGATCAGCGCCATGCCGCTCTCGGCCACGATCTCGGCTATGAGATCGAGGATCTGGCCCTGGATGGTGACGTCGAGTGCCGTGGTTGGTTCATCGGCGATCAGCACGTCGGGCTGGCAGGAAAGCGCCATGGCAATCATCACGCGCTGGCGCTGGCCGCCCGAGAGCTGGTGAGGATAGGCGGCGAGCCGCCGTTCGGCATCGTCCAGGCCAACCCGCTGCAAGAGCCGGATGGCTTCGCTACGGGCCTCCGTGAGGCCGAGCCCCCGGTGCAGCAGCAGGGGCTCCATGACCTGCCGGCCCACCGGGTGCAGCGGGTTGAGCGAGGTCATGGGCTCCTGGAAGATCATGGCGACGTTGTTGCCGCGGATGGTGCAGAGCCGGTCTTCGTCGAGCTCCAGCAAGTTCTGGCCCGATAGCTCGATGCGTCCCGAGGTGACGGCGCCCTCGGGCAAGAGCGCCATCAGGGCCAGCGCCGTCATCGACTTGCCGCATCCCGATTCGCCGACGATGCCGAGCGTCTGGCCGCGCTCGAGCTTGAACGAGAGATCGCGCACCGCGAAACCGGGTCCGGTGGGTGTCGGCAGCGCCACGTTCATGCCGACGACGTTGAGCAATGTTGCGTTCCCGGTCATTGCACCAGCCCGGTCAACGCTGCCGGGCCAGCCGCGGATCCAAGAGATCGCGCAGCCCATCGCCCAGCAGGTTCAGGCCCAGCACCGCCACGGCAATCGCCATACCGGGGAAAACCGCCAGGTGCGGTGCCATGAACATGAAGGTCTGGGCCTCGTTGAGCATACGACCCCAGCTCGGCCAAGGCGGCTGGGTGCCGAGGCCAAGGTAGCTCAACGCCGCCTCGGCCAGGATGGCGATGGCAAAACTGATGGTGCCCTGGACGACGATGACGCTGGTGATGTTGGGCAGCACGTGCTCGAAGGTGATGCGAAGCCGGTCCTTGCCCGCGGCGCGGGCCGCCAGCACGAACTCGCGGGCCCAGATGGCATTGGCCGAGCCGCGCGCCAGACGGGCGAAGACGGGTATGTTGAAGATACCGATGGCGATGATGGAGGTGACGGCGCCGGGCCCGAAGATGGCGGTGATCATGATGGCCGAGAGGATGGCCGGAAAGGCGAAGGTGAAGTCGCTGAGCCGCATCACGATCTCCTCGACCCAGCCCCTCATGGCCGAGGCCAAAAGACCGAGTGCGACGCCCGTCAGCATGCCGATGCCGACCGCCACGAAGCCCACCAACAGAGAATTCTGCGCCCCCACCAGGATCATCGAGAAAACGTCGCGGCCGAAATGGTCGGTGCCCAAAAGGTGGCTGAGCGAGGGTGTCTTGAGTTTGTCGCTGACCACGATGTCGAGAACCGAATAGGGCGTCCAAACCAGCGACAACAACGCCATCAGCACCACCACGGCGCTCAGCGTCGCGCCGATGGCGAAGCTGGGGTGGCGCAGCGCGCGGGCCAAGTGATTGCCGCTCATACGTCGTGAACCTTCAAGCGGGGGTCGATGACGGCATAGGCCAGGTCGACCAGGAAATTCACCGCCACCACCATGGCGGCAAGGAACAGCACCACGTCCTTGACCACCACCAGGTCGCGGTTGGCGATGGCCTGGAAGACCAGGCGGCCGAGACCGGGCAGGAAGAAGACGTTTTCGACGATGATGGTGCCGGCCAGCAGGTTGGCGAACTGCAGTCCCATGATGGTGATGACGGGGATCATGGCGTTGCGCAGCACGTGGCGCCACAAGGTGGCGCGGCGGCTCAACCCCTTGGCCCGGGCCGTACGCACGTAGTCCTCGCGGAAGGTCTCGAGCACGCTCGAGCGCGTCACCCGGGTGAGGATGGCGGCTTGCACCGTGGCCAGGGCGACGGCCGGCAGCAGCAGTGATTTCAAGGCCGCCCAGAAGCCTTCCTCCCAGGGGCTGAAGCCGCCCGAGGAGAACCAGCCGAGATAGACGGCGAAAAACAGAATCAACAGGATACCGAACCAGAATTGCGGCACCGCAATGCCGAGCTGGCTGAAAAAAATGACGCCATAGTCGCCGGTCCGGCCGTGGCGGGCGGCGGCGAAGATGCCCAGCACCAGGGCGGCGGCGACGGTCAGCGCCATGGCCATCAGGGCCAGCGGCACGGTGATATAGAGGCGCTCGAAGATGAGTTCGCCCACCGGCACCGAATAGGCGTAGCTGATGCCCAAATCGCCAACCATCAGACCACCCATCCAACCCAGGTAACGGCTCAGCGCCGGCTCGTTGAGTCCGAGCTGGCGGCGTAGCGCCTCATAGGCCTCGGGCTCGGCATCGACGCCCAGGATGGTCATGGCCGGATCGCCGGGCAGGATCTCAAGCGCCAGGAAGACTACCAGCGAGGCGCCAAAGAGGGTGGCGATAAAGGTGGCGAAGCGCTTGGCGAGAAAGACGCTCATGCAGAATTCCTAAGGCCACAACCCGTATTGCGCCCCCGGGGCGCTCCCGGCGATCAACCTAAATCGATTCCTAATTGCTGGAAAGCGCGGTCTGCGGCGCCTGCCACAAAATAGCCTTATTGCCGCCTTCAAAGCGGCGCAATGGCCGGCCATTGTGTGTCTCATCTGACCTCCAGTCCTGGTCCGGTCGTCGGCAGCAACGGGCCCCCACCCGTCCGGCGGCCGGACCTTTTTTTGGCCCTCGCCGGGCGTGCGCATCCGCGCACTTGGCCGCCGCCTCAATGGCGGCTTGATACCAAAACCGAAACCCTCGCCGGGCGTGCGCGTCCGCGCACTTGGCCGCCGCCTCGATGGCGGCTTGATTGCAATAACGAATTGATCATTTGGATTCACTGTTCGCCGCGATACTCTAGCGCCCATGTCAATCGTGCTCTACGAACTGACCGGCGCCGACGAGCGCTGTTTCAGCCCTTTTTGCTGGCGGGCGCTGATGGCGCTGGCCCACAAGGGTCTGGCGCCCGAACGCCGAGCCATCCGCTTCAGCGACAAACACGAAATCGCCTTCAGCGGCCAGGACCGGGTGCCGGTGCTGGTCGACGGCGATCGAGTGGTGCCCGACAGTTGGGACATCGCCTGCCATCTCGAGGACTGCTACCCCGACGCCCCAAGTCTCTTTGGCGGTGATCAGGGCCGGGCGCTGGCGCGTTTCGTGGCGGAATGGACGGCCACCATCCAGGTCCAGGTGCACAGCGCCGTGGTGCTCGATATCTTCAATCACCTTGAACCAGACGACCAGGCCTACTTCCGCGAGAGCCGTGAGAAACGCATGGGTACCAGCCTCGAAGAGGTGCAAGAGGGTCGCGAGAAGCGCCTGCCGGCGCTGGGTCAGGCGCTTTATCCGCTGCGCGCCACCCTGTCGACCCAGCCCTTTCTTTGCGGCCAGGATCCGGCCTATGCCGACTACGTGATCTTCGGCGCTTTCCAGTGGGCCCGCGTGATCAGCCCCTTCAAGCTTCTGGAGACCGACGACCCGGTCCATGCCTGGCGCGAGCGCCTGCTCGACCTCCACGACGGCTTGGCCCGTCGGGCACCGGGGTATGCGGTGTAGTTCCTATGGAGCAAACCAAACCGCAAACCGTTTCCGGGCCGGTTCAGTTCTGCTAAAAGAGAGGGTCGGGGGATAATCCTGGAAACCGCAGGCGAGGCAGGCGAGCAATGGCAGGCGAGTTGATTCTGCTAGTCGACGACGACAAGGCGCTAGGCCGGCTTTACAGTGACATGCTGTTCGCCAAGGGCTACCAGGTGCGGCTGGCCGAGAATGTCGAGACGGCGCTGGAGAACCTCGCACAGGCTACGCCAGCCCTGATCGTGCTCGACATCATGATGCCAGAGATCGACGGCATCGAAGGCTGCCGGCGCATTCGCGATGCCCATAGCGGCGACATCCCCATCCTCTTCGTCACGGCGCTGGACGACATCGACATCGCCATCTCCTGCTTCGATGCCGGCGGCAGCGACTACATCACCAAGCAAAGCGCACTCGACGACGTGCTCGAACGCATCGAGCTTTGGCTCAGCACCGAAGGCGCCGAGGAGCGGGTCGAACTGACCGCCGAAAGCCGCGAACTGCTCGAGGCCCTGGGCTCGTTGTAGCCCCCCCGCCGCGGCATAGTGTCGCAAGAATGATTGCAATCAATTACCGATGGATGGCTCTGGTGTTGGTTTGACTCCGGCGTCGCCGAGGGGTCCTACCGCCGGCAGGGACGGCACGCCGACCAGGGGTCGGAAGCTCGATGCTCGAAACCGTGGTTTCGCTGCGCGGCTCCAGCAACATTCCCGGGCCCCCTCAGGCACCGCGGTTCTTTGAGGCCGAGGTGCCCGACAAGGCCTTTGCCCGAGCCTACAAGGGGGCGCCGCCGTTGATCAGTCACGAGATCGATCTCAACGACAAGAAGTACGCCATCACCCTCAAGCGCAACGGCTGCCTGAAGTGCCATGACCAATCGGTGACCGACAAGGAAAAGGCACCTAAGCTCTCCACCGCGCACTACAAGGCACCCAATGGGGTGATCGGCGAAACCGTGTTCAAGCGGCGCTACTACTGCATCCAGTGCCACGTGCCCCAGCTCAAAACCAAGCCGCTGGTGGCCAATTCGTTCGTCGGCAGCAAATAGGCGCCGGACCGACACAAATTGAAAGGGAGGGCTAATTGGCCCTCCTTTTTTATCTATTCCGGGTTTGCCGCCTCGCCCCCTCCCGCACCCTCCCCCGATTCGGGGGAGGGATCCGGCAACAGTCTCCTCGTTCTTCTCCCTCTCCCGCCTGCGGGGGAGGGCCGGAGAGGGGGTGTGTGATGCCTGCTTCAGTATCCGATATTGGCGCTACGCCGCTGCCTTCTCCATTTCGGCTTTGTAGCTGCCATCGCGGCTGGCGCCGTTCATGCGGGCGCGGTGGGCCAGTATGGCTTGGGCTGCGGCGACGTTGGCAGCCTCGCCGCCCCAGGCCTTGAGGGCCGATTGCTGCAGCGCCCGGCCGTAGGAGAAGGATAGCTGCCAGGGCTGCGGCCCCAGGGCGTTGATGGCGTTGAGGTTGCGCGTTGCCTCTTCCTCCGACTGACCACCCGAGAGGAAAACGATTCCGGGCACCGCCGCCGGTACATGGCGGCGCAGCGTCTCGATGGTGCGGGCAGCGATCTCCTCGCTGTCCGCCTGGGTTTCGCAGGCCAGGCCCGAGATCACCATGTTGGGCTTCAACAACGTGCCCTCGAGACGAACGCGGTGACGGAAGAGCGCCTCGAAGAGCGCCTGCAGCGCCTTCGCCGTTTTCCTCTGGCAGCGCTCGATGGAGTGTTCGCCGTCCATCAGCACCTCGGGCTCGACGATGGGCACCAGGCCGGCCTCTTGCGAAAGCGCGGCAAAGCGCGCCAGGGCGTTGGTGTTGGCGTCGAGGCAATAGGGGCTGGGCTTGGCATGGGCGATTTTGAGTACGGCCCGCCACTTGGTGAACTTGGCGCCCAGCCCGGCGTACTCGGCCAGGCGTTCGCGCAGGCCGTCGAGGCCCTCGGTGACCTGTTCCTCGGGCGAGCTGGCCAGCACCTTGGCGCCGGTGTCGACCTTGATACCCGGGTGCACGCCCTGGTCGCTGAGCAAGTTGCCCAGAGGCACACCGCCTTCGGTTTTTTGGCGAATGGTTTCGTCGTAGAGGATGACGCCACTGACGTGGTCGGAGAGGCCGCTGGCGGTGAACAGCAACTCACGGTACGCGCGGCGGCTGTCGGCTGTCGATTCGACGCCGATCGAGTCCAATCGCTTCTTGATCGTGCCGGTGCTTTCGTCGGCGGCCAGGATGCCCTTGCCGGGCGCTACCAAAGACTTGGCGATGGCATCGATATCAGGTGTTGTCATAGTTCGAAAATTCCCTTGCTTGACCCCCCAGGCGCGCCGCCGGGCGTTGCCCGGAACTCGCACGATAGGCTTTCACTAAACGATCTTGGGCCAGGATTCCAGGGGTCATGCCGTCGCACCCGTGGGAGTGCGGGTTATCGCCTGTTTTCGGCTTTGAGCAGAACCCTTGGAATGCCATGATGGTGCTTCAAAATGATTCCCCGTGGCCCCTCGGGATGTTCCGACAGCGTCTAGGAGGAAACCATGCCGCAAGATTTCAAGGTCCTTAGCACCAACCACACTAGCTTCACGGTTTCCGATCTCGACCGTTCGGTGGCCTTTTTCGCAGAAGGATTGGGCTTCGAGGTGACCTCGAAAGCGCCCCGCGACCCGGCCATCATCCAGCAAGTCACCGGCGTCGAAGGTGCCGATATCATGGTGGCCTACGTGCGCGGCCCAGGGCACAGCCTGGAACTGATCGAATATCTGGCACCGGATGACCGCCGCCACGTCGAATCCCAGCCCTGCGATACCGGTTTCGCCCACATTGCCTTCGATGTCGACGACGTCGACGCCGCGGTGGCCACGGCGGCGCGCTATGGCGTCGTGCCGGTAGGCAAAGTGGCCTCGGTCGACAAGGGCCCCAACGCCGGCAAGAAGGCGGTTTATCTGCGCGACCCGGACGGCATCACGATCGAATTTGTCGGCGCATAAGGTTCAGTTTTCTTCCGGCTGCAAGTCGAGTGCCAGCGAATTGATGCAATAACGCAAGCCGCCGGGTGGCGGCCCGTCGGGGAAGACGTGGCCCAAGTGCGCGCCGCAGTTCTCGCAATTCACCTCGGTCCGTACCATGCCCAGGCTGTGATCGGTATGTTCGTTGATGGCGGCCGTCTCCAGGGGAGCCCAGAAACTGGGCCAGCCGGAGCGCGAATCGAACTTGGCGTTGGAGGAGAACAGCGCCTGGCGGCAACACAGGCAGACATAGGTCCCTGCCGTCTTGGTGTTCCAGTAGGCGCCGCTGAAGGCGGGCTCGGTGCCGTGGCGGCGGCAGACCTCGTACTGCTCGGGCGTCAGCAGCGCCTGCCACTCGGAATCGCTGGTGGATTTGCTCCAGTTCATGCCAGTGATCTGGGTCGACTGGCCACCTCGGCAAGCCGTCGCGAGCTAAGCTCGACAGCTGCCGTGAATTCGGTCATGGTTCGGCCCGCCGCACAGGAAGGATTTCATGCTCAAGCGTGAGGACATTGTATCTGGGCGCGTCGAGGCACTGATCATCGAGGCCGAGCGCCTTGGACTGATGGAGCGCCTGCCGCCGGCCGAGCGGGCCGCCAGTTGCCGAGCCGCCATTGCCCGCTTTCCCTCGCGCGACAACGTCTGGGTGTTCGCCTACGGCTCGCTCATCTGGAGCCCTTCGTTCCACTACGTCGAGCGCCGCCCGGCCATCATCTACGGCTACCACCGCCGCTACTGCCTGTGGGCCATGCTGGGTCGCGGCTCGCCCGAGCAGCCCGGCCTGATGTTGGGCCTGGAGCCCGGCGGGGCCTGTGCCGGGGCCATCTTTCGCGTCGCGCCCGAGGCCGTGGAAAGCGAGCTCGGTTTGCTCTGGGATCGCGAGATGATCAGCGGCGCCTATTTTCCCCGTATCCTGCAGGCCCGGTCGGGCGAGCAAGTCTTTCCCGCCGTCGCCTTCGCCGTCAATCGCAGTCACGAACGCTATGCCGGCCGTCTGTCGCTGGCCGAGGTCGCCGATGTTCTCGCGGTAGCCGAGGGCGACTTGGGGAGTTGCTGCGACTATCTTTTCCACACCGTCACGCACCTCAAGGAGATGGGCGTCAGCGACCGCCGCCTGAGCCGTCTCAAGCGCCTGGTCGAAGAACGCCGCACACGGCAAGCCGAAACCCGTTGAGAAATGCTGGCTAGCCGGCGAAGCCGGGCGAGGGAAACGTCAAGGTGATCGATGTGCCGCGGTCGACGTCGCTGGAGATATCGAGCCAACCGCCGTGGGCGTAGATCAGCGACTTGGTCAGGTAGAGACCGAGGCCGATACCTTCGCGGTTCATTTCGACCGGCAGGTTGGCCTGGCCGAAGGGCTCGAGCACGCGCTCGATCTCTTCGGCAGCGATGCCGATGCCGGTGTCGGCGACCGTGATGCAGACGGCGTCGCGCGCGCCCAGATCGGCGCCGACCGTGACCCGACCATCGGCCGGAGTAAACTTGATGGCGTTGGTCAGCAGGTTGAGCAGCATGCGCTTGAGCTTGACGGCATCGGCTAACAACGTCGGCACGTCTTCCCCAATAGCGAAACTCAACTCGACCCCGCTCTCGGCCGCCCGCTCGCGCACCAAGGCCACGCAGGTCTCGAACATCTCGGCCAGGTCGATGCGCTCTTTGACCAGCTTTATGGTGCCGGCTTCAACGGTGGAGATGTCGATGATGTCGTCGACCAGCTCCAACAAGTGCCGGCCGCTGGACAAGATGTCGCCGGCGTATTCGCCGTATTTGCTGCTACCCAACGGTCCCAGCAACTCGTCATGGATGACCTCGGCGAAGCCGATTACCGAATTGAGCGGCGTCCTCAACTCGTGGCTCATGCTGGCTATGAACTCGGATTTGGAGCGGCTTTCCCATTCGGCCTGCTCCTTGGCGACGCGCAACACGCTTTCCTGATGGCCGTGAACCGCCGCCAGCACCTGGGTCTCGTTGAGCCGGTGCGTAACGGCCTCAAGCTCGGCGATTAGCTCATCGCGGCTCAAGTCCGAATAGTCCTTGTCGGATGACGATGTTTCAGTCATTGACGACCCATCCAATCCGCTCCGGCGTCTTGCCCACCGCGATCAGGTCGCGCTCTGCCCCACTCAGCCTGGGTCAAGGCGCTACCATAGCGCACCTTTTGCTGGCAGGCCATGCACCCGATGCTGATCTAGTCGGGCCGGGCGGCCTGGCTGAGATCGACGCCCTCGAAGTTGGCTCCCTCGACGCCGGCGCCCTGGAACTTGGTGCCTGCGACGTTGGCGCCCGAAAGATCGGCACCCGTGAGATCGGCGCCCGTGAGGTCGGTGCCGGTGAGATTGGCCCCGGATAGTTGAGCGCCGCCGAGCTTGGCGTCGACGAACTTGGCCTGTTCCAGGTTGGCCGGCCAGAGCTGGTCGGTGGCGCCGTGAATGGGCAACGGCGACAGCAGGGCGCCCGAAAAATCGGCGCCGTTGAAGATGCCGCGCTGCAGTGAGGCGCCGCGCAGGTTGGCCTGATTGAAGTTGCTGCCCCGGGCGTCGCTGAGCGACAGGTCGGACATGGTCAGGTCGGCACCGGCGAAGTTGCACTCGAGCAGGATGCAGCGGTCCAGCTTGGCCGCCGCCAGGTTGGCACCGCGCAGGTCCTGGCCGCTGAGATTGACGTCGCTGAGCACGGCCTGGCGGCCCCCGCCACCCGAACTTTCGACCCAGGTGGCGTGTTCGGAAACCACTTCGCTCAGCGTCCGCTCCAGCCCCTCGAGGGGCTGGGGCATCTTGGCGGAACGGAAGTAGGCGGTCTCCAGGGCTTCCGGATCGATGGCCGCGCCGCGCAGGTCGGCGCCGTCCAGGACGGCGTTGGACCAGGTCGCGCCGCTCAGCATGGCACCTTGCATATTGGCGCCGGAAAGGTTGCTGTCACTGAGGTCGGCACCGCTCATATCGGCGCCTGTGAGCACCGTGTTGCGTAGGTCGGCCCGGTTGAGCCGGGCGCCCTTGAGGATGGCGTCGGTAAAATCGGCCTGCACCACGAAGGCGTTCGAGAGCTTGGCGCCGCTGAGGTCGGCACGGGCCGCCAGCACCGTCGTCAGCTCCGCCGGTGTGGCGCCGAAAGTGACCACCTCGAGGTCACGCTGGGCGTCGTATTTGGCCAACACGCCTTCCCGCAGATCGGCTTCCGTCATGGCCGCATCGGTCAGCACGGCACCGCGGAAACAAGCCCCCCTGAGGTCGGCCCGCGTCAGGTCGGCGCCGTCCAGCGAGGCCACGCTGAGATCGGCGGCGAAGAGATTGGCCGAGATCAACTGGGCACCCTTCAGGGTGGCTTGACGCAGCTTGGTGCCGGAGAAGTCGATGTCGCGCAGATTGCGGTCGTTGAGGTCGAGATTCGAGAGGTCGTGGAAGGCCAATTGGGCGCGCAGGCCGCCACTGCCACCCTCGAGAAAGGCGGCGTGGGCGCGCAACAGGTGATCGAGTTCGTCCTGCTCCAGACGCTTGAATTCGATGCTGCCTTGATTGCCGCTGCTGGTCACTCAGGATCCCAGAACTACCGCCGGAAAGGTAAGTGTCACCGTGGTGCCGACTTCGAGCTCGCTTTCGAAGGCGATGGTGCCGTCATGGGCCTCGACGATGGATTTGGTCAAATAAAGACCCAGGCCGGAACCCTGATAGCGGCGCTGAAAGGCCCCCTCGACCTGGGCAAAGGGCTGCTGTACGTGGTCCACGTGTTCGGCCGCGATGCCGATGCCGGTGTCACTGACCCGGATCACGAACTGGCCGCTGTCGGAGCCGTCGGCCGTCAATTCCACGGTGCCGCCCTGGCCCGTGAACTTGATGGCGTTGGAGGCCAGATTGAGGATGGCCTGCTTGAGCCTGAGAGGGTCCCCGAACAGCAGCGGCAGGTTGGCGGGCAACGAGATATCGAAGCTCACGCCGCTGTCGCGGGCCCGGTCGCGCACCAACGATTCGCAGGTGGCAAAAAGCTGCGAGACGTTGACCGGCTCCTTGCGCAGCGTGATCTCGCCGGCCTCGATGACCGAGATGTCGAGGATATCGTTGATCAGATCCAGCAGCATCTTGCCGCTGGACAGAATGTCCTGGGAAAACTCGCGGTATCGGGGATCACCCAGCGAGCCCATCATTTCCTGACCCATCACTTCGGCGAATCCGATGATGGCGTTCAGCGGCGTGCGCAGCTCGTGGGTCATGTTGGCGACGAATTCGGTCTTGGTGCGGTTGGCGAGCTCAGCCTGCTCCTTGGCCTGCAGCAAGGATTCACGCTGGTGATCGTATTCCGCCGCCTGGGTCTCCAACTCGGTCAGGCGTCGACGCAGTGCCGCGACCTCTCCGACCAGGTCGTCTCGGCTGGCTTCCACAAACTCCTGCCCGGAGCCCATCGGATCCGGCATGATAGCCTTTGGCGCACCAGACATGAACCTACGTTCCTATCCCCACTTGCCCGGCTAAGAGCTTGAACGCTGGGCGAATTCTAGCGGTTTTCCTCGGGCCGCGCCAGCGGCCTACGCCGACACCGGCGCCAGCCGGCTCAATTCGAGAGCAGCGGCAATACCGCCTCGAGGCGGGCCACGCGGCGCCGGGCCTTGGCCATACGGGCTTCCAGCCGCTGGCAGGTGCTTTGGGCGGTCGCATCTTCTTCTTCGTTACGCACCAGCCAGGCGCAGTGCCAGTACTTGATCATTCTCGACCAGTGGCGGATGGCCAGCTCCGGCGTTGGCCAGCGGCCCAGTGCCAGGCGGCTGCGGCCCCGGGCGTCGACGATGGCGTGGTGCGTCTTGCCCCTGACGGTTCGGCGCTCTATGAACATGGGCGGTCCAGCGTATTTCATATTTGGCAGCGCACACTCTAGCGTCCTGGGATCAGCTTTCGTACCGCGAAATGAAGGGGCGTCGATGATCCGTGCGTTCAACCACCACCTGCCGCCCGCGCTTCGGGGCATGGTCCTGATGGTTATCTCGGGCGCCATGTTCACCGCCATGCATGCCACCATTCGCCTGGTCTCGGCGGAGGGGCCCGACGGCGGGCTGCATCCCTTCGAGATTGCTTTCTTTCGAAATTTCTTCGGCCTCGTAGTGTTGCTGCCGGTGTTGCTGAGGACCGGCGTGGCGGCGCTGCGGACAGAGCACTTCGGCATGCACGCCTTGCGCTCGGGCATGCAGTCGATGGCGATGCTGATGTTTTTCACGGCGCTCACGCTGTCGCCGTTGGCCGACATTGCGGCACTGAGTTTTCTGGCCCCGTTGTTTGCCACCGTCGGCGCCGCCCTGGTGCTCCGCGAAGTCGTGCGCCTGCGGCGCTGGAGCGCCCTGATCATCGGCTTCGCCGGTGCCATGGTAGTGCTGGGACCCGGCTTTCAGGAGATCAGTCAGGGTTTGCTGTTGGTGGTGGTGTCGTCGGCCGTCTGGGGCGCCACGATGTTGATTATCAAAAACCTGGGGCGAACCGACTCGTCACTCACCATCACCGCCTACATGGCGCTGCTGATGACCCCGATCACTCTGGTTCCGGCGCTTTTCGTCTGGCGCCTGCCGACACTGGTGGAGCTGGCCGGGCTGGCCGTGCTGGCCGCTCTCGGCACCGTCGGTCATCTAGCCATGGCACAGTCCTTCAAGGAGGCCGACGCCAGCGCCGTGCTGCCGTTCGAATTCACTCGCCTGATATGGGCTGCGTTGTTTGGATTTTGGCTGTTCGCCGAGGTGCCCGGTCTGCGCACCTGGATCGGCGGCGCCATGATTTTCGCGTCCGTCACCTATGTCGCCTATCGCGAGGCCCAGTTGCGTGGCGACGACGATGGCAAAACCGACGCCGCCGTCGACCGGCTGTGAGGGTAATTCGTTGGGCAACTCTCTTCCGTCGACACCCCGGTGTGGCGTAGGATTTCGCAGCAATTCATTATTGGCATAGAGCGCAACGGAGGGACGCAATGGCGGGCAACAACGACAATGACGAACAGCATCCGGGCGGTCCCGCGGCTGTGGTTCCAGAGAACCAATCGGGTGCCGGCGGGCCCGGCTTCAAGCTGGTTCCGCAGGCCGGGCCGGTGCCCGAGACCTACGCCGACGGTGCCCTGGGCGCTCTCTCGCGGGGCCCCATATTCAAAATGGAATTCTATTCCGCCATGGGACACGACCCCGAAAGCGGCGACGAGCTGTGGCGGCCATGCCAACGCCTGGTGTTGCCGGTCACCGCGGTGCCGCAGATGATCAACATCCTGCAGCGCCTGATGCAGCAGATGCAGGAAGCCGGCGTGCTGAGCCGCGAGGAAGCGACGCCTCAGGACGAAAAAGCTCCCGCATGAGGGCGCAAGAAAGGCTACGCTGGGGCGAATAATCGGCGGTGGAAAAGATGGTGGAGCCGAGGAGAATCGAACTCCTGACCTCGACGTTGCGAACGTCGCGCTCTCCCAACTGAGCTACGGCCCCGCCGTTGCGCCGGGATAATGGGTATGGCGCCCGAGCCTGTCAAGCCGAAGGCTGGCAGGGTGACCCGCGGCGCTGGCCTGGGCCGGGGCATGTGATGTAGTCTGGCCCCACCTTCACGCCCACACCCCTCGTCCGCAGCCGAGCCCGCCCATGTACGCCATTCTCACCCTGATCGATACCATCATCTCGCTCTACGTCTGGGTGCTCATCATCTGGGTCGTCCTGAGCTGGCTGATCAGCTTCAACGTCATCAACACGCAAAATCGTTTCGTCTACATGGCCGGCGATTTCCTGCACCGCGTGACCGAGCCGGCGCTGCGGCCGATCCGGCGCTTCGTGCCGCTCTTGGGCGGCATCGACGTCTCGCCGGTGCTGCTGATCCTGTTGCTCTATTTCGTACAGAACTTGCTGCGCCATGACCTCGCGCCAAGGCTACTGGGCTGAGGGCTCGCCCTTTGCCACAGCCCAAGGCGGTGTCCGCGTGGCGGTGCGCCTGACACCCAAGGCGGGAGCGAACGGCATCGACGGCGCCTTGGCCACGAAAAATGGTCCGGCCCTCAAGGTGAGGGTAACAGCGGCGCCCGAAAAGGGCCGGGCCAACACAGCAATGCTCAAGCTGCTGGCCCGCGAGTGGCGACTTCCTGCTTCGGCTCTGGTCATCGAAGCCGGCGCCAAGGAGCGTCACAAGCGCATCCTGGTCCGTGCTGAAGAGGAACAGTTGAAGCGACTGCGGGGATGGGCTAAGCAGCGCGGATACCTGAGCTGATATATTAGAGGCTTCCATGAACGACACAGCCGCTGCCACTGCACCATCCGCCACCGTCATCGACGGCAAAGCCTTCGCCGCCGGCCTGCGCCAGCGCGTTGGCGCTGAAGTGGCCAAGGTCAAGGCGGAACACGACCTGACTCCGGGACTGGCTGTGGTGCTGGTCGGCGCCGACCCGGCCAGCGAGGTTTACACCCGCAACAAGGCCAAGCAGACTGTCGAAGCCGGCATGAATTCCTTCAAGTTCGACATGCCGGTCGAGACCAGTCAACACGACCTGCTGGCCAAGGTGGCCGAGCTCAACGCCGATCCCGCCGTCCACGGCATCCTGGTGCAACTGCCGCTGCCCGACCAGATCGACGAGCACGCCGTGGTCAACGCCATCAATCCCGACAAGGACGTCGACGGCTTCCATGTGGTCAACACCGGACGTTTGGCCACCGGCCAGGACGCCATGGTGCCTTGCGCACCGCGGGGCATATTGATGCTGCTGCACGACACCATCGGTGAGCTCAAGGGGCTGCGGGCGCTGGTGCTGGGGCGCTCCAACATCGTCGGCAAGCCCATGGCGGCGCTGCTGTTGGCCGAACACTGCACCGTCACCATGGCCCATTCACGCACCCGGGATCTGGCCCAGGAATGCCGCCGCGCCGACATTCTGGTGGCCGCCGTGGGCCAGCCCGAGATGGTACGCGGCGACTGGATCAAGCCCGGCGCCACGGTGATCGACGTGGGCGTCAACCGCATCGACGCCGGCGAGGGCAAAACCCGGCTGATCGGCGACGTGGCCTTTGCCGAAGCGGCCCAGGTAGCCGGCGCCATCACGCCGGTGCCGGGCGGTGTCGGCCCCATGACCATCGCCGTGCTGCTCTCGAACACGCTGATTGCCGCCTGTCGCCAGCACGGCGTTGCGGTGCCCGAGGTCTAAGTATGACCGGCGGATATGCCACGCATCTGGCTGAGGCCGCCGTCGCTATTGCCGAGCGCTGCACGGCCTGTGGCGATTGCCTGCGGGTCTGCCCGGTAGCCGCCGAAATTGGTATCGACCCAGACCGTGGGGAATCCATTACCCGCGGCCTCAAGCAACTGACAGACGACGGCCGGGCCGACGGCGACGCTGAATCCTGGGTCGAATCCTGCGACGGCAGTGGCGCCTGCCTGGCGGCCTGTCCCGAGGACCTCAACGTGCGGCGCTGGATGTGGCTCAATCGGTTGAAGCTGCGAGAACGCGACCCGGGCGCCGGAGCCGCGACCGCGTCCCAGCGATTTCGCGGCATGGCCCGGGCGGTGCGCTTGCTGGCCGGCCTGCAGATGCCGGACGAGACCTTCGGCCGCATCAACCGGGGCAGCGACCGGCCGGCCGAGGTTACTTTCTATACCGGCTGCAACGTACTGCGGACGCCACAGCTTTTGCTCAGCGCCATCGACATTCTGGAAGCGCTGGGTATTTCCTACGCCCTGATCGGCGGCACCCCAAACTGCTGCGGTATTTTGCAGTTCGCCGGTGGCGACGTGGAAACTTCGGACCGCATCGCCGGCCACACCTATGAATGCTTTCGAGAGCTGGGCAGCGACACGGTGCTGTCCTGGTGCCCGACCTGTCACGTGCAGTTCGGCGACAACCGCCATGACTTCGAGGGCGCCGAATTTGCGCTGGACCACTTCACGGAATTCCTTGCCTCCCGCCTGGGCGAGCTCGAGGCCGCCTTCGTCAAACCCGTCCCGGCCCGCGTGCTTTTGCACGAGCACAGCGGCCTGCCCGCCATCAACGCCGCCGTGCGCAGCCTGCTCGGCGCCATCCCCGAGTTGGAGCTATTGCCCAGCCAGGCCGCCTATGTGGGCTACGCCTGCGGCTCGCTGGGCCGCAATTTTCCCGAACGCCAGGCTCGCCAACACACCGCTCTGGCCGAGGCGGCGCGGGCAGCGGGGGCCGATACGGTGGTCAGCATCTACCACAGCTGCCACCGCCAGCTTGCCGCAGCGCGGGCCGAACACCCCTTCGAGGCACGCAATTACACCGAGCTACTGGGCCAGGCCCTGGGTCTTGAGCCCCGGCGCGACCTCTACAAAGAGATCCGCCTGGCTGGCGGCTTGCGGGCGGTGCTAGATCCGGGGGGCGACGAACTGGACGACGATCAGGTGACCTTCCTCGAATCCCAGATCCTGCCCGAGCCCGGCTTCAAGAGCTCCGCATAGGCGGCACCCCTGACCCTCAAGGAGAAAGATCATGCGCCTTCGTCAGTTCGTATTCGTCGCCGAAAAGCTCGACCCGGCGGTCGAGGAGATCGGGTCCGTGCTAGGTCTCGAGGTTTGCTACAACGATCCTGGGGTGGGCGAGTTCGGACTCGAGAACGCGTTGCTGGCCGTCGGCGGCAACTTCCTCGAAGTGGTGGCGCCGAAGCAAGACGGCACCACGGCCGGGCGCTATCTCGAGCGCCGTGGCGGCAACGGCGGCTACATGGTCATCGTGCAATGCGATGACGCGCTGCCGCACCGCGAACGCGTCAACGCGCTGGGCATTCGCGACGTCTGGCGCCACGACGGTCCCACGGCCTATGCCACCCACTTCCACCCGGCCGACGTCGGCGGAGCGATTCTTTCGATCGATTCGATGGCCACCGGCCCCGAATACCACGACGAGATGGCGGTATGGGAATGGGCCGGACCCAAATGGCCCGAACACGTTCTGACCAACGTCACCAGCGCCATGGTGGGCCTCGACGTGCAAAGCGATGACCCGGCCGGTCTGGCCGCGATTTGGGCCAAGGTGCTGGACCGGCCGGTGCAGGACGATGCCAGTCACGGACCTCGCATCACCCTCGACAACGCCACGCTCAGATTCGTCAAGGACCAGGACGGCCGCGGCCCCGGCGTCGGCGGCCTGACGCTGCACCCCCAGAACCGCTCCGCCATCATGGCCGAAGCCGAGCGCCGCGGCCTCAAGACCGGCGACAACGCTTTTATGCTGTGCGGCATACGGGTGAGGCTGGTGTAAGCGCCGGGGGCGCTCCTTAGTTCCGCCGATTGAGCAGCCTTAGCCTCAACGCATTGAGCTTGATGAAGCCTTCGGCGTCGCGCTGGTCGTAAACCGAATCCTCCTCGAAGGTCACGTGTTCGAGGCTGTAGAGCGAATCCGGCGATTGCCGTCCGACCACCGTGGCGCTGCCTTTGTAGAGCTTGAGCCGCACAGTGCCGTTGACGCGCTCCTGGCTCTGGTCGATCAGGGCCTGCAGCATTTCGCGTTCGGGGGCATACCAGAATCCGTTGTAGACCAGCTCGGCGTAGCGCGGCATGAGCTCGTCTTTGAGGTGGGCGGCGCCGCGATCCAGCGTGATGCTCTCGATACCGCGGTGCGCCGCCAGCAACACGGTGCCGCCCGGTGTCTCGTAGATGCCGCGGGATTTCATGCCGACGAAGCGGTTCTCGACCAGGTCCAGGCGGCCGACGCCGTTGGCGCCGCCGAGCTCGTTGAGCCGGGTGAGCAGCGCCGCCGGGCTGAGTTGCTGGCCGTCGACCGCCACCGGGTCGCCGCCGGCGAATTCGATCTCGACGTAGGTCGGCTGGTCGGGCGCCGCTTCCGGTGCGACGGAGCGGCTATAGACGTATTCCTCGGCTTCCTGGGCCGGGTCCTCCAGCGCCTTGCCTTCGCAGGAGATGTGCAGAAGATTGGCGTCCTGCGAAAAGGGCGCCTCGCCGCGACTGTCCTTGGGGATCGGGATCTGGTGCTTATCGGCAAAAGCAATCAACTCCTCGCGCGATGAAAGCTCCCATTCCCGCCAGGGTGCGATGACCTTGATGTCGGGGTTGCGGGCATAGCAGGTGAGCTCGAAACGCACCTGGTCGTTGCCTTTGCCGGTGGCGCCGTGGGCCACGGCATCGGCGCCGGTCTCGGCGGCGATCTCGATCTGGCGCTTGGCGATCAGCGGCCGGGCGATCGAGGTGCCGAGCAGGTACTGGCCCTCGTAAAGCGCATTGGCGCGGAACATGGGAAAGACGAAGTCGCGCACGAATTCCTCGCGCAGGTCTTCGACATAGATCTCCTTCACGCCCAGCAACTCGGCCTTTTGCCGAGCCGGCTCGAGCTCCTCGCCCTGGCCGATATCGGCGGTGAAGGCGACCACCTCGCATTGGTAGGTTTCCTGCAGCCACTTGAGGATGACCGAGGTGTCGAGCCCGCCCGAATAGGCCAGCACGACTTTTTTGATATCACGGTTCATTTTATGGGTCCCTGGCAGATCGCGGCGCAGTATAGGCGAGGGCTACGGCGCCGCAAGACCTCACGAAAATGCCTGGCCGATCAACATCACCGCGGTTACCGCCATCACGATATGGGTTCGGATGGCCCGCGTCAGCACGATCTCGCCGCCGTCGCCATACTGGATACCGGTAAGTGAGCGCAAAAACGAGACGTAGAGGCTGAGCATCATGCCCATGATGGCAAAGACGCCGGCAAATGCCGCGGTAATGACGGGCAAAGGCATGCGGGCGCTCCGCTAGGCAGGTCGGGGACGGCGGCCAGCCCGCTGACTGGCCGACTTGAGCTGGCCGCAGGCGGCCATGATGTCGCGGCCCCGGGGCAGCCGGATGGGCGAGGCATAGCCCGCCCGGTTGACGATCTCGCCAAAGCGCTCGATGACCGGCCAGTCGGGGCATTCGTACGGCGCGCCGGGCCAAGGGTTGAAGGGGATCAGGTTGATCTTGGCCGGTATGCCGGCAATCAGGCGGGTCAGCGCCCGGGCGTCGGCAGGACTGTCGTTGAGGCCCTTGAGCATGACGTATTCGAAGGTGATGCGCCGGGCGTTGGAGCTGCCGGGATAGCGTCGGCAGGCCGCCAGCAGATCCTTGATGGGATATTTGCGGTTCAGCGGTACCAACTCGTCCCGCAAATAGTCGCTGACGGCGTGCAACGACACCGCCAGCAGCACTCCAAGCTCATGCCCGGCCCGGTCCATGGCCGGCACCACGCCGGCCGTCGACAACGTCATGCGGCGGCGCGAGATCGAAATGCCGTCGCCGTCCATGATCACGGCCAGGGCCTGGGCCACGTTGTCGTAATTGTAGAGCGGCTCGCCCATGCCCATGACCACGACGTTGGAGATCAGGCGCCGCTCCAGCGTCGGCGTCGGCCACTCGCCCAACTGGTCGCGGGCCAACAACACCTGGCCGACGATTTCGGCCGCCGTCAGGTTGCGCACCAACGGCTGCGTACCGGTGTGGCAGAAGCGGCAATTGAGGGTGCAACCGACCTGGCTCGAGATGCACAGCGTGCCGCGGTTTTCTTGCGGGATATAGACGCTTTCGACGGAGGCCCCGTCAGCCAGTTCCAGGAGCCACTTTTGCGTGCCGTCGGCCGAGGCTTGGCTGGTCACCAGGCGTGGCCGGCCGATACGCGCGGCGCCGGCCAGGCGGGTGCGCATCTCCTTCGAGACGTTGCTCATGGCCTCGAGGTCGGTGACACCGCGGTGGTAGAGCCAGTGCCAGAGCTGGCTTGTGCGCATACTCAGCGAGCGCTCGGGCACGCCCAAGCCGGTCAGCACCACCGCCAGCTCGGGCCGTGTCAATCCGGCCAGGTCAAGGTCCCCCGGGAGGTGACTACTGTGGTGCTCGAAAGCGGCGTCTGACATGGCGTGGCGCCGTTTGCGCCCTCCGGGGCTACCTGACGAACTCTACCTTGCAGGCCCGGTTGGCCGCCCTGTGGGCAGCGGTGAAACCGGCCAGCGAATAACGGTCGGTGGTCAACGTGCCGCGGCTGGAGCGGCCTTTGACGATCATGTTGTGGCCCTTGATCATGGCTCTGATCATGGCCTGGTCAGTCTTGGCGTCTTCGTTCCAGGCTGAATCGGCATCGGTGAACAGAGCGAACTTTTTGTCGCCGATCTTGACCTCGACGCTGCTGTCTTTCTTGTAGGTGTAGCCGGTGTAGAAGCTGACCACATGCAGGGCCTTGTCCTTGGGCCGGTGAGTGACCAGCACGTAGACTTGGCCGCGGCGTACGTTCTTGGGCGCCTTGTCGACCGGGTCGGCTTGGATGAAACAGACCTTGGCATCGTTCTCGGTGTAAACGAAAGCGTCCCACTGCCGGTATTCGCCGAGCAGTTTGGGTTTGGGCGCGGCCTGGGTGTTGGAGAGCGTGGTTGCCTGGGCGGCAAGCACCAGGCCGACGGCCAAACAGAAGGCGAGAAGACGAACCATGATTCCCTTAGATACCCAAGTCGGCCGGCCCTGCCAAGCCCCGAACTCAATCGGGCCCGCGGCGACGGCGCAGCGGCGCGCCGCGCACATGGGGCGGCGGCTCCAGCGGCGCCCCGCCAACCGCCACCGGGCGTCCGGCAAAGCGGCCCTGGGCGCATAGCCGGTCGTACATGACGATGGCACCGGCGGTGGCCACGTTGAGGCTGAAGCGGGTGGGAATGCGCACCATGTGGTGGCAACGCTCGGACAGTTCGGGCGACAGCGAGTAGCGCTCCGCCCCCAGCACGTAGGCGGCCGCCCGGGGGTGGCGGAAGCTGGGCAATTCGATCGCCTCATCGCTGAGCTCGACGCCGACCAGGCTGCAACCCTTCGGCAGCTCCATCGACGCCGGCGAGACGAAGCTGTAGAAGGGGATCTCGCGCCAACTTTCGCTGGTGTCGGAGGGAATGTTGCCGGGCTTGATGTCGCTGGCGATGGTAAAGAGAAAACCGGCGCCGAACGCATGGGCCGTGCGAAACAGGTTGCCGGCGTTCGATGGTTTGCTGAAGCGTTCGACGCCGATGCCAAAATAGCCGCGCATGTTTGACGTTTCCAGGTTGCCCCGCCTTGCCAGAGAGTAACTCCCGAGGCCCTCATGACCAAGCCTGCCAACCCCCTGGCCGTCGAAGTGGTGCGCGGTCCCCTGGTCGAAAGCCGCCACCGGGTGGCCGCGGCAGTAGCCGATGCCCGCGGCCCACTGGCTGCTTGGGGTGACGTTGAGGCCGTCGTTCTGCCGCGTAGTGCCGTCAAACCCTTGCAGGTACTGCCGTTGATCGAAACGGGCGCGGCCGAAGCCTCGGGCGTCAGCGAATCCGAGATCGCCCTGGCCTGTTCTTCGCACAACGGCGAGTCCTGCCACGTGGCCGCCGTGACGGCCTGGCTCGAGCGTCTGGGGCTGGCTCCCGACGACCTCGAATGCGGCGCCCATGCGCCACTCCGTGGCGCCCCACCCGCCCGGCTCACACCGGCCCACAACAACTGTTCGGGTAAGCACACAGCCATGCTGGCAACGGCGCGGCACCTGGGCGAGCCGCTGGCCGGCTACGTCGCCCCCGACCATCCCGTGCAGCGCCGGCTGCGGACCCTGTTGGGCGAATTGGCAGGCCATGACCTGAGCACCGCACCAAGCGCCATCGACGGCTGCTCGATCCCTACCATCGCAATGCCGCTTACCTCTCTGGCTCTGGCCTTCGCCCGTTTTGCCACGGGAGACGTTCCGCAACCGGAGCGAAAATCCGCGCTGGCCCGGGTGCGCCGGGCCATGGCGACCCACCCCTTCATGGTGGCGGGCACGGGGCGCTTTTGCACGGCTCTGATCGAGGCCACGGCAGGGCACGTTCTGGTCAAGACCGGAGCCGAAGGGGTGATGGTCGCGGCCGTGCCCGAGGCCGGTCTGGGCCTGGCGTTGAAAGTCGACGACGGCGCTTCGCGGGCGGCCGAAGTGGCGATGGTGGCGCTGCTCAGACACCTGGATGTTTTGACCGAGCCTTTGGCGCCGGCCGTCGCCGCATTTGCCGCGCCGCCGCAGCAAAACTGGCGCGGCCTGGAAATCGGCGTTATCCGCACCGCCGCCGGCTGGCCCGAATGAACGACATCCTGCCTGATGTTCTCGGACCGGGCCTGGCACTGGTGATATGCGGCTCCGCCGCTGGCACGGCCTCGGCCCGGGCCGGCGCCTACTACGCCGGTCCGGGCAACCGGTTCTGGTGGATCCTGGCCCATAGCGGCTTGACCGAACGTCAGCTCGAGCCCCATGAGTTCGCACTGCTGCCGAACTTCGGCATCGGCCTCACAGATCTGGCAAAACAACGCAGCGGCTCCGACGCGGCGCTTGGTCCCGGCGCCGATGACCCGGCTGGCCTGGCCGCCAAGCTAGCCAGCTTTGCGCCCCGGGCGCTGGCCTTCAACGGCAAGCGGGCGGCCCAGGTCTTTCTTGGTGCCTCTGTTCCCTACGGCCGGGTTGATGGTGCCCCGGCTACCTCACTTGGCGACACGGCGCTTTTTGTGCTTCCTTCCACTTCGGGGGCGGCCCGGCGTTACTGGGACGAAGCACCCTGGCTGGAACTGGCAGCCTTTGTGAGACAAGAACACGGAGTGACGACATGAAAGCGGTGATGTGCACGGAATGGGGCGGGCCAGAGAAACTGATCGTTGGCGAGGCGCCGGAACCCGAGCTTGGCTCTGGCGAGGTCCGCATTGCCGTCAAGGCCTGCGGCGTCAACTTCGGTGACACCCTGCTGATCCAGGGCAGCTACCAGGTCAAGCCCGACTTCCCCTTTGTACCCGGCATGGAAGCGGCCGGCGACGTGCTCGAAGTGGGGGATGGCGTCACCGGCATCAAGTCCGGTGACCGCGTGGTCGCATCCACCAGCCTCGGTGCCTACGCCGAACAGGCGGTTTGCAAGGCTGCCTCGGTGGTGGCGCTGCCGAACAAGATGGACTACGTCACGGCGGCCTCGTTTCCCGTCGCCTACGGCACCAGCCACGTCGGTCTCGACTATCGGGCCGGACTCAAGGAGGGCGAGACGCTGCTGGTAACCGGTGCCGCCGGCGGCGTCGGCCTGACGGCGGTGGAGATCGGAGCGCAGATGGGCGCACGGGTGATCGCCGCCGCTTCCTCACCCGAAAAGCTGGCGGTCTGTGCCGAACACGGCGCCAGCGACTTGATCGACTACACCAAGGAAGACCTGCGCCAAAGGGTGAAGGACCTGACCGATGGCCGCGGCGCTGACGTGGTCTACGACCCGGTCGGCGGCGAAGCCTTCGACGCCGCCATGCGCTGCACGGCCTGGGAGGGCCGCATCGTCATCATCGGCTTCGCCAGCGGCAAATGGAATGAAGTCAAGACCAACATCGTGATGGTAAAGAACATTTCCGTGGTGGGCTTCTACTGGGGCTCCTACGCCATCTACAAGCCCGAGATCGCGGGGCGATCGATGCGCCAGCTGGTGGACTGGTACGATGCCGGCCGGCTCGATCCCCACGTCAGTCACACCCTGGCGTTGGACGACGTGGCCCAGGCCCTCGATCTCATTGTTTCACGCAAGTCGACCGGCAAGGTGGTGCTCGAGGTGAGCTGATGAAGATCGCCATCCTGATCTACGACGGCATGACGGCGCTGGATGCTGTCGGGCCCTACGAGGTGCTGGCCCAGTTGCGCGGCGCCGAGGTCAGCTTCGTGGGCCGCCGCCAAGGCCTGGTAACATGCGATACCGGGGCCCTCAAGCTGTTGGCGGAAAAGAGCATAGACGAGGTGCCGCTGGCCGATGTGGTGCTGGTGCCCGGCGGCCCCGGCGACGAGCGGGTACGGGCCGACGAGCGCCTGTTGAGCTGGTTGCGGGCCATGCACGCCGGCAGCCGCTGGACCGCCTCGGTCTGCACCGGGTCTTTGATTCTCGGTGCCGCGGGCGTGCTCGAAGGTCTCGAGGCGACGACGCACTGGCTGCGCCTCGATGCCCTGGCCGAATATGGCGCCAAACCGGTGGCCGCACGCTTCGTCGAAGCGGGCAAGGTGATCACCGCCGCCGGTGTTTCGGCCGGCATCGACATGGCGCTCCACCTGGCTGCCCGCGAGGCCGGCGAACGCGTCGCCCAGGCCATTCAGTTGAGCCTCGAATACGACCCCCAACCGCCCTTCGCCTGCGGCGCCCCGGACAAGGCGCCCGAGGCGCTAGTGGAGGCCGTCGGCGATGCCTTCGACGGCATCATGGCCGAACGCATGGCCAAGCTCGGGAGCTAAGATTCCAGGGGGCGTTCCTGACGATCACCCCGGCAAAGCCTGCCGAGGGCGCCGGAAAATCCTGCCGCAAAGGCAAAAACTGCCCAGCTTCGAGCCAGCCGGCAAGATCTTAATCAATTGGAAACAAAGCGATTCCGCCGTTTCCCTAAGTCTGGCCCGGGATTTGCTGGGTTTAGGGGTGCAAAAGCACTCTAGAGACGAAGAATCGTCGAAAGGAGTTGATCATGAGCGAGATCAACTACGCACTTACCGCCCCGCTGCCGGTGCTGCAACCCAACCCGGTGACGCCACCGCCCAAGGGGCCCAAGTCCACTTTCGAATCCGCCGCCGACCGCAAGCGCCAGCGCCGCGAAAAACGTGGGCGCAAACGAGAGCACGGCAATCCCGAACAGCATCAGGAAGGGCAGAGCCTCGTCGATCTCAGGGTGTGACGGCCGCCCGTTATCCGGCTTCGCGCATGAATCCAATGAGGTCGAGCGAGGGTGGCGCCACGTCTGTCTGGCTGAGCTGGTCGTGGGCCTGGCCGCGGTGGTGGGTCTGGTGGTTGAAGGCGTGGCCAAGCAAGGCACCCAGCGGCTGCTCATAGGATTCGCCGGCCAAGTTCTGGTAGGCCACCGGTTGGTCGAAATCGTCCTCCCCCAAATGCCGAACGAAGGCTTCGATGCGGGCGTCTTCGGCCACCCGGGCAACGCGCAGGCCGGCCAAATCGCCGTAGAGCTGCTGGTCCAGGGCGGTGACGGCCGCCTGGCGCCCCTCGAAGCGGGCAAACCAGATGCGATCGCCCACCAGGATATGATTGAGGGTGCCATGAATGCCGCCGAAAAAGGCGGCGCGCGGCTGTAGGTACGCGCTTTCGCTTAGCTCGTCACAAGCCGCATAGAGGCGCAGGTTGGCCCAGGTGTTGTAGGCCGCCAGGCGGCCGAAATAGCTGCTCCAAGAGCCTGACACGAGACCCCTCAAAACGAAGCCGGCGGCCCTTGAGAATGGGGCCGCCGGCGGTTGGCGTCAATCCGCTAATCGCGGATTGTTTTTGGTTGACCCTCACCGGGCGGGCGCATCCGCGGCTTTTTGTAGACCCTCGCCGGGCGGACGCATCCGCGCCCTTGGCCTCCGCCCCCCATCCGGGGGGCGGCTTAGCGCCGCCGATACCAAGTTTGTTTATTTGCTGCTTGGTCTTTTTGTGCAACGGGAGCGACCGCGACCCGCCGCTACTGCGGCGCGCCCGCGCAGGCAGCGGACCAAAGGTCCGCCGCCGTGAGCGACCTTTTGTTGCCCCTCACCGGGCGGGTGCATCCGCACCCTTGGCCTCCGCCCCCTTACGGGGGGCGGCCTAGCGCCGCCGATACCAAGTGGCCTTTTTTGCTGTTTGGTCTTGGTGCAACGGGAGCGACTGCGACCCGCCGCTACTGCGGCGCGCTCGCGCAGGCAGCGGACCAAAGGTCCGCCGCCGTGAGCGACAAAACTCAACGGGAGCGACCGCGACCCGCCGCTGCTGCGGCGCGCCCGCGCAGGCAGCGGACCAAAGGTCCGCCGCCGTGAGCGACAAAGAGCCTAGCGTGGATCTCATCGGAGATCCGCGCTAGCCGCGCCAGAAGGGCTTGTGGATCTCCTGCCAGGCGTCGGTGCGGTTGAGGCCGATATCTTTCAGCATGCGCTCGTCGAGTTCGGCCAACTGGCGCCGCTGGCGGTTCCGTTCCAGCCAGGTGCCGAGGGTCCCAGCGAGCCGGGTAAGGGTCGCAAAAAGCCCAGAATTACTTATTGATGTGGTGAAGGCCGTCTCGATCGTTGTCATGGTCCTGATTCCTTACTGATTCCTTGCGTTTTTCCTTGTGATGCTGATGATATAGGGTCATTCTCGATCATGGTAAAGCGATCTTATTTCATGATATTTGTTAGTTTTTCTCATATGTACTAGAAATGAGCCGTCGCTTGCCACCACTCAATTCGCTACGCGCCTTCGAGGCGGCGGCGCGGCATTTGAGCTTTACCCGGGCGGCAGAGGAGCTCAACGTCACCCAGGCTGCCATCAGCCATCAGGTCAAGGGCCTCGAGAGCCGCTTGGCAATGAAACTCTTCCGCCGCCGCGGCCGCGGTCTGGTATTGAGCCATGCCGGCCAAATCTACGCCCTGGAACTGGGCCAGGCCTTCGACGTCATGGACCGGGCCACTCTCCAGCTTACCCGTCACGATCGCGCCGGCGGACTGACGGTGAGCATGCTGCCCTCGTTCGCAGCCAAGTGGTTCGTGCCCAAACTCGGCGCCTTCCGGGCCCGCCATCCCGACATCGACATGCGTGTCGCGCCCTCCATAACTCTGACCGATTTCGGCCGTGAGGACGTCGACCTGGCCATCCGCTACGGAAACGGTCACTGGCCTGAAATGGCCGTCGAACACTTCCTTACCGAGGACGTCTTTCCCGTTTGCAGCCCCCAGCTTCCCGGTCTCGAGGAGCTGCGCCAGCCCCAGGACATCGGCCGCCAGACTCTGTTGCACGATGATTTGCGCGAGGATTGGCGCATGTGGCTGCTGGCCGCCGGGGTCGAGGGCGTCGACCCCGAACGCGGCCCCAGCTTCGCCGATTCGGCGATGGTCGTGCAGGCCGCCGTCGAGGGTCTGGGGTTGGCACTGGCGCGTAGCGCCCTGGCCGCCGCCGACCTCGCCGCCGGCCGCCTGGTGCGTCCCTTCGACGTCAGCCTGCCCGCAGAGTTCGCCTACTACATCGTCTGCCCCCCCGCCCACCTCGAACGGCCGGCCATCAAGGCCTTTCGTGACTGGCTGGTGGAAACGGTGAGGACCGAACGGGAACCGGCGGCTTCACATTAGGTATTCCGGCGCCGCGTGTTCCGTCGTGCTTTTGTCGCCGATAGGCAGATCGAGCTGCCATTCGGCCCGCTTGACGGCGGCCACCAACAAGTGGGCGAAGGAATGCAGATGATCTGAATCGAGGCTTAGCGCCACTTCCTTGCCTTCCTGCGGGGTCAGCGTCAGGGTGTGCATGTTGCCCTTGGTCTTGATCTTGAGCGTGATCGGCAAGATGGGTTCGTCGCCGGCCGGGCGCACGGTCACTTCTTCGGCTTCCTGGTAGGGCTGCGAGAAATCGGCGGCCTTGACCGCCTTGTCGTGCTGGTAGGTGACGATGGCTTGGCGCGTGGCCTGGTCGCTCTGGCGCTGCACTTCGGGATGGCGTTCCAGAAGCTTGCCGATGAGCTGCCAGATAGTGCGCACGTAGCGCCGCGTCAGCCAGGCCCGAATCTCCTGGCCATCCGTGGTGCTGACCTTTAGCAGCAAGCGGTCTTCCTCGGCCACGTAATCGACGCTGAACTGGTGCAGCCGCGACACTATTCCCGCCCCCTCAAGACATTTCACCATCGTCATCGAGCAGCGCCCAGTGCAGGCGTTCGGCGTGCTCGGCCAGAACTTCGTCATCGGCCGGGGAGGGATCCGGCAGCTCTTCCCAGACGCTCAGCGGCCATTGCGCATCGTCCCGGTGGCGCGGGATGACGTGCCAGTGCAGCCATGGCACCTGGTTGCCGAAGCAGGCCAGGTTCATCTTGTCAGCCTGGTAGAGGCCTGCCAGCACCCGGCTGAGGCGCCTGAGTTCGGCCATCAGGAGGAAATAGTCTTCGGCCTCGAGGTCGTGGATCTCGCGCACCTCGGCTAGCGGGATCAACAGCGCCCGGCCGGGATGCGTGAAGTCGCGCCACAGCCGCACGACGGCAGTTTCGAGCTCGACCACAGGGTAGCTGACGTCGAGAAGGCGCCGGTCCATAACTTTATTCGGCCAATTCCGGCAAGTCGCGGTAAAGCTCCAACGCCTCGGGGTTGGCCAGGGCGTCGCGGTTCTTGACTTCACGGCCGTGCACCACATCGCGCACCGCCAGTTCGACGATCTTGCCCGAGATGGTGCGCGGAATGTCGGCTACCTGGACGATGCGGGCGGGCACGTGGCGCGGCGTGGTGTTGTCGCGGATCTGGCGGCGGAGGCGCTCGGCCAGCTCGCCATCCAGTTCGAGTCCCTCCACCAGGCAGACGAACAGCACCAGCCGCACGTCGTTGTCCCAGTCCTGGCCGATGATCAAGGCCTCCAGCACCTCGTCGAGCTGTTTCACCTGGCGGTAGATCTCGGCCGTGCCGATGCGCACGCCGCCCGGGTTGAGCACGGCGTCCGAGCGGCCGTAGATGATCATGCCCTCATGGTGGGTGATCTCGCACCAGTCGCCGTGGCGCCAGACACCAGGGTAGACCTCGAAATAGGCAGCGTTGTACTTGGCACCGTCTTCGTCGTCCCAGAAAGCGACCGGCATCGAGGGGAATGAATTGCGGCACACCAGCTCGCCCTTGTCGCCGCGCAGCGGCTGGCCGGCGGCGTCGAAGACCTCTACGTCCATGCCCAGCGCCAGGGTCTGTAGCTCACCCCGCCAGACCGGTGCGATCGGGTTGCCGCCGGCGAAGCAGCCGACGATGTCGGTGCCGCCCGAGATCGAGGCCAGGCAGAGGTCGGCTTTGATGTCGCGGTAGACGTAGTCATAGCTCTCGGCCACCAGCGGCGAGCCGGTCGACATGATGGTGCGCAAGGCCAAGAGGTCGTGGCTCTGGGCCGGTTTGATGCCGGCCTTGTTGGCGGCATCGATAAATTTGGCCGAAGTGCCGAGTTGGCTGAAGCGCTCCTCGGCGGCGAAATTGAAGACGGTGTTGCCGTCGGGATGGAAGGGCGAGCCGTCATAGAGCATCAATGTCGCCCCCGAGGCCAGGCCCGAGGCCAGCCAGTTCCACATCATCCAGCCGCAGGTCGTGAAATAGAAGAGCCGGTCGCCGGGCTTTACGTCGCAATGAAGCTGGTGCTCCTTCAAATGCTGCAAAAGCGTGCCCCCGGCACCGTGGACGATGCACTTGGGCCGGCCCGTGGTGCCCGAGGAATAGAGGATGTAGAGGGGAGCGTTGAAGTCCATCTGGCGAAAGGCGATGTCGCCGGGGGAATGCGGCGTCACGAAGTCATCGAGCAGCACGCCCCCCGGCAGCCCGCCGGGGTCGGGGGTCTGGTCCACATAAGGCACCACCACCACGGTCTCCAGGCTGGGGAGTTGGTCGGCGATGGTGCCGGCACGTTCCAGCGAATCGTGCTGCTTGCCGGCGTAGAAATAGCCGTCGGCCGTGAACAGCACCTTGGGCGCGATCTGGCCGAAGCGGTCGATCACGCCCTTGCTGCCGAAATCAGGCGAACACGACGACCAGATGGCACCCAGGCTGGCGCTGGCCATCATGGCCATCATGGTCTCCGGCATGTTGGGCATGAAGGCGCCGACGCGGTCGCCCGGATTGATGCCCGCCGCCGCCAAGGCCTGAGCCAGGCGCGAGACTTGGTCGTAGAGCTCGTTGAAGGTGAGGGTTCGCCGCACCTGGTCCTCGCCGCGGAAGACCATGGCAATGCTGTCATCGCGCCGGCGCAATAGATTTTCGGCGAAATTGAGCCGGGCCTCGGGAAACCAGCGGGCGCCGGGCAACTTGGTTTTGTCGGCCACCACCAAGTCGCCGCGGCTCGAGGCAATGACGCCGCCGAAATCCCAAAGGGTCTGCCAGAACTTCTCGTTCTCGGTCACGCTCCAGCGCCGAAAGGCCTGGTAGTCGGCGAATTCCGTATCCCATTGGGCTGCCGCCCTGGTCATGAAAGCGGTCATGTTGGCTTCGGCAACGGCCTCAGGTGAGGGTTGCCAGAGCGGCTGGTCGGCATAGGTCAAGACGCTTCTCCGATGGCCGGCAGGGGCGCCCAGTATTGCCGAGCGGCCGGAGGCTGCACAAGGCGCCACGCCTCAGCCCTGCAACCAGCGCAATGGTGCCAAGCCTGCGTAACCTCTAGTTTGGAGCGATGCCACCGCTGAAATCCCTCGCCGCCGCCGCCGGGCGCGCGCCCGTCGCCATGCGGGCGGCTGCCCTGATGGTCGTCGCCATGATCTGCTTTACCGTCATGTCGGCCATCATCCGCCACTTGTCGGGCGGCCTGTCGCCTTTCGAGATCGCCTTCTTCCGCAACTTCTTCGGGCTGGTGGCCCTGGCGCCCTGGTTCTGGCAAAACGGGCTGGGCGGCCTGAGGACGCGGCGCCATGGCCTCTTTGCCCTGCGCGGCCTGTTGGGACCGCTCAACATGTGGGCTTGGTTCTATGCCCTGGCGCTACTGCCGCTCGGCGATGTCATGGCGCTCAGCTTCACGGCGCCGCTGTTTGCCACCATCGCTGCCGTGCTGTTACTGCGCGAGGTGGTGCGCGGACGGCGCTGGACGGCCACGGCGATCGGCTTCGTGGGCACTCTGATCATCGTCCGCCCCGGGGCCGGCGTGCTCGAACCCGGTGCCCTGCTGGTGCTCTTTTCGTCAGCCATGCTCGGCGTCAACGTCTGCATCGTGAAGGTGCTGGCACGAACGGAAAAGTCCGGCACCATCGTCGCCTACATGGGTCTTTACCTGGCGCCCATCACTCTGGTTCCGGCGCTTTTCGTCTGGCAGTGGCCGACGCCGGCGGAATGGGTTTGGTTGGCGCTGATCGGCGGCGTCGCCACCACCGGCCATCTCGCTATCACCCGGGCACTGGCGCTGGCCGACGCCTCGGCCGTGGCGCCTTACGACTTTGTCCGTCTGCCCATCGCAGCGCTGATCGGCTACCTCGCCTTCGACGAAGCGCCCGATATCTGGACCTGGGTCGGCGCCGCCATCATCTTCAGCGCCACCCTCTACATCACCCACCGCGAGGCCCAGTTGCAGCGTCAGCTGGCCGCCCGCGAAGCCTCGGGCAGCGGCAGCGAGGCCCAGGTCACGCCGCCGGGGGGTTGAGCCGGCGGCTTCTCTACCGCCGCCTTACCGGTCTCGAACCGGGCCTCTCTGGCGGCGCTGTCACGCCGACCCTTCCTTGCTTCGCTCGTAGCTCCGTCTTGCCTTGGCGCGGTTCCCACAGGTTTCCATGGAGCACCATTTGCGCCGTGCGTTTTTTGTTTCGTCAAGAAAGAGCCAGCCACAGTTGTCGGCGGGACAGAGCTTGATCCGCGCGGCTTCACGTGGGTCGGCCAAGGCCGAAAAGGCCGAAAGGGCAATCATCTGCCGCAAGGACAATGAATTGGAGGACGTGATGGCACCGTTTTCGGTCCGGGCAAGAACGTCGCCATCTATTCCTTGTAACGTCTCGTTCACTCGGTCCAGGCCCTCATCGCCATCAGCCCAATCCAGAAATAGTGTCCTCAGAGATTGCCGGAAGTCTCTTAGCTCGGCGGCCGAGGCGGGCAGGTCCAGCTCTGGCAGACCACGCGCATGCATCCAAACTTTCGCGTCCTCGAGTGTGTCGATCTTCTCGTGGGTGATCGTCCCGTCCCGCGACCAATCCGCTGTGTTGAGAAAGTCGAGAACCAGACGGCCTCCGATCAGTCGTACAGGATAGCCGTGAGAATAGTTCATGCAGTATTCTAACCACTATAACGGTTGACAGGCAAGCTGAGTGCTGTTCTAACCTCTTTTATGGTTAGGTCGAATTCATCCAATATCGGAACCGGGAGAGCGACGGCAATCGGCATGACGGCGGCTGGCGTCAGGCAGGGCGTCAGGCGCCTTTTGCCGGTCTCGGTCTTCGTGATTCCGTTTGGTCTCGCCTTTGGCGCGGCGGCCGTTGAGCAAGGCCTGACACCGGCGCAATCCGTAATTATGAGCGCCTTGGTGTTCGCAGGGGCCGCGCAGTTCGCAGCCCTGGACCTGTGGCAAGCTCCAATTCCTTATTTGTCGCTTGCGCTTGTCATTTTGGCGGTGAACGCGAGGCACATCATCCTCGGAGCGGCGTTGTCAACCTGGGTAAATGCGCTGTCGAGAGCGCGGCGATCCCTCGCGCTGATGTTCCTGAGCGATGCGAACTTCGTCGACAGCCATTCCGCCTTCAAATCCGGCACCACCGATGTCGGCATTTTGCTGGGCGGGGGGCTGACGCTCTGGACGACATGGGTTGTCGGAACCGCCATTGGCGCCATGGCGGGATCGTCGATCGGGTCCCTGGAGCGGTTCGGTATCGACGTGGTGATGGCAGCTTTCTTTGCGGCGGTCTTGGCGGGTGAAATGAAAACGCGGACGAGCATTGTCGTCGTCGCGGTCGCCGGTGTGGTTGCGATTGCAACGCTCGGCCTTTTGCCATCCGGCTGGAACATCATTGCCGCTGCCGTCTGCGGAGGGACGGTCGGAGCGATGCGTCATGCCGAATGATCTTTCAGCCCACAGCGCAATTCTCATCATGTCTGGCGTCACTTTGGCGACCCGGCTTTTGGGAGCTGAAATCATGCACCGGGTGGCCATGTCCAAGCGCGTCGAACTGTTTCTCGATGCGCTCTCGTCTTCTGTGGTTGCGGCGATCGTCGCGACTGCAATCGCGCAAGGCGGATTCCGTGAAGCGACGGCCATCGCGCTTGCAGGAATGTTGATGCTCGCTACTGGAAAGGCCGTATTGGCGATGATTTCGGGAATGGCTGCCGCCGCGCTTTGGTACAACCTGATCGGCTGACCTCGTGAGAAAAGAGGGTTAACCCGAATTAGGCACGTTTGCGCGTGACGACGAAGGATTCGTCGTTGAACCAGAGCCCGTTGTATTTGTGCAAAACGTCGCTGGTGGCGTCGAGGTAGTCGCGGCTGGTGATCACTTCGTCCAGGCGCCGGTCCTCGATCTGGCCGACGTAGACGGCGGCGTTCCAGGCCGCCAGCAAGGGCGAAGTTCCGACCCGGCCACCTACTTCGGAGGGGAGCGTGTGCATGTGGTAGCGGAAGATCGAGCGCGAGCCCGCGTAGGCCTTGAAATTGAGGTCACGATGGCTCTTGCTGAGCCAGGCCTTGAGCGCCGACAGGAGTTCGTGGCGGTTGTGCCGAAAGGGATCCGCACTGGGCCAGATGCGGCGGATGATTTCCAGGCCGGGATCGTTGCCATGGCTGTGGATCGCCAGCATGCGCCCGCCCGGCGCCAGCGCCCTGGCCAGCGGCGACAGCACGTTCTGGACCTTGAAATCCAGAGGCATGCGGGCGCGGTAGGGCTGGGAGGCGACGATCAGGTCGTATTCGCCCAGCGAGTGGCCGGGGCGCGGGATCAGCGGGTCCAAAAGCAATTTGTGATCTTCGCGGAAGATGACAAGCACCGAGGGCCGTTCGTAGAGAGGGTTGCCGGTGGTCTCGCTGGCCCGCACCTGCCAGCCGTGGTCGAGCAGCGGCTGCAGCGCCTGGATCTGTTCGTCGAACTCGTGGGTCGTGGAGCCGGTTAGCGTCACTTCCTGCCAGTTCAGACTGGCGGCTGCGGCCAGCGAGCGGGGCATGAGCCAGGGCGATTCGGTGTAGTAGAGATTGGTGATCACCAGCACCATGCCGGGTGCTCGTAGAAGCGATCCGACATCTTCTCCAGCGTCAGCCGCACGTCTTCGAGGCTGATTTCCTTGCCCACCAAAAGGTAGGGCGTGGTGGGGAAGCGGCGGTGCATGGTGCGGGTCAGCACGATGCCGTCACCCTTGCCGGCATCGAAGACCCGAAAGTCCGGCGGGCGCGGGCCAATACGAGTCAGCTCCATTCCGACCCGGTCGGCGATCACCCACTTTTCCATAATAATGGGCTCAATCCCACAAAAAGGAGGGCCCTTCGGCTGGAAAGTGGGAAAAATTCCATGAGCACTCATATTAAATTTTGCAGGGCGAATCCCGTCGATCAGATTTTCGCCATTTGCTGGCGCGAATCCTATTCTTTGACTGCTGTCTCACCAGCGTTGACGCGGGCGTCCTTTTGCGGATCGATCCACCAAGTACCAAACCCGACGGCGTAGTCGGGCTGCTTGGCGGGTCGCCCGAAGCGGTCCCAGTAGGCGATGCGGAAGGCATCCAGGTAAAATTGCGGGATGGCGAAGTAGCTCCACTGCAGCACCCGGTCGAGAGCCCGGCAGGCAGCCACCAGGGCGGCCCGGTCGGGGGCTGCGATGATGGCCGCGACCAGGGCGTCGACGGCCGGGTGCTTGATGCCGACAAGATTGCGGCTGCCCTCGACATCGGCGAATTCGGAATGGAAGAAGTCGCGCTGCTCGTTGCCCGGTGACAGCGACTGCCCGATGCGCCAGCTAACCATATCGAAATCGAAACGATCCACCCGATTTTGGTATTGCGCTGTGTCGACCGTGCGGGTGCGAAGGGTGATGCCGAGACGTTTAAGGAACTGGGTCATGGGCAGCACGATGCGTTCGAAGGAGGGTTGCACCAGCAGGATCTCGAATTCCAGCGGTTGGCCGCTCTCTGGATCCAGTAACTTGCCGCCCTTGACCTTCCAGCCGGCGCCATCGAGCAGCTTCTTGGCCGCCCTCAGGCCACGCCGATTGTTGCCTGAGCCATCCGATTTGGGCGGCTGGTATTCCCGTGAAAACACTTCTTCCGGGATCTGGCCGCGCCAGGGCTCGAGCAGTTTGACCTCGGTCGGGCCGGGCAGGCCACTGGCAGCCAGTTCCGAGTTCTCGAAGAAGCTGCGCAGGCGCTTGTACTGGCCATAGAAAAGCGTGCGGTTGCTCCATTCGAAATCGAAGGCGTAGGAAATGGCCTGGCGCACGCGGCGGTCGCGGAATATGTCGCGGCGCAGATTGAAGACGAATCCCTGAAAACCGGTCGGGCTGGCATCAGGGAACAACTCCTGGCGCAACAGCCCCTTCTCACGGGCCGGCGAGGCGTAGCCTGTGGCCCAGAGTTTGGAGCTGTTTTCGGATCGGAAATCGTAGGCATGGGCCTTGAAGGCCTCCAGCGCCACGGTCTGGTCGCGATAATAGTCGTAGCGGATGCGCTCGTAGTTGTGCTGGCCGCGGTTAACCGGCAAATCCCGGCCCCAGTAATCGTCCACCCTGCGATAAGTGATCGAGCGCCCGGGGTCGACAGCTTCGATGCGGTAGGGCCCGCTGCCCAGGATGGGCTCTAGAGTGGTCTTGGCGAAATCCTTGTCTGCGAAATAGGCCTTCGGCAACACCGGCAACTGGCCGGTAATAGCCGGCAGTTCCCGGTTGAGCCCGCCGGAGAAGTGGAATCGGACTTTGCGTGGGCCCACTTTCTCGGCCGTGGCGACATTCGTGTAGTAGCCCCGATAGAGGGGATGGCCCTTGGTCTTGATCATCTCGAAGGTGAAGATGACGTCTTCGACGTTGATCGGCGAGCCGTCGTGAAATCGGGCCTCGGGCCTGAGCGTGAAGGCCACCCAGGAGCGGTCCTGGGGGATCTCGATGCTCTCTGCGATCAGGCCGTAAAAAGAATCGCTCTCGTCGGCCGAACTGGTCATCAACGTCTCGAAGGTCAGCCCCAACCCGGCCGCCGCCCGGCCCTTGAGGACATAGGGGTGCAAGCTGTCGAAGGCACCGATGGTGGCGAGCCTCACGGTGCCGCCCTTGGGCGCCTGGGGATTGACATAGTCGAAGTGCGCGAAGCCGGCCGGGTACTTGAGGCCGCCCAGCAGCGAGGTGCCGTGGGCCACAGTGGTTTCCTGAGCCCGGACCGGGGCAGCCAGCAGCAACGTCGCAAAGACCGCCGCCAGGATTCGCATCAGATTTGTCCTTCGCCGGCCAGCAGCTTCAGCGCCGCAACATGGACCCTGGCGTCGCCGGCCGCCAGCACCTGGGCGCCGTTGCCGATGGTCACCGGGTTGCCCTGCCAGTCGCTGAAGATGCCGCCGGCGCCTTCGACCACCGGCACCAGAGCGCAGAAATCGTAGTTCTCCATGCTGGCCTCCATGGCGATGTCGGCAAAGCCCGTGGAAAGCAGCGCAAAACCATAGCAGTCGCTGGACCACATGGTCATCTTGACCGCCGCCAGCATGCGCTCCAGGGCGTCGAGTTCATCGCCCTGGTACCATTCGCGGCCGGTGGTGAACATCGTCGCCAGGGCCGGTCCGGGACAGGCCCGCACCGATACCGGCTGGCCGTTGAGCGTGGTCGGGCGGCCGGCGGCGCCAAGCCAACGTTCGCCGTTGACGGGCTGATCGATGACGCCGAGCAAGGGCCGGCCATGGTGCGCCAGACCGACCAGGATGCCGAATACCGGCTTGCCGGAAATGAACGAACGCGTGCCGTCGATGGGATCCAGATGCCAGACGTACTCGGCGTCCGTGCGCACATCGCCATGTTCTTCGCCGGCAATGCCATGGTCGGGAAATTCAGCCTCGATGAGCTCGCGCATGACCGCCTCGGCCTCGCGATCAGCGACGGTCACGGGGCTTTGGTCGGCCTTGGCCTCGACGTCGACGGGCTGGCGGAAATAGCGCCGTGCCACCACCCCGGCAGCATCGGCCAGACGCCCGGCCAAATCGATAAAGGCGGGCGGACAGGCGTCGGACACTTTGGCCTGAGTTCCTGGCCGATCAATCGCCGGGCAGGTCAGCCGGCTGGTCGCTGAGCGAACGCAGGAAGGCGATTACGGCGGCCCGCTGAGCGCCATCGGCCATACCGGGAAAAGTCATCTTGCCGCCGGGCAGGAAGAGCTTGGGTTTGGTCAGGTAGGCGTCCAGGTCGGCATAGCTCCACTCGCCGCCGGCATCGCGCAAGGCAGCCGAATAGCGGTAGCCTTCACGCCCGGCCTTGGCTTGGCCCACCGTGTTCCAAAGGTTGGGTCCGACCTTGTTCTTGGCGCCCTTGTCGAAGCTGTGGCAGGCGGCGCATTTCTTGGCCAGCTTGCGTCCCACGGCGACGTCGGCAGCAGCCAGCTGCGCGCCCAGGCTGGGAGCTGCCGGTTCGGATTTCTCGGCCTCGGCCTGGTCATCGGCCTCTTCCGCTGCCTGAGGAAAGACGGTCTTGTCCAAGGAGTTCGGCGCCACAACCACGTCGCCCAGCAGGGAAACCACGATAACGACCAAGATGGCAGCAAGGGTGCCGCCCACGTATTTGTTGACTTCGAACAGATCCATGACCCTGAAACCCTCGGTTTGCCTGGCTGCAGCGGCGTCAGATTAACGGTTTCCCGAGCCCCGGTGCAAGCCGTATAAGGGGCTCGGCACTGCCTTCGCCCAAGCCCTGCCGAGGCCCCACATGAGCCCGACGTTCGACCCCATCGTCATCATCCCGGCCCGCCTGGAGGCCAGGCGCCTGCCCGGCAAGCCGCTGGCCGAGATGGCCGGCGAGGCCATGATCGTGCACGTCTGGCGACGCGCCCAGGAGGCCGAAGTGGGGCCCGTGGTGGTGGCCTGCGGCGAGACCGAGATCGCCGAGGTCGTCGAGGCCGCCGGCGGCCAGGCGGTGCTGACCCGGCCCGACCATCCCTCGGGCTCGGACCGTGTCTGGGAAGCACTGCAGGCCGTCGACCCCGATGGCCGGCACCAGGCCGTGGTCAATCTGCAGGGCGACCTGCCACTGATCGAGCCGGCCGCCGTTCGGGCCGTGCTTGAGCCGCTAACGGAGCCGGCTGTCGACATTGCCACCCTGGTGGCCGAGATCGTCGACGACGACGAGCGCAGCAATCCCAACGTGGTCAAGGCGGCACTGGCCCTCGAATCCGGCGCGCGCTCCGGCCGGGCGCTCTATTTCAGCCGCGCCACGGTACCGGCAGGTGAGGGGCCGCATTACCATCACATAGGCATCTACGCCTACCGCCGTGAGGCTCTGGAACGCTTCGTCGGCCTGCCCCCGGCGGCACTCGAAAAGCGCGAGCGGTTGGAGCAGTTGCGCGCCCTGGAAGCGGGCATGCGCATCGACGGCGCCCTCGTTGACACTGTGCCGTTCGGTGTCGATACTCCCGCCGATCTCGAACGGGCGCGCCAGTTGCTGGCCCGGCGAGGCGGTTGAAGGGACGTTCTGACGTGACGAAATTGACATGACCAGTGCAAAAAAAACCATCGCCTTCCAGGGCGAGGCCGGGGCTTATTCGCATCTCGCGGCCAAGCTCAAGCACCAGCACATCGAGCCCCTGGCCTGCCAAACCTTCGATGACGCCTTCGCCGCCGTCGAGCATGAGGGTGCCGATCTCGCCATCATCCCCATCGAGAACTCGATCGCCAGCCGGGTCGCCGACATTTACTACCTGCTGCCGGATACCACGCTGCACATCATCGACGAGACCTTCCTGCGCGTTAACCACTGCCTGCTGGCGCCGCCGGGCGCCACATTGGCCGGCCTCAAGCGCGTACGCAGCCATCCCCAGGGCCTGGCCCAGTGCAAACGCGTCATCAGCGAACTTGGACTGCTGCCGGTACCGACGCTGGACACCGCCGGGGCAGCGCGCGAGGTCGCCGAACAGGGCGATCCCGCCGAAGCCGCCATCGCCTCGTCGCTGGCTGGCGGTCTCAACAAGCTCGAAACACTGCGCACCAACATCGAAGATGCAGAGCACAACATCACCCGCTTCATCATCCTGTCGCGTGATGCCGAGATACCCGAACCGGATACGAAACGCGTCGTGACCTCGTTCATGTTCCGCGTGCGCAGCGTGCCGGCGGCACTTTACAAAGCGCTCGGCGGTTTCGCCACGCGCGGCGTCAACCTGACCAAGCTGGAAAGCTACACCGTCGGCCAGCGCTTTGCCGTCGCCCGCTTCTATGCCGAGATCGACGGCCACCGCAACAATGCCAACGTCCGCGGTGCCTTCGAGGAACTGGGCCTGTTTTCCACCGAGGTCAAGATCCTCGGCGTCTTCCCGGCTCACGAGTACCGTCAGGAAGGCGGTCGACCGATGAGCGACCTCAATAGCGACAATTCGTAGAACGGACCAAAAGGGCTCCGCCTGAATGGACGCAGGCCGTGACCCGGCGAGAAATGCGGGCTAGGCGGACAAGGTTAAAAGATAACAAACCGACCAACGCATGAGTTGCCTCATGGGGCTTAGAATTTGCGTGTGGCCAAGCTGCGCAGGAAGCCGGCGGTCTTGGTGCTGACGTCGCAGTATTTCACCCAGGCGACTTGCGTGACATCCTTGCGTAGCGCCGCGCCAGCCGCCCGATAAGCTTTGTTGTGTTCGTAGATTGCAGCCTTGGTATCGGCCGGGAAGGCATCGGCCCAGATGAGGAATTCACGCTTGTCGAGCGCGATGAAAGCGAAGCGGGGCCACAGATCGACGCTGCCCAGCTTCGTGTCGCTCAGCGTCTTGCGTCCGGAGTGGCCGTATCTCCAGTGAAAGTCTTTGAAAGCGATAGTGCAGTTCTTCTTGTGCACGATGTCGATCTCTGCCGCATAGATCTTGGCCTGGCCGGGATCCGGTCCGCCGCAGGCGGTCAGCATCAGCGCTGCCATCAGCGCCAGGCCGGCTCCTGTGCCGCGCCATCGGATGTTCCCACTCAAGTCCCCCCTGTATTTCATGAGCGGCATCCCTAGAATTCTATGACCGAGCCGTAGATCAGAGTCGCCAACAGAGCCAGCGCGTAGAGCGTTACCATGACCAAGACCAAAAAGGCGATGTTGCCCAATGTCGCCACCGGGTGGCGGTCGCGTTCGGCGCTGCGCCGGCCGCTGCCGCGGCGTTCGACATCGGCAATGACGGTGAGAAAGATACGGGTCACCAGCAGCGGAATGCTGAGCCGGAGATTGATGGAATGGCGGCCCGGCAGGGCCTCGCCCATGGCCGCCACCAGCGCTGAGCGCTGGGAATCTGAAAAGCTCTGCCGCACGTCGTCCGGCAGGCGCGCGAAAATACGATCGCTGACAGTATCCTGAGCGCTCATGGCGGTTTCTCCGTTCACACGGGCCGACTCTATTTTCCGGCTTACGCCCCCACTTGGCAATCGTCGGTGTTTGCCTCCGCCGCGATGACCGGTGTATCAACGCTGTATCCAGCCCGGATTTCTTACCGGATCATGGTCCGCGTCCAAGGAGTAATTCATGGCTTTCACGAAACCCGTTCTGGTTACCGGTGCCGGCGGTTGCATCGGATCTTGGGTGCTGGCGCGCCTGGTGGCCGACGACGTCGAGGTCGTGGCCTTCGACCTCAGCGACAACAAGCGGCGCCCGGCCCTGGTCATGGACGAGGCCGCGCTGGGCCGCGTGCGCTGGCTGACCGGCGACATCGGCGATAGCGACACCGTCGACCGCATCGTCGCCGAGAATGACATCGGGGCCATTATCCATTTGGCGGCGTTGCAGGTGCCATTCTGCCGCGAAGACCCGGGTGCCGGGGCCCGGGCCAACGTGGTGGGCAGCGTCAACATCTTCCAGGCGGCGCGCCAGCATGGCGTCGGGCAGCTCTCCTATGCCAGTTCCGTGGCGGTGCGCGGCATCGGCGACAATCCCTGGCTGGCGACGCTCTACGGCGCCTTCAAGAATTGCAACGAAGACTGCGCCGCCGTCTATTGGCAGGACTGGCAGGTGCCCAGCATCGGCATCCGCCCCGGCACAGTCTACGGCGTGGCCCGCGACCAGGGCATGACTTCGTTGCCTACAGTGGCCATGCTGCACGCCGCCGCGGGCCAACCCTATACGGTTCCGTTCACCGGTTCGGTGGCCTTCGTCTATGCCGCCGAAGCGGCTGACGCCTTCATCCAAGCGGCGCTGGCAGCACGCGACGGAGCCCCGGTGTTCGACCTCAACGGTGTCGGTGCCACGGTAGACGAGGCGCTGGACGTCGTGCGGCGGTTGTTGCCGGAAGCCGAGGTCGACAGCGAGGGTGACGCGCTGCCCTTCCCGGCCGACCTTTCGGACGAACCGTTGCGGGAATACGTCGGCGGCTATGACGTTTACACCCTGGAGCAGGGTATCGAGGAAACCGTAGGGCGCTTTGGCGATTTGCTGGAGCGCGGCCTGGTCAGCGTAGGGTGAGAAATGCGGGCTGGCCCTATTCGCGCACCATCTGCTTGGATTGCAGTGCGCTCCAGATAAAGCCGAAACCGACGCTCATCGTCGTCTTGTCTCGATAGAGCGGGCTTTGCTCGTTGGCGCTGCCGTGGTGGAAGTCGGCACCCAGGCCGGCAAACAGGCGCCAGCGCCGGTTGAGCGGCTTGAACATCACCAGTTTCAGGGTGGAGCCGATATAGCCGCTTTCGGCCTGATAGGCGGCCCTCGTCGCGGTGGCGTAGCGGTCGGACACTTCGTAGAAATATTCGGCCAGCTTTTCCGTGCCGTAGCTGGCGCCCAACGAAAGCTTGAACTCGGCGAAATCGAACAAGCGCTCGTGCTGGTACGCGAGTTCCGGCGCGAACACCGCACCACGCGTGTCGAAGCTGGAAAAATCTGTCGAGAACACGGCCCTAAGCGGCAGTTCCAACTCAACTTTGGCATCACGCGCTGCCTTGGCCAGGGTGATCTGTAACCTGGGGCCGATCTCGCCCAACCAGTCCAGGTCGGGCATGCCCCGGCGTGCCTCGTTGTCGCCCGAATCGGCTGGAAACGAGCCTTTCAGGCTGACGTCGAGTTCGACCCGGTCGCTCTTGAAAAAGCGCCCGCGCAACAGGCCCTTCTTGTCCGATCGCAGGAACTTGCCGCGGTAGGCCAGGTAGGGCAGCGCCAGCCACTGGAAATGGTTCTGCGCCGCAGCGGGATAATCCGGCAGCAGGCCGCCACCGGCCATCAGGCCCAGCTCCCAAAGCGGTTTTTCACTGCCTTCGGCTGCAGCCGTTGTGTCTGGCAGAGGAAGCAGTGCCAACAGCAGCGCCCAGATCAGAACGCGGGCGGGGCCAATCGCCAGGCTTATAGAAGGTGAACTCATGACGGGGACTCAGTGGGATTCAATGCGAGGGAAATTTTCTTCAGCGGCATTTCGGGGCGACAGCCTCCGCGACCCGCCCAGGGCGGTCAATGTAATCCGGGGCATTAGTCAAACCCCGGCGGACCCGGGAAATTCCCTAAGACCAGACTTGCCAATGACCGAAAAATCGCCCAAAGTCAACAGCTTGCAGGAGTTTTTTGGACTTCTCTGGAAGTAATGGCGTGGAGCAAGTGATGGCCAAGCCAAGCCTGGATCACAAATCCGAACGTATCGACAAAGTGGTCGAGCACATGAACGAGCGTCTGAGCGGCGACGAAGCCGACCTGCTTGAGCGCTTCATTCGACTCTATTACCAGCGCGTAACGGCCGAGGATCTGGCCGAGACCTCGCTTGAGAATCTCTATGGCGCTGCGCTGAGCCTGTGGAAGTTCGGCGAAACCCGCACCCCGGGCTACCCCAAAGTGCGGGTCTTCAACCCACATATCGAGGAGCAGGGCTGGAAGTGCTCGCATACCGTTGTCGAAGTGGTCGGCGACGATATGCCGTTTATGGTCGATTCCCTGAGTTCCTGCCTCAACCGCCGCGGCCACAAGGTTTTTCTCAACGTGCATCCCGTGGTGCGCCTGCGGCGCACCGCCAAGGGCCGGCTGAGCGAGCTCTTGACGCCCGCCTCCCGGGCCAAGGATGGCATCGACGAATCGCTGATGCACATCGAGATCGATACCCAGACCTCGGCCAAGGTGCTGAGGGGCATCGAGCAGGCTCTCTACGACGTGCTGGCCGACGTGCGGGCCGCCGTCGAGGACTGGCCCACCATGCTGGCCAAGCTCGACGGCACGATCAAGGAAATCAAAAAAAACCCGCCGCCGCTGGACAAGGACGAAGTGGCTGAGAGCATAGCGCTGCTGGAATGGCTGGCCGACGACCACTTCACCCTGCTGGGCTTTCGCCAGTACGAACACAAGAGCGCCGGCGGCAAGACTATCCACCGGGCTGTCGAGGGGTCGGGCCTGGGCGTCCTGCGCAACCCCGACACCCACGTATTGGCCGACGCCAAGGGGCTGGGCGAGAGGTCGGCCGAGGTGCGCCACTTCCTCGACCGGCCGCAACTCATGATGGTCAGCAAGGCGAACGTGCGTTCGACCGTGCACCGGCCGGTCCACATGGACTTCTTCGGCGTCAAGCGCCTCGACAAGAAGGGCCGGCTGATCGGCGAATGGCGTTTCGTCGGCCTCTTCACCTCGGCCGCCTACAACCAAAGCCCGATGTCGATCCCCTTCCTGAGGCGCAAGATCAGGCGCGCCGTGCAGCTCGCCGGTATGCAGACCAGCGGCCACGACGGCAAGGCCCTGATCAACGTGCTCGAAACCTTTCCCCGCGACGAGCTGTTCCAGGTCGACGAAGACTACCTGTCCGACACGGCCCAGGGCATCGTCGAGCTGCAGGACCGGCCGCGCATCCGCTGCTTCTACCGCCTCGATCCCTTCGGCCGATTCGCCTCGTGTCTGGTCTACGTGCCGCGCGAGCTGCACAACACGGAGCTGCGCGAGCGCTTCGGCGAGACCCTGGCCAAGGCCTTTGCCGGCGAGGTTTCGACCTACTACACCCACGTCGCCGATTCGCCGCTAGCGCGCTTGCACTTTATCATCCGCACCCGGCCGACGCGACGGCGCGAACCCGACCGGGAGGATCTCGAGCGCGCCCTGGTCGAGGCGGCGCGCAGTTGGGACGACGATCTGCAAGAGGAAATCGTCGAGCGCTGGGGCGAAGAGCGCGGCAACCGGCTGTCGCAGCGCTACGGGCGCGCTTTCCCGGCCGGCTACCGCGAGACCGCCAGCGCCCAGGAGGCGGTCTTCGACATCGAGAAGATGGAGGCGCTGAGCCCGCAGCGCGACATGCAGATCAACATCTATCGGCCGCTTGAAGTCCACAAGGGCGAGGTTCGCTTCAAGATCTACCACCTGGCTGAGCCGGTGCCATTGTCGGACTGCATGCCGATACTCGAACACATGGGATTCCGGGTCATCGAGGAACGTCCCTATTGCATCCGCGCGACCGGCCGCAAGGCGGTTTGGCAGCACGACTTCGGACTTTTGATCCGGGGCGAGCACGACTTCGACCTGCATGCCACCAAGGAAAACTTCCAAGAAGCCTTCATCAGGATCTGGAGCGGCGAAGTCGAGGACGACGGCTTCAACCGCCTGGTCGTGCTGGCCAGATTGGACTGGCGCGAGGTTGCCGTGCTGCGCGCCTACTGCAAGTACTTGCGCCAGGCCGCCATTGCCTTCAGTCAGGCCTACATGGAAGAAACCCTGGCCGCCAATCCGAGCATCGCGCTGTTGCTGATCAAGCTCTTTCGCCAGCGCTTCGATCCCAAGCTGGCGGACGAGCGCGACGGTCGCGCCGCCGCCCTGGTGGTGGAGATCCAGGCGGCCCTGGATCAGGTCGCCAATCTCGATGAAGATCGCATCCTCAGGCGTTTCCTCAACCTGGTGCGCTCGACGCTGCGCACCAACTTTTTCCAGTCCTCAGATGATGGGGGTCCCAAGCCATACATCGCCTTCAAGCTCGATAGCCGGCGCCTGGCCGAATTGCCGCTGCCGCGGCCGCTGGTCGAGACCTGGGTCTATGCGCCCCGGGCCGAGGCCATCCACCTGCGCGGCGGCAAGGTGGCGCGCGGCGGCATCCGCTGGTCGGACCGGCGCGAGGATTTCCGTACCGAAGTGCTGGGCTTGATGAAGGCGCAGATGGTCAAGAACGCGGTCATCGTGCCGGTCGGTGCCAAGGGCGGCTTCGTCACCAAGCGGTTGCCCGCAGAGGGCGGCCGCGAAGCCGTCCAGACCGAGGTCATAGCCTGCTACAAGACCTTGATGTTCGGTCTGCTGGATCTGGCCGACAACCTGGTTGGCGGCGAGGTCGTGCCACCCTCTGACGTGGTGCGCTACGACGATGACGATCCCTATCTGGTGGTGGCCGCAGACAAGGGCACGGCGACCTTTTCCGATATCGCCAACGGCGTTGCCATCGATTACGGTTTTTGGCTCGGCGATGCTTTCGCTTCCGGCGGCTCGGCCGGCTACGACCACAAGGGCATGGGAATTACCGCCCGCGGCGCCTGGGAGTCGGTCAAGCGCCATTTCCGCGAAATGGGCATCGACTGCCAGAGCCAGGACTTCACGGCTGTCGGTGTCGGTGACATGTCGGGCGACGTTTTCGGCAACGGCATGTTGCTGTCCGAGCACATACGTCTGGTCGGCGCTTTCAACCATCTGCACATCTTCGTCGACCCCGATGCCGATGCGGCCAAGGGCTATGCCGAGCGCCAGCGCCTCTTCGCGCTGCCCCGCTCAAGCTGGAACGACTACAACAAGAAGCTCATTTCCAAGGGCGGCGGTGTCTTCGAACGCCGGGCCAAGTCGGTGACGCTGTCGCCGGAAATCAAGGCGCTGGTCAAAAGCGATGCCGACGAGGTGACACCCAACGAGCTGATCCGGCTTCTGCTCACGGCGCCCGTCGACCTTTTGTGGAGCGCCGGCATCGGCACCTACGTCAAGGCCTCCGGCGAACGCCACGCCGACACCGGCGACCGGGGCAACGATGCCGTGCGCGTCGACGCCGAGGCGTTGCGTTGCCGCGTCGTCGGCGAGGGCGGCAACCTGGGCCTGACCCAGCGCGCCCGCATCGAGTTCGCGCGCCAGGGTGGCCGCGTCAACAGCGACGCCATCGACAACTCCGGGGGCGTCGATTGCTCCGATCACGAGGTCAATATCAAAGTGCTGGTCGACGCCGTAGTGGCCGACGGCGAGTTGACCAAAAAGCAGCGCAACCGTTTGCTCAGTGACATGACGGACGAGGTCGCCGAACTGGTGCTCAAGGGTAACTACCTGCAGACCCAGGCGATCTCCGGCATGCTCGCCGTGGGCCACGCCGCCTTCGATTCCCAGATTCGATTCATGCGCGGCCTGGAACGCGCCGACCGGCTGGACCGGGCCATCGAATTCCTACCCGACGAAGAAACTGTCGATGCCCTGACCCAGGCTGGCGAAGTTCTCACTCGGCCCGAGCTCTCGGTGTTGCTGTCATATGGCAAGATGACGCTTTACGAGGACATTCTCGGCTCCGACCTGCCCGACGACGAATACCTGATGGCCGATCTTGAGCGCTATTTCCCGGCCACCCTGAAGGAGCGCCTGGCCGATGCCATCCGCAACCACAGCCTGCGCCGCGAGATCATCGCCACCCTGGTAGCAAACAGCCTGGTCAACCGGGCCGGCGTTACTTTGGTAGCCGATCTCGTCGAGGACACCGGCCTGGGCCCCGCCGATATCGCAAAGTCCTATGTGGCAGCCCGCGATGCCTTCGGCTTCCGCTCGTTGTGGAGCGCCATCGAGGGCCTTGACAACCAGGTGCCGATGGAGGTGCAGATGGGTATGATCCTGGCCGTCAGCGACCTGATGGGCCACGCCACCCAGTGGTTCCTGCAACAGTTGCCGCAGCCCCTCGATATCGCCACAACGGTGGCGGCCTATGAGCCCGGCATCGCCGCCTTCACCAGCGACGTCGGTGCCATGTTGGCCGGCCTCGAAGGCCGCAAGCTACGCAACCAGACCAAGGCGCTGACGCGGCGCGGCGTGCCACACGACATCGCCGGCCGGGTAGCGGCGCTGGACAGCATGCGTTCGGCATGCCACGTGGTACATGCGGCGCTGGCCAACGAGCGGCCGGTCGATGAGGTCGGGCGCATCTACTTCTCGGTCGGCGCCGAGCTGGGGCTCGATTGGCTGCGCTCGGCAGCCGAGAGCGTGGCGCCCGAAGGCCATTGGGACCGCCTGGCTATCGGCGCCATCGTCGACGATCTCTATGGCCAGCAGCGCGCGCTCGCTACGCGGGTCATCCAGGACAGTAACGGCAAGCGCGACAAGGCCGCCGTCAAGGCCTGGGTCCAGGCCAACAAGTCGGCCGTGGATCGCTCGACCACCTTGATCGAGGAATTTCGTTCGTCAGGCACCGTCGATATCGCCCGCCTGGCGCTGGCCAACCGCCAGGTGCGCAGTATGCTGACTATTTGATTGGGAGGGGGAAGCACACATGGCCCAGACGAGCGGTGAGGAGGTCGCCCCTACACGGACCCGCGGATTAGTCGGCTGGGCGCTTTATGACTGGGCCAATTCGCCCTTCACGACGCTGATCATCACCTTCGTCTTCTCGGCTTATTTCTCCAGGGGCATCGTCGGCGACGAGGTGCGCGGCGCCGAGCTGTGGGGCTATACCGCCAGCATCGCCGGCCTGGTCATCGCGCTGGGCAGCCCGGTGTTGGGCGCCATCGCCGATGCCGGCGGGCCGCGCAAGCCCTGGCTGCTGGTCTTTACCGCCATCTGCGTCGTCGGTTCAGGCGCGCTGTGGTATGCCGGACCGGCGCCTGAATTCATCACCTGGGCCATGGTCTGGGTGGTCATCGCCACCATCGGCTTCGAATTCGGCATCGTTTTCAACAACGCCATGTTGCCGGACCTGGTGGCGCCCGCACGCCTCGGGCGCTGGTCGGGCTGGGCCTGGGGGCTGGGCTATTTCGGCGGCCTGGCGGCCATGGTGGCAACGCTATTTCTTTTCGTGCAGGCCGAGACGCCGCTTTTGGGACTGGACAAGGAGAGCGCCGAACACGTGCGCGTCGTCGGCCCTCTGGCGGCGGTCTGGTTTGCCGTTTTCGTCTGGCCGATGTTCGTCTTCACGCCCGATCGCGACCGCTCCGGCCTGGCTCTCGGCGAAAAAGTCCGGCGCGGCCTATCCAACCTTTGGGGCACGCTCATGCGGCTCCGCGATCACGGCAACATAGTCAGATTCCTGATCGCCCGCATGATCTACGCCGATGGCCTGGTCACGGTGTTTGCCTTTGGCGGCATCTACGCTGCCGACACTTTCGGCATGGCCCTGAAGCAGGTCATCATTTTCGGCATCGTGCTCAACGTCACCGCCGGCATCGGCGCCTTCTGCTTTGCTTGGCTGGATGACTGGTTCGGCTACAAGCGCGTCATTTACATTCCTCTGTTGGGCCTGCTGGCTACTGCGCTCGGTGCCGTCGTGGTGCAGGACGTGGCCTGGTTCTGGGTCTGGGGCTCGCTGCTCGGCATCTTCGTTGGTCCGGCCCAGGCGGCCAGCCGTTCGCTGATGGCCCGCCTGGCACCGGCCGAGCTGCGTACCGAGTTCTTCGGCCTCTACGCCCTCACCGGCAAGGCCAC
>PVBE011410469.1_pt1 | contig 65101 bp, 61 predicted proteins | sample 1631181 | NCBI WGS metagenome assembly PVBE01 (sample SAMN08397723, study PRJNA350692) | Marine metagenome, whole genome shotgun sequencing project. | isolation source: water | place: Pacific Ocean | collected 2012-04
CGGGAAATTCCGAAAAATGCCCGACAAAGGCTTCACCACTACACCGGCGTCATCAGCGTCGGGTCCCCCCCCTCGACAGGGCCAGCTCTCATGCGTTCTGCCTGAATTCGAATCGGGAATGGGATAGCTGCCAGCGAGCATACCATCCGGTCGATTAGCGTCCCGCTTCATCTGAGGGGACAGCTCATTCAAAATTGCTCTTCGAAAGATTCGATCTGCCCGAACCGCCTACTTCCATCACACAAAAAAGCACATGGAGGCGTGGCACCAGCTCAGGGACAGCTAGCCCCAATGCGGGTCAGCAACGCAGCCATCTCATCGGCTGTCGCGCCGGCTGGATCCAGCTTCACGAACTCTTCGATCCGCGCTCTCAGCTGCTCGTAGATCCGTTCGAAGCAGGCCCGCATCGCGTCGGGCGGACCCTCGAAGGCAGCGGGATCCTCGAGGCCCCAATGGCCGCAGATCGGTTCGCCCGACCAGATCGGGCAGGCATGATCAGAGGCCCCGTCCGCTGCCCTGTCGGAGAGGATGTCGCAGAGTGTGAGAACGAAGTCGAGCCTGGGCGCGCCGGGCTGCGCAAACTCGTCCCAGCTCTTGCTGCGCCGACCCGCCGTCTCGTATCCCCGTGTCGCCAAGGTCTCGAGCGCCATCGGATGGGGTGCTCGCTTCGGATGGCTGCCGGCACTGAAGCCTCGAAAGCGCGGGGGGCCGATTCGTTCGAGTAGTGCCTCGGCCAGGATGCTGCGCGCCGAATTGCCCGTACACAGGAAGAGCACGTTGTAGACGCACTCGCTCATTGCGAGTCGTCCGAAGCACCGGAATCCGGGGCTGGAAACTCGAGATTGCCGCTCGAATAGGTCGTGCCGAAGGTCTTCACCAGAGCCACGACCTGCTCGAGCGCCGAAGCGATCAGCTCGGGCGAGAGCGACGAGATCGGGTGCAAGAAGGAGGCGACGACGATGTCGTCCGAGATCGCATAGCGCGCATCGAGGGCACTCTGGAAATTGGCCCTCAACAGCACTTCGAGCAGCCGCGGATCGAGCCCGGTCAGGCGGCCAATCGGCGCGACGATGCGCATCCGATCGTGGGCCGGGTCGCTGATGCAGTAGACTGGAATCCCATCCACCTTGGTCTGAAGCGCACCGGACGGACCCGCTATCGCATCCACCTGGTCCGCGAAGATCCTCTCGAGCCAGTCTTGATCCATGGGCACGGCCGGCCAGGAGGGGGTTTCAGCGCGGGCCTTCGAAGTCGCCTCACTCGACGAGTCGAACGCGGCACAGCCCACGCCACCGCCGAAAAGGACCACGAGCAGCAGGCACAAGCAGGACCGCACAGTCATTTTTTCTTTCCTGCAGAGCTTGCGGGTCCGCCCTTGCTGCCCGGGGGAATCTCGGTCTCACCGAGCTTCGCGATATGGCGAAACTCTTGCGGGGTGATCGGAACAACCGACAGACGGCTGCGCCGGATGAGCGCGATCTGCTCGAGGCTCGGGTCGGCCTTGATGGTCGCGAGCGACACCGGCCGAGAGAGGGGCAGCAGCGGCGCGACATCGACGACCACCCAGCGTTCATCCTCTGTGGTTGGATCGGGATACGACTCGCCGACGATCTCGGCGATGCCCACGACCTCTTTACCCTCATTGGAGTGGTAGTAGAGTGCAAGGTCGCCCTTCTTCATGGCGACCAGGTTGTTGCGCGCTTCATAGTTGCGCACGCCGTCCCAATAGGTCCGACGGTCCTTCACCAGCTGATCCCAGGAGTATTTGAAGGGCTCCGATTTCATGAGCCAATACGCGCGCGCCAAATCGAAACGCTCCCCTCGCCGCTACGACACCGGGATGATCGCACACCCACACCGCATTCCAATCGGGAGCTGATCCTCAGCGGAGCTCTTCGGGAGTCTGTTTTGAGATCACTGCGTAGGCCATGTGGGCCGAAATGGGTCGCGTGAGAAGCCTCGAGCTGAACTGCGCGCGAATCCAGTTGTACCAACCGGTCATCACAGAGGGCTGCTCGCCAAGTGCCATCAGGCCTCGTCGCGCCACCTCCTCGGCACTCTGGCCCGGATGCACGATCTCACCAGCCACTTCATGGAACTCGGTTTCGGTCGAGCCCGGCTCGAGCACGACGACGTCGACGTTGCTGGCCCGCAGCTCGGCCCAGAGCGCCTCGCCCAGGAACAGATCGAAGGCCTTCGTCGCGGCGTAGACAGCATGCAAGGGCAGGGGTTGACGACCCGACGCCGAACCCGTGATGAGGACGCCGCCGCGCCCGCGTCCGCGCATGCCCTGAAGCAGCGCGTGGGTCAGGATCAGCGGCGCTTCGCAGTTGACGGAAACGAGTCGCCTCAGCCGCTCCCGGTCGAGCAGGTCGAAGCGACCGACGCAACCAAACCCCGCGTTGTTCACCAGCAGCCCGATCTCGAGGTCGCAGACGGCTTCGAGGAGCGCCTCGACCTCGTCGCGTTCCGCGAGGTCCGCCGCCACGACTCGGGTCTTGACCCCGTGATCCCGCTCGAGCTCCAACGCCAGATTCGAAAGCCGCTCCTCACGTCGCGCCGTCAGTACGAGATTCAGGCCATCGGCCGCAATCTGTCGAGCCAGCGCCTGACCGATGCCCGACGAGGCGCCTGTCACCAGAGCCCACTCACCATAGCGCGCCCTCAACTGCAGCTGGCGAGTCGCAAAGTAGTCACGAGAATTCCAGAAGGCATAGGCGAGACCGGCGAAGGGAGCGGCGGGAATCAGGCCGAGAATCACTCCGGTGAATCCGCCCTGGGCCAGCGCGGTCCAGAGATACATGCCAAACGCGACCTGAGCGACGTAGGCCGGCGCCCAGAAGGCCATCCAGGGTCGGCGACGGCGAAATCCGTAGACGGCGGCGGCATAGACGAACCAATGAGGAATCGCGAAGACCTTGGCCCAGAAGCCCTGGAAGAGCAGCCCGAACCAGACCTCCTCGTCCTCGGCCATGGGCTTCAGGAACAGGTCCCAAGGCACGTAGATGAAGGCCATATACGCACAGAAGACCATCTTGGCGCTCATCCACCAGGGTCGCTCACGGAAGACGTCGTAGAGCCACTCGCGCATCGGAACTCCTCGGGCAGCGGGCGCCCGAGAATCTAGCCCGGATCATTCGCGATCACTCCGCTGTAGACGCCAATCAGGGCGCATTTTCGGCTTGGCCAGCCGGGTGTAACGATCGAAGGCAGGCCCCTGACCAATGCGTTACGAGTCGAAAAGCAGCGCCGGCCGCTCGCATCTGCAGCAGCGGGCGCGAGACCGAGTCTGTCTGCGTGGCCGGGCCCTCGGTCGTAAAGAAGGATTCGAACAGATGCGGCCGGGCCTTCGAAGCGAGGTCCGGGGCGACGCGTTCGAAAGCCCGGGTCGATCCGGATGGCCGCCAGAAACGGGCCGAGATCCAGCGGCGGGCGGTGCTTGCGGTACTCTCCTGACCTCCTCGACCTCTCCGGCCTCGAAACGGCCCGGCGGGCCCCGCTCGGAACAGGTTCAGACGATCATGGGCAGCGTTTACGGCAATCTCTTTCGCGTCTCGACCTTCGGCGAATCCCACGGCGGCGGCGTCGGAGTCGTCCTCGAGGGTTGTCCGCCGCGGTTGCCGATCGACGTCGCCGAGATCCAACGCGACCTCGACCGTCGCCGACCCGGACAAAGCGTTCTCACGACCCCGCGCGACGAAGCCGACCAGGCCGAGATTCTCTCGGGCGTCTTCGAAGGCCTGACCCTGGGAACGCCAATCGGCATCCTGGTGCGAAACAAGGACGCCCGACCCAGCGCCTACGAATCCATTCGAGATGTCTTCCGCCCCTCGCATGCCGACTTCACGACCGAGGCCAAATACGGAATCCGAAATTGGCAGGGGGGTGGAAGAGCCAGCGCGCGCGAGACGATTGGCCGGGTCGCGGCTGGAGCGATCGCACGCAAGCTGCTCAGAGAAGTTGCGGGTGTCGAAGTCCTCGCCTGGGTCTCGAAGGTCCAGGACATCGGCTCGAAGGTCGACGCCGAATCCGTCAGCCTCGAATCGATCGATGCCAACGATGTCCGCTGTCCCGACCCCGACGCGGCGACGAGAATGTACGAGCGCATCGACCTCGTTCGACGACGCGGGGACTCGGTCGGCGGCATCGTCGAATGCATCGCCCGATCGGTCCCGGTCGGCCTGGGCGATCCCGTCTTTGACAAGCTCGAAGCGGATCTCGCCAAGGCCATCATGTCGCTGCCGGCGGCCAAGGGCTTCGAAATCGGATCGGGCTTCGGCGGCATCGCGCTCACCGGCAGCGAACATAACGACGCCTTCGAGATCGGCTCCGACGGCCGAACGCGAACCCGCACCAACCGCTCGGGCGGAATTCAGGGCGGGATCAGCAACGGCGAGTCGATGCAGCTTCGCGTCGCGTTCAAGCCCACAGCGACCGTGCGCATCGCGCAGGAAACGGTCAACCGTGGAGGCGAAGCGGTCACTCTCGAGGCCGAAGGCCGACACGACCCGTGCGTCTTGCCGCGAGCGGTCCCGATGGTCGAGGCAATGGTCTGCCTGACTCTCGCCGATCACTGGTTGCGCCAACGGGCGGTCGACGTACTGCCCTAGCCCGGATTATTCGTGGCTAAGGCAGCAGAATGAATCCCGCGACTGCCGATAGCAGCGCTGCCCCGAGACTCGAGGCGGCTGCGAATCGATGGATGTCCCGAGCTTCCCGACTGCCGCGCAAGAGTGCGCGGCCGCTCCAGCCCGTCCAGGCAAAGAACCCCAACACGATGATGCCCAGCATGCTGTGAAAACTGTCGAATGCGGGGCGATCCCGAAGCAGGGTCATCGAGAGCGGACCCATCGAGAATCCCACCGCGATCGCGACGAGGCTGGCTTTCCCGAGCCGACGATGGCGCCGACGGAGCGCCGAGCCCACCGGCTGGCCCGCGAGCCGGCGGCGGCGGATCGCAAGACCCAGCCGCGCCGTCGCAATCGCCATCCCCAGGCTCGTCAGCATCCATGCCGGGTGTACGAAGGCCAGCACGCGCAGCATCGTCGCATCATCCATATGGGCTCGGCCCTTCTCGATTGGGTGGGTCGATGGGGAAAAGTCGGTGGGGAAAAGTCAATGGCCAAGAACAGGGATGTTATTCCATTGCGTGAATCGAGTCCGCAGGCAAGTTGCGGACGAGCGCCTCAGTCGCTCGCTCGAGGTAGCTCGGATCTTTCGACTCGAGGGTCAGCATGACCCGGTAGTCCTGCTCGTTGATGCGCGGATAGGATCCGAGGATCAGCTCCGGATACTCCCTCAGGAGCGAGTTCAGGATCTCCGCAATGTCGCTCTCATTCGCGCGCACATAGATCTTTCGGAGCTGAAAAGGTACGCCGCTGAAGCGGTCTCGAATGGAGTGGAACTTCTTCTCGAAAAGTTCGGGGATGCCGGGAAAAATGTGGACGTTCTGGACCACGACGACCGGAAACCACAGACCACCCACGTCGAGGACTTCGGCGCCTGCCGGAATCATCGCCATCTTCTTCATGGCCTCGTTCACCGGCTGATCCGAATGGCGAGTCATGCGATCCATCATCGACTGATTGAGCACGATGTCCAGATTGAAGGCCTTGGCGATCCCGTCCATCGTCACGTCGTCATGGGTCGGGCCGATGCCGCCCGAGCTGAATACGAAGTCGTAGGCCTTCGACAGCACGAGTGTCTCGATCGCGATCGTATCGATCGTATCCGGAATGGTCAGGATCCGTTCCAGATCGACGCCGAGCTTGCGAAGCTCCCTCGCCAGGAAAGGCGAGTTCGTGTCCTTCACCTTGCCCGACAGTATCTCGTTACCGATCACGAGGAGAGCCGCAGTCGACATGCCCGAGAACTTAACTCAGCCGCATCCCGGTCCAAGTCATGCTGCGTCCCCCGCCCCGACCAGCCGTCTCGAGAAGCCCCGGGGGCCCCCCCACCACGGCCGCGTCGACTATTGTCGGCACACGATGCGCTGCGAAATCCAATTCCTGCCCTCGGGTCTGCGGGTCACCATCGAAGCCGGCGCGCTCACGCTGCTCGAAGCGACGCGTCGAGCCGGGCTGCCGATCGCCAGAGCCTGTGGTGAGAACGGCACCTGTGCACGCTGTGGTTTGCAGATCCTCGAAGGTGCAGAGACTCTGGAGGCCGCGACCGAGTCTGAGCAGGACATCAAGCAGCGCAATCGCATCGACCCCGAGCTCAGACTTGCCTGCCGCGTTAGACCCCGAGGCGATTTGACGGTCCGCGCAGCCTATTGGTAGAAGGATGTGATTGCCAATGCCGGATGGAGCGATGAAATGAGTGATTCGAGTTCATTGCGGCGAGCAATCCTGATCGTCGATCACGGCAGCCGAGACGAAACGGTCCAGCACGCCCTGGCCCGCCTGGCCGAACTGGTCGCCGAGGCTCGACCCGGCTGGATCGTCGAGCACGCGCATATGGAGCTCGCTGAACCCGGCTTCGATGCGGGCATCGATACCCTCGTGGCAAGGGGCGCCAAACAGATCGACGTGCATCTGAATTTTCTGAGCGCCGGTTATCACGTGCGAGTGACAATTCCCCAGCTCGTGGCCAAGGCCCGCAAACGTCATCCAACGATTCCGATCGAGACCAGTGAGCCCCTGGGCCACGACCCGCGCATCGTCGACCTGATCGTCGACCGAATGGATGCTCAGTCCCGCGCGGATCGGGAGAGCTCGAAGTAGTAGAGCGCCGCCACGACCAGGGCGTGATCGATACCCCCGGATCGAATCACTGCCTCGAGATCCGACAGCGCCAGGAGCTCGACCCACGTTTCTTCCGTCCCGCTGTTCTTTATCTGGGCAACCGGCTGGCAGTCGAGCGCAAGCTGCATGTGGACCCGATTCGTAAAGAGCGCGGGGTTCGGATTGATCGACCCGAGACTCTCGAGCCGGCCGGCCCGATAGCCCGTCTCTTCGAGCAGCTCGCGCCCCGCCGCCTGGGCTGGCGACTCACCCGGGTCCACGATGCCCCCCGGAATCTCGAGGGTCACCCGGCGAGAGCCGTGCCGAAACTGCCGCACCATCACGAGCTCGTCGCTCGGTGTGAGAGCGACGACGTTCACCCAGGGACGCGACTCGATTCGATAGAAGACGTGCTCCTGCCCGGTCGACGGTGAGGCCATCCTCGCGCGGTGGACATCGAAGACCTTGCAGTGCTGGAGATGCTCGTCTTCGAGGACACGCCAGGAGCGCGGATGCGGATCGCTAGAGGAAGAGCTCATGGTCCTAGACTATCACGCGAGCCAGGCCGGAATGCTACGCTGCGCCGCCCAATCAGAGGGCCCGCTTTTGTGATTTCGACTGCCGGCGACCGCAGCAAGCTTCTCGAACGCGGGGGCCATCTCTTCATGGTCGGCATGGCGGTCTTCGTGGGACTCGCCGGTGCCCTCGGCGCGGTGCTCTTCAGACTCCTGATCCGAATCGTCCAGGCCGTGGCCTTCGAGGGCGGCGACGGCGTCTCGACCTTGATCGAAGAGGGGCTCACCGCCGAGGCGAGCGATCCCCTGACCGTCGTCGCAGAGCTCGCCTGGTATTGGCGAATCGCGATCCCAGCCGTCGGCGGATTGATGGTCGGGCCACTCATCTATTTCTTCGCACGAGAGGCCCGCGGCCATGGCGTGCCCGAAGTCATGAAGGCCGTCGCGATCCGCGGCGGGATCATCCGGCCGCGAGTCGTGGCGGTCAAGGCTCTGGCTTCCGCGCTCTCCATCGGCACCGGCGGTTCGGTCGGCCGCGAGGGACCGATCGTCCAGATCGGCTCGGCCTTCGGATCGGCGGTCGGTCGATGGCTGAATCTCAACGCCGCCGGAGTGCGGACGTTAGTCGGTTGTGGTGCCGCCGCAGGAATCTCCGCCACCTTCAACGCACCGATCGCCGGCGCAATCTTTGCAGCGGAGATCATCGTCCGCGATTTTGCGGTCACGCAGTTCACGCCAATCGTCATCAGCTCGGTCGTGGCCTCGGTCGTGACGCGATACGCGATCGGCAACCATCCTGCATTCGTGGTACCGGACTTCGAGATCGTGAGCCCCTTCGAGCTACTGCCGTACATGGCGGCCGGCGTCATCGCAGGACTGGTGGCCGTCGTCTTCATCCGCACGTTGAGCTTCTCCGAAGACGCCTTCGAGAGGGTGCCCCTGCCCGAATGGTCGCGCGCGGCCCTGGGTGGAGCGCTCGTCGGAGTCATCGCGGTCTGGCTGCCGAACGTCTACGGCGTCGGGTACACGACGATCGCGTCTGCGCTGGCAGGCTCCCTGCCGGCGACCCTGATGGCCGCCCTGGTGATCGCCAAGATCGCTGCAACCTGCATCACGATTGGTTCTGGTGGGTCGGGTGGCATCTTCGCGCCCTCCCTGTTTCTCGGTGCGATGGCCGGGGGTGTCGTAGGCCACGCCGTCGACCTCTACTTTCCCGGCGCAACGGCGTCCTCGGGCGCCTACGCCCTCGTCACGATGGGCGCAGTCGTGGCGGCCACGACCCATGCTCCGGTCTCGGCCATCATCATCATCTTCGAGCTGACCCAGGCGATCGACATCATCCCGGCACTGATGACGGCCTGCGTCGTGAGTACCCTCGTCTCACAGCTCTCGCTCAGCGACTCGATCTACACGATCAAGCTCCGCCGACAGGGCATCGATATCTTCGAGGCCAGGCATCCCAACGTCTTGAAGGGCATCTACGTTCGCGACGTCATCGTGCCGGATCCCGAGGTCATCCCCGCGTCTGCGGACTTCAAGACCGTGCTCGATCTCGTCGTGCAGAGCCCCCATTCCCATTTCTACGTGGTGAGCCCGCAGAACGCGTACTTGGGAGCGATTTCGCTTCTCGAGCTGCGGCGGCTCATCTATGAACAGGAAACCCTGCAACATGTCGTGGTCGCCGGAGACCTCGTCGACACGAGTCATCCCAGTGTCACCGACGACACCGATCTCTCGGTCGTGATGCACATCTTCAGCGCGAGCGATGTCGATGAGATCGCGGTCGTCGACGCGGACGATCGATCGCGACTGGTTGGCACGGTGCGCGAGAAGGACGTCATCGAGGCCAGCAATCTCGAACAGATCCGACGCGACCTGGCGGGCGGATTCGAGAGCGGGCTGACCGCGGCCGGTCGTGTCCAGCGGATCGATCTCGGCGACGGCCATCAGCTTCGAGAGATCATGGCGCCGCCCCACGTGACCGGCGTGAGTCTTCGGCAGCTGGCCCTGCGCGAGCGCGTCGGTGTCCAGGTTCTACTCGTGCGATCGCGCAGCTCGGGCGGGGCGCGCCAGCTCCGGGTGCCGCACGGCGACGACGTGCTGGTCGAGGGGGATGCGGTCATCGTCGCAGGCACCGTCGCGGCGCTCGACAGGCTCGATGCCCTGAGCGCGCAACCGCCGCCCGACGCTTCGAGCTCCCGGGCGAAGGACTGAGAGCCGATCAGCCCCTCCGGGAGAGCACCAGCCGCACACCGGTCGCCCCGGGCGTGAGCGCTTCGCTGGCGCCGCCGGAGAGATCGCTGGCGCCGCGAGTCAGCGCGTTGCCGTCGGCGTCGAGCCGCGCCGTCAGCGAGATCGACCCCACGAACTGCATGCTCGGAATCATCACGTTGTCGGGGCCGATGCGGAACGAGACCGGAAAACTCGGTCTATTTATTCGCACCACGGCCAACGGCGGACCACCGGGCGTTCCCTCAGCTCGAGCGATCACAAAGAGCACGCCGCCAGCGGGTCGCGCCGAAACGAGATCCGGCGCGATCTCGACCTGGCCCTCGATCGGGGCCGCGACACCGGAGGCGGCCGGCCGCCCGGCCTCGGCACGGCTGGGCGGCAGCGCCTGGCGCGCCACCTGACCCCTCCCTGCTGGAGCGGTCTGCGAATTGGCGTCGCCCAGCTCCGGCTCACCAGCCGGCGGGCCGGGGAAGATGCGCGCCAGGTCCGGGGGACTCGATTCTTCGCCCGGCTCAAAGGGCTCGATATTGCGGTCACACGCCGCAGACAGAGCAAGGCACAGTCCGAGGGCCGTTGCAATAAGCCCCCGGGTCAATCGGGACGGCGCGGGACCCAAATTGGGGATGGGGCAAATCGACATGCGGCGCACGGTAGCGCGACCACCGCCCCCAACCATCGCAGGGCGCCAATCAACGATTGAGTCGCTGCGCGGGCATGATACGCTGCCTCTCTGCATTGCTGCCTGATGATTTTGGGGGTGGTCGGCGGCGAGACGTACGTCGCGTCCGCACCGACCTGAGAGCAGACCCTTTGAACCTGATCTCGCGCCCTGACCCGGTTGATCCCGGATCCCCGACGCGCGTAGGGAAGGCCCACACGATGACACTCGATCCGAATCACGACCTCACGACTCGCTTTTCTCTGCCCGCCCTGGGCAACAACCCCTCCTCCGCAAGCCAGGGCACATCGCCCGGAAGCTTCGCAAATCAGCCCCAGATTGGCGGCCCGCGCGCCTTCAGCTCACCGGATACGCCCGGTATGCCCCAACCGTCGAGCCAGACGGCGTGGGACTTCATGCCGGCCGATTGGCGGCCGCTGCCCGAAGGCCAGGTGCTGGCGGAATCCGTTCGGGGCTCCGACGCCCCGACCAACGCCTATGCCTTCGCCGCGCCGGAAGGCTTCGAGCCGATCACCCAGCTCGAGCACGCACGGATGGGGATCCTGACGCCCGAGATGCGGCGCGTCGCCGAACGCGAGCCGCATCTCTGCGCCGAGCAGGTTCGCGACGAGGTCGCAGCCGGCCGCATGGTCATCCCGGCCAATCGCGTGCATCTGAGCGGCGACCTCGACCCGATGGCCATCGGTCGCGCCTCGCTCACCAAGGTCAACGCCAACATGGGTGCGTCACCGATCTCGAGCGGCACCGGGGAAGAGCTCGAAAAGCTGCGCTGGGCGGTGCGTTGGAAGGCAGACACCGTCATGGATCTCTCCACCGGCGGCGACGTCGACGCGACGCGCGAGGCGATCTGCCGAGCGGCGACGGTGCCGATCGGCACCGTGCCCATCTACTCGATGATCCTCGGCAAGAAGATCGAAGACCTCGATCGGAACACCGTGCTGGAAGCGCTCGAGCACCAGGCTCAGCAGGGCGTCGACTATTTCACGATCCACGCCGGCGTCAGGCGTTCCCATCTGCCCTTCGTCGCCAAGCGGTCGATCGGCATCGTGAGCCGTGGCGGCTCGCTGCTCGCCAAGTGGATGATCCACCACGAGCAGGAAAACCTGATGGCGCAGATCTGGGATGACATCTGTGAGCTAATGCGCCGCTACGACGTGACCTTTTCGATCGGCGATGGCCTGCGGCCCGGCGGACTCTGCGACGCAACCGACCTCGCCCAGCTCGGGGAGCTCCAGGCCCTCGGCGAGCTCACGGAGCAGGCCTGGCGACACGGCTGCCAGGTCATGATCGAAGGCCCGGGCCACGTGCCCTTCGATCAGATCGAATTCAACATGAAGCTCCAGCGACGGCTGTGTCACGGCGCGCCCTTCTATGTGCTGGGCCCGCTGGTGACGGACATATTCCCGGGCTACGACCACATCACGAGCGCGATCGGCGCGACTGCTGCCGCGTACCACGGCGCTTCGATGCTCTGCTACGTGACCCCCAAGGAACACCTTGGACTCCCGAAGAAGGATGATGTCAAGCAGGGCTGCGTGGCCTACAAGATCGCAGCCCACTCAGCCGACGTAGCGCTCGGAATTCCCGCCGCGCGTGATCGGGACGACGAACTCACGAAGGCCCGCGCGGCGCTGAACTGGGAGAAACATTTCGAGCTCTCCTTCGATCCCGACCTCGCGCGCGCGTATCACGATGAGGACCTCGACGTCGACACGGACTTCTGTGCGATGTGCGGTCACGACTGGTGCGCGGTCCGGATCAGCAAGGAGATCACACTCTTCGTGTCGGGCAAGGACGAGGCCTACCAATGGGACCAGCCGAAGATCTCGGCCGCTCTGACCGCCAGCCAGCAGGAAATCCTGAAGAGCCGCGGGGTGCTCTCGCCGGAGGAGATCCATCGGCTTGCCCGCAAGACGAAGAACTCGATGCAGCTCTCGGATCACAAGGCCGCCTGTCATAGCGATCTCGCCGACGACGAGGCGGCACACCGGTTGCAAACCGATCATCTCGATCCACTCACCCTCGAGCCCCTCGATGACGCGACAGCCGAGCTGCGCGGAGACTGACCGCTCTTGATTTCCCAGACGATCTGGCGGACCGCACTCTGGGTGAGCCTCGGAGGATGGATCGGCTCCTGGGCGTTTTTCGCGCTCGTCGTGTCCCAGATCGCCTTTCGGGTTCTACCCGACAACCTCTCGGGTGACCTCGCCGGCATGCTGATGGAGGTGCTTCTTTGGAGTGGCGGGGGCCTGGCCCTGATCGCAGCCGCGGCGGCGGCCGCTCTCGGCCGGCGAGGTTGGCTCGTGGGATTGCCGATCTGCCTGGCGCTCCTATGCATCGCCAGCGATGTCGGGCTCTCGCCGGAGATCGCAGCCCTGCGCCCGAGTACGCTCGGTGCGGCCTCCACACCGGACTCCTCGCGTCGCTTCAGCCTTCTCCACGCACTCTCGCTGGGGCTCTTCCTTTCGATCCATCTGCTCTCGGTGCTGCTCCTGGTGCTGCATGCGCGAGTCGACGCTCGGATCCACCAGACGAGCCGATCGCGCGATGAGTGCGGGTCTAACCACCCATCGATGGCCTCGGCCGGCTCCTGATCACCCTGCTCGAATCTGCGCGATCGGTTGCGGAGCGGATCACCGCAGACCCGCCCCACGTTTTCGGCTCGGCAAGCCAGGCCGCCGACCCGACTGATTCAGACCGGCCGAGGCCAATCGTAAACGCCCGGATTTGCGACAAAAATCCATAGCCGGCTGGGACGGCTTGGTGTATCCTAGTCGCCCTGACAGCATTTCCAATGCAAAAACAGGTACTTGCCTGTTTCTTCGCGTCATGACCGAGACGCCGAACCCAGACCAATGAGAAGGGCAGGAACGATCCGGTCGCGATCGTGTCCTTTCCTTGCGAGACGGACCGCTCGGAAAATTCGCAGCCGGGACCACCGGCCGTCCAGTCACGGGATCGCGAACGGAGATGTAGTCGGATCGCGGCCACCAAGGAAAGAGGACGATGAACGACATCAAGATCAAGCTCGCAATCGAGTTCTCCATCTCGGAGAGTGACCTGGAAGACGGCTTGGCCGAATACGACGAACTCAGCGTCGACTCCTTGATCGCTCAAGTCCTCGACAAGTCTCTCGCTGTCGACGAGATCGACTGCAAGATCATCGAAGGTCCCAACAACCTCGAAGAGGTGGACGAGTTACGCGCCACGGCCAACACGGGCTAGGACTTTCACTCTTTCACTCTTCCACTCGCTCTTCTCTATTTCGATCTCTATCTCTTCTCTTCGTCTGCGACGCAAATCTCCGCCGCCACTCTCACGTTGCGGCTAGCCGATCGTACGCTTGCCCCAACCCTCACACAGGCCGCGGGCAACGTCGCGTACCGCCTCGCGCCACCTGCGTGCCCGAACGGCGGCGCTGACCTGAGTCGCGCGCGATGACCGCGGGATCTAACCGAAGAGTTCGAGCTGTCCCGGAATCGGCGGCCTCGGCCGGCGAGTCGGGGAGGCCGTGGCCGCCGCAGGGTCGTGGGCAGTCGGCCGAGAGTCGGACCGCAAGAACGGCGTCTGAGCGGGCGGGCCGGGCGACTCGCTCGGACCGAAGAGCGCCGGCGGGCCTGACGTCGGCGCTGTGCCCCGTTGGCTTCCCGGCCGGTAGATCCCCTCTCGACGAGCCCATTCGAGGATCTGGCCGTAGAAGCCCTGAAAGCGCTGGCCGTGATTGAAATGGCGCAGGTGCGCGAGCTCATGACACAGGGTGTTGACGAGGCTCGAGTACTTGAGGGGCTGACCCGTCGTCGCGTGGCGCAACCGGATCCGGATCGTGCCATCGGAGAAGCAGACCCCGTAGCGTCGCTTGACGTTGGCGCGCTCGGGCTCCAGGACGCGGTAGCACAGCCCGAAGCGCGCACAGATGCGCTGCGCGTCATTCTCGAGGCCGGCCATCAACGCCCGCCGCGTCTCGCGATTCACCCCCCCCAAACCCCCCAGCCGGAAGTTTCGTCATCCAATCGCACGACGTCAACGCCAGAACGGAAGCGTGTGGGGGGGAGGAAGCGAAGCTTCCGAGTAAAATAGCTCCCAAGTACCGCAGCTCCCAAATGCGGCAGCCTCCCAAATCACCGACCTCCCAAATCGCGCAGCTCCCAAATGAGGCAGCCTCCGAGTCACACGCCCCTTCCTAGTCACCCAGCACCCGAGCACAACGGACTGCTAAGCTGAAAACCATGTCGCAGATCGAAACCCTGGCGCTCTTCCCGCTCTCCGATGTCGTGCTCTTGCCTCAGGCCTCGGTGCCGCTCTACATCTTCGAGCCGCGCTACCGGCAGATGACGAGCCAGGCGCTCGCCGGTGATCGCCAGATCGGAATGGTCACCGTGCGGCCCGACGTGATTGGCGAGATGTCCGGCGATCCGCCTGTTTTCGAGATCGGATGTCTCGGCCGCATCGCGCACGCCGAACAACGACCCGACGGAACCTTTCAGATTCTTCTGGTGGGCGAGCGGCGCTTCAGAATCCTCGATGAGCATCCCCGGCCGCAAGTCCAGCTCTACCGATCGGCACGCGTGGAGCTGCTCGACGATCTCCAGCCCGCAAATCACGAGGAGCTGAGCCAGCTCGAAGAGTGCCGACACGCAGTCCTCGAGCTGCTCGCGGGTCTCGTTCCAACGACTCGAGAAGACCCGTCGAGCCAGGCTCAGCTCGCCGGGCTTGCGGCGCTCGAGGCTGCGCACCTGGTCAACGCGCTCACGCGATCCATCCGCTTCGACCCAATCGAACGGCAACAGCTGCTCGAAGCCGACTCGATCCTCGCGCGGTTCGAAATCATGAAGGATTTGTTGCATTTTCGACTTGCCGAAAACCGCTCGATGGGACCGAGTTCGGGTTCTCTTCCGAATTGAGAGAGAATTTTTCTGACTCTTCGTAATATCCTGAAATTTTTAGTATTTGTCTGAAATATTGCGTAATCGAGAATTAGAAGATTTATAAACAGCGGTTCATTCTGGCTTGACAGAGATCGGAAACGGCCTTCGCATTCTCACGGAAGGCCGCTTAATCACATCGGAAATCGAACTCCGACCAGCCTGAATACGCCTCTCGAAGCCGATTCCGGCTGTTTCGCAAATGTGTCACCTGTCTAGATCGTTCCGTTGCCAACTTGATTGCGCAGGCTGAGGACAAGTGGTTAACTCGGCGTCGCTCGGGATACACCGAGTTCGAATCGAGAAAAACCCCCTTGTATCGCGTGAGACCCCCCGAAATAAGCTCACGGCAGTGCAAAACGCGGCCCCTAGACCACACCCCGATGCGTTGCCTTTTCGCTCCTGCGGATGGCGCCAGCATCGGCGGGCGACGGGCGAACGAAGGCACCAGCCCCCAGCTGAAAACGGAACCCGATTCACCAGGCGATTCGAGAGCTTCGACTTGATTCGGGCGCGGCCCGGATTCCTTTCACTCTTTGCCTTCGACGTTCTCGGTTGGATCGAATGAGCTGCGAGCCCAAGATCTGGGGCGACACCCTGTGTCGACTCCAGGAGGAAATTCCTGACTTCGCCTACGCCACGTGGATTGCTCCGCTGGCTGTGAAGACGGGGAACGACCAGGTCATACTCGGATGCCCCACCTCGTTTCATCGCGATCGGGTTCGCATTCAATACCGCGATCTCCTCGAGCGGAGCCTGGCCGACGCCCTCGCCGCCAACGGCCAGCCGCAGCTCTGCACGATCGAGTTCGTAATGATGAGCGAGTTCGCCCAGCTGCCGGGCTGCTTGATCGGGATCGAGAGCACAGCTCGGCGTGAGGCCGAGGTCGTCAGCCGGCCGGAGATGCGCCGGGTTGCTGCGCTGGACACGACGCTCGCGGCGGTGGCTGAGGCCGTCGGCAGCAATCGGCTGGCCAAGGGCCCACATCGATCTACACGGGGCGCCGCGGTCGACTCGACAGTGAAACCGTCTACTGATCCGGCGATCGATCCAGGAGCCGAATCCGCGGCCGCGTCGCGGACGACGGAACTCAAACCGGTCCCGAGCTCACACGCCGCCAGCAAGCGCCAAGCGGCGATGCGACCCCCGCTCGATTCCGAGGTCTCATCGCGGGCAGAAGCGCAACCCCGCCGCAGGCGGCAGGCCGCCCCGCAGCGCGATCGCCCGCGGCAGCCGGAATTGCCTTTCAGCTTCGAGAGCTTCGTGGTCGGACCCTGCAACGCGCTGGCTCGGGAAGCCGCCCTGGCACTCGCGAGGGCGCGACAGCGCAGCCTTCAACTTCTCTATCTGGGCGGAGAATCCGGGATGGGCAAGACTCATCTCGCGCGCGCCACCGCAGCCGAAGCCCGACGCCACAGCTCCCTGGTCGCACAGCCGGGTCCTCTTTCAGCGCAGACACAGCCAGCGCAGAGACAGCCGACGCAAAGACAGGGCGGCAGCGTCGTGTACAGCTCTGCCGAGCAGTTTACGAGCGAATTCGTTTCCGCGATGCGGAGCGGCCACTCCGAGGATTTCAAGCGTCGCTATCGAGGGCGCATCGGCTTGCTGATAGTCGAGGACATCCAGTTCTTCAGTGGCAGAGCCAAGACCCAGCTCGAACTCTTCCACACGCTCCAGCACGTTCTGGACGCTGGCGGACGCGTCCTGCTCACCGGCGACCGGACACCGCAGGAGCTCACGGGGCTCGATGAGCGGATGCGTGCCCAGGTCCGGCGCGGCTTTGTCGCAGAGCTCGAGCCGCCGGACGCGATCGTGCGGCGTCATATCCTGCGCTCGAAGGCGGCGGCGGGCGGCGTGCGACTGCCCGATGATTGCCTGGACCTGCTGGTCGATGCCTCCCAGGGAAGCGTCCGAGACATCGAGAGCATGCTCATCCAGGTGGTCACGACGTCGTCGTTGTTGGGCCGTGCGATCGACCTCGACCTGACGCGCGACGCGATCGAGCTGAAATCGAGCACAAAGCCCAGGACCAGTCCTCGGAGGGTCGCTGTCAGTGAGATCGTCGGCATCGTGGCGGCTTTTTTCGGGAAGCGTCCTGAGGCCCTGGCCATGCGTAGTCGTCGCCGCGACGTGCTCATCCCGCGCCAGCTCGCCATGTATCTCGCGCATCGCTACACGGAAGCGTCCTTCGCGGAGATCGGCCGCAGCCTTGGACGAGACCATCCTTCGGTTCGAAACGCGATCCAGCGCATCGAACGACAGGTGCTCGAGAGCGCACCCATCCGCTACCAGGTCGAGGCGCTCAGCGAGCGAATCGATCAGACCCTGAACGATCGGACCCCAGAACAGGGCGCCGACTGATCGATCCGAACACGAGGAGCGATTCTGCCCGGTTCAGGCCGCCGGAGCGGCGGGCAGGCCGAAGCTGCCGTTCTCGACGGACCGCCGCGAACGGGCGGGACCGGTGAGGTCGATGGATTGCTCGGGCTCCAGCGACACCGGATCGAGCGCCGGATCCTCGAAGCGTTGTACGACCTCGTAGAGCGTCGTGCGTTCCACGGGCACTCGGCCGAGCTCGCGGATCAGACGGCGGAACTCCTCCGGCGGCGTATTCTCGCCGTGGTCGGAGCCGGACTCGCGACTGATCGACTCCTCCATCAGCGTTCCACCGAAATCGTTTGCGCCGGCCGAGAGCGCCATCTGCCCGAGCTTGTGGCCCATCTTGACCCACGAGACCTGAATGTTCTCGATCCAGGGCCGCAGGAACAGGCGCGAGACCGCAATCATTCGCAGGTCTTCTTCCATCGAGGGGCCGGGTCGCGCACCGAGCAGGTGATAGAGCAGGTTGCGCTCGTGGATGAAACCCAGCGGTACGAATTCCGTGAAGCCGCCGGTTTCCTTCTGGATCTCGCGGAGCAGATCGAGATGTCCCGCTATATGTCGAGGCTTCTCGATATGGCCGTACATCAATGTCGAGCTGGATCGAAGTCCGATGCCATGGGCCGCCTTGATGATCTCGACCCAGCGCTCGGTCCGCAGCTTCTTCGGCGAGAGGATCTTTCGAATCTCGTCGTCGAGTATTTCAGCGGCGGTGCCGGGCATCGTATTCAGGCCGGCGTCGACGAGCCACTGCAGATAGTCGGATAGCGGCATGCCACTCTTACGGTGTCCGAAGTCGATCTCCTCGGGTGAGTAGGCATGGATGTGGAGCTGCGGGAACGCACTCTCTATTGCGACCAGGATGCTGCGGTAGTGCTCGTGGGTCTTGTTGGGGTGGATTCCACCTTGGATGCAGACCTCGGTCGCGCCGCGGTCGACCGCGTCCTGGCACTTCTCGAGGATCTCCTCGAGGCTGCGATCGTAGACATCCACCACGTCGTCTTTGTGCCGCGCAAATCCGCAAAACGAACAGCCCACGTAGCAGACATTGGTGAAATTGATGTTGCGGCAAACCACGTAGCTGACATCGTCGCCACAATCCTCGCGGCGTGCCAGATCGCCTGCGGCGATCAACGCATGGAAGTCCATCCCCTGCGCCTGGAGCAGCCGCTGCGCATCGAGAGCGGAGAGTTCTTTGCCCGCCAGCGCCCCTTCGAGCAGGCCGCGAACATCATTCGACACGGCAGAGCAGAGTTGTTCAAACATTTCAAGCGGCCTCCTCGTCGGACTGGTTGTTCCTTCGCTGCGCATAGCCCTCGTCGTTGGCGTACTTCGGCAGCAAGGCCCGCACCTGCGGGTCAAAGAAATCGGGTCGTTCGCGAATCCAATCCGGGTAGACCGGTCCGCGCTCGTAGAGAGCAAACCCCGCCTTCTCGGTCTCCTCGCGCAATTGGCGAAGAGCCGGCCAGGGCGCTTCCGGATTGATGAAGTCGACGGTGATTGGCGAGACACCGCCCCAGTCGTCGACCCCGGCTGAGAGCAGTCTCGGCAATATGCCCGATCCGAGATTGGGCGGGGCCTGGCAATGCACCCCGCGAGGCAGGATCAAGCGCGCCAGCGCCACCCACCCGATCACCTCGTCATCGGCCAGGCCGGCCACAGCGCTCATCTTGGTGCTGGGCTTCGCATGGAAGGGTTGGATGATCGCTTCCTGGATATGCCCGTAGCGAAGCGCCAGCTCACGAATCGTAAACAGCGTCTCGACGCGCTCGGCTTCGTTCTCACCGATGCCCAGCAGAATGCCACTGGTAAAGGGAATCTTGAGCTCCCCGGCTTCCTCGTGCATGCGGATTCGCCGAGCTGGCTCCTTGTCCGGCGCATGAAAATGAGCCATGCCCTTCTCGCGCAAGCGACGGCTCGTCGTTTCGAGCATGAGTCCCATTGACGCGTTGTAGGGCCGAAGCAGCGCCATCTCCTGGCGAGTCAAAATACCCGCGTTGGTATGCGGCAGCATCCCGTTCGCGACCACGATGCGGCAGGCTTCGACCAGCAGGTCCGTCGTGCTCGACAGCCCGCGCGCAGAGAGCATCTCGCGGTAGCTGCGGTAGGCGATTTCCGGTTTGTCGCCGAGGCACAACAGGGCCTCGATACAACCTGTGGCAACTCCCCCGCGCACGATCGCCTCGACCTCCTCGAGGCTATAGGTATGCGCCTCGGCCGCGTCCGGCTGCTTCGCGAAGCTGCAATAGGAGCAGCGATTCCGGCATAGGTTGGTGAGCGGAATGAACAGATTGCGCGAGAACGTGACCCGGTCACCGGTCTCGGCCAGCTTGCGCGCACGAGCCCCTTCGCACAGGAGGTCGCGAATCGCTTCCCGATCCAGGGCGCGCCCGAGGATCTCGGCCCGCTCGCGCGTCAGGCCGTCGCCGTCGACCGCATCCGCGACCCAGGGCTCGACCTCCCGGGCCGAAGGCCGCGCAGCGCCGGCAGGAACGGGTCCGGGCAGCTCCGAATCAGGGGTTTGCAAAGAATTCTCCGGGGATCCAACACCGCCAACACGGGCGCGCGACGGAGATCATCACACAGCCGCGCGGCTTTGCGCAATCGCGCGGGTCGCACGAAACGACGCCCGGGCCCTTTCGCCGCGGGCCCCGATCCCAAGGGGAATCGCGCCGCGACCAGCCATTGCCCGCTTCGATATGCAGCCAGGAGCGCGCGACAGCGATACTCGCCTTCAAGGGGGCGGCGCTCGATCCTCCGCGATCGGCTGGGTTCGCCAACGCCGGTGCGTCCAGATCCACTGCCCTGGATCGCGACGAATCTGCGCTTCGATCTCAGCGGTGATGCGTGCGAGATTTCGCCGCTCGATCTCCCTGTCATCGCCCCGACCGCGCTCGAGCTCGAGCGGCGGATGGATCTGGATTCGATGATCGAGGCCGTTCGCATCGCGACCTATGAAGGCTGCCAGGACCGGGATGCCGTGCTCCGTGGCAAAGCGAACGGGACCCCTCCGCACCGAGGCGGGCCGCCCGAAAAAAGACACGAAGACGCCCTCCTTGCGCCGCGCGTTCTGATCGAGAAGCACCAGAACCTTCCTTCCCGCCTCGAGAGCCCGAACCACCGCCGGCCCTGCGTTGCCCATCCTGATCTGCTCGTAGTCGAGCGGGGCCCGCTCGTCGCCGCTCCGAATCGACGACAGCGCCCGATCGAGGACCGGAACCGAAAGCCCGCGATAGATGGCTGAGAGCGGGATCCCCAGACTGGCGATCTTGACGCCTGCGAGCTCCCAGTTTCCGTAGTGCGCCGTCACGACCAGCACGCCGCCCGCGGCGGAGCCTCGCTCGGCCGCCTCGAGATGCTCGAGGCCCCCGACTTCGACCCGACCCAGCAGAGCGTCGTGATGACGCCCCCGAAGCAGGATCAACTCCGCCAGACTGCGTCCAAGATTTGCGAAGACGTCGGTGGTCCAGGTATCGAGCGTCATCGGCGCAGCTTCGGGAAAGGCCTGCGCGAGTTGCTGACGCACCCGAGCGACGCGCGGCCCATTACCCCGGACCCAGGCTCGTCCAACGCGAGCACCCAGCCCAACCACAGCTTCGAGCGACGCTACACCAGCCAGCCAGGTCGAGACGGCCAGCAGGTTTTCGAGCAGCCAGTCACGCACGAAGAGCAGGCTGCCGGTGACGCGACCACGCGCCGACGGAGCGGTCACGCTCGCAATCAGCCCGCGCCGGGAGCGGAACCAAGGGCATCGATCAGATGCGGGCGCAGATCCTTCGAATCGAGGATCTCGGAAAGCGAACCGACCGCCTTGGCACGTTCGACTGAATGAACTGAGTCGAACTCGGCCGCCATGACGGCCTGCTTCTCGAGGGTGACTTCACGCAGAACCGCTTCGAGCACGGCCCGGTTCTCTTCGGTCGGACTTCGCCTGGCGATTTCGCTCTGGTCTTTGACACGCGGATCGTCGAGGGCCTGCGCGCGCACTTCGCGACTGAAGACAACCACTGCGGCCGGACCCCCACCGATCACCGAGGCGTAGGATCCCGACAGAGCGACCGCGCTCATCTCGTCGTTCAGCTCCGGAGAAAAGACGACGTAAGCGCCGCCGTGGTAGCGCGACACGACAACAAAGTGGATCGGCCCTTCGAAATTGACGACCGCCCGGGCAATTTCTGCGCCGTTCTCGAGCTGGATCTTGCGCAGCGATTCGGGCGAGCCATCGAAACCCGAGAGATTCGCCAGCACGACGACCGGGCGATTTCCGCTCGCACTGTTGATGGCGCGCGCCACCTTCTTCGACGACTGAGGAAAGAGCGTACCCCCGTTCCAGGATTCGGGACCGTCGATTGGGTGGTAGCCATCGCGCGGAAGGGTGCGACTCTCGATGCCGATGAGCGTGACCGCATTGCCACCGATCTGAGCATCCCAGATGATGGCGCTCTCGGCACCCACCCAGGCATTCCAGCGCTCCAGATGCCCACCATCGTCGTCGATCACGGCCTGCATCACCGAGCGCATGGCGAAAGGCCGCTTGCGGCCAGGGTTCGTCTCGTCGTCGAAGATCTCTCCGACCGTCGCGAGGCCCTCGGCATCGTCGCCCGAAATGGGCGTGTTTCCGATGGGACGAACTCGATCGTCTCGCGTCGGGAAGGGGCGAGGGCCGGATTCGCCCGGTACGACGTAGGTATAGCGATAGTGCTGGTCAAGAATGCGATAGGCATCGGCCAGGTTGTGCGCGTAGTATTGCGCCTCGCCGTTCGGGCCCATGATCCGCTCGAAGCCGCCGATCGCGATCTCGTCCTCGGCAGACACAGCACCCGACGCCTCGAGGGCAGCGCGCCCGGTCAAGACCATCGATGCATTCTGCGTCATGATGAGTGCGCCGCGCGTGTGCATCAACATCGTGGCGAGCGCATCGAAATAGCTCTGGGCGCCGACGTTGACGCCCTGCACGATCACGTGAATCACGCCACCCGACTGGGTGAAGTTCACGATGCGTCGCACGACCCGCGCCGTCGCATCGAGATTCTCGGTTCCGCTGTCCATCGCGATCTTTGCACCGGAAGAGACCGGCACCCACTCGAGCGGCACCGCAAGCGCTTCGGCGAGATCAAGCGCTGCGAGCAGACGATCACACTCGGGCCCCGAGAGCGCCCCCATCCCCATCGTCGGATCCGAGAGCACGAGAACGCGCAACATGCCCTCGGGCACCTTGTCAGTCGGCGTCCGAATCAGGCCGAACACGACCGCGGAGCTGTTTTGACCATAAGGACGATCAGCCACGCTTACAGCCAGCGGCCGCGCGCTATCACGTTCCAGATCGTACTCTTCGAAAGAGCCCTCGACCCGGCCTTCAGCAGCGGATTCACTTACGAGGAGCATCTTGACGATCTCGTAGGGATAGATGAGTCGACGGCGGCGAGCAGCAACGACCTTGCGCTCATATTCTTGAGCCGGGGACAGCGGCGCGAGATGCGGGTCGCGCCAGACGAAGTCGAGCTGTTCGCCGGTATCCGAGATGACGAGCTCGCGCGGCACCGGCGGCGCGTCCGGTGATTCGCGATCGAGCACATTCATCCGGACGACGACTTTCTCGAGTCCCAGATGCCGCGTCGCCGGATTCAGCCGACGCGCGATTTCGATCGCCTCGGCTGGTTCGATGAAGATCGCGGGGGCGACGAAGATCGAGATCCGATTCCATTGCAGTCGCCGACGCGGATCGTGAGTCTGAAGGATCATGCGCAGTCGACGCGCGGCGCGGTTGAAGACGCGCTCGAAGGTCGCCAGGTGATTGGCCAGCTCGTGTCCCGGCTGCGGTGATCGATCCCGGGCATCCGCCAGCACGAAGACCCGCTCGTCACCCGAAACGTATCGGCTGCGACCGTAGAATGCGTAGATTCCTTCGTCACTCTCGAGACGTTCGAGATCAAAGGCCTGGTAGCGATCGAGACAGATCCGCTCCGCCGTCTCCGGATGCAGATCGTGGTGCTCGCCAGCGAGCTCGAATCGCCCCTCGCGACTCACGAGAGTGCGGTAGACATCGCCTTCGCCGTCGGGCGTGAGCACACCGACGGTCATTCGCCAGGGGAAATGGCGCTCTCGATAGGTCTCCTCGAGTTCTGCCAGGGTCCGGCTCCAGTCGAGCTCTGTACCGGCCGGAATCAAAACCTCCAGGGCGACAATCGGAGTGTTGGGGTCGTGCTCGAGAAGCGACTGGGCTCCCTGCACGAGTCGACCCATCAACCGACCTACCTCATCGGGCGTTCCCGTCGCGGCCAGCACGACACCCTTGCTCCTGTACTCGACGCAATGGATCGACTCGCCATCCACCCGAACGGATCGATAGGCCTCGGGTCGGCTCGGCGCATAACGGCGCTGAACGTGCGCGGCGAGGGCGATCGCCCGCCGATTCGAATCTTCTCCGGCAATCCACTTGCCGACGCGTTCGAAGACGAGTCGGGGCGAAGATGCCACCTCGAGAAGCACATCGCCGGGCGGCGCACGGAGCTCCACTTCTGCCGTAGCGATCCACTCTTCGACATTCTTCGAAGATCGCCGAGCACGTTCTTCGATCCCGGGCCGCTGGAAAATCACATAAGCCGCCTCGAGAGCCGCGTCGGCGACGGAATCCGTCACCTGGGGCCGCATTCGCACGATCCGGTTGAGGGAGCTGGCCAGCGCCGCATCGTCACCCATGAAGATCCCGCTCTCGGCAAGATTTGCGATTCGACGCAGCACTCCGAGAATCAGGTCGAGGCGCAGCTTCTTGTCCGGCTCACAGGCCAGAATCCGGAGCATCGCGCGACGAAGATCTTCGCTCGGTCTCAGACCTTCGACACTGTATTGAGACAGTGCTGCTCTCACGAGATCCAGGAAGTCGTCGTCGATGCCCGCTCCTTCAGCTTCGATTCGACGCAGATACATTCGCAGGCGGGCGCTATTGGAGGGACCCGATCGACCCGAGATCGACGCACGGGGATTGCGGATCGAGAGCTCCTCGACGTCGGCAAAGGTCGTCACCTCATGCCGGATCTCGGCCAGCTCACAGCTGAAACTCTCCGAGATGTCTTCCGGAAGTGGGGCCTCCAGGAAAGCCGCAAGCGAATCGGCTCGATCGGGATTTGCGTCGTAACCGAGCAACACACGGCGAATCTCTTCCCGAGCAGCATCGATCGCGACGCGTCGACTGCCGAGATCGGCCTGGTCCGCGACCGCGAGATCGGGTTTCGAAAGGGGACCGTCGCCATCAGGCCGAAAGAGCAGTGCCAGGGGATCCTTCTGGGGCGGAAGCGTGAGGCGAGCGCTGGCGCGAGCTTCGGTCTCGTCACCCGCCGCTTCTTCGATCACGAGGATCAGGTCACCGGCTGCGACCTGCTGGCCCTTCTGTGCGATGACTTCCTTGATCGTGCCGGCCACGGGCGCCTGGAAGCCGATCTCCATCTTCATGGCTTCCAGCAGGCCGAGGGGCTGGCCGACTCGGACGGCGTCCCCGACCTCGACGTGGAGAGCGACGACGACTGCGGGCGTGCCCGCGCGCACCTGCCCGGCAGTCTGCAGACCAAAGCGCAAGGGATGCCCTTCGACTTCGAGTCGAAGCCCGAGGTCGTTCGCGTCGTAGAGGATACGGCGCACGCGGTCATCGATGATGAAGCGCGCCGCATGTTCGCCCTCTTCGCGCATCGTCGCGCCGACAGCCACGCCTTCGAGATGGACGCGATAGCGCCACGACCCGATGGCATAGACCATCAGTCGATAGCTCTCACCCGCATAGGAGAGGTCGATCTGCTGCCCTTCGGATGACGGGGGTCGTTCTCCACTGCCCTGTCCGCTGAAAAAGCCCGTTCGTAGCGTGGCGCGAGTCCGCTGGTAGGAGAGGATTGCCGCCGCGACGAGCGCATCGCGCGACAGAAGCGGATGCGACTGTGCGACGCTCGGGCGATCCGTACCCCAGCGGTCGAGCCAGCGCGTATCCACACCCCCGGCTCGGAAATCGTCACTCGCAAGAATTTCGAGGAGATAGCCCTTGTTGGTGGCGCCACCGGCGACCACCAGCTCGAGATCTCGAAGCGCACAGCTCAGCCTGGCAATCGCTTCTTCTCGATTATCGGCGAAGGCTATGACCTTGGTGATCAGCGAGTCGAAGTCCAACGACACGATCGTACCCGTCGTCACGCCCGAATCGACTCGAATATGGGGCCCGAGAGCGGGTTCGAAAAATGCGATGCGGCCGGGGGAAGGAAGAAATCCCTCGTCTGGATCTTCCGCACACACGCGTGCTTCGATCGCGACGCCCCTACGCTGGATCGGAATCTCGGCGATCGATTCTCCTCTAGCGATGCGAATCTGGATTTCGACCAGATCGATGCCAGCGATCTGCTCGGTGATGCCGTGCTCGACCTGGAGTCGCGGATTGACTTCGAGAAAAAAGAAATCTTCCCCTACCAGCAGAAATTCCACGGTTCCAACCCCGTGGTAGCCCACGTGTTGAACCAGCCGGATGGCGGCGCTCTCGAGACGCTCGATCAGCTCGGCGCAAACAGCCGGGGGCGGAGCTTCTTCGAGTACCTTCTGATGGCGACGTTGGACCGAACAATCCCGGCAACCGAAAGCGATGGCTGTGCCGTGCTCATCGGCGGCAATCTGCACTTCGATGTGCCGACCGCCGATCACCATCGCTTCGACGAAGAGGGCGCCGTTGCCGAAAGCGGAGAGCGCCTCGGCCTGCGCGGATCGATAGGCCTCGGCCAGGTCCTCTTTGCGCTCAACCATCCGTATGCCGCGCCCGCCGCCACCGGCCGTGGCCTTGATGACGACCGGGAATCCGATGCGCTCGGCGTGCTGCTGCGCTTCGGCCTCGTCGACGACCTCCCCACCGCTCCACTCGGCGACCGGCACACCCGCCTTCTCGGCGAGTCGTTTTGAGGTGATCTTGTCGCCAAGCGATCGCATCGCCTCGGCACTGGGACCGAGAAAGAGGATCCCCTCATTCGATAGTCGGTCGACGAAGACGGGATCCTCTGCCACAAAGCCCCAACCGGGCCAGACCGCATCGGCAGCCGCATCCCTGAGCGTCGCAATCAGCCCGTCATGGTCGAGATAAGCCGCTACCGCCCCGTTCGGGGCGGGCAGTTCGATCGCCCGGTCGGCCTGCCGCGCGAAGGGCGCGTCGCGATCCGGCGACGTGACGAGCGCGATCACTTCGAGCCCACCGCCCTCGCGCTCGCTCAAGACCCTGGCGGTCCGCAGACAGCGGATCGCTGCCTCCCCGCGATTGACGATCGCGAGCCGTTCGATTCGTCTGCGGCCCATCTTGGCGTCGATTCGACTGCTCACGGCGTAGTGGCTCCCGCTGGAACTGGACCGGGCCAGAATTCCCGCTGACGGTTTGCGACGATCACGGCTTCGATCCGCGGCGTCATCGCGTAGCCGACCCAGCGTCCGTGATGCGAAAGGGAGAGCGCAAGAGAGGTCTCGACGCCGTCGAGCACCACGGTCGGTACTCGGCTCGGAAGACCGGCCGCCGCCTTCGCACTGCGAGCTGGGTCCGAATCCCTCGAAGCCCGGCGACCGATGGACAAGCGATCCGGCTCGACGCCAAGGCTCCGGGCAATCTCACGAACGGCGAGACGACGCACCGACACGCTCGGATCCGTCGTCGGTGTCTCCAGCGCTTCGACCGCGAAGTCGACGGCTCCCCAATCGGCGCCGGCGGGAAGCGCGACCAGATGAACGCGCTCTTGCGTCTCGGAGCTGCGCACTTCGATCGTGCCCAGAGGAGTCCGCTCGCTGGCTCCGATCCATTCGACCACGCCGCGGTGCTCCAGGCGCCGGCCGCTGCCCGGCGCGCCGGAATCGAATCGAACCTCGAGGCGCCCAGGCGCGAAAACGAAGTCCGGATCGAGCTGCTTCCCGAGCTTGAAAGCGGCCTCCTTCGCGGCCCAATGCGCCCAGCGTCGGATCCGCGGCTGCGGGTCCCGGGCAATTGCGCGACGCTCCTCGGGCGTGAAGACCCGCTCGTCGAAGCGAGACCGGAAGCTCTCGGGTTGACTTTCGGCGTCGCGCAAGTCGACGACGTCATTGCCGAGCATGGAAGTACTCTTCCTCCATCTGAGAAAGCTGACGAACGACCTGCTGTGCGAGTTCACGGGAGCGGCGCACACCCCGGAAATCGCTCTTGGGCTCGATGCACGCAATGGACACATCCATCACGTCACCCATCGCCGGAAAATCTCCCCAGGTCCGCTGCTGTCGCCCGCGCAGGTAGATACAGAGCACACGACACCTCGGTACCGACCCCACGATGCGCCCCACGCCCCAGGCCGCCGAACTCGCTTCCACTCGTCCGGACCGACTGCGACCGGCTTCCGGAAACAGCAGCGCCGTCTCGCCGCGCGCAAGCAGGTACTTCACTCGTTCGAGCACATGTCCCACGTCTTCTCGCGCCCCACCCCGGGTGATCGGAATACATTTCGCGACGAAAATGAGTAGCCTCGCAATCCAGGTTCGCCCAAAGTTCGTTCTCTCTGGCGTATTCCAAGGCAGCTCATCGGGATGCGAGAGCCAATAGAAGCCCGAACCCAGAGCCCAGCCGATCAGAAACGAGTCGACTAGCGTGAGATGGTTTGCGCACACGAGCAGAGGGGAACTGGATTGCACCCGGATCTCGCGGTACCGCTCGCGAATCTCCTTGATGTTCTCGATCCGATAGCGAAAGTAGAATCGCATCGCGAGTATCGAGCCCATGATCCAGATCGGCCCGAAAATCATGCACACTACGCGCTGCAGTGAATGCCGCCGTGCCAGCGCCGAATCGAACGTGACCGAGCTTGCGCCCGAACCCTCTGTCGAGAGTCTGCGATCGTTGCGCGGGTCGCTTGCCAAAATGGATCCTGGTTCTCGCTGATGCGTCGGGTCGCTCACCGAACTCGTCGGTCTAGAGCTTCCCCGAGATCAGGTTGACGGCATCCCCGACGGTATTCACCTTGTCGACGTCCTCGTCGGCAATCTCGATGTCGAAGTCGTCCTCGAAGGCAATCACGACATCGACGAGCCGCGCGGAATTGACCTTCAGATCCTCGAGAATATTCGTCTCCATCGACACGCTCGTGAGGGCCTTCTCGTCCTTGACCCAGGGCGTGAGAATCTTGACCACTCGCTCCATCACTTCAGACTCTTCCATCTCAACCTCTTTTCGTGTCGTGCTCGTCGACCCGCCGATCGGGCCCATCGAACTCACTCTCTGCGCCGCGCTACTCTCTGTAGCGCTTGAAGACCAGACAGGCATTCACATCGCCGAATCCGAAACCCGCCTTGACCAGAACGTCGAGATCCGGCAACTCGAGGGCACTGTGCGGAATCGACGCGGCATGGCGCTCGATCTCGGGGTGGACGTCCTCGCAATTGATCGAAGGATGTACGAAACCCTTCGAAACCATCAGGATCGACGCGACCGATTCAATACCGCCCGCCGCGCCCAGAGCATGACCGATCATACTCTTGGTCGCCGTGATCGGCGGCAGAGAACCCTGTTCGCGCCCGAGCGCCTTCTCCCAGGAGTCGACCTCTCTCGGGTCGGCGACGGTCGCGGTCAAATGGCCGTTGATGGCATCGACCCGATCGGGGGAAATGCCCGCGTCGGCCAGGGCTTCGGTGATGCAACGCCGCACGCTGGTCGGATTAGGTGCAGTCATGCTCCCGCCCATGCGATGGCCGCCGCAGTTCAGCCCCGCGCCCAGCAGCTCGGCGTGGATCCGCGCCCCGCGCTCGAGAGCGCTTTCGAGGCTCTCGAGGAGCACGACGCCGGCCCCCGAACCCGGAATAAAGCCACCGGCCGATGCACTCAGGGGGCGCGACGCCTTTTCAGGCTCGTCGTTCGATCCCCTCATCAGCACGCGCATCGCGTCGAAGCCCGCCCAGATGTAGTGGCTCGCCGCCTCGGCACCACCACAGAGCATGCGATCGGCGAGACCGATTCGAATCCGCTCCATCCCCATGGCGATCGCTTCCGTGCCCGTGCTGCAGGCGCTCGAATTCGTCGTCACCTGGTTGCCGAGAGCGAGTTGACCGGAAACGCGTGCGGAGATTCCGCTGGCCATCACCTGCTCGACGCAGACCGAGCCCATTCTCCGCACCTTCGCGGCATTGGTCAGTGGAACGACCTTGGCCGCAATCGTGTCCATGCCTCCGATACCGGTGCCGAGAATGGCGCCGGATCGCCAATCGACTTCGTCCGAATCGGGGGCGGGTCGTTCGAGCCCCGCATCCTGCCAAGCTTCGATCGCCGAAAGGCTCGCGTAACGTTGGCTCATGTTCATCGCGAGCAGTTCTTCTTCCCGGAAGCTCGCTTCACAAAGCTCATCGACGCCCACCGGCGTACCCGCGACCGTACAACCAAATTTCGACTCGGCCATCGTCTCCTGATGCCGGAGACCCGACCCACCCTTGCGCAGCGCCTCCTCGAAGGCGGCCACACCATTGCCGTTAGGTGCGATGACACCCAGACCCGTAATTACGATCCGTTTCGTGGCCGCCGAATCCCTCACACCGGCACCCCCATTCCAGACAACTCGCCCGAGCAGACAAGCTTGCCGTCGTCGAGCTTCATCTCCACCGAAGCGCGCAGCTTGCGGCGGCGGAAGAACTTGACGCGCCCGGTCGTCGTCACGCGATCGCCCGGCAGGACGGTTCCGGTGAAGTCGACACTCGCATCGGTAAAGATCGTCAGCATCTTCTTGACGTCCGCAAGCGACGTCTCCAATGCGTAGAGGTAGATCCCGAAGGCGACGACACCTGCCTGGGCCATCGTCTCCGTCAAGATCACACCCGGAGTGACCGGATTGCCCGGAAAATGACCGCGATAGAAGTCGGCATCGGGACGGAACCTATAGTTCGCAACGATGTGTTCCGGATCGAGCTCCACGATCTCGTCGATGAAGCGGAAGGGCTCCTGCTGAGGCACGAGAGCGAGTACGTCTTCTTTCGAAAGCCGATCACCCACCGTACATGCCTCCGTTCACGTGCAGGACGCTGCCGTTGATGTAGCTACCACGCGTGGCGAGAAATCCGACGACGTCGGCGATCTCCTCCGACGTCCCCATTCGGCTTTGGGGGATCTTGGCCAGGATCGCTGCCTTGATGTCTTCAGGCAACTCCTCCGTCATCTCCGTATCGATGAAGCCCGGCGCAATGGCATTCACCAGGATATCTCGGCCCGAAAGCTCCAGGGCCAGGGATTTCGTGAAGGCGTCGAGTCCTGCCTTCACCATCGTGTAGGGAATCTGACCGGCGTTGCCGGTATGGCCGACCACACTCGAGATATTGATGATGCGCCCGCTTCCCTTTCTCAGCATGAATCGGCGCAACACCAACTTCGTCAGATACCAGGTCCCACGCGCCACGCTCGCAACGGCGTCGTATTGCTCGAGCTTCATCGCGAGCATCGGCGCATTTACATTATATCCGGCGTTGTTCACGAGCACGTCGACGCGCCCGGCCACTTCCTTCAGCTCCCCCACGAGCGCATCGAGGCTCTCCGAGTCCATCAGGTCCGCCTTGATCGTGAAGGACGATTCGAGTTCATTCGAAAGCTTTCGCGCCATCTCTTCACTGGATCGATAGTGGATCCCGACCCTGAAGCCTTCGGCGGCCAACTGTCGGCAACACGCTGCGCCAATCCCCCTGGCGCCCCCCGTCACGAGTGCCACCGGCTGCTCGCTCATCGTTCCATCCTCCCGCCCTTCGCGTTCTCGGAAACGGCAGGATAGTCGGGATAGTCGATGTCGCGGAAGAGTCCGACCCGCGCTCCCTTGATCGAGTAAATCTCTTCGTCGTCGATCAGCACGGTCCCATCCCCGATCACCATCGATGCGCCGGCACTCTTGAGTTCGGTGTAACGCTTCACCGTGATCTCGTAGCGCATCACGCTGTCGTGGGGTCGAATCTGGCCGAAGAACTCGACCTCACCACAACCGAGCGCCCGGCCCGCGCCTACGCCGCCGCGCCAATTACAGTAGAAGCCGAGCAGCTGCCAGACCCCGTCGAGCCCAAGACAGCCCGGCTGGACCGGGTCGCCCAGGAAATGGCAGTGGAAGAACCAATCGTCGAGGCGCACGTCGCGCGAGGCGGATATCTTTCCCCTGCTCTTGGCGCTGCTGATATGGCTGATTCGATCGACCATCAGCATGGGCGGAACGGGAAGCCGAGCGCGGAAGCCCTCGGGCGGATCCTTGATCAATCGGCCATAGCCGAAGGCCAGGAGCTCCGCCTGCTCGAAGGCAGATCGGCTCATGAACTCTTCATGGGTCAGCATCGTCGAATAGGGTCCTCACCGGTCCTTCTATTTACGCATCCTAAGAAAACCGCATCAAGTAGCTCGCCCAGGTCAGACCCGAACCGACACCGACGACCGAGATATCGTCGGGCGAGGTCCACTTGTCCCAGTTCTGAGAGATTACGGAGCCGGAGCTGGCCCCGCCCGTGTTGCCGAAGAACTCGCAATTCGAATGGTGGAGATCTGCAGGGATTTCGGCTCGTCGGCAGACGGAATCGAGCATGCGCAGATTCGCCTGGTGCCCTACGAAGTTAAGCCGGCGCTCCTCGTCCGAGAACTCTTCTCGATGCCGTAGATAGAGATCCGTGGTCTTTCGGATCGCGAAGGTCTGGACCGTTCGGCCCTCCTGCTCGAAAAAGCCGAGCCGGGGCACGGTGACCTTGCCGGCGCCCTTCGGATCGGTTGTCAGGGTCTGCCCGATGATCTCGGCGCGGCCTTTCTCCTTTGTCGAGAAAACCGCAGCGAGTGACCCATCACCCCAGAGCACCGAAGCCGAGCGATCCGAGTAGTCGACCGTACGCGTCATCGCTTCCGCACAGATGAGCAGCACCACGGGCGGCAGCTTGGCCGGATCCATCATCGAAAGCATGTAGACGCCGGCGAGAAAGCTCGTACAGGCTGAGTTCACGTCGAGGCAGGCAGACTCGGCGCCGAGGACGCGGGCGATGTTGCAGGCTTCCGCGGGCGAAACCGTATCGGGGGAACAGCCACCACCGACTAGCAAGCCGACATTGGCCGCCGTAACGCCGGCACGCTGGAGCGCCATCTCCGCAGCCTTCGCCCCCATTTCGGCGATCGAATACTCCGCCGCCTCGATGGCCGCTCGGGGTTCGGAATTACGGGTTTCACGAATGTAATCGAGAGGCAGCGCCGTCCGGCGACTGCGAATCCCCGTCCGCTCGAGGATCCACTCGTCATTGGTCCCAATGTCGAGATCCTCGAGGAACTGATTCGTAATTTCGTTTCCGGGATGAAAATGGCCTATTCCCAGAAGGTTCAAACTCACTCTTTCGTCCTCACCGGGTCGCGCCCGAAATATGCTCACCGCCATCTACGCGGATCACTTCACCGTTGATCCAACTCGCTTCATCCTGCGAGAGCAGGAAGATCACGCCGGCCACGTCTTCGGGCGTCGTCAAGCGACCGCCGGGATTGCGAAGCCGAGCTTGCGCCTTGAGTTGATCGCTGCCCGGGATGGCCCGGAGCGCCGGTGTGAGCGTGACACCGGCCTGGATCACGTTGCAGCGAATCCCGTAGGGACCGAACTCGACCGCAATCGAGCGCGCCAATGCTTCGAGAGAAACCTTGGCGGCGGAGACCGCCGCGTAGCCCTTCCAGGCGACTTCGTTGCCTTCACTCGTCAGGCCGAAGATCCGCGTATCCGGTGCGAAGAGGCCTTTCGAAAAGAGCTCCTGGGTCCAACCGAGTAGACTCGTCCCCATCGCGAGAATCGTTCGAGCGAAATCCTCCTCGTCGAGGTACGAGCTGTCGGGATAGTCAGGGGCCGAGGTCAGCGGATGGACTCCGTCCTCACCGCCTTCGAAGAGCTCGTCGGCGATCTCCGTCAGCTTGGAGGGATCGACGCCGAGACGATTCGCCAGGTTGGGACCCGCCGTGCGCGGCACTGTCTTCTCGGGCGCGATGAGCTTCAGATTGCCAAAGGCGATCGAATGCAGGAGCACGCGGATTTTTCCCTCGGGACCGATCGCCTGGGTGATTTCCTCGATCGTCGCCGAACGTTTGTCGGGACTGATCGCGTCGGCATTCCAGGTGTGAAAGCCCGGACCCATGGCGGCGATCTCGTCGAAATGGGGTTGGATATCCTTCATGGCGCCGCGGCGATCGCGATGCACGATCAGGACGTTCAGGCCCGCGCGCGCCAGGCGCTTGGCGGTCGCCAGTCCAAAGCCACTCGATCCACCGAGGATCAGCGCCCACTCGTTACTCGGAAAACTCGACCCGGAATCCGTTGTGCTCACCAAAGTCCCCTCTATCTCGCCTACTCGCCTCGCTGTCTGTCTCCGCCTGACCCGCACCCCATCGCGCTGGGGGAAACGACGACGAGCTGGGCACTCGGCCTCAGCAATTCACTCGATACCGGTCACACCACACCGCTCGTACGTTGCCGCCCACACCACACCGACCGCGTGTCGCTAGCAGACTTCTCTTCTGAGCTTGTCTTATCGTCGACGCAGACTCTCTTTCACAAAAGGCACAAAAGTTGACGAACGGCGCCGGAGACAGCTCGCGGCTCGATTTCGAGATGCCACCCAGGGGGCGACGCGACGCTCCACAGCGCCCTCACATCACCCCAAAATGCATGACAAACCAAGAGCCTCGAACTCGATCGCCGTGACACGATGCGACCCAGAGTCCGAGCCGCCCCCTCCAGACACAGAAAGTAGCGATCGATCGCGATCCGCGGTGCAAATCTCTCGCAAATTTTCGGCCGATCGACTGCCCAGACTAGCGTAGGACGACCATCGGTCAGAATTCGCCAGCAGGCGGTCGATCACTACGCTGGGAATTTCCCACACGTCGCTCCCAGGCCCAGCTCCCCCGCAATTCGCGGCAAATCCTCCCGCGGTGCGATTTCGATCTTGGTCCCCGCCGGCAGGGCTTCCTCGAGCCGTTGGAAATAGCCCTTTTCCCGCCGCGCATCGACGATCACGACCAGTCCCCGGTCGGTCTCGCTCCGGATCAGCCGGCCGACCATCTGCTTGAGGTGAAGGAGCATACGCCCGAGTGACGAACGCGAGAAGGGATTTTCCCCCGCCGCGCGCAGACGTTCGTCCCGCCTGCGGCGCAGCTCCGTTGGCACGTCGAAGGGCAGCTTTTCGATCACGACCGCCTGCAAGCCCTCACCGCGCACGTCGATTCCCTGCCAGAAGCGCCGCGCGCCGAGCAGCACAGCACCTCCCTTGGCCCTCTGGAAGCGATCGACCAGGGCACCTGGATCATCGCCTGCACGCCGCGGCAGCAGGACTTCGATGCCCTCGCCGGCCAGCAGCTCGGTCAGTCGGTCTGCCGCCTCCCGCATTCGCGCCAGGCTGGTAAAGAGTCCCAGCGTTCGGCCGTGCAGGGTGCGCGCGAGAATCGCCAGCGTCTGTGCCGTCTCTTCGACGAGCTCCGCCCGACCCTCGATGGCAACGACGCGCATCGCACGCTCGTAGGGAAAAGGTGATCCGACACTCCGACTCCAGCTCTCGGCCAACTCCCCGTCACCGAGTCCGAGCTCGCCGAGCGCTGCATACGCGTCACCTGCCACGAAGAGCGTCGCCGAGACAACCGCCAGACCATCCAGCCTGTGCAGGAATTCCTCACGAAACGAATCGCCAGGCGCTACAGGACGAAGCACGAGCGACCAGCGGTCGTGAGGCGTCTCGAGCCTCTCGAAGGCCCCGACATACTCCTCGTTTTCGGACCCGAAGGCGATCCGCAGCGCGTGTGCGGCGGCGTGCAGCGCTTCGGTGCGCGCGGCAATCTGACGCTCGGCATCTTCCTCGGCATCGAGATCGCGCTGCGCTGCCACCTCTCGCCCGTCGGGATCCTCGGCCGAGACAACCCGCCGCGAGGATCCGCCGCAAGTGGCCGCTGCGGCAAGACTCTCGAGTCGAGTCGCCGCGCGCAGAGCCAACTCGGCCGCCACGGGCATCCGCTCCGCCGCTAGAGCGGGCAGCTCGGCGCCGCCAAAGGCATCGGCGCGTTGGGCCATTGTTCTGCCCAGGCCGATCAATTCCAAGATCAAGTCTCTTCTGTTCCGGCCAATTGTCGCCTCGTCAGCTCTCGAATCGGGCTGCGCGACCAGGCCAGGGTGCGCATAACGTCTCTGTCCGCGCCGAATGGGAGCGCCAAAGAGCTCATCGAGACATTCGCCAAGATCTTCTGGCCTGACGCGCAGGGCATACACCTCCTCGGCGACGCCGCCTAGCTCATGCCCCTCGTCCATGATCACGTGGGAGAAACTCGGGTAGTCGGGCGGCCAACGCAGCAGCAAGTCGTGGTTGGCGACGACGAGATGTGCCTCCGCCAGGGCTCTTCGATGGCGACCAAAGGGGCAGCGGCGCTCGCGCGCGCATTGCTCTCGCGAGCACTGATCGGCGCGCACCGCGACGCTCGCTCGAAGCAGCTCGCGAAGGCCTGGATGTCGCCGCAAGAGTGCGGCCGGAACCGTTCCGACTTCTCCATTGGGCCGGAGCCGGGCGCAGGCCTCGAGCATCGCGAAGTCCGTCCTCATCTCGTCGGTCGTGACCGGGTCCAGTGCCGCCCCGAGTGCCGCCGCGAGACGCCTCTCACACACGTAATTTGCCCGCCCCTTGATCGAGAGCGCTCGCAAATCGGGATAGCCAAGAAAGCGCGCGGCGGCAGCGATGTCCTTGCGGAGCAGCTGATCCTGCAGAATCTTGGTTCGCGTCGAGAGAAGGATCGGCTGCTTCGCACCCTCGCCAGCTCGCTGCATCGCAAAGGGAATCGCTGCTGCCAGATATGCCAACGACTTGCCGACGCCGGTTCCGCCCTCGAGCTTGGCGATGCCGCCGTCCTCGAGGACGTGCACGAATTCCCGCGCGAGCTCGAGCTGTTCCTCACGGACCCGGTAGCCCGGAAAATGCCGCAATCCGCGCTCGGCGTCGGCCAACGCCGCAACGATCGATTCCATCTCGAAGGGAACGGGCTTTTCCTTCGTCTCCCCGATCGCCAGGAAGCGATCCCTGGTGGGCCTTCCCTCAGCGCCCTGCGGGCCGAGAGACTGCGCCCGCTCTGCCAACTCCACGAAGTCGATCCCCGATGCTTTGCGCTTCGGGCTCGCTGCCAGGAGTCCGAGCCAGACCGAGCCACCCAGGTGCCGAGCGAGAATCCGTCGCGCCTCGCGGTAGCGCGCAACCCCCTCGCGAGCGCCCTCGGCGATGGCGCTCAGCAGGCGGGCGGCGTCGAGTGCATCGCCCTCGGCGCGATGCTGCTCCTCACGCCCGAGAAGAAGACGGCAGAAGGTCTCGAGGCGCAGATCGGGCGCGTCCGGATGAGTGAAGGAGAGGATCTCCTGGGTGTCGAGAAAACGCGCATTGGCAAGCTCGGGATCGATGTCTCGAGTCAGGAAGCGACGTTCGAACTCGGCCTGATGGGCCACGAGCGTGCGGCCGGCGAGCACCCGGCACACGTCCTCCCGGATCTGCTCCAGCCTCGGCGCGTCGCTCACGTCGGCATCGACGAGATCCGTGAGCCGAGTAATGGGCGTGGGAATCGGGCGTGTCGGACGCACCAACGAATGCGCAACGCCCACGGTACTCGCCTCGGGATCCAGCAGCACGACGGCGATTTCGAGAATCTCCGCCGATCGACTCTCCGGGAGTCCGGTCGTCTCGAGATCCACGATCGCCACCGGACCCGTCTGCGCGAGCCAGCTCTCGAGTGCATCGATCGTGATTCCGATCGACGCGGGATCGCGGCGCTCGACCCGAAAGCTCAAGACGGATCCTCTCTGTCGAGCCTACTACTGCCTAGACATAGATCCCGCCGCCGTACTCCCGATCCTGCCGGATCTCGACATTGACGAGAGCGGGCAATCCCGACGCTGCGGATCGCTCGAGCGCTGGCCGCAACTGGTCCGGCTCGGTCACGTACTCGCCGTGACCACCGAGGGCTTCGACGACCTTGTCGTATCGAGTCCGATTCAGCAGCACGCCCTCGAGGCGATCCCAGCCATAGATCGCGCCCTGGGGCCTCATCATCTGTCCCCAGGCTCCATCGTTGCCGATGATGCCGATGATGGGCAGGCCGAATCGCACGGCCGTGTCGTATTCGAAGCCGTTGAAGCCGAAGGAACCATCCCCATAGATGATCACGACCGGGCGCTTCGGATGCGCCAGCTGGGCAGCCATCGCGAAGGGCATCCCAACGCCGAGGGTGCCGAGCGGTCCGGGATCCATCCAGGCGCCCTCGGTGCGAACCGGGATGATCTTGGCGGCCGTGGCGACGATATCGCCGCCGTCGCCGATCACGATCGGACTTTCGAGGGTGGCGAGCCAATCCCGAACCTCACGGCACATGCGCTGGGGATCGATCGGAACCTCATCGCTATTGAGCTTCGCCTCGACCTTCTCCTCGGCCGCCACCTCGATCTCGCGCAGCTCGTCGCGCCAGGACGAGAAGTCGAGCTGAACGCTCCGGCTCTTCATCTCCTCCATCAGGGCCTCGAAGCTGCAGGCGAGATTACCTACCAGTGGCACGTCCGTCGTCCGATTCTGGCCGATCAGCGTCGCGTCCATATCGAGCTGAATCACCTTTGCATCGGCGGGAATCGTGTTTCCGAAACGCATGCGAAAGTCGAGCAGCGTCCCCGCCAGCACTATGCAATCGATTGCCGCCAGGGCGTCGCGGCGTGAGCGGTTCAGAAACTCCGGGCAATCCGGCGGCACCGATCCGCGTCCCATACCGTTCGTGAAGGTCGGGATATGGGTCTCGGCGATGAAGCGATTCATCTCCGGCGAAGCCTGGGACCATTTGACGCTGGTGCCCGCCATCAGCATGGGGCGCTGGGCATTTCGGAGCACCTCGATCGCCTTGCGGACCTCCTCGCGATCGGGCGAGAGGCGCGGCGGCTGGGTCCGAATTCGTGGCACACGGACCTCGTCGTCCGGCACCTCGCCCATGAAGATATCCATCGGGATCTCGAGAAAGCTGGGGCCGGGAATGCCCGAGACCGCGTGTCGGATGGCGAGCTCGACGTACTCGGGAATGCGCTTGGTCTCGTAGATGGCGTCGCAGTATTTCGTGATCGGACGCACGACTCCGAGATGGTCCATCTCCTGCAGGGAACCCTGACGCAGATTCGCGAAGGGTCCCTGTCCGCCGAAGACGAGGATCGGCGAGTTGGCGCGCCAGGCATTGGCGATACCCGTCACGCCGTCGGTCACCCCGGGACCGGCGGTAATCGCCGCAACGCCTATCCGGCCCGGATTGCAGCGCGCCCAGGAATCCGCGGCATGTACGGCGGCCTGTTCGTGGCGCACATCGACGATCTTGATGCCCTCGTCGATGCAACCGTCATAGAGGGGCATGATATGCCCACCCGCCAGCGTAAAGACCACCTCGACCCCGGCTTCCTTGAGGGCCTTGGCCGCGAGTTTTCCACCGTGAAGGGGCATGATCGTTCTCCTTGTCAGCCGCATTCGCCACGGCACGCTGCGCGCGGCGGGTTGGCACGATATCACCGTGCGCAGAGCGCGGCCAAGCGAGCCCGATCGACCTCGCGGTCCGTCCGAAGCGAGAAAGCCGGCGAACGGCCTCCCCCACATGGGAGGCATTCACCGGCTTCGAGCGATCCTCCGCGTGCCGCCCCCCCCCCTCTTGTGGGGAGGAGGGGGGCGGAGGGAAAGAGGCAGGTCGCGACTCTACCTAAGCTTGAATTCGGCGCGTCGGTTCAGTCGCCAGGCGCCCTCACCGCGACCCCTCACCGCCGGCTGAGCCTCGCCGTAGCTGATGATGGTCATCTGGCTCATCGGTACGCCGAGGTTGTAGAGATACTTGCGAACCGCACCGGCTCGCCGCTCCCCGAGGGCGAAGTTATATTCCTCGGAGCCTCGCTCGTCACAGTGGCCCGCAATCAGAACCGTCGCATCCGCGTCCTTGATCGACCGAGCGCCCGCCGCAAGCGCATTGCGAAACTCCGGTCGAATCTCGCTCTCATCGAGTTCGAAGTAGACGGTCGGGATCCGAACGTCGGCGGCGCTGATGCGCGTATCCTGGACAGCCGAGTCGGGAACAGGCGTCGAGTCTGAACCGTCAGAGAACTCGCTATCCGTCGTATCCCCGGAGTCTTCGACCGGAACATTATTCGAAGCGCAGCCCGCCGCGAACGCGAGAAGTGCAGCCAACAGGACTGTGATCAACCGATGGCTGGCCGGGTTGGAAGTTCGTCGCATCATGACTCAGTCGTTGCCTCCACGACGAGGGCCGGTTCGCGCGCGGTGCGCGGATGTGGGCTCATCGTCTCCAATTCAGTTTCAATTGTTTTCGAAGTCGGAGGGACCTGCTCAAAGTGCTGTGACATCGACATCCGACCAATCCTCGACACGTGCCGTTCGTTTACTCGCAACACTTATCCGCAACACTTACTCGCAACAGTCCGGTGGGTCGCCCAGGATCGCCCGGAAGAGACCCCCTTCGACCGAGATAATGCGACCTCCCAGCGGGTCACGCAAGCACCGGCGCTGCCCGGGCTCGGCACAGCCCCCCGAATCCACACGAGTTCCGGCCCGCATGGGTCGGGTTCCATCGCCTCGGGCTCGATCGGCTCGGGCCTGATCAAGAGAAGGGTGCGGTCGCGTCGAGTCGCTCCACGGCCTCGATCAACACCGCTGGATCCAGCCAGATATGATAATCGGTCCGCACGTCGACAAAGCGGATCCGCCCATCACGATCGAGCAACAGTGTTGTGGGATGGGGCACACCCTGCTCGATCGGCTCGGGATCGGCCTTCAGGATCCCCAGATCCTGGATCAGCCTGCTCTGGGGATCGGCGAGGAAGAGAATCCGCTTCGCCAGGCCCAGCTCATCGATGAAGCGCCGAGTCCGATCGTTGATCTGCATGTCGGACATCACCCACACAACCTGCAGATCCGGCGTCGTTTCGAAGACTTCTCGCAGCTCCACGAGCCGCGCCTTGGTGAAGGGTCACCAATCCACGCTGCGTTCGAAGGTGAGCAGAACCCGATGGCCAAGCAAGTCCCGGCGCGAATAGACCCGACCGTCGAGGGCTACCAATTCGAGCTCCGGTAGCCTCCGGCCAAGCACGGCGTGGCTCTCGACGTCGGCCCGAACCAGGGTCTCCGTGCCGCGCCGCCCGAGCGAGGTCGAGGGCAATATCGCGTTCAACCCGAGCAGGCCCAGCAGAGCGATCGTCGCCAATCCGCGCAGGATCACGCCTCGCCTCCGGCGTCCGCCGCGACCGTCTCGGCGACGGTCGGCCGAACCCACACCAGCGCGAGCGCCAACAATAGAAACACCGTTGCCTCGCTTCGCGGCAGATCACCGAGCCAAGCGGAATAGTCGCCAATCAGCCACGCGACCATCCGAATCACAGCCATCAGAGCCAACACGAAAGCAGTGACCGTCGACACGCTGCGCGACTCCATCGGATTTCTCGCCGCACCCAGCAGGCCTCCCGCCCAACCCAACATCGCACAACCGGTGAAGGCCACGAAATAGTGCCCAACCGGACCCGTCGGAATCATCGGAATCGAATCGGGCCGCTGGTAGCCGAAGAAAGTGCCGACCAGCGCGAACCCGAACATCCCGAATGCGATTCCGAGCGAACCGATCAACACCCTGTAGACACGCAAGCGCAGCATCGTCGGTATGATGCCGCATCTGGCCGCGCGTTTCTGCGCCACCCTCAAAGGATTCGGAGGTCTGGAATGCCGGGGCCCGAGCCAACGCAGCGAAATCCGACAGCTGAAGGACTCAGCACCAGCGAACGGGCGCGCGGGCGAAAGCTCACGATTGCGAGCCACCCGGCTGGCAACGCCTTCGGGATGGCGTTGACCGACCATCTGCCGACCCTGACGCTGATGGCGCTGGGCGCCGGGGAAGCCATGATCGGCGCACAGAGCGCCATCAAGACCGGGGCCACTCTGCTCCAGCTGCCCACACTGCGGCGGGTGGCCCACACGCCCAAGAAGACGCTGTTGGTCGCAGGTCATACACTGGCGGTGGTTGGCATGCTGCCATTGCTTGGCTTCGCACGGCTCGCCGAATACAAAGACGCGGGCGCCGAGTGGCCAAGCTGGGTCGCCTTGGCTTCCTTTTCGATCGTGGCGGCGGGCATCAGCATCGCGAATACGGTCTGGTTCCCGATGCTCCGCGCCTATGTCGAACCGGCGCGCATCGGTCAATTTTTTGGACTGCTCCGCTCGGGCTGGCATCTGTCGCTGATCTTCTTCTACTTCGGCGCGAGCTGGTGGCTCGAGGCGGAGCCCGGTCGCTATGCTCCGCTCTTCTGGGTTCTGCTTGGACTCGGTGCAGCGCGCTTTCTACTGATCGTACGCATGCCCGAGCGCAGCGAGATGACCGAGTCCGGCATCCGCGTTCGCGAAGCCTTCGCAGCTATTCGAAACAACTCGGATTTGCAGCGCTACCTGATCGGCGTCACGACGGGCCAGGCCCTGCGCGCGTCGGTGCTGCCCTTTGCGCTCGTCATGCTACGACGCGAAATCGGCCTCGCGGATTCGCAGCTGCTCTCGACAACCGTTGCGGGCTTCGCCGGAGGTCTGGTGTCGCTCTACCTGTGGGGTCGACTCATCGATCGGAAGGGGCCGGCAATCGTCTTCCAGGCGACCTCCATCGGCATGGCGATCCTGACGCTCGCACTGCTCGGTATCACGGACGGAAGCTCGACGACCTTCCATGCGGTGATCGCTTTCTTCTTCCTCTATTCGATCCTCTCCGTAGGATTTGGCCTCGCCGACACACACGTGCTCTTTCATCTGGCGCCCGTCGACTCGCCGGCCCGCACCCTCGTCGCTTGCGCCGTCATCGTCGGCCTGGTGGCTTCGATCCTGCCTCTGCTGGCGGGAATCAGCATCGAGGGTGGACTCCGGGGGAGCTCCGACCGACTCCTGGTCTACCATGGCTTCTTCGTCGTCACGGCCGTGATTCAAGCCGTGAACTGGTGGCCGATGCGCGCCTTTCGAAGCGCAGACGCCATCGACACCCGAGGTGGAATCCGAAGTGAGTGACGCTCCGAGTCCGGAAGCGGCCGAGACGCGGCTCTTGCTGCTGCGCTTCAGCGGCGACCTCACGACCAAGGCGAGCGCAACCCGCCGCCAGATGACTTCGCGACTCGTCGAGAACCTGCGCGCCTCGATCCGCTCGAGCGGGCGCAAGGCGCGGGTCCTGCGCGATCGCAATCGAATCTTTGTCGAGCTCGAAACCTCTCACGACGGGCCAGACGACCAGGAGCTGGCGGAGCGACTGGCCCGCATCTTCGGCATCCAATCCGTTTCGATCACGCACTCCGAACCCTGGCGGACTCTTGAGGACGTAGTCCGGGCCGGACGGCTCTTCGGCGAGCCCCATGTGCGTGGCCGCCGCTTTGCGATTCGCGCCCGGCGCGTGGGTGACCGCAACGAAGTCAGCCTTCGTTCGGGCGACGTCGAACGTGAGCTCGGCGAAGTGTTGCGCCCGATCGCGTCGCGTGTCGATCTCTCGAATCCCGAAGCCACGGTCTTCGTCGAGATCGATGCCGACCGCGCCTACTACTTCGTCGCCAGCGAAAAGGGCGCCGGAGGACTTCCCCTCGGCGGCGAAGGACGTGCCGTCAGCCTGCTCTCCGGGGGCTTCGACTCCCCAGTCGCCTCCTGGCGATTGCTGCGCCGGGGCATCGCCCTCGACTACGTGTTCTGCAATCTCGGCGGAGGCACCCATCAGCTCGAGACGATGACGATCGCCAAGCTCCTCGCCGACCGATGGCAATGCGGAACACGGCCACGCTTTCATGCCATCGACTTTGACGGCGTCAGCCGAGAGATCCAAGACAAGGTCGAGATGCGCTTCTGGCAGATCGTCCTGAAGCGCATGATGCTGCGGTCCGCCGAGGCCGTCGCCTCCAAGTTCGATGCCACTGCGATCGTCACGGGCGAGGCGATCGGCCAGGTTTCTTCTCAGACACTGCAGAATCTGGCGGTGATCTCCGCGGGCGCCAGACTCCCGATCCTGAGACCGCTGGTCGGAAATAACAAGGACGAGATCATCGCCGAGTCCAAGCTGGTCGGAACCCACGATCTCTCGGCCAAGGTCGGGGAATACTGCGCGATCGTGCCGCGTCGACCCGCGACCCACGCGCACCTCGACGTCATCCTCGATGAAGAATCCAAAATGAATCCCGACGTCCTCGAGCAGGCCCTCGCCGAACGCAGCGAGTTCATTCTGGCGGATCTCGACCTCGAGGCCTGGAAGCGGCCGGACCTCGTGGCCAGCGGAATCGGGCCGACCGACACCGTCATTGATCTGCGCTCGAAGACCGCCTTCGATGACTGGCACTTCCCGGATGCACTTTTTCTCGACTTTCCGAATGCTCTGCGCGCCTACTCGGCCTTCGATCCGGGCCAGCACTACGTGCTCTACTGCGAGTTTGGGCTGAAGAGCGCCCATCTAGCGGATCTGATGCGCCGGGCCGGATTCGACGCCCGCCACGTCTCAGGGGGACTCCGCGCGGCGAGGCGCCTGGCGGAAGAAGCCGGGCATCAAGGCAGGTAGACGAGCAACCTCGCGCCGAAGACCAGTATCGCCACGATCAGCGCACCGACCGCGCTCACGAGCACAGCGCCGGCTGCGATATCCTTCACCTCTTTCACCCCGGGATGATGTTCAGGCGAGACGACATCACATAGCGCTTCGAGCGCTGTATTCAGGATTTCAGCCGTCCACACGAGCGCGATGGCCAGACTGACAGCCAGCCATTCACCACGGTCGATCTTCAAGGCGAAGCCCAGCGCGATCGCCGCCAAGGTCGCGAGGGCATGGATCCAGGCGTTGTGCTCGGAGCGGAGCACGATCACGACGCCGCGAAGAGCATGGCCAAAACTCTCGAGCCGCGCGCGCAGGGAGAAGGGCCTCGACACAGCCGGCGGCTGCGTCTTCAAAACCGGCGGCTGCGTCTTCGATCTCACGTCCGATCTCCCTCGTCGCCCTGTGTCGCGCGACCTCGAGCTGGACAGCCCCGACCAGGGCAATGCGATTCCTCGACCGAAATCGATTCGATCAATGTTCTCGGGAAGACTGCACAAACACACCAACGCGGTGCCGAGCCGTCGGGTGAGAACGCAATCGCCTCGCACCCATCTCGGAAGATACCGCTCGAGCTGGTCGTGACGAATCGGGCTAGACGAGATCCCCCAGGAACGCGACCAGGGCCTCGTTGACGAGCGCCGGCTCTTCGATGTTCACGATGTGCCCGGCACCGGGAATCACGATATGCCTGGCGCGCGGCAGCTTGGCCGCCATGACTTGCCCCGCCCGCAAGAAGGCCGCGTCGTGCTCACCGACCAGCACCAGCGCAGGCACATCCATGCCGGCCAGATCGTCGATGACCGAGGGGGCCGGACCGACGACCCGCCTGCCGAAGCGCGCGACCCCGGCGGCGCTCTGGGCGCAAATCGCCTCGGCCGCTCTGCGCGCCGCCGGCAGCTCCGGCTTGCTGCCGATGCAGGTCGGTGCCGCCTTGCCCGAGACGAAATCACCGAAACCGCGGGTCTCGAGAAACCGGGCCGTACCCTCGACCTGTGCCGCCCAGCCGGCTGCAGCCTCGGGATTCTTGAAGCCCGGTCCGGAAGCGATCAGCACCAGGGCGGCAACCCGATCCGGATGGGCCAACATGAAATGCAGCAAGGCGAGTCCCCCGAAGGAAAGCCCCGCAGCAACGACCGCCGCATCGGGGCTCGCCCGATTCGCCACTGCGAGCAGGTCCGCCACGACGTGTTCGATCGAATAGGACCGGTCATCCGTTGGGGCATCCGAGCGACCGTGGCCTCGCAGATCCCAGAGCACCACGGGATGGCCGGCGGCCAGGATCGGCTCGACCTGTCCGCGCCAATTCTGGTGCGTCGTGGCGAAGGCACTCGAGAAGACCACCGTCGCACCGCGCCGCGCCGCGGGTTCGAGCTGCTCGTAGTAGATGGAAATGCCATCGTCCGCTTTCAGGAATGCCACTTTGCCTGCTCGTTCTCGCACGCTTCGCGCGTGCCGCTCAGCGGATCTCCACCATGATCGGTGGAATCAGCAGCGGGGTCTGCGATGGAAGGTTTCGCGTCCAGGCCTGCAGCTGATCGAGCGGTGCGGGCCACTCGAAACCCGAAACTCGAATCGCAGTCAGCTGAAAGACCTGCATCAGCTGCTCCCCGAGCGTCTTGCGGGCGGGAAAGGGAACCAGATAGACATCGTCGTCGGCGCTGAGCCCGATGGCCTCCTTGGCTCGACGCACCGCGGTGTAGATGCCACCGAGCTCGTCGATAAGCCCCGCCTCGAGGGCCTGAGCGCCGGTCCAGACTCGCCCCTGCCCCACCTCATCGACCTGCTCGCGGCTCAGGCCCCGCCCCTCGGCGACGCGCGTCAAGAAGAGTTGATAGGTATCCAGGACCGAGGTCTGGAGCCTGGCCAGTGCGGCCGGCGACATCTTCTCGCTCGAAAGCAGGAAGTCCGCGTGGCGCCCGCGCGTGAGCCATTCGACCCCGATATCGAGCTTGTCCAGCAGACCTCCGAGCGCCGGCCGGAGCGCGAAGACGCCAATCGAACCGGTGAGCGTGCCAGGATTCGACACGATCGCGTCGGCAGCCGACGCGACGTAGTAGCCACCCGAGGCCGCTACATCGGAAAACGAGACGATCACCGGCTTACCGAGCGCTCTAGCGCGCTTCGTAGCGCGCCAGATGAGTTCCGAAGCCAGCGCCGAGCCGCCGGGACTGTCGATGCGCAAGACGATCGCTGCCATGTCCGGATCTTCGGCCGCCTCGATGATCGCGAGAGAGGTCGTCTCCGACGCAAAGACCGGCACGCTGCTAAGCGGAGAATTACCCGCTTCGCCCTGAACCACCGTCCCCGTGCCGTAGATCAGCGCGATCTCGGCCTTCGCGTCGAACCCGAGGTCCCCGGGGTCGACGCGTTGGTAGGCCGAGTGGGTCACAACCTCGCCGTAGGCCTCGAGCAGCTCGTCGAGATGCTGTTCACCGTCGATGAGCCCCAACGCCTCGAGCCGCTGGCTACGGACCGATCCAAGGTTGATCGCTTCGAGGACCGCCGCGGTGGTCAGCTGGCGACCGGATGCGAGCGCCTCGACAAAACGGCGATAGGTATCGTCCAGAAGAGAGTTGGCCATCTCACGGGAAGCGTCCGACATCGTGCGTTCCGAATAGACTTCGACGGCGCTCTTGTACCTGCCCGCCTTGGCCACATCGAACTCGATCCCGAGCTTCTCCCAGAAGCCGCCAAGAAACAGATACTCCGCGGCGAGCCCCACGAGCGGTAGGGCGCTGCCCGGCGAGACGTAGATCTCATTCGCGCCGCTCGCAATGAAGAGCTCGCGATTGGCCGAGAAGTTTGCGATCTCGAGATGAGCCACCGTGTGCTTGCCCTTGGCGCGGAGTCGCGCAATCGCGTCTCGAATCTCGTCGGCCTTGCCCCATCCGATTTCCATTGGCGCAATCCGCAGCACGACGGTCGAGATCCGATCGTCGCGCTCAGCGACTCGGAACATCGAAAGCAGCCCGAGGAAGGGGCGCGTGTCGTCACCGGCGAGTCGCGCCAGAGGCGAAGCGGCGGCGGATTCGACGTAGCCGCCACCGAGTTCGAGAACCAGTGTGCTGCCCTCCGCGATCTCGACAGGTGCACTGGGAGAGAAGACTCGACTGACGAAGTAGACGCCCAAGACGAGGAGCAAGAGGAGGATGCCCACTCGAATTCTGCTCGTGGTGCCCATATCGTGGTCCTCCTCGACCGACCCGGTCAGCTCGCTGTGGCCGAGACCGGAGAGTATCAGAGCGTGCCCCGTTGGCCGCGGCCCGGATTCGCGCGATCAGTCCATGGGGCGACCGACCGAACGGCTCATCGCCGGCCCGGGGACGGCGAGCCGAGAGTTCGATAGCCTCTCGAGATGCCCAACCGACCCGTCGCACCCTTTCGATTCATTCCCCACCACCTCGCGCCGGAAGCCCCTGGCCACGACCCACTGCTGTTCGCATTCCGGGGCCGGGAGCTGCTCGTCACGAGCGAGCTGAAGCTCCTGAGCGTCTCCGAGATCGACGCGCAAGGCCTCAAGGCGGTCCGGACCCAGTACCTGGGGAGGCTCGACGAGCGACACTGCTTCTCCGCCGAGCTGCCGGTGGACGCCGACATCGGCGACGGCCACCGCTTCGCCAACCTGCACATGCTCTATGGAAGCTTCGATGAAATCACGCATGCCATCGCCGGGCGCGCGGTCCAGATCGTCGAATGGGATAAGACCCACCAATTCTGTGGCGGTTGCGCTGAACCGACCGAGCTGTCTACGACCGATCGCTCGCGCAGCTGCCCCAAGTGCAAGATCCCAATGTATCCGCGACTCGCACCGGCGATGATCGTCGCCGTCGAGAAGGACGATCAGATCCTGCTGGCCCGATCCCCGCATTTCCCGCCCGGCATCCTGAGCGTGCTGGCGGGCTTCGTCGAACCCGGAGAAAGCGCCGAGCAGGCCGTGTTCCGCGAGGTCTTCGAGGAGACGGCAATCATCGTGCGCAATATCGAGTATTTTGCGAGCCAGGCCTGGCCCTTCCCGAATTCCTTGATGCTCGGATTCCGGGCCCAATACGAATCGGGCGAGATTCAGGTCGACGGCGAAGAAATCCAGGAGGCGGGTTGGTTCAAAGCCGACGAGATGCCCTCGGTGTTTCCGGGCCGGATCAGCATCTCGCAGTGGTTGATGCAGGATTTTCTCGCCCGCAACGGCCACCCGGTCTCCGACTGAATCGCCTCCCAACGCAATCCCGCGACTCGGCATGCCCCTTCGCCGGTAGGGCGAATTCATCTATTCATAGACTGACAGGACCGAGCCGCGTGCCGGCGGGTCGGTATCGTTCTCGATCGAATGGTGGCGAGCCCGAATTGGCTCGCGGTAGTAGCCGTCGGTCTGGATCCAGAAACGCTCTTCGACGATGGCGGCCAACACGAGCTCGGCGACTTCAGAGGGCTGCTTGGCGCGACTGTAGAGCGATTCGATGGCGTTCTCGATCACAGCCCGCTGCTCCTCCGTGCTCGATTCAGCCGTTTCGCCCTGCTCATTGCCGAGCTCCTTGGGTCGATTGCGATCGGATCGATGGATCTGGGTCGCGACGATACCGGGACACAGGCAATGCACCCGCAGCTTGGATCCAGCCTCGGCAAGCTCGCTGAAGAGGCCCTCGGCGATGCTCACGGCGGCGTGTTTGGTCGCGTTGTAGGGAATGGCGCCGGGGAAGCTCGTGAGTCCGGCAACCGAGGCCGTGATCACCACATCGCCCGAGTCGCGGCGACGCATATCGCCGAGGAAGACGCGCAGCCCGTGAACGATCCCATATAGATTCACGTCGATCGCCCACTTCCAATCGCTCGTCGAAAGCAGATGCGTCGGGCCTGCGCCGCCCGCCACGCCCGCGTTGAGGCAGAGTATGTCGACGGCTCCGAAGCGTTCCCGGGTCAAGAGCCCGAGGTGGTCCATGGCGGCCTCGTTGGCCACGTCCGTCGGCACCGCCAGAACCGTGGTGCCCAGCGCTTCGATGCGTTCGGCCGCGGCTTTGAGCGCGCCCTCCTCGACGTCGGCCAGCACGATATCCATGCCCGCACGAGCGAAGCTCTCGGCCATCGCCAGACCCATCCCGCTCGCGCCACCGGTGATCACTGCCGTCTTACCTTCGAAATCCCGCATCGCCGTTGCCTCCTCGTTCGTCCGATCTTCATGATAGACTCGCCTGATGGCTATCGAAACGCATCCTTCGATCTGCCGATTCTGCCATGCGAATTGCGGAATTCTGGTCGAAGTCGAAGACGACCGCCCAGTGCGGGTGACCGGCGACCCCGAGAATCCGGCCTACCTCGGATTCACCTGTGCCAAGGGTCGCAGACTCCCCGAGCAGCACGCCCACAAAGATCGCCTTCTGCATTCCCAGAAGCGACTTGCGAAGGGCGACTACGAAGCGATCCCAAGTGAGCGAGCGATGGACGAAGTCGCGGAGCGCGTCGCGGCGCTGGTGCGCGAATACGGACCGCGCGCGATCGCTCTCTATGTCGGGACCTATTCCGGTCCCCATCCGGCCTCGATTCCCGCTGCCGTCGGATGGATGCTGGGCATCGAATCGAGGATGGTCTTCACCTCGAGCGCAATCGATCAGCCGGGAAAGCACGTCGCCAACGCGATCCATGGACGCTGGCTGGGCGGCTCACATGTCTTCGACGAATCCGACGTGTGGCTTCTGGTCGGCAACAACCCGTTGATCTCGATGTCGGGCGGGATTCCACCGGCGAATCCCGGCAGGCGACTCCGCGAAGCCAAGCAGCGGGGCATGAAGCTGATCGTGATCGACCCGCGCCGAACCGAGGTCGCCCGCTTCGCCGACATCTTCCTGCAGCCAAAGCCCGGCGAAGACCCGAGCGTGCTTGCGGCAATGCTGCATGTCGTAATTCGGGAGGAGCTCTACGACGCGGCCTTCGCCGAGAGCTTTGTAACGGGCTTCGAGGCCCTGGCGGATGCGGTCGCCGAGTTCAGCCCCGAGTACGCCGCCGAGCGGGCGGGGCTTCGTGCGGCCGAGATCGAGCTCGCGGCGCGCACCTTCGCAAGGGGCCAGCGTGGCTGCGGCGTCGCGGGCACGGGGCCCAACATGGCACCCCACGGCAACCTGACCGAGTACCTGCTGCTTTCACTCAACACGATCTGTGGTCGTTGGCGACGCGAGGGGGAAGCGGTTTCGAACCCGGGCGCACTGCTTCCGCGAGCGACACCGAAGGCCCAGGTGCTGGCCCCGCGTGCGGGCTGGGGACGTGGGGAATCCCTGCGCTCGCGAGCTCTCGTGAACTCCGCTGCCGGATTGCCGACCGCTGGACTGGCCGACGAGATCTTGCATCAGGGCGAGGGACGAATCCGCGCGCTGGTTTGCGTCGGAAGCAATCCTGTCGCCGCCTGGCCCGATCAGCTGAAGACCCTGCGCGCCCTCGAGTCGCTCGAGCTGCTCGTCAGCCTCGACATGAAGATGTCGGCGACCTCGAAGCTCGCGGACTACGTGATCGCTCCCAAGCTCTCACTCGAGGTTCCCGGTCTGTCGGTCTCGAGCGAGGCCATCGAGCAGACCTACGTCGCGATGGGGTATTCCGAGCCCTACGCCCAGTACTCAACGGCGATCGTCCGGCCACCTCCGGGCTCGGACGTGATCGAGGAATGGGAGTTCTTCTATGGACTTTCAAAACGCATGGGCATCGCTCTCCATTGCCACCCGATCCGCCCCGAAACGGGCGTGCTGCGCGAGCGGCGCGATTCGGTCCACCTCGACATGGAATCCAAACCGACCACCGATGCGCTCTTCGAAGCGATGATGGCGAACTCGCGCGTATCGCTCGCGACGCTGAAAGGGCATCCCCATGGCGGGATCTTCGACGACGAAACGATCGTCGTGGCGCCCGCAGACCCCGACGCAACGGATCGGCTCGAGGTCGGAAACGCGGACATGCTCGAAGAGCTGGCCTGCCTGCGGCACGCCGCCCCAGAGTCGGCCGATGACGCCAGACCCTTTCGACTCATCTCGCGGCGCATGCCGAACGTCTACAACTCCTCCGGACGAGACATCGAGGCGCTCTCGAAGGGCCGGCCCTTCAATCCCGCATTCTTGCATCCGGACGATCTCGTCCTGCTCGGAATCGAAGAGGGTAATCTGATCGAGATCACGTCGAATCACGGTCGGATTCTGGGCATCGCGGCCTCGGCACCCGAGCTGCGCCGCGGCGTCTTGTCGATGGCACATTGTTTCGGAGACGCGCCCGAACATGATTCCGCCATCCGTCAGATCGGCAGCAACACGGGTCGCCTGATCGACAACGAACGTGACTTCGATCCGCATACCGGGATTCCACGCATGAGCGCGATTCCGGTCGCCATCGAACGCGTGCTCGAGGCGAGCTGAACCGCGGGAATCGACCGGAGGGTCTCTGCAATCCGGCGACGAGAAAGGCTCTACGTTACCCTGCGAGAGCAGCGCTTTAGGAATTGTGTTCCGGACCGGGTTGACATCGACCCCACAGGAACGATCCAGTGGCTCTTCGACCTGGTCCAACCCGGCAATTGGGAGAGCTCCCTCCGTGAATCCCTACGAAGTCCTCGCCGTGTCGCGCGATGCCTCGACGGAGGACATCAAGCGGGCGTATCGGAAACTCGCCCGCGAAACCCATCCGGATCTGAACCCAGGAGATGCCGACGCCGAGGCACACTTCAAGCAGATCTCCGTCGCCTACGACGTTCTGAGCGATGAGAAGAGGCGAGCGGAGTACGACGAGTTTGGCGAGATCGCGCTGCAGACCGGCTTCGACGCGGATACGGCGCGCGCCGAGCGCGAGCGCTTCAACTCCCGCTTCGGCTCTGCCGACCCGACGAGCTTCGGCGGCGACTTCGAGTTCGGAAACCTCGAGGACCTGTTCCGTCAATTCCAGGGTCGCCCCGGCTTCGGCGAGTCGGCAAGCCTTCGGATGCGAGGCCCCGATCTCGAGTCTTCGATGACGCTGGACTTCCTGGAGGCCGTACGCGGCGGTGAGCGGCGCATCTCGCTGGCACGGCCGGGGCGCGACGGCAGCCTTTCCCAGCAGTCGATCACGGTGCGAATTCCACCGGGCGTCACAGATGGCGGGCGGCTCCGGATCCCCGGCAAGGGTGGCCTGGGATCGGGCGGCGGAGCGGCGGGCGACCTGTGGATCGCCGTTCGGGTAGAGCCCCATGCCGTGTTTCGTCGTGAGGCGCAGAATCTCGAATTCGATCTCCCGATCACCCTTGCCGAGGCCGTGGCGGGCGCCAAGATCGAAGTCCCGACCCTCGACGGACGTGCGACACTCACGGTCCCTCCCGGGACGAGTAGCCACACTCGATTGCGGCTACGCGGAAAGGGAATTCCGGCTGGCAACGGTCGCGCCGCAGGGGATCTATTGGCCCGCATCCAGATCATCGTGCCAAAAGACGTCCCCACCGAGGCCCTCGAGGTCCTCGATCGATGCGAACAGAGCGACCCACGCAAGGAGCTCTTCCGATGACGACCACACGGCGGATCCGGATTCAGGAGGTCCTCGTGCATCTCGGCATCGAGGACGATCGATTGCTCCGTCTGCTGCGCGAAGAAGGTCTCTTCGAAGCCGACGAGATCGATCCCCGGGAGGCAGACGAGTTCCGGGTGGCCGCCCTGATGATGGAAGAGTTGGGGGTCAACCCGGCTGGCGTGCAGGTGGCATTGCACCTGCGGCGGCGATTGATCGTGCTGGAAGCGCGGGCGGCGGCGATGCTGACCCGATTGCAGGAAGAAGGAAACTGAACGGATGGCGACGAAGACCCTGGACGACCGGCGAAGAGCTCTCGAGGACTCGTTTTTTGAGAAGGAGAGCGAGAAGCTCCTGACCGACCTTCGGGCCAAGAGCGAGCGCGAGATTCAGCGCAGGGCGCTGGCCGAGGTCACGAAGCTGCAAGACGAAGACCTCCTCGATCATCTGATCGACGCCGGAATTCGCGCCGAAACCTGGCTGGCGATCTGGCTGGTGCCCCTGGTCGAAGTCGCCTGGGCGGACCGTGAGATGGCCGCGGAAGAACGCGAGGCACTCCTGAACGCCGCTGCCGAGCACGGGATCGAAGCCGACTCGGACGCACGTCGCCTGCTCGAAGTCTGGCTTGCGAGGCGCCCAGGACCGAAGCTGCGCGAGGCCTGGACGGAGTATATCGGGATCGTCCGGGGCATCCTCAACGACGCGGCCCGCGAGGCGCTGCGTGAACAGACCCTCGAACAATCGCGGGCGGTCGCCCGGGCGGCGGGCGGATTCCTGGGAATCGGACCGCGTGTGTCGGAGGCCGAGGAACGAGTCCTCGAAGAGCTCGAAAAGGCCTTCTAGAACGAGGACCCCTGTCGAGCGCTAGGCCGCACTCGCTGCGATCAGCTTTCCCAGCCGACGCAGGTGATGAGTCGATCCACCGAGCATCAATTCGAGATGGCGCGCGTAGATGTAGTAGCGATGCACGGGGTACTCCCGGTCGACGCCGATTCCGCCATGAATGTGCTGAGCCGAGAAGGTCACGCGGTAGCCCGCCTCGCTCGCGAAATGTTTGGCGATGGCGACCTCTTCCGCCGCCTCTCGTCCCACGGAGATCAGCCAGGCCACCTCGAGGGCGGAGAGTCGAATCGATTGCGTATCGATGAAAGCGTCGGCCTCGCGATGGCTAACGGATTGAAACATCGCGATCGGTTGATCGAATTGTTTGCGCGTCTTCGAGTATTCGGCGGTGAGCTCGAGGGCGGCCTCGCAGACACCGAGGGCGAGATTGCAGAGCGCGGCATTCGCGCGCAGGTCGATGAAGGCGATGATCTCGTCGCCCTGCCCCACCGATCCGAGCAACGCATCCGCGGCGACCCGCACGCCCGCAAGCCGCATCATCGACTCGGGCATACCGCTTGTCGTGCCGAGCGCCGCGAGCTCGACGCCCGACGCCTGGCGATCGACGATGAAGATCGCCAGGCCCTCATCTGTCTTCGCCGAAACGAGAATCTGGTCCGCGATCTCTGCTGCGGGCACGAAGGCCTTGGCTCCATCGAGCCTCCATCCGTCGCCATCGCGAAGCGCACGGGTCAAAGGGGCCTCGATCGGCGCCTCCGCCTCGAGCAGCGCCGCAGTCAGGATCCGCTCGCCTGCAGCGACCGCTGGCAGTAGGGCCTGCTTCTGCGAAGCGCTGCCGAATTCGGCGATCGCCAGACTTCCCAGCACCGCGGTTTCGAAGAAGGGCAGGGGCGCCACCCTGCGCCCGATCTTTTCCATTACGCCGGCGACCTCGAGAAAGCCGAGTCCGCCCCCGTCGTACGCCTCGGGAATTGCCAGACCGACCAACCCCGCCTCACCGAAGGCCTTCCAGAGCTCCGGATCGAAGCGAGGCCCGGCGCCGCGCTCGATCTCGAGAAGCCGTTCCTGACTCGTCCCGTCCTCGAGAATCTGACCGGCCAGCTCGAAGACCGCCTGCTGTTCATCGGTGTGAGAAAAATCCATGATGCCTCTCAATCAATCTACATGCGCGGGATGCGGGGCAGGCCGAGACCAAAGAGACCGATCAGGTCGCGTTGGATCTCGTTCGTGCCGCCCCCAAAAGTCAGGATGACGAGACTTCGGTAGAGCATTTCGACAATTCCGCCCGCGGTCGCCTCGTCGCTCTCGTGGGTCAAGTAGCCACGTTGTCCCATCACCTCCATCAGCAGACGCAACGCGTCGAGGAAGAACTCTGTCCCGAAGACCTTGATCGTCGACGCTTCGGCGGGGCTGCTCTTCATGCCCTCCGCCGTCGCCCAGGCAACCTTCCAATTCATCAGGCGCAGCACGTGAATGCCGGACTTGACCTTCGCCAGGTTGACCTGGACACACTCCTGATCGATCACTCGCTCGCCGCCAGGCATCTCGGCCGACGCTGCCCATTCGACAATGGACTCATAGGCGCCCTCGATCATACCCGGCGCACAGACCGAAACGCGTTCGTGATTGAGCTGGCTCGTGATCAGACCCCAGCCCTTGTTCTCACCACCCACCAGGTTTTCGGCTGGAACCCGCACGTCATCGAAGAAGACGGCATTGATATCGTGATTCGAGAGCAGCTCGAGCGGATCGACCCTGATGCCCGGTGTCTTCATATCGACGAGGAACATCGAAAGCCCGGCGTGCTTCGCGACGGTGAGGTCGGTCTTCACGGCCAACCAGCAATAGTCGGCGTCACTGGCGAGGCTCGTCCAGAGCTTCTGCCCGTTGATGACGTACTCCTCACCCTCGCGATCAGCGCGAGTTTGAAGCGAAGCGAGGTCCGTGCCCGCCCCAGGCTCGCTGTATCCGATACAGAAGTGAATCTCGCCGGCGAGAATCTTCGGCAGGAAGAACTTCTTCTGTTCTTCGCTGCCATAGCGCATCAGCGTCGGCCCAACCGTGTTGACCGTGAGCATCGGGACCGGCGCTCTGGCCCGCATCGATTCGTCGAAGAACACGAACTGCTCGATCGCCGATCGGCCCTGACCCCCGTATTCCCTGGGCCAACCGATTCCAAGCCAACCGTCCTTACCCATCTGGCGCACGATCTCGCGCGTGGTCTGCCCGACCCCATGAGCGCGTGCGAGCTCCTGACGAATCTCCGGAGTGAGAAGCTCGTCGTAGTAGGCGCGAAGCTCCTCGCGAAGCGCTTCCTGCCGCTCGTCGTAACCGATGTACATTGGCTATACCTCGTGTATCGATTCGGGCCGGCACACAGCGCACTGCAGATCACCGCGCCGTGAGCTCGCAGCGGACCCCTTCCAGACCCGAAACCATAGCCGTTCGTTCAAACCCGCCATATCCCCCGAAGCCGCACACCCATTGCCGGCCCCCGAGCCGCACCCGCTCGCGACATCGCCCCGCCGAGCCAATCTTTCTGCTATGAGGCTCGAGGCGTTATCCTGGACAACCGTCCACAGCAATACACCGCCGTCATCGCGCACGAAGGAACCATGACCCGAGCCACTGCCGAAACCGAATCCCGCGTCGAAGCCGATCGAGAATCCCGGGTCGCCGCCAGCAACGCTGTGCGTCGCTTGATCTCCCACCTGCGCAAGACGAAGGCGCCCCGAGAACTCCTCCAGAGCGTGGCAGACGAATCGAACGCCCTCGCCGACAGGCTCGCTTCCCATGACCACCCGGGGCCCTACGCTCAGCATGGACTCGTCGTCCGTTTCGAGGAGATGGATTCCGTGACTGACGACCTCGCCGAATTCTTTCCCTACAGCCCGATCATCGGTCCGATGAATCCGGTGGCGCCACCTGTCGAGTTTCGCTTCGAGGGCGAGGAGCTTCACGCCGAACACCGATTCGACGTGCCCTACAACGGGCCACCCACCGGGGTGCACGGCGGCGTGGTCGCGATGGTCTTCGACGAGCTGCTGGGCTGCCTGGCCGCCCTGCTCGGCGTCGGCGGTTTCACCGGGACCCTGACGATCCGCTACCGAGCCCTGACACCGCTCGGTCAACCGATTCGGATGCGCAGCTGGCTGGATCGGCGCGAAGGACGCAAGACTTTCATCCATGGCACGATGCACGATGGCGCGACGCTGTGCGCCGAGGCCGAGGGCATCTTCATCCGCCCGACGACATCGTTCGTCGATGCCGCGCTCGCCGAGAACGCCGAACGGTAGGCCGCCCTCTGTTTTGGGATGGGTGTCGGGGTGGGCGCTGGGATCGGCTCGCTCCGGGCGCGCGACGGCGTCTGCGGCTCGAGTCGATAGATCCAGATCGTGCGTTCCGGATCCCGATCTGCGACGTCGAGGTCGTACTTCGCCTCCAGTGCCGCGCGAGCGCGCTCGTATTCGGACTCGTCCGTGACGCGTACGGCGACCCGCTCGAAGACCGGCTCGCCGAGCCGTATGCGAACCCGCGGATCGATCGAGACGTGACTGACCCAGCTCCGCTCGGTGGGGGTCCTGGGCCCCCGAATCATCGAGGTCGGCACGTAGAGCGACGCGCCGATGCCCACGAACCAGGTATTGACCGAATGCGGCTCGTCCGGCCGAGTCTCGAGTTGCGCGGTCTCGATTTCGGCCGCGAAGGACCAGTCCTGAATCTGGCTCGGTCCGACCTCGCCCGACAGCGCACCGCCGGCGCAGGGGCCAACAGGACCGCACGCGAGAAGAAACGCACTGCCCAGCAGCAGCGCCAGACCACCGGCATGGACTCGACACCAGCCGGCTGGCAACCCAGCCTGCCGACGCTGGTGACCGACTCTCTGCGTCCGGCTCCGATCCACCGCTCGAGCTCCTCGGGCTGCTCCGCGCCGAACATACCGGAAACCACGAGTCATCGAACACGACACGGGCTGCGCTGAGACGAATTCCTTCGAAACTTGGCTTGCGATAGGATTCGGCGGCGGCGCGTCGCGGAGGAGAGAATCGCAACGATGCGCGTCATGGTGACCGGCGGGACGGGCTTTGTCGGCTCCCATACGGTGCGGCGATTTCTGGCTCAGGGTCATTCCCTTCGCTTGCTGGTGCGCGACGCCGACAAGGTTCGGCGGATCTTTGATCCACTGGGCATCGGTTTCCCCAAGCAGGACATCATCGTCGGAGACATCGTCGACGCCGAGGCCGTCGAGCGCGCCATGACGGGCTGCGACGCCGTCTACCACGGTGCGGCACTCGTCTCGATGCGCAGTGCCATGGCGCGCAAGGTCCTCGAGACGAATGCCCGGGGTGTCGAGCTGGTGGTGGGCGGCGCCCAGCGTCGCGGACTGCCCTCGATCGTCTACGTCTCGAGCATGTCGATCTTCTTTGCGCCGGGCTGCGGCCCGATCGCGCTGGAGCAGGCCATCGCACCCGGCACGACCGCCTATGGGCGGAGCAAGGCCAACGCCGAGCGCTCGATCCGACGGCTCCAGGCCGAGGGCGCATCGATCCGCGTGTCCTATCCAACCGGAATCGTCGGTCCAGACGATCCCGGACTCTCCAACGCCAACCACGCGCTGCATATCTTCTTCAAGCAGACGGGCGTCAACACCTCGAGCGGTTTCCAGATCGTCGATGTCCGCGATCTCGCGATGCTTCATGGCCGGCTGCTCGAGCTGCCCGAAGGCGCACACCGCTACGCCGCCGCCGGGCCCTTCCTCGAATGGCCCGCCACCTATCGTCTGCTCGACGAGATTACCGGGACCCGACTGCGCCGTTTTCCGTGTCCGGGCCCCCTGCTGCGCTTCGCCGGCTCGGTCGGCGACATCGTGAAGAGCGTCTGGGATTTTGATTTTCCGCTTACGCGTGACGCCATGGAGTACGCCACGCTGTGGCCTGGAACCGCTCCGAATTCGACCCACGCGGAGCTCGGGGTGCGTTTTCGATCGGCACGAGAGACCTACTCCGACACGCTTCGCTGGATGTACGAAACGGGCCTGCTCGAGGCGCGTCATGTCGGCAAGCTGGCAGGCGACGCCACGGCATCGATATCGACATCGCAGTAGAGAGAGGCGCACCCGACGGTCCGGCTCAGTCCCGTACGGGTCCGCGCGTGTCCATCTGAGGCAGATACTTCTTCCACTGACCCGTGACCTGGACCCAGTCGCCGTTCGGCATCTTCTCGACCAGCACCGTCTGGGCGAAGTCCATCGAGAGCCGGGGAACGACGCGGACATCGAGGGCGCCGAGCTGAACCGCCGCATGACGCAGGCAGCCACTGTGCGCGACGAAGAGGCGCAGCACGTTGCGAGCATCGGCGTCGGGAATCGTATCGAGACTCGTGGCGACCCGCGTGGCCGTCCGCGCCCCGGCTTGCATCAGCGATTCTGCACCGAGCACGGGCAGGCGAAATTCCGGAATCCGGCGCCAGCCCTGGGGCAGCGGATCAAGGCGAGGATCCTCGGCCAACACCGCAGCGATTTGATCGAATCGCAGGTTCGAGCAGCTTCCAAGGCTGCGCTCGACGAGTTCGGTCCGTGTGGCGACACGGAAACACATTCCCGTGCGGGCTTCGAGTTCTTCGGCCAGGAGCGTCGCCGTCTGCCAGGCGCGAAGAAGTTGCGACGCCTCGATGACGGGATCGAGCTCGAGAGCCAGCTCTCGACTGGATTCGAGGATCGGAATCGCGCAGGCACGGGCCTGCCTGCGCCCTTCGTCGCTCAGCGGAAGCGGCAGATGCGCGCTTGCGGTGCTGTCGGGCCGATCGAAATGACCGTGACGAACGAATCCCGCAACACGCCTGCCACGCGGCTCTCGCCGAGTGATCTCGGACATCGCCCCCCCCACACACACCCCTGCTCGCCGGCAAGTATATCCCGACGCCGCCGCCCGGCTAGCGCGGCGCCGAGTACCGCGACTCGAGCTGTCGCCGACGCCACCAGTTTGAAAGCCGACGCGCCCATCGCTCAGCCCAGGGCAGGCGCTGCCGGCCTTCGAAAACACCCTCGCGATGGATCTCGAACCACTCCCCCTCGACCCGATGCTCGACGCCGCCGGCGAGCAGCACGCGAAAGGGTCGGTCGGGGTTCATCACGTCTTCGGCATCGGTCACACGAACCGGCATCTGGTCGCGATAGCGCTCGGCGATGGCCTGGAGGGCGGGGGACTCGTCGAAGTGGCCACGCCGAACTTCGCGGATCGTGAGCTGAATGCCCGCAGCCAGGGGCTCGAGATCCACGACGCCCCCGGTCGCGTCGGGCCGCTCATCGTCTTCGAGTCCGCCCTGCAGCCACAGACAACGATATCCGCGACAGATCGGCGGCCGCGTCTCGTAGATGCCGCAACCCGCGCTGCCCCGTTGATGAATGCAGTGTTCGCCGGCGACCTTGTGGAGCTCCATCACTCGCAGCACCGTGCAGCAATGCGAACAGCTTCCACAGCTTCGCATTGCTGCACGCCGCTCACGTCCGGGATCGCTGCCAAGGGTAGCCAAGACGGCTCTACGCCTCGATTTCGCTGACCCCGCCCGTTGTCCAGATGGAGGCGGTGAGCTTCAGGCTCGGCGTGTCCTTGCGGGACACGATCTGTTCGAAGATGCGCTCATAGCCCGTGTGCTCGATGAACCATCGACCGTCGCGCTTCACGTAGCGGTCGTGATAGAAGGCCGCGCCGTTGATCGTGATGTCGAATTGGACATCGACGACGATGTCCTCGAGCTTCCAGACCCCGGTCGCCCGATCGGCGCCGATCAACTCGATCTCGGGCTGATGGACACTGTGCGTCGTCATCAGCGTGTCGCGGCCCATCCCCTTCTCGAGCCATTCGATGATCGCTGCTCGTCCTCGATGGCTGTAGCGCCCCCCGCTGTAGGCGGCGCTGGCTTCCGGGATGAAGACTTCGGCCATCTCGTCCCAGAGCTTCAGATCGACACAACGCATGTATCTGTACTTGAGCCGTTTGATCTCTTCGATCTCGAGGAATTCCGCGAGCTCCACGATCAGAGCTCCGCGCCCGAGGGCCCACCCGAGCCGAAGAAGACCAGCACCGAGAGGTCTTCCTCGATATTCACGAACCTGTGATCCATGTCGGCCGGGATATACAGGATCGACCCGGGCTCCAGATCCGTGCTCTCGCCCCCCATGATCAGCTGTGCCCGACCCCTGAGTACGAAGTAGACCTCGTCCTCGTCGTGTGCCGTCTGATCGTCAACGGCGCCCGCGACGAGACGAAAAATTCCGCTCGAAAGCGCCGGCACGCGCAGAAACTCGAAATAGGGCGTACCTCGTTGCTCAGACGTCTTCACCAAGTCGGCGAGGTCGAAGACCCTCCCATCGGATTTGTCCATGGTTGCCTCCACGATCTGCTTGAATGGGCAAGCTAGCACGGCCCAGGGGCGATTGGCCCTGTCGGTTCCCCCCAACCCGGGGCATCATTCGGGCGTGTCGAGCGATCGCGACCCTGCGACTTCCTTCTCTGCCTCTCATGCCACGGGGCAGGCGCTGCTGGCCGTCGCCGCGGTGGTCGTGATCGTCGCGGGCATCCGAGCCGCGAACTCGATCTTCGTTCCCTTCCTGCTCGCCGGCTTCATCAGCCTGCTGTGTGCCCCGGCGCTCTTCTGGCTACAGGATCGTGGCTTGCCGACGGCCCTGGCCCTGCTGGTCGTCGTGCTGGGTCTGCTGGGAATCGGCGCCGTATTAGGCAGTTTATTAGGCACTTCGATCAACGAGTTCACCCGCTCACTCCCCTCCTACCAGGAACGTTTCGCAGTCGTCGTCAGCCGGGTCTCCACGACTCTGGCGGGGTACGGCGTCGACCTGGGGAGCGCCACCGGCGAAACCAACCCCTTCGACCCAAAAGCCGCCCTGGGTCTTGTCGGCAACCTGGCCGGCAACCTCGGCTCGCTTCTCAACAATGCCTTCCTGCTCTTTCTAACGGTCTGCTTCATCCTGCTCGAAGCCTCGAGCTTTCCACACAAGGTCCGGGAGGCCTTCGGTCATTCGCCGGATATCGACGCCCGCATGACGGAGATCGGCGAATCGATCCGGCGCTATCTCGGCATCAAGACCTTGACCAGCATGCTCACGGGCTTCCTCGCCTACTCGGTGCTGATGCTGTTGGGCGTCAAGTTTGCAGCGCTCTGGGGATTGATCGCGTTCTTGTTGAACTTCGTGCCCGCGATCGGAAGCGCCCTCGCCGCGCTCCCCGCAATCGCCCTGGCCCTCGTCGACAACAGCGGACAGACCGCGATCTTAGTCAGCATGGGCTACCTGGCGATCAACGTCGCGATTGGAAATTTCCTGGAGCCGCGCGTGATGGGCGAGGGCATGGGCCTGTCGCCGCTGGTCGTCCTGATGTCCTTGATCTTCTGGGGTTGGGTACTCGGACCGGTCGGAATGGTGCTCGCCGTCCCGCTGACGGTGATCCTGCGCATCATGCTCGACGCCCAACCCGATACACAGTGGGTCGCGACCCTGCTCGGACCGGCGATTCCCCACCAGTCGAAGGCCAGGTCGAGCACTCAGACCACTTAGAGTACTCAGAGTACCTAGACGTGGACGACAGAGGCTGCTAGGCGTCGGCGATGGTGGCGTAGGCGTCGATGACCTCTGCGGTCGCCTGCACCAGCTCTACCAGTACACCCTCCGAACCGATCGGCGCCTCGTCATTTCCCTTGGGATGGATGAAGCAGACATCATGACCCGCCGCGCCCTTGCGAATTCCACCCGGTGTGAAGCGGACGCCCCGACTCTCGAGCCATTCGACGGCGGCCGGTAGATCGTCGATCCAGAGACCGATGTGGTTGAGGGCCGGGTCGTGGACTTTTGGGCGTCTGTCGGGATCGAGGGGCTGCATCAGGTCGACCTCGATCGCGAAGGGGCCGGCACCCGTCGCACAGACGTCCTCGTCGACGTTCTCTTTCTCACTCGTAAACGAGTGGCCGAAACGCAACCCCATCAGATCGACCCAGAAGGTGCGCAACTTCTGCTTGTCGAGGCCGCCAATTGCGACCTGTTGAACACCTAGAACCTGGAAGGGACGGGGGCTGGACACGGGTACTCCTCTGGGCCGACCTGGCTTGAGCGACCGGATCGAGTCGGGCTTCTAGCGACGCAGGGCGCCCAGTCTACCGGATCGCGATCGGCAGCCATCGGCCGCGGGCAACAACAGGGGATTACTCGCCGCGAAATCCGCGAGCCACGAGATAGCGCTCGGTGCTGCCCTTGCGGGTGGACTGGAGCTTCAGCGTCTTGGCCTTCGCGAAGCGCCCCCGCATCCGCCGGTCGATGAGCTGGGCTTCGGGCCCTTCGAGGATCTTGAGCAAAAGGGATCCCCCGGGCACCAGGAGCTGCGGGATCAGCGCCTCGATCGCCTCCAAAAGCCGCTCCTCGTTGGCTCGATCCGTCTCCCGCACGCCGGAGAGTTTCGGGGCCGCATCCGAGAGAATGACGTCGGCCCGATCGCTGCCGAGAGCTTCCCTGAGCCGGTTCGCGATCCCGGTCTCTTCCAGATCACCGACCAGAGCGGTGACCTGAGCCGCTTCGATCGGCGGCTCGATCTTGGCCCGATCGACGCCGACCACAACGCCCTGCGGCCCGACGAGTCGCCCCGCCAGCTCGAGCCAACTTCCCGGCCAGCAGCCCAGATCGAGGACCCGCTGTCCGGCGGAGAGCAGCCGAAAGCTCTTCTGGATCTCCTCGAGCTTGTAGGCCGCGCGGGAGCGGAGCCCGTCCTGCTTGGCACGTTGGTGCAGATGATCTTTTCGCTGATATCGAGCCATCCAGTAGTAGACCCTAGCGGGCCGACGACACCTCCACGCTCTGGCCCGACGCGCCGAAGCGCGCGCGAAAGTCGCGCAGCTCGAGCTCGAATTCATCGGCCGCGTGGAACTCTACATCGGTCATGTCGGGTTGCTCGTGAGCTCGGTACCAGGCAGCGTAGCTCCCGAGCTCGCTCGAGAACATCCCGTATAGCGTCGAGTAGGTACGCACCTCGAGCGTCGGCATGTGGCCCCCGAGATCGAATTCCAGCAGTCGGAGCCAGCCATCGCCGATGCCGACAGGCCCGCGACGGAACGCGTCCGGCGGCTGTCCAGCATCGAGCCCCGACTGCCCGCGATCCTGATAGTCGGCCAGAATCTGGTAGACGGCGTGACCGGCTTCGTTGCGATCGATGCGCAGCGCCTGACCGTGCTCATGGCCGCAGAGCAGCATGAAGACCTGGTCGTTGGGAGCGATCAGTTTCGCAAAGAGCTCGTCCGCACTGTTGTGATGGTCGGGATCCACGCGGTCGAGATCGATGATCGGGTTGGGGAGGCGCTCTGCGCGGGAATCGAGATAGTCATGGGTGGTAATGATCGTCGGATGCTTCGGGTGGGCGTCGATGACGCTCTGCGCCCAGGCCACCACCTCGTCGTCCGCCGCCATCTCGAGGGCCAAATGAAGGAAGCGATAGCCACCGGCCTCGAAGATCTGGGCGCTGTTCGCACCGCCGCGAAAGCTCGCTATGTACCAGTCCTTGTCGGCGAAGAATTTCTTGTCATCGCCAAAGGCAGAGCGAAAGTTGTCGAGTCCGCCGATGTGCAACATGCCCAGATCTTCGGGCGCGAAGGTCAACTCGATCGGTTTCTTGTCAAAATTCGGCGCAAAGCCCACGACGCTCCACATCGCATCGTAGTCGTGGTTGCCCGGCGCCACGCCGAAGGGAATCCCTGCGGCATCGATCAGCTCGTAGCCTTCGATCGCCTTCGGAATTTCGATGTCGAAGACCGCCTGGGTGGGCGAGAAGGCGTCGGCGAAGACGGACTTCTCGAGACGCCCGAGGCCTCGAGCGGCATGAGCCTCGTCGATCAGCAGGGTCTGGTGCTGCCAGACGTCTCCGACGGAAGCGACGAAGGCGATGTCGCCGCCCTTCGATCGCGCGCGCGCGGCGACCCAGGCCATCTGCTGGATGAACTGCCGACTGGCGTCGAGCGCGAAGCCCTGGTCCCGCTGGTGCGTGTAGTCCACGTAGTTCTGGGTATCGGGGATCATCGCGATCCGGAAGCGCGCGGGTTCCTCGACCGCTGGGGCCATCAGCCCTCGTCGGCAGCCCGGGAAGGCGCCCGCCACGAAGATCAGAAGCAACGCGAGTGCGAGTCGTGGCGATCCGACGCGAAGCGTCATGTTCGGCCTCCCTGTCGAAAACGGAAGGAGTCTACACACAAGCCTTCCGGAATCCGCCTGGCCAGGCGCCTCGAGCCCCGTAGAATTCACGCGACGGGGCTTCATTTCAAGCTGCGATTGCCGAACGCTCGTCGCGAGGGCGGCGGGGGCTCTAGTCCGCGATGGCCTTGCGGATCTTCACCAGCGCATTCTTGTGTCCCGGGACGGCGCCACGAACGAAGAGCAGATTGCGCTCGGTGTCGATCCGAATCACTTCGAGGTTGCGAACCGTGACGCGCTCATTGCCCATCTGGCCGGCCATCTTCATGCCCTTGATGACCTTGCCCGGGCTGGCGCCAGCACCGATCGAACCGGCGTGCCGAAAGGACTCGTGGGTACCATGGGTGCGCTTCTTGATGGCGAAGCCGTGGCGCTTGTCGACGCCCGCAAAGCCGCGGCCCTTGCTCGTCCCGATTGCGTCGCCGCGCTGACCCGCCTCGACGTTTTCGACGTC
>PVBE010823383.1_pt1 | contig 64996 bp, 41 predicted proteins | sample 1631181 | NCBI WGS metagenome assembly PVBE01 (sample SAMN08397723, study PRJNA350692) | Marine metagenome, whole genome shotgun sequencing project. | isolation source: water | place: Pacific Ocean | collected 2012-04
CCATCCCGAAATTGAATCGGCCTTCAGCTATCAGCAGTCGGCTGTCAGCTAAGTGGTCGAGATTATTGACGCCAGGCTGATGGCTGACCGCTGAACGCTGAAAGCCGGCCCGAGAAACCGCTATTTCGGGACGGGCTCTAGCCTAGCGAACCTGGATGCCGAACTGGGCCTGGACCTCGCGGTTGTTGAGATCCGCGCGGTAGGCCTGGAACGCGGCGCGCAACTCGCCCTGGGCGCGGCGCTGGTGGGCGCGGAGCAGGCGGTCGAGCGACTTGATGCGTGACGCCGGCACCGCGATGCGGCGGCCGTTGGCCAGCGCGTCGAGCACATCCAGGTTGGCCTCGAGCGCGTCCTGGGTGCGGTCGAGCAGCTCGGGGTTTCTCGCGTAGAGCCAGGCCCACGCGAAGGCGTTGTCGTAGAAGAGGCGGATATAGGCCTTCCCGCGCTCGCTCTGGCCGAAGACGCTGTCGCGCAGCTGGTAGAGCAGGTCCTTGGCGCGCAGCGGCTCGTTCGTTCCGTCCGCTGCGGCGTTCGCCGGGCACGGGTCGTCGATGCAATCGAGGTGGTTCATCGACAGGCCGAGGTTGCCGAGGACGTTCGCGGCGGTGTTGGCCCAGCACGTGGTGCCGTCCGTGTTGCGCGCGATGATGAGGCCGACCACCTCGGGCGGGTCCTCCATGTTGAGCAGGCCCGAGCCGGAGTCGCCGCCGGTGCAGAAGATGTCGCCCGTCGTGTCGTCGATGCGGATCTGCTGGATCATCGTCACGGTGCAGCACGAGTAGCTGACGTTGACGGTCACGTTGATCGCGTCGACCACGCCGGTCGTGTACCCGGTCGTGCGCCCCGACTTCTGGACCTCGTCACCGACCAGCGCGGTGCCTTCGAACGCGCTGGGCACGCCGATGTCCCGGATCGAGAGCTGGGTGAGCGAGGAGGTGCTGTTGACGCTCGTGGCGTCGGTCGTGCTGTTGACCCCGCACACCGGCGGCGCGTGGCCAGCGACGGTGCCGACGCTCTGCGTGCCGACCATGTTGCAGCTGGTCGTGTCGCTCGGCGAGACGTGGGTGGTGTTGGCGCCGATGGCGGCCGAGCCGGGACACCCGCCGCTGTTGGTGGCGCAGTGAGCGGCGGTGACCCAGACGGTGTTGCCCGTCTGGAGGTCGCAGGCCTTGAAGCCCATCGTGCACGACGAACAGGTGGCGGTGGTCTTCCCCGAGTTGCCCATCTGGACCGGCAGCGCGAGCTGGTTTGCGTGACAGGGCTGACACGCAGACCCACCGTTCGCGCCGACGGGCGCGGTGTCGCGCTCGACGACGACGGGCACGCCGTCGAGGCTCGCCGGGAGCTGCGGCATCTTCGCGTCGTTGTCGACGAGGACGAGCAGCGCCAGCCGCCCCCGTTCCCGGTCGAGCGTGATGCCGACGCCGAACACGCCGTCGCGCGCCAGCAGCTCGCCCTCGTGCCGAGCCTGGATGCCGGCCAGTCGTCCGACGTCGGCGAAGGCCGCCTCGCGGGCGTCGCCGCGGAAGAAGTTCTCGGCGGCCGCGGGGCCGGCCATCAGGATTGCGGCGCCCAGCGCCAGCAGTTGAATCTCGCGTCGCATGTGCGAACCCTCCAGTTTCCGTTTCCAGACGTTTTGAAAATGCTGCGTCCGGGAGGGCTTTCGCGGCGGAGACGCCGCCTCTGACATCCGGCTCAAGCCGAGATGCCGTTCCCACCGAAGGGAGGGGGTGTGGAGACGCGACTACGAGTGCTGCTCGTCGAGGATGACGAGGTGGACCGCACCTGGGTCGCGTGCGCTCTCGGCGACGACGTGGACCTCACGTGTGCCGGTGACCTGAAGAGCGCCTTCGATGCCCTCCGCGACGGTCATTTCGACTGCATCCTGTGCGACCTCGGGCTGCCCGACGGCGACGGCGTCCAGCTCATCCGCCGCGTGCGCGCGCAGAGCAGCGCGCAGCCCGCGGTGGTGGTCATCACCGGGCGCAGCGACGACGCGGCCGCGCTGACGACGATGCAGTCGGGCGCCCAGGACTACCTCGTAAAGGGGCAATTCGGACGGCGCTTGCTGCTGCGGACGATGCGCTACGCCATCGAGCGGCAGCGCATCTCCGAGTTGGAGCGCCAGACCGGCGAACACGACCGCTTGTCCACCATCGGACAGCTCGCCGCAGGCATCGCCCACGAGATCAACACCCCGGCCACCGTGCTCCTCAACAACCTCGAGGTGCTGCAGACGCTGCTGCACGACATCGAGCGCGCCGTCGAGAGCGGTGACCCCGCGCTGGCCGCCGAGGCCCTGAGCGAAGCCCACGACATCGTGCGCGACGACCGCGCGGCGGTGCGCCGCATCGCCTCCACGATCGCCGACCTGCGAGCCTACGCCGCCCCTCGCGCGGAGCTGCGCGAGCGCGTGCTGCTCAACGAGCTGGTCCAGACCGCGTGCAACATCGCGCGCCCGGAGCTGCGCCAGTCGGCCCGGCTGGAGCTCGAGCTGGGCGACGTCCCGGAGTTCGACGGCGACCCCGGCGCGCTCATGCAGGCCTTCATCCACTTGCTGGTCAACGCCGCGCGGGCCGTCGCCGAGGGACCGGGCGGCGCCCACACGGTGCGCGTTCAGACGTGGAGCGACGGGCGCTTCGCGTGGTGCGCGGTCACCGACACCGGCGTCGGCATCGAGACGAGCGCCCAGAAGCGCGTCTTCGATCCGTTCTACACGACGCGCGACCCGGACACCGGCTCGGGGATGGGCCTCGCGGTCGCCGCCGAAGCGGTGCGGCGCCACGAAGGCAGCATCTCGGTGGTGAGCAGCCCCGGCTCGGGCGCGCGCTTCGAGGTGCGCCTCCCGCTCGATGCCTTCGACGCCCACGCGACCGCCGTCCCGAGCCTCGACACGCCGCCGCCGACGCTGCGCCGGCTGCGCCTGCTCGTGATCGACGACGAGCGCTCCATCTGCCGCGCCTTCGAGCGGCTGCTGCGGGACGAGTACGACGTCTCGACGGCAAACGGTGGCCACTACGCCATCGACCTGCTCCGGCGCGACCAGGCCTTCGACGTGGTGCTCTGCGACGTGATGATGCCGGGGGTCGACGGCCCCGGGGTGCACGCGTGGATGTGTGAGAACGCGCCGCACCTGGTCGAGTGCACCATCTTCTGCACAGCCGGCGCGTTCAGCGCTGAGGCACAGACCTTCCTGTCGACGGTGCCGAATCCATGTCTGAACAAGCCAATTGAGCTCGACGATCTGCGTCGTCTCCTGGTGATGTCGGACGTGATGGGGACGGCTTGATCCGCGGCTGACGCGTGCCCCCCCCCATGACGGCGCAAACCGGCAGCAACCAGCCAGCCGAGCGTCCACATCGCTGTATGCGCAAACGTCGACGTCACCGTGACCGTAGGCGTCGGCACCACCGTCGATGTCGTGGACGCCCGCTGTAGGCGCAAACGTCCACACCACCGTGCCGTGGGCGCGCCACGTCGACGGTCGGCGGTGCGAGCCTGGCGAGGATCGTGGCGATGGTCTCGAGGCTCGCGATGGGCTGACGGTCGACGACGCCCCACGGACTACGGGGAACGACGACGGTGGCGACCACCAGAACCGAGGGTGTTCACGGCCACAGCCACGGCGACGTCGACGGTGGTGTCTACGGCGACGTACACGTCGACGCGCCACGTCCACGGGGTGCGGTGCGAACGGTTCTGCGGGTCAGGGCTGCTGGCAGCGCTCGTTTTCGCAGATCTGGCCGCCGCCGCAATCGTTGTCGCGGATGCACTCGGGGGACTGAATCGGGGCGCAGATGCCGAAGACGCAGCTGCCGTTGCCCTGGCAATCGCTGTTGCGCACGCACTGGTTGAACGGCGGCCGGCAGGTGCCCCGGACGCAGGTGAAGATGGGGATGATCTGCCGGCAGACCGCGTCGTTGGCACAGCGCACGGGCTCGACGCAGTTGCCGCCGACGCACGCGTCGCCCTCGTTGCACGCGTCGACGTCGGCGCACTGGCCCGACACGTCGATGCAGCTCTCGCCCTCGCAGGCCTGGTCGCCGCCCTCGCAATCGGCGTCGCGCTCGCAGAAGTCGGCGCGCTCGACGCAGCGCCCCTCGCGACACCGCTCGTTGTTGGCGCACTGCTCGTCGCGCACGCACTCGACCGGTACGCAGGCGCCCTCCTGGCAGATGGCGATGCCGTCGCAATCCTGGTCGATTCGGCACTCCACCTGGAGACACGCGTTGTTGATGCACACCCCGCGGTCGCCGCAATGCACGTCCTCGGTGCACTGCACCTCGACGCATTCGCGCCCGATGCAGACCTCGCGGTCGCCGCCGCAATCCTCGTCGATGAAGCAGCCGCCCTCGACGCAGCGCCCACCCTCGCAGCGGGTCGGCGGCGCGCAGTCGAGGTCGCGGAAGCACTGAGGCTGGCTGCACCGCCCCGTGAGGCAGATGAGCCCGCCCGGGCATTGGCCGTCGTCCTGGCACTGCGGCGGACGGCACTCCTGGTTCACGCAGATGCCGCCGTCGTCACAATCACCGTCCACCCGGCAGCGGAAGCCCTCCTCGCACGCGCCGCCCTGACAGATGTTGCCGTCCGGGCAGTCGTCGTCGAAGCGGCACTCCGCCCCCTGGCACGCGCCATTGACGCATTGCTGGATGCCGGGGCAGTCGAGGTCACGGCGGCAGGCCTGGAGCGGGTCGATGATGATCTCGACCTGCGCCCGACCCGAGCTGTTCCCCCACCCGTCGATGAAGAGGTAGTAGGTGCCCGGCTGGAGCAGCTCGAATTCGAGCCGCGAAGACACGCCCTCACCGCCGTCGTCGTTGCAGGCCAGCTGGGAGTCGGCCTCGTCGCAACTGCCGCGGACGTAGATGAGCGTGTCGTAGTTGTCGAGGCGGTTGAAGGTCTCCGCCACGAAGCGCGACGCCCGGTTGATGGTCACCACGATGACCTGCTCGTGGGCCTCCTGGTCACCGCACCCGCCCTGGTATCGGTTGGGCAGCTGGCGCGTGTCGACGTTGACCACGATGGTGCGGTCGACCCGGATGAGGTCCTCCGCGCCGCGACACTCGCCTGCCTCCTGGCAGACGCCGCCCACGCACTCGCTCCCGTTCGGGCAGTCGCCGTCGTTGCGACACCCGTCGAGCACGCATTGGAAGTCCTCGCAGCGCTCACCCGGGCCGCAATCGCCATCGTTACGGCAATCACCGGGCTCACCGATGCAGCGCCCACCGAGGCACTCCTGCCCCGGCTCGCAATCGCCCGCGTCGCGGCACCCGCCATCGACACACCGGCCCGTGTCGCAGTTGAACCCGGGCAGACATTCGTCGTTCCCGCGGCACCCGGGCTCGCAGCGCCGAATGTCCTGGTTGCAGAACTCGCCCGGGTCGCACTCGTCGTTGTTGCGGCAGCGCTCCACCACCAGCGTGCATTGGCCGTCCTGGCAGATGTTGCCCGGCGGACACGTCCGGTCGTCGCGACAGCCGTCGAGGCACAGCCGGTTCTGACAGATCTGCTGGCGCGGGCAGTCGCGGTCCTCGCGGCAGCTCCCGGGGCGCTCGACGCAATCGCCGTCGTCGCAGACCTGCCCCTCGGCGCAGTCGCGGTCGATGCGGCACACCTGCGGCGGCACCACGCACACCCGCACGTCGCACACCTGGCCCTGCGGGCAGTCGGCGTCACGGTCGCAGCCCGGGTTGGGCTGACAGAAGCCGAACTCGCACACCTGGCGCCCGGGACAGTCGACGTCGCGCTCGCACTCCGGCGGCGGGATCGCGACGCACGCCCCGGCCAGGCAACCCTCGCCCGGAGGGCAATCCGCGTCGTTGGCGCAGCCGCCGGGCACGACGCAGAGGTTGTTGATGCAGCGGTGCTCCGGCGTCGGACAATCGTCGCGGTTACCGCAGAACAGCGGCGGAATACAGCGGCCGACCACGCACGACCACTCGGCGTTGCAGTCCTCGTCGTCGCGGCAGCCGGTCGGCACGCACCGGCCCCCGTCGCAGCGCTCGTCCGCCTCGCAGTCGTTGTCGCGGAAGCAATCCGGGCGCGGCAGGCAGATCTGCGGCTCGAGCTCGCAATACTCATCGCCTTCGCAGTCGGCGTCGCCGCGGCAGAAGTCGAGGGGACGACACCGGTTGCCGATGCACCGGGATCCGTCGTCGCAGTTGCGATCGTCGCGGCAGAAGTCGCGGTTGACGCACTCTCGGGTCAGCGCGTCGCAGATCTGGCCCATCGGCTCGCAATCCGAGTCGCGTTGGCAGCGCCCGGTGTTGACGCAGATGAAGTCGATGCACGACTCGAGCGGCCGGCAGTCGCCGTTGACGCGGCACTCACCGACGAAGGCACACACCCCGTTGACGCACTGCTCTCCAGGCGGGCAGGGCCGACCGGCGCCGCACTCGAGCACCGGCACGCACACGAAGTCCTGGCACTCCTCATTCGCCCCGCAATCGCCGGCGTCGTCGCACTCGCCCACGAAGACGCAGTTGTTGCGCACGCACTCGAAGCCCGGTCCGCACTCGTCGGCGCGCTCGCACTCGACCGGCACCTCGCAGCGGAAGTCGCGGCACTCGAGCCCTGGCTGGCAATGCGCGTCGACCTGGCACTCGCCAGTGAAGATGCAGCGCCCGCCTCGGCATTCCTCGCCTGCGCCGCAGTCCGCATCGCCGAAGCACTCGGGCTGGCAGCGACGGTTGACGCAGCGGTCGTCCGGCCCGCAGTCCTGGTCGACACGGCACTCGCCGTCAAAGACGCACTGCCCGGCGACGCAGATCTCGTCGGCCTGGCACGGCATGCCCGGCCCGCACTCGGCGATCGGGATGCACCGGAAGTCCTCGCATTGGAAGTTGTCCGGGCAGTCGCGCTGCACCTGGCACTCGCCGGCGAAGACGCAGACCCCGCCGCGACACTCCTCGCCGTTGCCGCACTCGAAGTCGTCGCGACACTCGGGCGCCGGCACGCACTGACCGTTGTCGCAGACCTCGCCCGGATCGCATTGCTGGTCGACCACGCACCCGTCCGCCACGCACCGCCCGTCCTGACAGGAGAAGCCCGGCCCGCACTCGCCGTCGTTGCGGCAGCGATTGTCTCCGCCCGGGATGCACTGCCCGAACTCGCAGCGGAAGCGCGGCTGGCAATCGTCGTCGCGCTGACACTCGGGAGGCGGCACCGGGAAGCACTCGCCGAAGACGCACTCGAGCCCCGCCGGGCAGTCGGCGTCGTCCTCGCAGTTGTCGCCGATGCGGCATCGGCCGTCGATGCACGTGAGCGGATCGAAGCAGTCCTGGTCGCGACGGCACTCGAACTCCGGCACGCAGCGCCCGCCGATGCAGGTCACCCCCGGGCCGCAGTCGACGTCGTCGCGACAGCCGAGCGCCACACAGCGACCAAATTCGCATTGCTCGTCGTCGGCGCACTCCCGGTCGTCGACGCAGCCCACCGGCTCGCAGGTCCCGCCGATGCAGCGGTTGCCGGGTGGGCATTGGTCGTCGGTGCGACATTGCGGCGGCTGGAAGCACCGGTTGCCGCGGCACTCCGCGCCGAGCGGGCACTCGTTATCCTCGCGGCACTCGACCGGCACGCACGCCCCGCCGATGCAGCCCAGCGGGCGCGGGCAGTCGTTGTCGGCGCGGCAGGTCCGCGGAACGCACTCGTTGTTCTCGCAGACCGTGTCGGGCGGGCACTCGGCGTCGCCCTGACAGCCGACCACGACGCAGCGGTTGCCACGGCAGCGGCGCCCGTCCGGGCAATCCGCGTCGAAGCGGCACTCGGGCACCTCGATGCAGCGCCCACCCTGGCAGGCGGTGCCGAAGGGGCAGTCGTTATCGCCTCTGCACTCGGGGGCGCGCACACATTGGTTCTGCTCGTCGCACTCCCAGCCGGGGCCGCAATCCTGGTCGCGGCGGCACTCGACGTCGCGCTCGCAGAACCGGTCGACGCAGATCTCGCGCGGCGGGCAGTCGCGGTCGTTGGCGCACTCACCCGAGAATTCGCAGCGGTTGCCGACGCAGTCGAAGAGCTCGGGGCAATCGGAGTTGCGCCGGCACTCGACGAAGGGCTCGCATTGGTTGCGCTCACAGATCTCGCCGGGCGGGCAGTCCTCATCCTGGCGGCAATCCGGATCGAAGCGGCAGACGCCGGCGTCGCAGACGAAGTTCTCGCGGCAATCGGAGTTGCGCCGGCATTGGGGCGCAGCCACGCAGTCACCGGCTTCGCAGACCTGGCCGCGCTCGCAGTCGCGGTCCTCGCGGCAGCCGATGTCGATGCACTCGCCGTCGATACACGCCTGGATCCGGGCGCAGTCGCGATCCTCGCGGCAGCCGGGGGCGCGCACGCATGATTGGGCCTCGCAGACGAAGCCATCCGGGCACTGCATGTCGTCGACGCACTCGGGTCGCGGGCGGCAGATGTTGCTCTCGCATTGGAAGCCGACCGGACAGTGGGCGTCGCCGATGCACTCGACGCACTCGCCGCCGCGGGCGCACACCAGGGTGCCGGAGCAGTCGTCGTCGCTCACGCAGCGGCTCTCGACGCAGACACGCGTGTCGGGGTCGCAGACTGAACCAGCCGGGCATGACTCGTCGGAGCGGCAACCCACCACACATCGCTCTGCGGCGCAGTACTGGTTGGCTTCGCAGTCGTTGTCAGCCAGGCATTCCGGCGGCGGCTCCACGCTGTCGTCGGGGCAGAGACCGCCATCGTCGATGTCGCAGACGGGGTCGCAGGCGTCGCCGCAATCCGGGACGCAGCGGTTGTTCTGGCAGACCTCGCCGACCTCGCACGGGTGCGCGTCGTCGCAATGGTCGGGGGGGAGCGTGTCGGTGCCGATGCAGATGTCGGCGACGCAGGTCTCACCCGGCGGGCAGAGGCCGTCGGTGCACGAGTCGCCGTTGACGCATTGGGTCGCGATGCAGGCCTGACCCTCGGCGCAGTCGCCGTGGGTTCGACAATCGAGCCCCGACCGCCCACAGCCGGCCAGCAACAACAATGAGAAGAGCGGGGCGGCGGCGAGGGGGAGGCGTGTCATCAGTCCAGCTCCAGGACCATGAATTGGATCCGGTTGTTCTTTGCCCGTCCACGGGCCGTGAGATTTGGAGCAATTGGCTTATTCGATCCGAGGCCCCTCGCCGATAGCCGCTTGCTCTTCACCCCACGCTTTACCAGGTACGAGCGTACCGCCTTTGCCCTTTGGGTGCTCAGGCGCTCGAGGGAGGTACGCTTCCCGCGGTTGTCGGTGTGGCCGATGATCCGCAGACGGCGGACCTGCGGCGTGTCTTTGAGCAGCTTCGCGAGATCGCCGAGCGCCTTCTTCGAGTTCGGCGCGAGGCGCGCGCTCTTGCCCACGAACTTGATTGGAGTGCGCATGCGGATGCCTCTGCCGGTGAAGACGGCCGCCCCGCGACGCTTGCTCGACAGGTTCCCCGAGCGCTTCTTCTTGCCCTTCTTCGCCTTCTTGTCGCGGCCGAACTTGCCGTCGCCGCGTTGGAGGGCGACTCGGAGCGAGGTGGTCTCGCCGGACTTCACCTCGACCTCGCGCTCGTTGTCGGCGAACCCGGCGGTGCCGACCACGAGCGGGTACTTGCCGGCCTTCACCTCGACGTTGAAGGGTGCGTCGGGCGTGGCGTCGCCGGTGATGTCGTCGCCGAGACGCACCGAGGCCCCCATCTTCTTGCCGACATCGTCGAAGACGCGCACCTCGATACGACCCTTCTCGAGCGGCTTCAGGCTCACCTTGACCACCGCGCCCGAGCCGGCGGCGACCGAACCGGTGCCCTTGCCCTCGCCGTAACCACGGGCGGAGACGCGCACCTCGACCTTGCCGGGCTCGATGCGGTAGCCGCCGAAGCGGCCGTCCTTGCCGGTGATCTGCGGGCTGACGTTGAGGCCCTTGTAGCGGACGGTGGCGCCCTCGACCGGCTTCTTCGTCTTGGCGTCCAGGACGCGACCCGCGACCTTGCCGAACGGAGGCGGCGGCGGAGGCGGAGGCGGGGCGACCTCGCGCTCGATGATCGTCGGGCGCGGATCGAGGACGTAGCCGACCCCGAAGAAGATCTCCCACGGCAGCGTGGCCGGGACCCCGGTGAAGGGCTCGTCGGACAGGCCGATGCGTGCGCCGAGGTCGATGGCGACGGACTCGTGCGGGAACAGGCGCAGGCCGGGCGTGATGGTGTGCGGGACCGACGCGAAGCCGAAGTCGTTCGAGCCTTCGCCCTTGCGCTCGACCTGGACCAGGAACGGCGTGCCGACGCGGTACTCGAGGTAGGGGGCGGCGTACGGCTCGATGACGCCTTCGAGGCCGAACCCGAGGATCAACCGGTCGTAGCGGCCCGCCTGGAGGGCGAAGTCCTGAACGATGTCGGGCTCTTCGGGCTGGTCGTCGTAGATGGCCTCGCCGTTCTCCAGGTAGTAGCTGAAGTCGAAGAGGACGCGGACCGGGGCGACGTGGCTGCGGTGCATGTCGAAGGTGAACAGCGCGCGCAGCTCGGCGCTGGTGCTGGCGCCGACCGGGCCGCCGCCGTCGATGCCGCCGAGGAAGTGGATCGACGCCGCGGCGCCGACGCCGACCACGTCGGTGACGAAGTGACCGCCCTTCAAGCCGAGGGTGAGGTCGCCCTGGGTCGCGATGTGGGCGGGCTTCGAGCCGTCGTTGGTGTTGCTCGTGTTGCGCAGCCCGATGAAGGCCTCGAGGTACTTGATGGGCGTGTAGGCCAGCGTGTAGTCGGTCGCGACGAAGGTGTTGTCGTGCCCGTCGAGCGGCCAGTCGCTCGCCTTCGAGTAGCCCAGGCCGATGTGCAGCCTGAACGAGCCGAGCGGACCGGGGTCTGCGGACCACGTCTTGTCGAGCCCGATCGGACCGGCGCTCGAGGCGCTCCTCAGCCGGACCGGCTCTGCCCCGTCTGCGGGCGGCGCCTTCTTCTTCGCGTTGGCCTTCGCGGCCGCACCAATGGTGGGCGGCGAGGACTGTCCGAAGAGCGGATCATCAGGGAGCAGCGAGGCCGGCTTGTCGGGCGGCGCCTTCTGCGCCAACGCGAGCATCGGAATCAGCACCAGCCAAACACACGCAGACCGCATCAACTGCTCCCGCCGGATAAGGGTCGCGGCATCCTAACAACGCGCCTCGCCACGGAGCGAGAAACGCGCTGGTAGGTACGACCCTCGAACCTGCGGATGTATCTGCGAAGGCGTTGTTGCATGAATCGCCGGTCCGGGCAGATCCGCCCCTGGTCCCCGGGACTTACGCCGCGCGCCACGATGAACCCGTCGCCGTCGACAGCGACGTGGAGCTTCCGCCAGCCGCGGCGGGATCCGCCGAGCCGGTATTTCCACGTCGCCCACTGGCCTTCGCCGCGCACGGAGAGCCGGTCGAATCGACGATGAGATGGATGGGGCCAGTCGGTCGGCGCTTCAGCTTCGTCTCGAGCTTGGCGCAGCGGCGCGACAGGGTGGTGTGGTCAGGGGCCAGCGCGCGGTCGTACTCGGCTCAATTCCGCACGCGGTACTTCGTCTTGTACTTCGGGTGGACTCTCGACCGATTCGTGCTCATTCGACTCGTCTCCGCGTTGCGACTCGGGAGCATCATCGAAGCGCGTTCACGGGGCGAATTCCGATTCATGCACCAACGCCTCGCCCGGGGACAGGCGGCAGCGTAAGCAAACAGTCCACCAAATCAGGGCAAGGTCACATGGCAAATGGGTCATGGTCGTGTGTAGATTCTCTATTGAGTGCGGGCAGCACGAGGGCAGTTCAATGGCGTGTATTCTGATCATCGACGACGACGAGGCATCGGCGGCAAACCTGGCCGAGATGCTCCGCGAGCTGGATCACGAGGCGGTCCCGCTTCGAGACCCGGGGGGCGCTCAGAACGCGCTCGACACCGGGGCTCAGGCCCTCGTGATCGACATCGCGGATGGCGACCTCGATGCGTTCGCGTTCGTCCGCAAGTTGAAGGGGCTCACGCCGGACATCCGGGTGTGCGCCTACGCCTCCCGCGCGACGAAGAATGACCTCGTCGCCGCGATCCGCGCCGGATTCGACGACTGGCTCGACAAGCCCGCGACGAGCGAGGAGGTGCGGGGCGCGCTCGCGCGCATGCTCTCGCCCGACGCGGCGGACTCGTCGGCCGACGCGGCCGCGACGGAGACCGGTGAAGAAGAGAAGGGCTCGAGCGTCGACGACATCATCCAGATGTTGCGCAGCGGCACGATCGATCTACCGCAGATGCCAAGTGTCGCGCGGGAGTTGCGCAGCCTGCTCGGCGACGCCGAGGTCTCGCCGGAGGCCATCGTCTCGCTCCTGGAGCAGGACCCGTCCGTCGCCGCGCGCGTGCTCTCCTACGGGAACAGCGCCGCGCATGGCGCGTCGGTCAACAGCTTGCGGCAAGCAGTCTTCCGGTTGGGCACGGGCAGCGTTCGCTCCCTGGTGGAGACGGCGGCGCTGGCCGCGACCTTCACGGCGCCGACACGGGCGCTGGAAGCCCGATTCCGCTCGATGTGGCAGAGCTGCGTGCTCTCCGCGTCCGCCTCGCGCCTGCTCGCGAAGGAGGTCGGGGTCGATCCCGAGGAGGCCTATCTCGCTGCCCTCTTCCGCGACGTCGGCGAGCTCTTTCTCCTGGGTGTGATGGCGAAGGTCGATGCGGACGCGGTGGACGAGTCCATGGCTCAGCTCGCCTCGCTGCATCCGAAGTTCAGCGCTTCGCTGCTCGCGAGGTGGGGCCTCCACGCCGAGTTCCAGGCCGTCGCACGCTTGCACCACGCGGCCGCGTACGAAGGCGGGACCAGGCGCCTCGAGCTCCTCAACGTCGTCCACATCGCCGAGCACCTCCTCCACGACCACGCCCCGGCATTGTGCGGGCATCCGCCGGACGGGCCCGGTCTCGAGGCCGCGACCTCCGCCCTGAAGCTCCAGGAGGGCACATACGAGCGGCTGCTCGACGCGATGACCGACATCGAGGCGGACGCGCTGGCGATCGCCGGCTGAAGTGCTGGCCCAGCATGCGCAAGCTTGGCGTCCCCGCGACAGGCGCAATGATACGCCCGCGCCTGACATGTAGGCCGATATCGCACAGTGTGGGACGTGTGCGCCGAGTGCGGGAACGCGGCGCCATCGTACAACTCGTGTCGGAATCGGCACTGCCCGAAGTGCCAGTCCCTGGCCCAGGCGGGGTGGCTCGAGCAGCGACGCGAGCGCATCTTGCCGGTGCACTACTTCCATATGGTCTTCACCTTGCCGGGCGAGTTGAAGCCGGTTGGGCTGCGCAACCGGAGGTTGCTCTACAACCTGCTGCTACAGGCGGTGTCGAAGACGCTGCTGACGCTGGGCGGCGATCCGAAGCGCCTGGGCGGGCTGCTCGGCGTGACCGCGTCGGTCAGCCGGTCGGTCAGCACCTCCATGCCCGTTGAGGATACCAGCCGCCCCTGCCCTCTCCGCCTGCCACCCAGCTCGTCGCGGACGTCTACACTGCGCAGCGTACGCGGTGGGCGTGAGCAGTCACGAACGAGCGGATGTAGCTGCTGGGGCTAGATTGCGCCGTATCGCGCGGGAAGGAGCGCGAGCGGCGCATGAACCGTGGCGTCCGTCTGAGCCAGTCGGCAGTACTCGCGGCGGACAGCGCGACGAACGATGCGCTCGGTGCGGTCGAACCCGATGAGGGTGACCGCGTGCGAGGTCGAATCGATGCGTCCGCGGCCCGAGTACAGCGCCTCGGCTGTCTCCAGGACGTCATCGGCGAGCATCGGCAGTCCGTCGAGCAGGCGGGCCAGGCGACGCGCGTTCGTCCGCGGGTCACGAAGCATCTGAAGGGCCCGTCGTGCCACGAACAAAAGTTCGTCCGCAGCCGTGTACTCGGAGGCCGTTGCCATCGCCAATACCTTTCCTGAAGCGCTCACGCTGCGTCCTGCAGCTCCAACCGCCACTTCCGTGTAGCGGACCCACCTGAACCATCGTCAAAGAGGGGTGGAACGTGAGGAAAAAGTGCGAGGTTCTTGACGCCGACTTAGCGTGCCGGCGATCACCGGTCGGTGAGCAAAACAGACGACGGCGCGCTCGGGTCGGGGCAGCGTCTGGGCCTTTGGTTGGGGCCGGCGCTGGCGACGATCGTCCTGGTGTTGCCTGCGCCCGAGGGGCTGTCGACCGAGGCGCAGACGCTCGCGGCGATCACGGCGCTGATGGCGACGTGGTGGATGACCGAGGCGTTGCCCGTCGCCGTCACGTCGTTGCTCCCGCTGGCGCTCTTCCCGGTGCTCGGCATCGGCGAGGCGCGGCAGGTCGCGGTCTCCTACGGACACGATTTCATCTGGCTCTTCTTCGGCGGCTTCCAACTCGCGTTCGCGGTCGAGGCGTCTGGGCTGCACCGGCGCATCGCGCTCTTCCTGGTCCGGCTCGTGGGCACGCGCGCCGACCGGCTGGTGCTCGGCTTCATGCTCGCCTCTGGGCTGCTGTCGATGTGGCTGCTCAACACCTCGACCACGCTGATGATGCTGCCGGTCGCGATGGCGGTGGCGCGCGCGATCGAGCCCGATGAGTCCGGCTCCTTCAGCCAGGCGCTGCTGCTCGGCCTGGCGTACGCCGCGAGCGTCGGCGGCATGGGCACCTATGTGGGGACCGCCCCGAACGGCGTCTTCGGCGGGATCGCGCGCGACCGCGGCTTCGAGCTCAGCTTCGCCGAGTGGATGCAATTCGCGGCGCCGCTCTCCGTGCTGCTGATCCTGGCGATGTGGTTCTACCTGACCCGCATCGCCTTCAAGGTGCCGAAGGAGGATCTCGCCGAGGACCACCCCGCCAAGCTGGCGCTGGCCGAGCGGCTCGGGTCGTGGTCGAACGCCGAGAAGCGCGTCGCGGCGGTCTTTCTGGTCACCGTGGCCGCGTGGATCCTGCGCAAGCCGCTGGTCGCGTGGCTCGGTCTGCCCCCGAAGGCGGTCAGCGACGCCACCATCGCCGTCGCCGCCGCCTGCATGCTTTACGTCGTGCGCGCCGACGGTGCCCCGCTGCTCACCTGGAAGCGCAGCACCGGGACGCCGTGGCACATCCTGATCCTGTTCGGCGGCGGTTTCGCGCTCGCGGGGGGCTTCAAGAATACGGGCCTGTCCGGCTTCCTCGGCACGATGCTCGCGACCGTGGTCGAGGGCATGCCCATCGTTGTGGTCGTGCTGAGCGTGGTGCTGCTGGTGACGTTCCTGACGGAGGTGACGAGCAACACGGCGACGGCGAATGTGCTGCTGCCGATCATCGCCGACCTGGCCATCGCCATGGGCCTCGCGCCGACGCAGCTGATGCTGCCGGCGACGTTGGCGGCCTCGTGCGCGTTCATGCTGCCGGTGGCGACGCCGCCGAACGCGATCGTCTACGGCTCGAACATGTTCCGCATCGGCCACATGGTGAAGGCCGGGTTCTGGCTGAACCTGGGGACGGCCGTGGCGATCACGCTGTGGACGGTGACATGGGGTTCGTGGCTCTTCGATTGGTGAACACCCACCGGGACATGACCGGGTAGGTGAAGACGAGCCAGACGGCGACCATGCTCGCGACGTGCATCAGGCGCGGGTCGATGGTGGTGCGAGAGACGCCGACCCACCACAGGAGCGTGCCGAGGCTGACCGCGACGACGGTGGCGAAGGCGAAGCGTACGGCTTGACCGCGCTTGCGTTGGCCGCGCGCCTCGAAGGCCCAGCGCCGATTGACGACGAAGTTGAGGGCGGAGCCGGTGGCGCCGACGACCCAGCGGGCGGCGATGAGCCAGGCGGCTGGGAGCGTGAGCGTCGCCACGGCGAAGACGATGAGCTCGCCGCCGGCGGTGAGGACGCTCGCGAGGATGCTTCGGTTGCGTGTGTCGCTCATGGCGGGGCTGCAGGTTCAATGAGCGTGCCAGGGCCGGAGAGCCGCAGGCCGGCGCGGGTGGGCTCGGCGGTTGTGGTGTTTCGGACACGGGTGGGGGTCGAGGATTCACGGTGCGCGACGGCCGCCCCACCCATGACACAATGCGCGGGATGCGCGCCCCCCTCGCGACCGCCCTCCTCCTCGCCCTGCTCCTCCCCGCCTGCGACACAGGCACCGCCACACCCGCCGCGCCCGACGCCGCGACGTCGACGACCTTCCCCCCGCGCCCGGCCGTCCAACGCTGCCGCTTCGACGGTCACGCGCCCGGCGCCCTCCCCGCTGTCGTCGGCCTGCCCGCCTTCGCCGACCTCCGGTTCGACCGACCCGTCCAGGGCTTCCCCGGGCCCGACGGCCGCCTCGCCATCGTCGAACGCACCGGCCGCATCCTCGTCGTCGCGGCAGACGCCAGCGCCCCCGACGACGCCGAGGTCGCCGCCGACCTCCGGGCCTCCATCGCCTGCTGCGACGACGACACGCCGGGCCTGCTCAGCGCCGCCGTGCACCCGCCCACCGGCCGCCTCTACGCGCTCTACGCCACTGCTCCCGGCCTGGGCCATGTCGCCGAGGTCGGGCCCGGCGGTGTCATCCGGCGCCTGCTCGAAGTCCCGTTCGACGGCGGAGGCCACCTCCTCCTCGGGCCCGACGAGCGCCTCTACCTCACGCTCGGCGACCGCGCTGGCGTCGGACGCGCCTCTCCCGACGCGCTCACCGGCGCCGTCCTCCGCGTCGGCCTCGATGGCGGCCACGCGGTCTGGGCCCGCGGCCTGCGCGACCCCTGGCGCTGCGCCTTCGGTCCCTCCAACGCGCTCTGGTGCGGAGACGCCGGCCCGGACGACCTCGACGAGATCGACGTGCTCCTCGAAGGCAGCGACCACGGGTGGCCGGCGATGCTCGGTCGCGCCTGCCGGACAGAGCCCTGCGAGCCCGAGCGCTACGCCGGGCCGCTGCATCGGTTCACGCGGCCCGGCCCGGCATGCGGCGTCGTCGGGGGCGTGCACTACCGCGGCCAGCGCTTCCCTGCGCTCGACGGCGCCTACCTCTTCGCGGACCGCTGCGACGGGGCCGTGCGCGCGCTGCGCACGACGCGCGTGGGCGTCTCGGAGGTCGCCACGATCGGGCGGCTCGACCACTCGGTCGTCCACCTCGGCGAGGACGGAGCGGGCGACCTCTACGCGGTGGACGAGATGGGCGGGCACATCACCCGACTCGAGGTCCCGGAGCCGGAGCCGGGGTTCCCGGTGCACCTCTCCGAGTCCGGCTGCTTCGAGGACCTCCCGTCCCTCGCCGCCGCGCCCGGTGTGCTGCGCTACGACGTCAACGCCCCGCTCTGGACCGACGGCGTCATCAAGGACCGGCACCTCGTCGTCCCACCCGACGCAGCCATCGAGCGTGGGGACGACGGCGAGTGGCGCTTCCCGACCGGCTCGATCCTGCTCAAGACCTTCTCGACGGCGGAGCGGCCCATCGAGACGAGGGTGATGGTCCGGCGCGAGGTCGACTGGGGCTTCCACACCTATCGCTGGAACGACGGCGGCACCGACGCGGAGCTCCTGCACGATCGGCTCACGGTCGACGTGGCGCTCGAGACCGCGGACGGACCGCTCCACGTGCCCTACCTCTTTCCGGACCGAGCCGGGTGCGGCGTGTGCCATGGCGGCTCGGGACGCGTCCTCGGTCCGGGCGACCCGCAGCTCGACCGCACGGGCCAGCTCGAGGCGATGGGCGACATCGGCCTGTTCACCGAGGCAGGCCGAGGGCCGGCCGGTCCGTCGATGCCGGATATCAGCGACCCCGCGATGCCCCTCGAAGCGCGAGCGCGCGGCTATCTGCACGCGAATTGCGCTCACTGCCACCGCCCGGGAGGCTGGCAGCCGCCGGGGCTCGGGCTGGATCTGCGCGCCGGCATCCCGCTCGCCGAGGCGGGGCTGTGCGGCGTCCCGCTTCGGTACGCGAGCCTCTGGGCAGGGGGCGCCTGGCGGATCGCGCCCGGGGTCCCGAGCGAGTCGAATCTCCTCCAGCGCATGCGGCTTCGCGGGAGCGGTCAGATGCCTCCGATCGGCACCGCGCGCGCCGACGCGGCCGGCCTCGCGCTCGTCGAAGCGTGGATCGAGGCGCTGGAGACCTGCCCCGACCCCTGACAGCGGCCTGGAAGGAGCGTAGCCCAGCCGTTGCCGGAGCGTGACGCCGGTCATTCGTGTATTACCTCACCATGCAACCCCGACCCTCTCGAGCGACCGCCAGGAGTTGACATGAGCATCAAGTTCCCCAAAGAAGGGCGCAGCCGCGAGGACGTCCTCGCCGCCCTCACCGACCACCGCGCCAACGACCTGTCCGCCGACGGCAGCGCCTTCGCCTTCGTGTACGACGCAGGCGACGGTGTTCGCGACGTCGCGCGGCAGGCGTTCGCCGCCTGCATGACCATCAACGGGCTCGATCCGACGGTGTACCCGTCGGCGCGACGCATCGAGAACCAGGTCGTCGGCGCGTGCCTCGATCTGCTCAACGCTCCGGAAGGCGCGGTCGGCACGGCCACCGCTGGCGGCACCGAGAGCGTGATGCTCGCGGTGAAGACCGCCCGCGACGCCAACAAGTCAGTGGCGAACCCGAAGATGCTGCTGCCCGAGACCGCCCACGCCTGCTTCCACAAGGCGGCGCATTACCTCGGCGTCGAGGTCGTGGTGGTCGACGTCGACCCGGTGACGTTCCGGGCCGATGTCGAGGACGCGCGCGCCAAGATGAGCGACGACGTCGTGCTCGTCGTCGGATCAGCCCCGAGCTACGCCCACGGCGTGGTGGACGACATCACCGCCCTCGCGGCCCTCGCGTCGGAGAACGGCAAGCTGATGCACGTCGACGCCTGCGTGGGCGGCTGCGTGCTCCCGTTCATGCGCGACAATGGCGAGGACGTGCCGCCGTTCGACTTCCAGGTCGATGGCGTCACCTCGATCAGCCTCGACCTCCACAAGTACGGGTTCGCGCCGAAGGGCATCTCGATCCTGCTCCAGCGCACCCGAGAGCTGCGCGACGCCCAGTACTACGCCTGCGCGAGTTGGAGCGGCTACGCGATCGTGAACGCGACCACCCTCGGCTCGAAGTCGGTCGCGGCGATGGGCGCCGCCCACGCGCTGATCGACCACCTCGGCCGCCCCGGTTACCGCCAGCGCGCCCGCGAGATGTGGGCGGCGACCTGCAAGCTCGTCTCCGCGATCGACGAGATGCCGGGCATCCGCGTCCTGTCCCGCCCCGACATGAACCTCTTCGGCTTCGTCACCGAGGCGGTCGGCGACGCTCCGGCCGGTGACCTCTTCGAACTCGCTGACCGGCTCGAGGCGAAGCACTGGCACGTGCAGCCGACCTACCACTTCGGGCGGTCCCCGACGCACATCCACCTCACGCTCGACCCGGGGAACGCGGCGCGCGTCGACGACTTCATCATCGACCTGCGCGCCGCCCTCGTGGATCTCCCCCCCGCGGAGACCGCGCCCGCGCCGCTCGTCGCCATGCTGGAGACCATCGGCACCGACTCGGGCGGGCTCGACGCCGGCATGCTGATGGCGCAGCTCGGCATCGTCGACGGCCAGCTGCCGGGTCGCGCGGCCATGATCCACCGCCTCATCGACGCCGCATCACCCGGCGCCCGCGAACGCCTGCTGGTGCTCTTCATCGGAGAGCTCTTCACGTGATCGGGCCGTTCTCGCGGATCAGCGGCCGGCCTCTGCGCATCGCGTACGGCCGCGTCTTCCACGAGGCGAACACCTGGTCCCCGCTGCTCACCGAGCGGGGCGACTTCGAGCGCATGCACCACATGAGCGGCGAGCGCCTGGCGCGCGCGGCGACGCTTCGCGGATCGGAGCTCGAGGGCTATCTCCCGCACGCGGAGCTCACCGGCTTCGTCCAGGCGGCGCGCGCGGCCGGCCAGGTCGAGACGCTCCCGCTCGCCTCGTCCCTCGCGGTCCCCAGCGGCCCGCTCAGCCGTGAGTGCTTCGACTGGATCCTCGACGAAATGATGACCCGCCTCGAGGCGACGGGCGGCGTAGACGGGCTGTATCTCGCGCTGCACGGGTCGATGCAGGTCGACGGCCTCGGGCGCGCCCCGGAAGCGGTCATCCTCGAGGCGGCGCGCCGCGTCGTCGGCCCGGACGTGAAGATCGCGGTCAGCTACGACCTGCACGGCAACCTCTCGAGCGGCCTCATCGACCCGGTGGACGTGCTCGTCGCCTACCGCACCAACCCCCACTGGGATCTGGCCCCCACCGGCTTCCGCGCCGGCAATCGCCTCATCCGTACGCTGCGCGGGCACTGCCGCCCGGTGCATGCGTGGCGCAAGCTCCCGCTGGTCCTCGGCGGCGGCGCCTCCATCGACTTCTTGCGTCCGATGCGCGCGGTCTTCAAGGCGATGCGCCGCATGGAGCGCGACCCGCGCGTGCTCAGCGCCAGCCTCTTCATGGTGCACCCCTTCACCGCGGCCGAAGACCTCGGCTGGGCCGCCCACGTCAGCACCGACGACGACCCCGACCTCGCCGAAGAGCTGGCCGAGCGGCTCGCTGACCACGCGTGGGCCCAGCGCAACGTCGAGCTGCCACCGATGCGCTCGGTGGACGAGGCCCTCGACGAGGTGGCCGCCCTGGGCTGGCGCAGGCGACGCCCCGTCAGCCTGGTGGATGTGGACGACATCGTCGGCGCCGGCGCGCCTGGTGGGAACACCCACATCATCGCCGCCCTCGCCCGCAACGACCGGGGCCTGCGCGCCTACGTCTCGGTGCACGACCCGGCGCTCGCTGAGGCGGCCTGGGACCTGCCGCTCGGCACCCGTCAGACCTTCACCGTGCGCGGCACCCCGGGCTACGGGCAGCCCGAGGTGGTCATCGAGGCCACCGTCGGTGCCCGGGAGCAGACCGACTTCGGGCGCACGATCCGCCTCGACTCGGGCCCCTTCCACGTGGTGGTGACCGAGCGCCCCTGCCTGCCCGTGCGCCCGCGGTTCTGGAGCGATCTCGGCCTCGACCCGCGCCGCGCCGACCTGCTCGTCCAGAAGAACTTCTTCCACTACCGGATGTTCTACGCGACCACGTCGTTCCGACACGTGCCGGTGGTCAGCGACGGCGCGACGAGCCTCGACCGGGTGCGCAACCGGCGGTACCGGACGCCGACGCACCCCGCCACGCGGCTCGACGATTGGCGGCCACACGACCCGGCGCTGCGGGCCGGCGGCCCCTGACGCAGCGTCGACACAATCGCGATTCGGCCCTGTATGATGCGCGGCCGACATGAGGGCTCGACTCATCCGATCGCTGGAGGCGGGGCTCGCCGGCGCGCTGGTCGCCGGCGTGTGGGAGGCGGCGCGCTCCGGGGTGTGGGCGCCGTCGCTCGCGGTGTGGCTGCTGCTCGCGCCGATCATCGCCGGGGTGGTGCTCTTCGCGGACCTCGCCCTCCACGCCACGCCCGAGGAGCCACCGGCGCGCTCGGCCACCCTCGTGCTTGCGTCGGTCGGCGCCGCGCTGACCGCCGTGCTGCTCGGCGCGGTGCTCGGACGCCTCGCCGGCGTGTTCAACAACCTCGACCTGCTCGGGCCCGCGACGGTCATCGTGGCCACTGCGGTCGTGTTCGGAGCCGCCGCGGTCGCGTTCCTGCTGCGCGCACCCGTGACGGCCGCCTGGTCGAAGCTGCCGCCACGGGTTGGCCTCGTGCTCGCCGGGGTCATCGGGTTCGGCGCCGTCTTCCTCGCGATCCGCGGGCCTGCGCTCACCCTCGGAAAGGGCGCCTCGCCCTGGCCCTTCGTCTTCCTCGGCGCCGCGATCGCCTCCGGGCTGCTGTGGGCCGTGGTCCGACGCAACGCCCATCGCTGGTGGCCGGCAGCCGCGGTGTTGCTCGCCTGCGTCGCGCTCATCGCCACGAAGCTGGACCGCGTGGGCGACCCGGAGCTTCGGCTGACCTTCGAACGCGCCCAGGGCGGCGTCCCGCACGTGGTCGCGATCCTCCAGCGGCTGGCCGACGGCGATGGCGACGGACACAGCGACGTGCTCGGCGGCGGGGATTGCGACGACACCGACCCGACGATCCACCCCGCCGCGGCTGACCTGCCCGGCAACGACCTGGACGAGGACTGCAGCGGAGCCGACGCCGAGAAGCCGAAGGCGAAGCCGCCCAAGCGCGTGCGCTACATCCGTCGAAGCAAGGCCCTGCGCAAACGCTGGAACCTGCTCTTCATCACGATCGACGCCCTGCGCGCCGACCACCTCGAGCTCTACGGCTACCACCGGGAGACCGCCCCGAACCTCGCGAAGCTCGGTGACCGCTCGCTCGTCTTCGACCGCGCCTACGCGCCCGCCAACGCCACCCGCCACGCGGTCCCGGCGCTGCTCGCCGGCCGCCCGCTCGCGCGGATGGACATCGACCTCGCGGGCACACGCCTCGTCATCCGGCCCGGCAATGAGCTGCTCTTCGAGCGCCTGCGCGGCATGGGCTACAACACCGTCGCTCACCTCAGCAGCTACCTCGCGGAGAACATCTGGTTCGGACTCGACGCCGGCTTCGAGAACTTCGTCGCCCACCGCGACGTCGGCATCCGCGACCCGCACACCGGCCCCGGACTCACCGACGCGGTCATCGGGACCATCGACGGCGTCCGCCAGGGCCTCGACCCACGCCCCTGGGCGGTCTGGGTCCACTACCTCGAGCCGCACGAGCCGTACGTGGTCCAGCCCGACAGCCCGTTCCCAGCGGAGACCGACATCGACCGCTACGACGGTGAGATCCACGCCGTCGACGCCGAGCTCGGGCGGCTTCTGCAAGCCCTCGAGGACCGCGGCCTCGAGCGCAACACGCTGGTCGCGATCGCCTCCGACCACGGCGAGGAGTTCGGCGAACACGGGAAGAAGTTCCACGGCCGCCAGCTCTTCGACGAGTCGATCCGCATCCCGCTGATCATCCACGTCCCGGGTGCCGACGCGGTCCGCGTCCAGTCTCCCGTCAGCGCCTTCGACCTGGTCGAGACGCTTGGCAACCTGGTCGGCGCGCGCCCCGGGATCGACCACGGCGCGCGCACCCACGTCGCCCGCTTGATGAAGCGCGGGAAGGATGACTGGAAGCGCCGCGTCTTCATCGACTCCATCCACCACGACGACCGCCCGAAGCAGCGGCAGATGGCGGTGGTCGAGTGGCCGTTCAAGTACATCGTCGACTTCCGAAATGGGGCGCAGCGCCTCTTCCAGCTCGAGCAGGATCCGGGCGAGCGCACGAACCTCGCCAAGAAGCACCCCAAGCGGCTGGGGCGGTTCGCCGAGCTCACCCGGGAGCGCGCTGCGGAGGAACAGCAGGCCCAGGTGGCGCACATGCTCGCGACCCGGGTCTCACAGAAGATCCCGCGTGGGAAGCGGCCACGACCCGCCGCCGACGGGGTCGAGTGGCTCGGGGCCAAGGGGCGTCGCCTCGACAAGGACACCTTCGAACTCACGATGTGGTGGCGCGCCACGGAGGCGCGTCGGCCGGATTACCGCGTCCGGGTCGAGTGGTACGACGCCTCGAAACGCAAACGCGGACGCCGCGACGCCCGCCCGCTCGCCGGGCGCTACCCGACCCACCGTTGGGCGACCGGCGACGTGGTGCGCGACGTCGTCGTAGTCCACACTCGCGGGGCCCGGCCCCCGCTGCGCGCACGCGTGTCCCTGCTGCGAGGAAAGGACTCCGTGTGGGGTCCCATCGACGCGGCGCGTGTGGAGTAGTGAAATGGGTGTTATCTTGCGTGCTTTCCCCACCTGAACTAACGTCCGGTCACATGGCTCAGCCCCTTAGAATCGGGTCTGTCCCGTCGGTCACCGACATCGAGTTCGTCGACCGTCTCGGTCAAGGACTCGGCGCCGGCCGCTTCAAAGCGCGCTTCGGCGATCGCGGCGAGACTTCGTCCCTGCTCATCGTCCCCGGTGATCGCGACGAACGTGCGCGCGCCGGACGCTGGGCCAGGCGCCTCGCAGAGATCGACCACCCCGGTGTGCCTTCGGTGCGACGCATCGAAGAGGTGCTCGAGCCGGCGTTCATCGCGCTCGACTATGTCGAGGGCGCGAACCTCGAGGTCCGCATGGCGCTGACCGGTGAGCCCCTGACCGAGGTCGAGGCGCTCTCCGTCACGTTGCAGGCCGCCGCCGCGCTCCAGACGACACACAAGCGCAAGGTGGCGCACGGCGCGCTGGCGCCGCGGTCGGTCATCCTGCTCCCGCGCCAGGGGGCGATGGACGCGGTCCGCCTCGTGGGCTGGACCCCGCCGGCCGCACACGTGCGCTTCGAGGTGTATGCGCGCCGCGATGTCCGTGGACTCGGCGCGCTGCTCTACGCCGCGATCACCGGCACCGAGCCGCCCTCCATGACGCCCGCGCCCGCGCTGCCGGTCGACATCGACGAAGAGGGTGGCGGCGGCGCGTTCGACGGCGTCCTGATGGATTGGGTCGAGGTCGACCGCGACATCGGCGGCATCGGCCGCCTCGCCATCGCGGCGATGAACGACGACAGCCCGTTCCAGACGGTCGACCAGTTCGTCGCCCACTTGCGCCCTCACTTCCGCGCCCGACTCCACCAGGCCATCCAGGAGCTCGACGGCGACCTCGAGCATGACCGCGAGTTCATCCTCGAGGTCGAAGCCAAGCGCGCCGACCAGCGACAGCTCGAGAGCAAGCTGCGCTTCGTCCGCGAGTGGCTGCGCGAGCACGAGGCCGAGGTCCGCCGCGTCGACACCGGCGTGGCCGGGTTGCGCGGGCGACGCCGCAGTCTGCAGAACGCCGAGGTCGAGCTCGAAATGCTGCTCGAGGGCATCCCGGGCGCGCTGGCCACGTCCGTGCCGCCGGTCGAGCTGACGCCGACCCCAGCACCGCGCGCTGCGACCCCGCCGCCCAAGCAGGGCATGCCGCCGCCCATCCCGGGCGAAAAGGCACTGCCGGCCTCGTTCGGCGTCGAGCCGTCGCCCGCGACGGCCGAGCCGTCAGACCACGTGCCCACGCCGCCGCCGGCCATCGATCTGCTGCTCGAAGAGACCGACCTGCCGACCGACGACCCGCTCTCCGGCGACCCGCGCATCATCCGCCCGGCGGACCGCATGAAGACGGGCGGCGGCAAGCTGCTCGGCGTGCTGGCTGGTGCTGTGGCAATCGGCGTGGCGCTCGCCGCCTGGATCGTCGTTCAGCTGGCCGCACCGAGCGCGCCCGAGCCGCCGGCTGCGGAGGAGAACGTGACGGCCGCGCCGGCGCCCGTGCTTCCGCCTCCGGCCACCGACCCCGCACCCGAGATCGTTCCCGCACCGGAGGCCGCTGAGGCGGTCGAGCCTGCGCCGGCCCCGGAGCCGCGTGCCGTCGAGCCGCCCCCTCCGCCCGCAGGCATGGTCGCCGTCCGCGGAGGCACGCTCCTGCCCGGCCTGGCCGAGGCCCAGCTGGCGCTCGCCATGGGTCAGTGCCAGCAGGACTATAAGCGGCACAGTGAGTTCGCCGAGCTCTGCACGACAGCGTTCGATTCCGAGCCCCCTCGTGGGCCGACCGAGATCCCCGCGTTCTACATCGACCGCTTCGAAGTCTCGCAGAGCGCCTACTCGGATTGCCGCCGCGACGGACCGTGCGTGCGCCTGCTCCTTCACTGGGACCTGCGCGAGCAGCCGGCCACCGGCGTGACCCACGACATGGCCAAGACGTATTGCGAGTGGCGCGGCCTGCGGCTTCCGACGGAGCCCGAGTGGTCCTACGCGGCCCGCGGCCATGCGGATCCGCGCCTCTACCCGTGGGGCGACATGCCGCCCTTCGAAGACGGCCGGCACAAGGCGAATTACGGCAAGATGGGCAGCAAGCGCGGCATCCCGATGCGCGACGACGGGCACAAGTATGCGGCGCCGGTCGGCGTGTTCCAGGAGCGCGGTTCGAGCCCGTTCGGCGTGGCCAACCTCGGCGGAAATGTCCGTGAGTGGACGGCCAACTCCGACGCAGCCGGCTTCGTCGTGCTCGGCGGCGGCTGGAAGGATCTCGGCCACGACTTGCGGCTGACCCGGCGCCAGGTGCTCGAGGCGACCCACTCCGAGAACGACCTCGGCTTCCGCTGCGCCAAGGACGTCACTCCCTGATGATCGACGGGCTGCGGCAGGCCTGGGCAGCCGCGCGCACTGGGACCGGCGGGGTCGTGCACCTCACCGGGCCCGTTGGCTGCGGGCGCACCACCCTCCTCGGACGCGTACTCGATGAAGTCGGAGGACCGCAGGCCGGGACCGCTGCGGTCCTCATCGCGCGCTGCCTCGACGAAGCGGCGGTGCAATCGAGCGACCGTGGCGTCATCGAGGAGCTCGTCGTCCGCGTCGCCGAGGGTGTGCGCGCGATCGAAGCGGCGCGCGTCGACCCCGCCGAAGGCGCCCCCGAGCAGGCCGAAGTGCCCTGGCTGTTGCCGGGTGCCGACTTCCTGCACGCCGCGACGGACCTCGCGACGCTGCCCGACGCGGCCGAGTTCGACGACGCACCGGACCGGGCCCACATCCACGCCGACCTGCTGCTCGACATCACCCGCGACCACGCGGTGCTGCTCGTCGTGGACGACGCCCAGCGCGCGGACGCGTCCTCCCGGCGGCTGGTCGAGGTGGTGTGCGACCGGCTCCTCATGGCCAACGACCATCGGCTGCTGCTGGTCCTCGCGAGCGCCGACCCGCTCGAAGATCCGACGACCGCCAAGGTGGCGGCCTGGCGGCCTTCACCGGGTTCGGAGCTCGCCGTCCCGCCGATTGAGCCCGAGGTGCTGGCCGAGCGCGTCCGCGGCCGTTTGAGCCGATACGGTCGCGCCGCTGACAGCTACGTCGAGACCATCCGCGCCGCGTCGCGCGGAAACCCGCTGGTCGCCGACGCGCTCGTCGACCTGTCCACCCGCGCCGGCGCGTTCCAGAGCTGCGACCCGGAAGTGCTCGACGACCCTGGGTTGGCAGAGCGGCCCGGTTACGAGGGGCTGAGGGCGCTGGCCGAAGGCCGCGTGGCGCCCATGCCCGCGAACGTGCACGCCGACCTCAACGCCGCCGCCGCGCTGGGCCGAAAGCTGGACGTGCCGCTGCTCGCGCGGCTGTGGCAGGTGCCCGAGGCGGCCGCCCGCGAGCGCGCCGAGGCGCTCTGCGAGACCGGGCTGGTCGCCCCGCGCGGCGACCGCTACGCGTTCCTCTCCACCGAGCTCGCCGCCCACGCCGCGGCCAACCTCGACGATGAGGCGCGCGCCTCCATCGACGCCCGCGCGGGTGCGCTGCTGCGGGCGGCGGTCCGCACCGCGCGCCGCGACAACGACCGCAGGCCGCACCTCGACGTGACCGAGACCTGGTCCGAGACGCGACGCCGCGAAGGCCGGCTGCGCGACGCCCTGGCGCAGCTGTGGGCCGCCACCGGGCACTTCGCGCGGGCCGGGCGGCACGCCGCCGCGGCCGAAGCGGCGGTGACCTTCGCCGAGCGCCTCTTCGTGAGCAGCGGCTCGCACCTGTACCTCGTCGGGCGGTTCGGGCGACGCGAAGACCGCGAGCGGCGCTACCGGCTGTACGCCGCGCTGACCGAGGCCGACGGACGCCTCGCGCTGGCGAAGGACGAATGCGCCGGAGACGGCCTCGACAGCGAGCTGCTCGCCGTCGAGGTGCGCTTGCTGACGATGCGCGCCCGCCTCAAGCAGGTGATGGGTGACTTCGCCGCCGCGCGCCAGGCGGCGGACGCGGCGGTCGACCTCACCGGACACCTCGCCGACGAGGGCCTGCGGCTCGATGCCGTGTGCACGCACCTCGAGGTGAGCTACAGCTCCGGCGACCACAACGCCGGGCGGCGCAGCATGGTCTCGCTGCTGCGGCAGCTCGGGCGGGCCGAACGCGACGAAGCCGTCCGCCGCTACGACTGGCTCGCCGAGGCCATCGCGCAGTGGGAGTGGCCGGGCCTGCACCACCGCCTCTTCCCCTACGTCGTCGACCAGTTGCGAGCGCTGGACGCCCAGCGAGAGGCGGTCCGCGCGCGGGTCGAGCGCTTCACGACCGCGATGGAGACGGGCGCCGACGGCGAGTCCGGGTCGATGCTCGACGAGATCGTCGACGACGCACGCGGCGGCAAAGAGCTGCCCTACCTGGCCGAGCTGCTCGCGCTCTACGCGGCCGACCTGATCCAGGGCGTGGTCGACACCTACTTCCACTCGCTCAGCGGCGAATTCTATCCACCGGACCTGCGCGGAGAGGGCTTCGGTCCCCCGCTGCCGCCGTTGCGAGAGCGCCTGGAGCCGTTGTGCGTGCTGCTCGGGCGCGCCGACGCGATCGCGGGCGAGTCAGAGCAGCGGGTGGCCCAGCTCCGGGTGCTCACGACCTCGCTCGGCGTGATCTACGAGACGCGCGAACGACTCGGACGATTGCTCGACCGTTGGTTGCCTGAGTTCGGGCTCGACGGGTTGCCGCTCAAGCTGCAAGAGCTCGTCGACGTGCTGGAGCGCGGGTTCTTCGACCTCGAGAACATCGAGGACCTCACCAACCAGACGATCCTCATCGCCCGCAAGCTCGACCTCGACCAGGTCCTCGCCGACACCGTCTTCGAGGCGCTCGACCGCGACCTCCCCACCGCGGCACGGCGGGCCGGGACGCTGTTCCAGCTGGCGACGGATGCCTACGCGCGGGTGGGCGACGCCTATGGCGGCTTGACGCTGCTGCTCGTCGAGATTCGATACCTGGAGCGCAGCGGAGCGGACTCCACCCCGACGCTCGACAGCGCCTGCGCGATGCTCGAGCGCGACGGTGACCAGCTCAGCGACGAGCAGCGCGCCTTCGTCCGGCAGCGGCTCGGCGAGCTGCTCATGCGAGCGGGCCGGCGCGACGACGCCACCATCCATCTCGAGCAGGCGCTGCGCCTCTACGACGCGGTGGGCGATGTCGAACGGTTGCAAGCCGTGGGCAAGCAGCTGCGCGAGATTTACCGCGAGCAGGGCGATCTGGCGCGCTACCGGTCACTTCGCGACCGCTTCCGATCCCTCGAGCAGCGCACACCCGGCTTCGACCCGCTCGGGCTCGAGATGCGCATCGAGCATCTGCTCACGCTGGCCCGGCAGGAGGACGACGACGAGCAGGCCATCGGGATGGTGGAGCGCTGCGTCCAGCTCTTCGCCCACATGCCGGATGGCACCACACGCATCGACAAGTGCTTCGTCGAGATTTCGAAGATCTGCAGACGCCGCTCCGACGAAGCGTCGACGCACGAGTCCTTCCTCGACTGGCGCCGGCGCTCATTGGACGCCGTGCGGACCGCCACCGGCATCAACCGCGAGCTCGGCAACTTCCATCGCGTCTTCGAGGAGCTGCACGAGCTCTTCGACGACCTGCTCAGCCTCGGCGCCTACCCGGATTACCTTCGCGCGCGGTCCGAGTGCCGGCAGCTGGCGTTCGCAGTGGGCAACGTCGGTGAGCTGGTGAGCCTCTTCGAGGAGCACCTGCAATACGACCCCGACGATGGCTTCGACTTCCGCCAGCTCCCGGAGGTCCGCGGCTTCTACGAGGCGCTCGTGCGCTTTCTGCTGGGGCTCGGAGCGCGTGTCCACGCCCTGGCGACGCGCGACACCTTCACGAGTTTCCTGGTGGCGATCGGGTCGCAGGAGCTCGCCGAGGAGTACCTCACGCGCGGCTTCTGAAAGCGCCACGCTGGGTCCACGCGGACATTCCCTTCAAAGCCTCCATTGCTTCTGACGTAGCCCAACTACAAGGGTGCGAGATGGAGAGGCGATGGACATCACCAGCCACGACGCGGGCCAGATCACCGAGCGATACGTCGCGGAACGCTCGCTTGGCGAGCAGCCGGCCGGTCGCTTCTGCGTCGCCATCGACGGCGAGCGCGGCGGTCGCGTCACGGTGTTTCGACCCCGCCTCGACTCGGTCTCTGCGCGCAGCTTCGTACGGCGCCTGCAGGGCGAGGTCGAACGATGCGCCGGGCTCTCCGAGACGCCCTACTGCACGATTCGCGAGGTCGGCATCGCCGACGACAGCGCGCCGTATGTAGTGGTGGACCGGCCGCAGGGGACCGCGCTCGCGGCCACCCTCCGCAGCCAGGGCCGGCTCAGCATCGACCGCGCGCTCTCGGTCGCCATCCAGGTCTGCGACCTGGTGCGGCGCGCCCACGGGGTCGGCCTGCACCCCGTGCCGATCAGCCCGGACACGATCATCGCCGACGAGCTGCCTGGCGGCCGGATGCGCATCTCGATAGTGGATCTGGGCCTCTACCGCGACGCCTACGAAGGCGCTGTGACCCTGCCTCCGCGTGGTGGACAGCTGCTGGCGCCCCAGGTGCTCGCAGGCCTGCCGCCTGACCCGACCGACGATGTGTACGCGGTCGCGGCGCTCGTGCACCTGATGGTGTTCGGCGTGGCGCCCCCGGAGATGAGCCCGCACGGCCCTGCAGACGGCAGCGGTTGGCCGGCGCTCCCCGAGGATGGTCGTGGACTCGACCGCCGCCTCGAGGCGTGCCTGCACACGGTGCTCCTGAAGGGACTCGCCGCGGACCGCGAGAGTCGCTTCGGCCGAATCGACTCGCTGCAGCGGGCCCTCACCGGTCTACGCCAGCTGATGTCCCTCGCCGCGCCCGCATTCGAGCTTCTCGCCGCGACCCGTGGCCGCCTCGGGCGCCGCAGCGACCCGCTCGACCTGGGCGTCCAGCGTCCTGGTCTCAAGAAGGCCGCGGAGGCGCGCGCCCGCATCCGCGAAGTGGTCTCGAGCGCGGTCGGACGGGGCGCCAACCTAAGCGCGATGGAGCCCGATTCCGCAAACGGTCCACCCCAGTTGAAGGTGGTCGAAAACCAGCTCTTCGGAGTCTCCGGGTGAGCGAGCAGAACGACTATCGAGCGGATCCGAATCGACCCCGTCCCGCGGTCTACCGCCGCCGGCCGTCACGAAGGCCGTTGCGGGCGCCGAGGACGGCGCCGCAGGTCAGCGTGCCGTCGCCGAGGAGCGGACCTCGCGGATCACCGTCACCTTGATCTGCCCCGGGTAGGTGCACTCGTCCTCGATGCGTTGCGCCACCTCGCCGGACAGCCGCACGGCCTGAACATCGTCGGTGCGCCGGGGATCGACCTCGACGCGCACCTAGCGCCCGCCCTGAATCACGAATGACTTCTTGATCTCGTCGAAGTCGCCGCAGATGCGCTGCAGGTCCTCGACGCGCTGGGCGTAGGACAGCACGGTCTCGCGCCGAGCGCCGGGCCGCGCCCCGCTGAGCGCGTCGGCTGCGGCCACGAGGTGGGCGAGGGCGGTGGACGGCTTCTCGTCGCCGTGGTGGGCCGCGATCGGGTGCACGATCTCGGGCGGCTCGCCGTGGGCGGCCGCGAAGGCCGCTCCACTGACGGCGTGACTGCCGGCCGCCTCGGTCTCGGCCCAGAGGACCTTGCCGATGTCGTGCATCAGCCCGGCGCGACGGGCGGTCCGCAGGTCGAGCCCCAGGTCCTGCGCCATCATGCCGCACAGGTGCGCGGTCTCGACCGAGTGCTGCCACTGGTTCTGGGTGTAGCTCGTCCGATAGAGCAGCTTGCCAACGAGGAAGAGGATCTCGCCGTCCACCGGACGCAGCCCAAGCAGCTTTCGGGCGCGGTTGCCGGCGTCGCGGGCGATCTTCACGAGGTCGGTGCGCGCTTTGGCGACGCCCTTGACGGCCGCCTCCACGGAGATGCGGCCGGACTTGAGCAGGCGGTCGTAGGTGAGCCGCCCGATCTCGCGCGTGAAAGGATCGGGCGCGTTCAGGTACATCGCGCCGTCTTCGCGATCGACGAAGTCGACCTCGCTGTGCTCGGTGATGGCCTTCAGCACGGCGCGGTCGTCGGCGAGGAGCCGCTCCACCTGCTTCTGCTTCTGCGGGAGCTTGACCGACGCGACCAGGCGATTGGTCTGCGGCGGCGCGCCGTAACGGTGGCACGCGACATCGATGAGGCGGCGGGCCTCCTTCTCGCTGTTGGCGAGCGCCCCGTCCTCGATGGCGCGGCGCGCCCGGTCCGCGGCGACGCGGGCCTCGTCGCCGAATTCGCGACCGATCTCGGCGACGATCTCCTGCCGGGTCACGCCGGCGGCGCGCTCGACGGTGCGGTCGAACTCCTCCTCGAGACCGGTGACCTCTTCCAGGCGAGTGCGCACCGCGAAGCGGCGGGCCTTGAACGAGTCGAAGCGCTCTCCGAGGTCCGAGTCGCGAGCGTCCACGAGCTCGCCGCGGCGCTCGAGCGCGCTCTGCGCACGGTCCAGCCGCTCGGCGTCGGAGCGCACCGAGTCGTCGAGCGCCTCGATGTCGTTCTCGAGCCGCTGCCGGTGACGACCGGCCTGCTCGCGAACGCGGTCGATCTCCGCGCTCAACGCATCGTCGGAACCGGCGCTGATCGCGGCCGCCTCTGCGCGCGCCTTGTCGAGGCGCGAAGCCCGGCTTCGTTTGTTCTGGTAGACGGCCGCTCCCGTGGCGGCCGCCGCGCTCGCGATCGCGGTCGCGGCGAGGCCGATCATGGCACCCTCCCCTGAGTTGCACAGATGATGGCGAAGTGGGCCCCCCGGTCGCAACCCGGGGCGCCCGTGGGGCACGCTACTTCTTTGGCTCGGCGCCCTTGCCGTCGTCACCGGCCGGCGGTTTGTCCGCGGCCTCCGCCGCCCGCCGCGCCTTTCGGAAGCGCATCCCGGCGCCGAGCTCGAGGCGCCAGCGGCCGTCCTCCTTGCGCAGGTAGTAGTCGCGCTCGTTGACGCCCGCCTTCGCTTTGACGCGCGCGTATTCGCCGTGGATCTGCTCGTCGCCCACCTCGAGAGGCTGCCCTTCGCCGGTCGTGAGGCGCGAGGAGAGGTCCTTCCAACCGGTGCCGACCGGGATGCCCTGTTGTGCCCAGTGACGCTTGAGGCGCTGGACGGTGGCGACGCTGAATGCGGCTTTGACGGCGCCGAGGTCTTCGCTCGAGGCGGCCTCGGTGGCCTCGGTCAAGACCTCGCGTGGGCTGTCTCTGCAGCCGGTGGCGACGAGCAGCGTCGCGAGCACGGCCGCGCGCACAGCGATCCAGAGGTACGTCGAGGATTGCGTGACGGAGGCGCGGGCGAATCTGGCCCGCCCTCGTGGATGCGAAGCGAGCACTTATTCCGTCACGAGCCCCTACTTGAGCAGGAGGAAGTACGCGGCAACGCCGAGCGCCGCGATGATGCCGAGCACAATCACGACGGTCATTCCGCCGCCGCCTGCGGTGCTCGCCTCAGCCTCGGCCTCGTCGAACTTCTGGCGCGCCATGCGCATCATCGTTCGGCCCGGCGCGGCTTCTTCGGCGCCGGCGCGCAGCGAGAACTGCTTGCGGACGTCGGCGTCGATCTCTTTCCCATCGTCGTCGAACTTCTCGGCGCGGTCGCGGATGTCCTCGGTCTCGATGGCGCCCAATGCGTCCGGGTCGATGGCGTCCATGAACCACATCGTCTCGCGGAAGCCGCGCTTCTCGTTGGCGGCCTCGGGGGGAGGCTGCAGCTCGCGCTCCTTCTTGCCTTCGGCCTTCTTCTTGCCGCCGGCCTTCTTCTTGCCGCCGCCCGACTTCTTGCCGTCGGCCTTCTTCTCGGCCTTCGCCGGCTCGGCGCCAAACTCCGGCTCCGCCGCCTTCTCCGCTTTGGCGGGCGCCTCTTCCGGTGCGGCCTCTTCGGCCGGCTCGGCGGCCTTCTCCTGAACCGGAGCGGCGGCCGGCTCGGTGGCGGGCTCGGGCTCGGTCGGCTTGTCTTCCTCGATGGCCTTGGCGAGCTCGGTGGGCTTCGGCGGCTCGGCTTCCTGCTCGCCCGTCAGCGCCGGATCGACGACCACGGAGGCCGGTGCTTCCTGCGTATCGGGCTCGGCGGGAGCCGGCTCTGCGGCGGGCTCTACGAGCGTGTCGGCCGAAGGCGGGGACACCGCCTCCTCGGTCTCCTGGTTCGGGAGCGCCTCCATCGCCATCGTGGCCTGGAGGCCCTCCTCGGGAGCCGGCGCCGGCTCAGCGGCAGGCTCAGGCTCGGGGACACCATCGAGCGCCCCCTCCGGCATCATGGCGCCGATGAGCGTGGGCCCCGCGTCCGTCCCGCCGCTGCTCGACTCCGAAAAGGGGCCGTCGGTCGCGGTCTCGAACGAGGCCGTCGTCGCCTTTACGCTGGCGATCGACTGCCCGCAATGGCCGCAGAACTTCGAGCCATCGGGGATATCCTGCTGCTCGGGGCATGGACACTTCATGGATGCCGTCCTCGGACCACCCGGTTCGGGCGGAGCCTATCACTCATCCCGCGCGTTGCCCACTCGGCACGACACCCCTTCCGGGGGGTCCAGCAGCCACGCCGTGAGCGTCTGAAGGGCCCGCGCCTCCAGGCGTTCGGGCGGGAAGGCGGGCATGAACGACGCTGGATGCGGCGCCCGACCCTCCCCGCGCAGCGCGCGTCGCAGGTCCACCCGACGCCACGCGCAGCCGGCGACCGCGTCGGCCGGGCCCTCCTCGTGACAATGACGGCAGGCGTCGTCGTAGAGCGCGCCCCCCTCGTCGGCGACCCGGGCGACACCGGGCGAACGTGCGCGCATGCTGGCGACCACGTCGCCGAGGGCCTGCGCGCCGAGGGAGGGGCGCGACAGGTACCGCTCGACGCAACGGTTTGCGGCCTCGCCGAGGCGCGACGTCGCGCCGCTCCAGAAGGGGCCGGCATCGGCGACACCCACCAGCGCCGGCGCCGGGCGGGGTGGGCCGCCGGCCTCTACGCGATGGCAGTCCGTGCAGGCGAACCCCGACCGACCCAACCCACGGTCGGCCAACAGCGCCGCGCCTCGCGCTGCGTCGCCAGGCGCGGGCACCACGTCAGCAGGCGCGGGGAGCGGCGGAGGCAATGTGGGCGGGACCTCGCCGCAGCCGAGGATCCCCGCGAACGCCATCCACCGAGACCACCGTGAGGCGCGATGCGACACCCGCGGAACCTAGCACGCACGACGCCGAGCTGGGTCCGGACCGCCCGCTCGCGAGCGTGGCGCCCAGGCCGCGGCCTGCGGTGCAGTTTTCGGCACTTGACGCACCGCGTCATTCCGCTGTAGCTCGCTACTCAATGGACGCTGCATACGATTCGATCGAGACGCAGATCTCGAGCCCGCCGCCGCCGGCTGCGCTACGCCACGCTGGTTTCATGCACGACCCGGACGTGGCGGTGGCTGCGCTGGATGCGCCGGCCGGCGCCCGCCTGCTCGTGGTGGACGCGTGTGGCGGGGCGGAGGCCGCCTTCGCACACCTGGCCGCGGACCCGAGCGAGGTCCGGGTGGCGGCGCGCTTCCAGGTAGACGCGGTCGACGCGCTGGTGGCGCTGCAGCGGGCGACCTTCGCGCGGTTTGACCGGACGCGGGCGCTGAAACTGCTCGGGCTGCTGCGCGCCTCGCGAGGTGAGCGGTCGGCGCTCTACGGGCTCGTCGAGCACGATGTGCACCGCGCGGCACGGGCGTTCTGGGACGGGCACACCGGGCCGCTGACGAACGGCATCTACTCGGAGAGCGCGGAGGCGCGGCTCGGGCGGCTGCTGCGAAGCCTGTTGCGCGAGCATCTGAGCTCGGCGGACTTCCGGACCCTGCTCTACGGAGCGCAGGACGAGCGGCTGGCGTTGTTCGACCAGCGCATCGCGGCGAGCCGGTTCTGGCACCGCGCGCTGAGATTGTGCGCGCTGCGTGGACGGGTGGCGGCGCCCGCTGACCAGTCGGTCGACGCCTTCTCGCAGGGCGACCCGATGAGCGCGCTGCGCGAGATGGTGGCCGTCGGCCTGTGGTCGAGCCCACTGTGGGCGCGCGCGTTCTGCACCGACGCGGGCATGCTCGCGGCGCTCCCCGAGTACCTTCAACCGGAGGGCTTCTCGACGATGGCGAGCCGGGTCGACCGCATCCGCGGTCGCGTCACGAGCATCGACTACGCCCTCGAAGAAGCGCGTCCCGGCAGCCTCCACGGCATCGACCTGGGCGGCCTCCCCGACCACCTCGACCCGGCCGCGCTGCACCGTCTGCTCACGCGCGTCGTGCGTCTGCTCGAGCCGGGCCGTCGCCTGAGCTACACCCAGGTCCACCCGCAGGATGTGCCGCCGCCGGCGGGGCTGTGCCGCGCCCACGGCGTCGAGGCCCGAATCGCCGCCTTCGATCGCGCGCCGATGACGGGTGCGCGCCGCGTGCTCGTTGCGACCGGAGACGCTCCCGGCCGATAGTCAGCGCGTGCGCTCACTCGCGTTTGTCCTGCTGGTCCTCGCGGCCAGCCCCGCTCACGCAGACGCCGTCGACAAGCTCGTCGAGGCGGTCGAGCGCAACGACAACTTCAAGGTCCGCCTCAAAGCCGCCGCCAGGCTCGCACGCTTCAAAGACCCGCGCGCCGTGGAGACGCTGGTCTTCGCCCTGACCGATCCGCACCCCCTGGTGCGCGCTTCGGCGGCGAACTCACTGGGCCGGATGAAGGAGCGCGGCGCCCTCGTCAAGCTGTGCACCCTGCAGCGAGACGCGGACGCCTTTGTGCGGCGCACGGCGGTGAGCGCGCTGGGCAACTTCGGGGGCCCGTCCGTATGCGAGGGGTCGCAGAAGGTCTTCGTGCGGCTCACCGTCAACGGGGCGAGCGAGACGACCAACGCGTACGTCGCGCAGGGCCTTCGCGCGAAGGCCGAAGCCGACCCGCGCGTGCTCCTCGAGGCGACGGACACGGTGTCCCATCGCCTCGAGCTTATGGTGCGCGTTGGTGAGAAAGTGGACCGCAGCGCCGGGCCGGTGAAGATCGAGTGCGTAATGTCGCAGACGATCTACACCCTGCGCGCAGACGACCAGAGGTCATTGCAGGGTTCCGCGACGCAGCGCGGTGCCATCGAGTTGGGCGCGACGGCGAACGACCAGGCGGTCGCGAGCCGGATGCGGGTGTGCATGGAGTACCTGGTGCCGGTCGTCTACGACGGCTTCTCCGGGTTCCTGGATCGATTGAGGTAGGCGATGGGAAACCGCAAACGTAGCTTCAAGAACTTCCTGATCGACCCACGGTTCCAGCTCAAGTACGCGACGATGATCGCCTTGACGGGCGGGCTCATCTTCGGGGTCATGGCCTGGTTCTTCTTCGACAAGGTGCGCGAGAACAGCCAGCTGGCCGCCATCGACATGGCCGCGCTGCAGTCTCCACCGCCCACGGCGCCGCCCACCCCCGAAGTGAAGGCGCCGGACCCGGCGCCCAAGGTGAAGATCGACCGCCAGCCGGTTCAGATCAAAGCCGAGCCGCTGAAGATGGAGAACGAGGCCGCGCCGGCCACCGACACCCCGGCCCCGCCACCGCCACCCACGGACGTCGACTTCCAGAAGGAGCTCCGCGACCAGCTCGAGAAACAGGACGCGCCCATCCTCTGGTGGCTCGCAGGCTCCCTGCTCGTTCTCGTCACCGCGCTGTTCCTGATCGGCATTCTCGCGACCCACCGCATCGTCGGCCCGATCTACGTGGTCGACATGTACGTGAAGAAGATCATGGCCGGTGAGCCCGTCCGGCAGCGCGCCCTGCGGAGGGGCGACGAGTTCCAGCACCTCTTCGACCACGTCAACGAGATGGCCGCTGCTCTCACCGACGAGCGGCGCGCCGACGTGGAGCGCGTCGAGCAGGCCCTGTCGATGCTGACCGCGCGCGTCGAGGGGATGGAGGGCGAGATCTCGCGCGAGCAGCTGCTCGCGTGGCTCGACGATTGTCTGGCTTCGGCGCGGGAGATGGTCGACGAGAAGCGCCGCTACGTGGCGGACTCACGGGCGCCGACCCCGATTCCGCCGCCCAGCTGATCGAGCTTTCGGCTATCAGCAGTGGGTGCGACTCTGGCTCTGAGCAGGTCGCAGCGTGGGCCCTTGGACGTGGCCGCGGTTCAACGTGAACGTAGACACCACCGTCGACGTTCACGTCGAACCGCGGCCACGTCTACCGGCGGCGGTGCGACCGCGAGCTGCTCAGAGCGAGATCTGCACCCGCAGCAGTCAGCGGTCAGCCGGGCACGCGCCGTCGGTGGTGCTCCGCTGAAAGCTGAACGCCGAAAGCTGATGGCTGGTCGGTCAGAAGTAGCAGACCCCGTCGCCGCCGCAGAACCAGCCTCCGGGGCAGTGCGCGTCGACGTTGCACGCCTGCTCGGAGTAGCAGATGCCGTCGCCGCCGCAGATGCTGGCCCGCGGGCAATCGAAGTCGTCACCGCACTCCAGGACGTCGTCGTAGCACTGGCCGTCCGCGGCGCAGATGGCGCCCGCCGGGCATTCCCAATCGGCGCGGCAGCCGGGGAGCGACTCGCACAGGCCGTCGTCGCGGCAGAAGTAGCCTTCCGCGCACTCGTCGTGGCTCACGCAGCCCGGGATCTCCTCACAGACGCGGTCGCCGCGGCAGAAGTAGCCGGGGGCGCACTCGATGTCCGCGTCGCAGCCCGGGACCTCTTCGCACAGACCGTCGTTGCGGCAGAAGTAGCCGTCCGCGCAATCGCCGTCGCCTCGGCAGCCGGCCCGCTCCTCGCACAGCCCATCGGGCCGGCAAAAGTAGCCACCGGCGCAATCCGCGTCGGAACGGCAGCCGGGGAGCTCCTCGCAGACCCCATCGGGGCGGCACGCGTATCCGGCGGCGCAATCGCTGTGCTCGAGGCACCCGGGGCGTCGCTCGCACAGCCCGTCGGGGCGGCAGAACTCGCCGGCCCCGCAGTCACCGTCGCCATGACAGCCGGGGACCGGCTCGCACTGCCAGGTGTCGCCACAGAACTCGTAACGGCCGCAGTCGGCGTGCTCCCGGCACTCGGGCAGCGCAGCACAAAGACCCTCTTCGCAGAAGTCGCGCTCGTCGCACTGGCGGTCGACCGTGCAACCCCGGTCGTCGATACAACGACCGTTGGCGTCACACGCCTGCCCGGCGCCGCATTCAGCGTCGGCCCTGCAGCCAATCGCCGGGTAGCAGAGGCGATCATCAGCGCAGTAGTCGCCGGCCGGGCACTCGATGTCGAGCAGGCAACCGTCGGCTGGAAGAGGCAGCGGTCTGTCGCCATCGGGGTGACAACCGGCGGTGGTGAGGAGCGTCAGGACTGCGAAGATGTTGATGAAGTGGCGCATGGCCGTTCCTCCGAAGCGTTCTTGCCCCAGTCGACGCGGCACACGCCCGGTTCATTCGACGGATAAGGTGTAAAACCGCCAAAAGCACTGAAATTCAAGGACTTTTTCTCTTGGACAAACAAAATTCGCACGTTCTATACTGCTGCGGCGTGAGCTGACGACGGCGTTCGCCGGCATACGCGAAACGGGAGGGGGGAAGACAGCTTGGCCGACGGCCAGGAGCCGCTGATGTCTGGGGCGACGCCCGTCCCCCGGCTGGACGACCGCTACGAGCTGGCGGATCGCACCGGCCACTCGATGGGTGGCATGCCGCTCGCCACACTGCAGGCGATGATTCGGCAGGGGCGGCTGTTCCGCACCGACCAGGTCAGCAAGAACGGCGGTGAGCTCCAACCGCTCGGCACGCTCCCCGAGTTCACGGAGCTCTTCGACGAGGTGCTCCCCAAGGAGTTCTCCGTCGATGGGCAGAACCTCCGGCCCACGCCGGAGCTCGCCGGTGAGTTCGACACGCTCTCGCTCGCCGGGGTGTTCGCGCGCCTCTACAAGAAGCGCAGCACCGGGCGCCTGTTCATCACCGAGACGGGCACCAGCAACGAGAAGGTCGTCATCTTCCAGCAGGGCATCTCCGTCAACGCGATGTCCAACATCGAGGAGGAGTGGCTCGGCGAGGTCCTGATCAACCACGGGATCATCGACAAGGAGGCCTTCGACGAGGCGGTCACCGCGAAGGCCCAGCAGAGCTCACGCCTCGGGTCGGCGCTGATCCATCTCGAGAAGCTCTCGCCCCGCGAGCTGCACCGCGCACTCTCGGTCCAGGCGATGGAACGCCTGATGAACCTGTTCCGGCTGAAGCACGGCAGCTTCCGCTTCATCCCCGACGACAGCGCGTCCGAGGAGGAGATGCTCCTGCTCGCGTCGCCGCGCGACATCATCGAGACGGGCCTCGCGACGGCCCTCGCGCCCCAGGCGGCCACCCGCTTCCTCGCGGGCTACGGCGACCCGGTGCTCGCCGTCGAGGTGCCACCGGAGCTCGACAGCGAGTTGTCTCCGACCGACCGCGCGATCCTCGCCATCCTCGCGACGGGCCGCCCGCTCTCGCAATGCCTCCACGAGGCCGCGGGTGCGGGCTCGCTGACCACCGCCGAGGCGCGGGTCCGGATCCTGGCCCTGATGCGCTACGGCGTGATCAACGCCGGCGACCTCGCGATCGGCGCGCTCGAGAAGACGCTCCAGCAGCTGCAGGGCATGCACTTCTTCGCGATGCTCGACGTGCGTCGCGCGGCTGAGGCGGCGGAGATCGAGGCCGCCTTCGAGAAGAAGTGCGCCGAGCACGACTCAGAGCCCCAGGAGGGCGACTCCGAGGCGGTCACCCGGCTGCGCAAGCAAGTGCGCAACCTGCTCGAGGATGCGCGCCGCATCCTCGCTGACGACGACATGCGCCCGGTTTACGAGCGCTCACTGCAGCTCGGCGTCGACTTTCATCAGCCCGAGGTGCGCAAACGCATCGAGCATGAGCACCTGGTCTCCAAGGGCCGCAACCTCCTGTCCCAGCGGAGCTACGAGGAGGCGCGCCTCGCCTTCACCGCGGCCGCCAAGCAGATGCCCGACGACCCGGAGATCTACGTCCATGTCGGCTGGGCGCAGTTCCTCGCGTCGGCCCAGGACAAGGCGGCCGCGACCACCGCCGTGCGCGAGGTCGAGCGCGGCCTGAAGCTCTCCAGCGAGCTGGCCGAGGCGTACCTGACGATCGGCAAGATCCACCGGATCGCCGGCAACCAGCAGGAGGCCGAGAACAACCTGCGCCGCGCGATCGAGCTCGACCCGCGCAACCAGGTGGCTCAAAGCGAGCTGCGGCTGTTGTTCTCCCGCGAGTTCGGCAAGAAGGGCGGCGTCGCCCTCGACATTCAGCTCGGCTCCGACTCCACGAAGATCGTGCTCGCCTCTGTCGTCGTCTTCGGTCTGCTCTTTGCCGGCGCGAACCTGTTGGGTGGCGGCGCCAAGCTCTGGCCCGACACGGGCGCCAAGACGAAGATCGACAGCAAGAAGGATGGCTACAAGTTCAAGGCGGATCAGGCCGGACAGAACGACCTGCGCCACAACTACACCGAAGACCAGCTCATGGTCGCGGCGGTCAAGCTGACAACGCTCAAGAGCGAGCAAATCGTCAACGAAGCGCTACGTCGAAACAGCAAGTTCGCCCGCGAGATCGACATCAAGAAGAACGCCGGCGAGATCACCGAAGACGAGGCCAAGTCGATCAAGGAGTCGTCCGAGGTCAAGGTCAAGACGGTGCTCCTCGAGAAGCTGAAGGACATCCCATACAAGAAGGTCAAGGCCGCGCTCACCGCGTCGCGGGAGGTCCCGCCCGACCAACAGGTCCTCGGCAACATCGAGTACTATTACCTGAGCAGCGACTCCTGGTGGTGGGTCCGCCGGTCCGCGCTGCTCGTCCTCGGGCTCATCGGCATCATCGCGATCAACCGTCAGAAGCTGGGCGAGATCCCGATGATGGGCGGCGCCTTCGCGTGGGTCGCAGCGGCGATCCCGTACGGCGTCGTGGTGGGCTTCCTGTCGAGCATGTCGACGACCAGCTCGCTGGGGACGCTGGCGGGCATGTCGGCCTACCACGTGCTCGCCGAACAAGTGTTCTTCATATGGTTCATCGGGTACGGGCTGCTCAAGGCGATGGAGCACCAGCCCGGCGGCGCGGTGGCGATCACCGCGGGCCTCTACACCGCCTACCAGTTGACCTACTTCGCGATTCTGAACTCCCCCGGGCAGATGATGGTCCTCGACGTCGCGCGCATCGGCGCGTTCGTCGGCGGAGCTTCGGCGCTCTTCCTGTGGCGCAGCGGCGGCGTGGTCGCCCCGTTCCTCGCCCACCTCTCGATCGCCATGACCATCGCCATCACGACCGGCCTCTCCGGATAGATAGGAGCCTGCAGGCCGATGGCCACCGAACGCATCTTGCTGGTCGAGAACGCCGGCCTGGCCGACCAGGCGCGGCAGGCGCTGACCCTGGTCGAGTCGCCGCCCGACCTGGTCGCACTCGACGACGGCACCAAGTGCGTAGGGGCGTACGCGAAGCTCGCGAACGCTTCGCGGCCGCCGCTGCTGATCATCCTCGATGAGCCGCTCCCGCGCATCGGCGGACGTGCCACGGCCCTCGCCGTTCGCGCGATCGAGCGCGCGTTCGAGATGAAGCCGACGGCTATTCTGCTCTACTCGACGAGCGCATCGGACGACGACCTCAAGGCCTTCCTCTCGTCGGTCGGCCGCGCGGTGCACCTGCAGCGCAAACCGGACGCGACCGAGGAGGACCGGGCGAAGCGCCTCGCGAAGGCGATCGACCGGCTGCTCAAGCAGGTTCGAGGTAAGTAATGGCGGAGCAGAAGTACTGCCCGAGCTGCGGCCAGGACGTCCCGCTCGAGACGTCCCTCGAGGGGACGTATCTGCTCACGAGCTGCGCCATCTGCGGGCTCGGCCTGGGCGTGAAGCTGGCGAGCACCGAGCACGTGCGCCGCTTCCGGATGGGCGACAGCGCCGACATCGACCCGACCGATCCGGCGCTCGCACGCGTAGGCGTGGTCAAGCGCGCGGTCGGGCTCGCGCCAGCCGTCGAGAAGGCCACACCGCGCGATCCACGCTCCGCGACGCCCGCTCCGCAGCAATCGCCCTTCGCCTCGGTCGAGCAGCAGGCGATCCGTCCCGACCAGTCGACCGACCGGCTCTCGCTGGCGTCGTCGTCCATCGAAACCACCGGCGAGTGGGCGCCCGGCCTGTCCTCCGAGACCACCGGAGAGGCGGCTGCGCGCGAGGCCATCGCTGAGGGCGCCGCCCCCAAGCAGATGCGGCGCGTCGTGATCGTCGAGGACTCCGTGCTCCTGCGCGAGGTCACCCGCGACCTGCTCACCGAGCGCGAGCTCGCCAGCGACGTCATCGATTGCGACGACGGGCCCAACTTCATCGAGGCGTTCACCAAGGCGATCAAGGCAGATGAGAAGCCGGATCTCGTGGTGCTCGACGTCAAGATGCCTGGCATGGACGGACGCGAGGCGGCCTACGCGGTCCGCGCCATCGAGAAGGGGCTGGGCGTCAAGCGCACGCCGATCCTGTTTTTCTCGGCCATGCTCTGCGACGCCGAGTTCAAGGGGATGCTGCGCGACATCGGCAACGCGCGGTACATCCGGAAGAGCGATGGCAGCGAGCCCGCGGAGCTCGGGAACCGCATCGCGTCAGTGCTCGAGCGGCTCCTCGGGGCGTCGAAGTAGCCCCCGACGGGTGACGCCGAACGCGCATGATAACCGATCCATCATTTGTGGATTTTTTTCGGCTGGTCGGAAAAAATCGCTTTACAGATCGTGGGCACCTCACCTACATTTGGCGGTGTCAGAGAGAGATGAGAGTGCTGGGAGGGGAAACATGGAATTGCGAACGGTAGTGACAGCGGTCGGATTGACCTTGCTGGCTGCCGGCGCCGCGTGGGCCGGTAGCTCTAGCTCCCCGCCCGGTGGTGGCGGTGGCGGTAGCGGGCCGGAGCCCGAGGTCTTTGCGCTGATCCTCTTCAGCCTCGTGCCGGGCGTGTTCTTCGCCCGCCGCGCCCTCGCGGCACGCCGCGAGGTCGAAGAGAGCTGAGCCACGAGCTTCGGCGCAGACCGAAGCCCGTGAAGATTGAGATTGCCCGGGGGAACGGGCGCGCGGAGATCGTTGGTTCACGCCAGCGGTCTCCCTGGGACGGCAGGAACGGCGGGCTACCGGGCCGATGACCGCAACCTCGCTTTCCGGGGGGAACGCGATGCGGTGGTCACCGGCGTTCGCCGCGGTCGTCGCGTGCGGCGGTTGCCTCGCCTTCCTGCCCGTTCCATTCTGGATCACGGAGATCTGGCTTGGCGGCCTCCTCGGAGGCGCTGCCGCCGGTCTGCTCACCCTGCCCCTCTGCTTCGTCCTCGTGTCCCTCGCGGCGCGCCAGCCTGCGTGGGACGCACCGGACGCGCCTCGCGCCGGCGCCGAGTGGGCATTGCTCGCCCTGCTCATCGTGCATGGGATCGGGCTGCTTCTCGCCCGCACGACCTGGGATGCCATGATGGTGTGCGCCGCGACGCTGCCGCCGGCGGTGTGGGTCTGGTGCTGGGGCACGCTCGGGTGGACCCGCGCCAAGGTGCTTCTGCTGCCGGTGCTCTTCGGCTACTTCGCGCTCCCGTGGGAGCACTTCCTGCGGCGGGCCATCGACATCCCTCTGCAAGAGTGGACGGCCGACATCGCGCTGGTCGGCCTCAATCTGGCCGGCTACGCCGTAAGCTACTGGGATAACTACACAATCTACACGAGCGAGTACTACATCATCGTCAACGAGACGTGCTCGGGCATGAACATGCTCGTCACGCTCACGATGTACACGCTCGTCTTCGCCTGGGCCGTGCAGCCCTCGATGCGCGACCGCGTCAAGCTGCTCCTGCTCGTGTTCCCGATCGCGATGCTGGCCAACGGGATCCGCGTCGCAGTGCTCTTCCTGATGGGCCACTACGGCGGCGACGAGCTCGCGATGGGGCCGTGGCACACGCGCAGCGCGTACATCATCTTCCTGCCGGTCTTCTGGTTCCTCTACGTGGTCAACCAGGCGCTGACGAGGCGTCGCCTTCGCGCCGCCGCCACGCCAGCAGACCCAGCCCCAGCAGGCTGAAGCCGACGACGGCCATCCACCAATCGCCCCACCGAACGTAGAGCGTCAGATCGCTGCGCAGCCGCGCGGTGCCGTGGACCATGCCGGGTACGAACAGCCCGAGCTGGCCGTGCACCTCGCCGCGTGGGTCGACGAGCATGCTCACGCCCGCTTGCCCGGCGCGGACGAGCCAGCGTCCGGTCTCGGCGGCACGCACGATGGCGCGTTGGGTCATGTGATCGGTGATCGGCGAGCGGCCGAAGCCCGCGTCGTTGCTCATGACCGCCAGGATCTCGGCGCCCGCAGCGGCCTGGGCCCGACCGATGCTCGGGTAGACCGACTCGAGGCACACCAGCACGCCCACCTTGCCGGCGGGGGTCTCGAGGACTTTCCAGCGGTCGCCGGGCGAGATGTGGCTGGTCTCGACGCCGGGCACCAGCCGAACCTTCGCGTAGTGACCGAGCACGTTGTCGGGCGGCGCGACGGCGCTGGCGAGGTTGTAGGTGAGTCCGTTGCGCCCCGTGTAGAGGGTGCCGGCGATGAGCACGCTGCGGTCGCCCTCGCGCGGAAAGAGACGGGCGCGCAGGTCGGGGGCGTCGAGCACCGGGGCGCGCACGGCGGTCTCGGGCCAGACCACGAGGTCGAACCCGGTGTCGTACGCGCGACGCGTGAGCGTCTCGTACAGCTTCACGATGTCGCGCTGGGCCGCGGGGTCTGCGAGGGCGGCCTTGTAGTGGGCGTTCGAGAGCCCACCCTGTACGGCGGCGACGGTCAGCTCACGGTCGCCGAGTGGCGCCGGCTTCGCGACGCCCCACACGGTCAGCGCCGCGAGCAGCCCGACCGCGCCGAGCACTGCGCGCCCGTGGGTCCGACGATGGAAGAGGCCGTGGTAGACCACGCTCTGCGCGAGGGCGACCGCGGTGCTGACGCCCAGCCCGCCGACGAACGGCGCGAGCACGAGCCACGAACGCAGCCAGGCGTCGTCGGCGATGCAGCCGACGTAACTGCTCGGCATCGACATCGGCCCAATCGTGCGGACCCACTCCGTGAAGGTCCAAACGAGCGCGGGCAAGGCGACGTCCCCAACCGCGCCCAGGCGCCCCCAGAGCGCCCGGTGCAGCAGCGCGTAGATCACCATCTGGCTGCCCGTGTAGAGCGCAAAGCCGAGCAGGATGCCGGGCCCGTAGCTCGCCACGCCGTAGATGTGCAGCCCCGCGAAGAAGCCGACGATGAATCCGAGCAGCGCCGCGAAGCTCGCGCTCTTCGCGCCGTCGAGCGCCACCAGCAGCGGCACGTTCGCGACGAGCGCGAGCGGCCCGACGAAGATGAAGGCGGCGCCGTTGAGCATCGCGCCTGCCGAGGCGAGGGCGAGCCGCGCTGATCCCGACATCACCACGGAGGCTCCCGAAGCTCCGGGAACGCCTTCGCCGGCGCATCCGCCGGAATCGCGCCGCGCTCGAACAGCACCACGCCGTGTCGCTCGTCGTACACCACCGGGCGGTGGGCGTAGAAGCCGACGACGAGCAGGGTGCGTTCGCCGACGCGCACCAGACGCGGCGCCCGTCCCTCACCGGGTCCGCGGTCTGGGAACACGCCGGTCACATCTTCTGTGGAGACCGCGCCTTCGCCGTAGCGCCGGGCCAGCTCGACGGAGAGCCTCCCGCGGCGCGGGTCGATCACCTCGCCATCAGGCACCTCGTAGGGCGAGGCGTAGTCGCGATGCAACCCGTCCACCGTGTAGCGCGCGGTGAGGTCCGACCACGCCTTCCCGCCGACTCCAGCGCTGTAGATGGCGACCAGCGCCCACAGGATGGCGGTGCGTTGCGGAGTCACACGTCGCGGGCGAGGCGGAAGCCGACCGACACCGACACCGACTCGGCCGAGGCGGCGTGGCGCGAGGCGGCGCGCGCGTGCAGGTCGAGCTGGTTCCAGCTGCCGCCACGGTAGATGCGCTCGGGCTTCTGGCCGTCGCGCGGCTTCACGGCGTTGCTGGCCGTCCAGTCGGAGACCCCGCCCGCCATGTCCATCACGCCATACGGGCTGCGGTCCTGCGGGAAGCTACCGCACGGCTCGAGGTGCGCCGGGCCCGGGCGCGCGTGGGCCGATTTGCAGTAGGTCGGCTCCCAGACGTTGCCCCACGGGTAGAAGCGACCGTCGGCGCCGCGCGCGGCCACCTCCCACTCGCGTTCGTCCGGCAGGCGGTACGCCATGCCATCGCGCTCGCCCCGCCAGGCGCAGTAGCTCTCGGCGGCGTCGAAGCTGACCCCGAAGACGGGCCAGTTCGGATCCCAAGGCATGCCCGAGGGATCGCGCTCGGGAATGGCCAGCACGCCGTCGACCTCGTCGAAGAGCATGCCGCCCTGGCTGAACAGGCGCGGCGCACGGCGAAGGGCCTGCTCGCGGTCCTCGAGGCTGTTGATGAAGTCGAGATACTGCAGACAACTCACGGGCAGCCGGCCGATGCAGAAGTCATCGACCTGCACCCGCTGATGCGGGAGCGACCACGACGCATTGGGGTCGCCGCCGACGGTGAAGCGCCCGCCCGGGATGTAGACGAAGCCCGCGCCGAGGCCGGCGTTGGTGCGCAACCGCACTTCGAGATGCGCCTCGCCGAGTCGATCGATGCGCACGGGCACCTGCGTCCCGCGAAGGCCGGGTGAGCGCAGGGCGAGCAGATAGCTGCCCATCGGCAACGGGTCGACGATGACCGGAGTCCGCCCGAGGTCGCGCGCGTCGCGCGGGGTCAGGATCCGGTCCTGCTCGTCGTAGAGGAAGAGCACGGCCCGCGCGGCCGGCGGGTCGGTGGTCACAGTCAGCTTGCCGTCGCCCTCCAGCAGCGCGGCGTAGCGACCCGTGTCGACCTGCCGCAACGCCGTCTGGTAGTGAATCGCCGACCCCGCGTCCCCCTCGGCCTCGGCCTGCAGGAAGGCGTCCCAGTACAGGGCGCAGATCCCCTCCCGCGCCTCGTCGTCCTCCGGGTTGTTCGTAAGCGCCTGCCGATACGACTGCACGGCGTGGGTGAAGGCCTCGACGCGCTCGCGCCGCGTCTGCTCCAGCGCGTGCTCCGTCTCCCACAGCGCGTGCCGCCGCTCGGCGCCGTCCCAAGGGGCGAGCAACAGCCGGTGCCCTTCTACCTCGGCTTCGAGGCGCTCGACGTCCTGGTGGTGAGCGCGGAATCGCTCGGTGTGCACGCGCGCTTCCCCAACGTTCTGGCGGGCCTCGCCGAGCCGCCGTTCACGCTCGATGGCGCCCTCCATGAAGCGCGCGATCGCGGCGTGCAGCTCGAGCACGTCGAGGTAGCGCTGCTCGATGTCTTTGGCGAGACACCGCATGCACACCTCCTCCAGCTCGGGAGGGATGTTGCGTTTCGGCGCCCGCTCGCGCGGGGGCACCACGCGCTCGCGCAGCATCTTCCGCAGCACCGCGCGGGCCTCGCGACCGGTGTACGGCGGGCGCAGCGTGAGGATCTCGTAGAGGATGGCGCCGAGGCTGTAGACGTCCGCCCGCCCGTCGACGTCGTCGAGCTGCCCGAGGGCGAGCTCCGGAGGCATGTAGCCGGGCGTGCCGATGACCTCGCCGTGGCGGGTCGCCCAGGAGCTCATCTCCTCGCGGTGGCTGCGGACGCGGCCTTCGGCGTCGCGCTTGAGGATCTTGGCGAGCCCCCAGTCCATCACCATGACCTCACCGAAGGCCCCGAACATGATGTTCGACGGCTTCAGGTCGCGATGGACGACGCCGCGACTGTGGGCGTACGCGATGCCCATGCAGACCTGCTGGAAGGCGGCCAGGAGGCGGCCTCGCGTGAACTCGGCCTCGACGTCGGCTTCGTGCCTGCGAAGGCTGCGCAGGATGTCGCGGAGCGTGCGCCCCTCGACCCACTTCATCGTGAAGTAGAGCTGCCCGTCCTCGATCGAGCCGAGGTCGTAGACCGGCACGATGTTGGGGTGCTGCAGCTGCCCGGTGATCTGCGCCTCCTCGGTGAAGCGCAGCTGCAGACCGAGCTGCTCGTCGTTGCCGCGGATCAGCAGCTTCATCGCCACCGAGCGGTCGAGGTTGCCGTCGCGCGCCTCGACGATCCGGCCCATGCCGCCACGCGCGATCTCCGGGCCGAGCTCGTAGCGCGCCGGGCCGTTCACGAGCGCCGGCAGCACGTCGCGCTTGCGGCGCTCGAGCTCCGCGCGCTCCTTCGCCTGCGCTTCGGCGACCTCCTCCAACACGTCGCCCGCCCGCGTGGACGCCGGCGCACTCTCCTCCTTGGACTCGGGAGCGGAGGCGGACGCGTGGCCGTCGAGCAACCCCGGCTCGAGCACCGACGCGATGCCACCGACCGACAGCGGGACCGCCTCGCCGGGCAACGACTCGGACGACGGATCCTCGAGCTCGGCCTCGGAGAAGGCGAGCGGGTCGACGGTCATCACGCCCGTGCTGCCCGGCGTCTCGCCCGGCTCGAACTCTTCGATCGCCGGCTCGTCCGCGACCAGCTCGACCTCGAAGGGCAGCTCGACGGGCAGCGGCTCGGCGGAGTGGCGGGCGTCACGTCTCGGGCGCGCACGCTGTAACGGCGGCGTCGGCGTCTGGTCGATCGACTCGTCGTCGGGTGGGTCGGACTCCAGGTCGGCGCGTGCCACGGGCGCCGGGGTGAGCACGGCGCCGGCGAACGCGGCGAGCTGCTCGGTGGTGCACAACCCCATCTCGACGAGCAGGGTCGCGACCGGGCGTCCGCTCGTCAGGTGTTCGCGCCGCACCTGGTTGAGCAGGGGTCCTGGCACTCCCAGGCGGTCGTGGACGAGATCGAGCAGCCGCTGGTCCGACAGAGACACGCCCGGAATGTACTCGCACGTGCGCGCGCGGTCAGCTTTCCCGCGTGCGGGCCGTCACTCCTCGTCGGAGAGCGGCGCGAACACCGGATCGAGCCACTCGTCGAAGACGCACACGTCCGCGTCGGTCACCGGGTGGTCGTCGCCGCCCGCCGGCTGCCTGAGCCAGCGCAGGTGGGTGCGCGCTGCGCGGTCGTCCCAGCACTCAACGCCGAGCGTCTCGAGGTCGCCCAGGTCGCCTTCGCTGGAGCGGATGTCGGCCACGCCAGAGCCATCCGGCTTCCAGCGAATCGTGCCATCGACGTTCTCGCGCTGACCGCCGTCCCCGATGTCGAAGGGGAAGCTCAACTCGAGCAGGCCGCCGTCGTCGTCCGTCTCGATGAAGTAGCGCCCATCGGCGGGTTCGTCGCCCGACTCGCCGACGAGACCGTCGAACCGCGTGGCGAGCTGTCGGCGGTCGTCCATTCGCGCGAACTCGGAGCGCAGTCGGCCCCGCGTCTTCTCGTTCGGGTCGAGGTCTGCGAGCACGTCGAAGTCGAGCTCGACCCAGCCGCGACCCTCCCCTTCCTCGCCGGTCTGGAGGTAGCCGCCGCGCACCCACAGCCGGCCGGCGTCCACGGCGTCCCCGAACCGCCAGGTGAGCACCTCGAAGGTGTAGCCGCCGTCGTCGTCGCGGTCGACGGTGAGCTGGAAGCTCGTCCCCTTCTGCCAGTCGGTGTACGGACCCCAGACGCAGCGAATCGGGTCGCAATCGGTCGGCGGGTTGCGCGTGATCTGGCCGAGCAGCGCGAGCACGCCCTCCACCGGTTGCGCCAGGCCGATCACGATCGTGCGCCCGGCGGTGTAATACGTGGCGGGCTCGTCCACCGGATCCGCCACCGCCGCCGGCTCGACGCCAAGGTCGGCCAACGCGGGCAGCGCCGCGACGAGGTCGGAGTCGGCGAAGGCGTCGGCGTCGAAGTCCTCGAATTCGGGACGCTGCACGTCCTGGTACGGGCACGCCTCCGGATCCCCCTCGATTTGCTCGAAGCGCGCGTACTTCAGGTGGACGTAGCTGCGCGCGTAGGCGTCGTCCCAGCACTCCACCATGTCGGCGGCGACCCCATCCGGCAGGTCGCCGTGGGTCGCGAGCACGTCCGCGCGGCCCGGGCCCTCCCCTTCCCAGCGGGAGCGGACCTGCAGCAGCTCACGCCTGTCCATCGTCGGGTCGTCGTCGGCGTGGATGTCGAGGTTGGCGATGTAGTCGAGGGTGCCCGACCGGTCCGCGTCCTCGGTGTAGCGGTAGAGCGTGGAGGCCACGTTCGGGTCGTTGCGGCTCTGGACGCGGTCGAAGTGGACCTCGAGCGAGCGGACGTCCGAGAGGGCGTAGACCACCTCGACGCGCCCGGTGGAGGCGTGCGCGATGGGCTCGAGGGCGTGCGCCGCGGTCATGTCGTAGACCCAACTGCCGGTCCGCTCGGCCTCGGTGACGACGTGCTCACCGGAGAGCACCGTCTTCGCCGCGCCGTCGTCCTCGTCCTTGGGCCAGGCCTCCACCAGGTAGGTGAAGCGCCCACCCTCGGTCCGGTCCACGCGCACCCGCCAGGTCGCGGGGGACAGCGGCGCGGTGTGCGGGCCCCAGATGGCGAAGCTGTCGCCGTCGGTCTCCGTCGGCGGCAACTCCGTGATGTCCTGCACCGCGTTGGCGATGAGGCGGACGAAGCCGTTGACGCTCAGCGTGGCGCCGCGGGTGAAGCCATAGAAGGTGGCCTGCTCGGGTGCGAGCGCAGACGACGCCGGGATACGGAGCGACATCTCCTCGGCCTGGGGGAGCGCCGCCCGCATCGCGTTCACGACGACCGAGTCGCCGTCGTCGCCCTCGTCCTCGGGGTCACACGCCAGCAGTGCCAGACCAAAGGCCGCCGCAATGAAAAGGTGTAGGCGCATGTCTCCTCTAACGGACCACTAGTCCTTTTCGTCTCATTGACACGCGAGCGACCGCAAACCCGAAAGCGAATGATGTAGATTCCCGGCCATGCGAGTCCTGATTGCAGACAAACTCCCCGACTCGGCGCGCGCCCAGCTCGCCGAGGCCGGATTCGACGTGCTCTTTCAACCGACGCTGGACGGTGACGCGCTCACCGATGCCCTCGCGAGCCGCGACCCCGACGTGCTCGTCGTCCGCTCCACGCGGGTGCAGGCCCCGCAGCTCGAGGCCGCGGGCCGACTCCGGCTCGTGGTGCGCGCCGGCGCGGGGGTGAACACCATCGACACAGGCACGGCCGCGGCGCGCGGCGTCTCGGTGTCGAACTGCCCGGGAATGAACGCCGTCGCGGTGGCGGAGCTCGCCTTCGGGCACATCCTCAACGCCGACCGTCGCATCGCCGACAACGTCGCTGACCTGCGCGCAGGGCGCTGGCGGAAGAAGCACTACGCAGGCGGGCGCGGGTTGAAGGGGCGCACCCTCGGCGTGATCGGCGTCGGCGCCATCGGCCGCGCGGTCGTGAAGCGCGCGCTGGCTTTCGAGATGGACGTCGTCGCCTTCGACCCGATGCTAGACGACGCGGGCGCGGCGGCGATCGGTGTGGAGCGGCTCGGCGCCCCGGTCGAGGTCGCGGCTCGGGCCCACGTGCTCACGGTCCACGTCGCGCTGGTCCCGGCCACCCGCGGCTTCATCGACGCGACGGTCTTCGCGGCCCTCGAGCCAGGCGCGATCTTCGTGAACACGTCGCGCGGCGAGGTCGTCGACGAGGCGGCCCTCGCGAGCGCCGTGGCGGAGAAGGGCATCCTCGCCGGGCTCGACGTCTTCCACGGTGAGCCGCCGACGGACAGCGATTGGGAGACCCCGCTGGCCGCGCTCGACGGCGTCTACGGCACCCACCACATCGCGGCGTCGACGGCCCAGGCACAGGGCGCGGTGGCGGAGGAGACCTGCCGAGTCATCGTCACGTATCGCGACAGCGGGGTGGCGCCGAACCGCGTCAACTCACCGGCGTAGATCACTCCAGGCGCGTCACCGTCACGCGCTCGACGCGAACGTGGGCGACGTCGTGCCAGAACACGCGCGTCTCCATTCGATGGCCGGCCCGACCCGTCAGGTCCGCGTAGAGCGAGACCGGCTGAGAGCGTCCAGGCGCCTCGAAGCGACCTCGCCTCACCTCATCCGAGGCCAGCACTTCGCCCGCGTCGGCGTCGTACACGTCGACGGTGATGACGGGCTGGTCATCGGCGTCCACGTCGTCGACCGACACCACGAACTCGACGTCGACTGGAGCCTCGCCCCAGCCGTCGGCGTACGGGCCGAAGACCATGTGCCCCGCCTCGTCGGGCTCGGTGCTCGCGGTCCAGGCGTCGCCGTCCGCGCGGCCGATTCCGTGCGAGAGCTCTGCGCCTGGGTAGGACCAGCGCGCTGCGGGCTCCGCGCCCACGGGCAGACGCAGGCGGCGGATGGCGATGGGCGTCGAGGCGCCCCCCTCGATGGGCAGCGAGACGCCTCCGTGGATGAGGCCGCCGCCCATCTCGAGGCCGCCGTGGACCGTGCAGAAGCAGACCCCGACGTCGTCGTTATCCACCTCGCCGATGTGCGACAGCGTCGCGGAGCGGCCGGGCGCGAGCCAACCGGACGCGCTCAGCGAGATCGGCTGGCGCAGCCACGCGAAGATCTCGTCGCGGTCCGCGGGCGGATGTCCGTGGTGGGTGAAGCGGTCGGTGCGCAACGTCGCCTCGTCGACCGGGTCCGCAACCTCGCGCTCGCCCAGCCGGAGGTACCGGTCGAGGCGCTTGTCGGGGTGCGGCGTGGGCCAGCTCGTCACCACGAAGCCGCCGATGAGGCTGAGCGGGCCGTCGAACGGGGGGTGCCCCGCCGGGTTGTGGATCTGCATCAGCCGGTCGAGGTGGTCGCTGCCGACGTAGAGCCGGTAGCCGAGGCGCAGCGTGACGGCCCGGCGCACGCCGTCGGGGAAGAGGTAGTCGGCGCCACAATCGTCTCCGTCATGGCGCCCGTCGCCGTCGGCCACCTTCACGAGCGGGCCCTCGTACCAGAGCGTCAGCCCCTCGGCGTCGACCTCCACCTCCGCCGGCTCGAAGTGCGCGTCCCAGCCGGGCTTGGCCGCGTTGCACGCGGACCACCAGGGGATGTCGGGGTCGGTGATCGGGGCCGCCTCGATGTGGGCGTATTGGTTGCACCAGTCGCGCTCGGCGCACGCGGGGTCGTCGTTCGGCTCCGGCGTGCGGTTGGGGAACTCGATGTGCTCGGCGCCCGGGTAGCCGCTGGCCCACGCGCCCTCGCCGCGCTCGCCGGGCGCGAAGAAGTTGACCGGGCGCCCGTCCCCGTCGCGCAGCGCGAAGTCGAGCCCCTCGCCCTCGCCCACCAGGGGCCACAGGCCGTTGAGCTTGCCGTAGAAGCCGGTCTCGTCGATCCACGCGAGGTAATGCCGGCCCACGAAGACGCGGTCCTCCGCGCGCGGCCCGTCCGGTGCGTCCGGGGCGAAGCCCAGTCCGCCGAGGGCTTCTCCCACGAGGGCAGCGACCGTCTCGGGCGGCGCCCCGGAGAGGTCGTGGATCTCCGGGCCCTCCGCGCCTCCGCCTCCGTCCGCCCCCGCGTCGGCGACCGCGACGTCCGGGTCCGGAAAGGCGGCGTCCGACACGCCGGCGTCGGGCCAGGGCGAGAGCCCCAGCGAGCCGCCGAGATGCGCCCGCCAGATGCCGCCGCTGTCGTCGCCGAAATAGAGGTCGTCGCGCCAGCGCACCACGGACAGCAGCGGACGCGGCGCGTCGAAGGTGAGCACCTCGTCGAACTGCTCGAGGTCGCTCGTGACGTAGACATGGGCGCGCCAGACATCGGGGACCCCTCGGAATGCGTCGCCGTCGCGGGTCAGCACGACGAGCTCGCCAGCGACCGCGTCGGTGCCAAAGTCGACGAGGGTCTGCCCGGCGAGGGCTTCCACTTCCGTCGCCTCTCCGTCGCGCAACCGCCAGACGCGGTTTCGCAGCGGCTCGGCGCTCAAGTCCACTCCGGAGACGAGCCCGGTGACACCGTCGAGGGTCTCCGTTCGGTCGACGAAGGCACCCGCCAGCGGGTGCTCGTCCGGGAAGGGCGTGTAGACCGCGCCGTCGTAGCCCCCGTTGAGCAGCGTCACGAGCGACCCGTCGTTCCCGATGCGGTAGCCGAAGGTGTAGAGCGCGTCGTCCAGCGGGAGCAGCCGAATCCAGCGGGCGTCGCCGTTGCGCTCGTTGTGCACCCGGCGCACCACCTGGAAGGACTCGCCGCCGTCCCGCGACCGCCACAGATGGGCGTAGATGTCGCCCGCGTTCCACTCCTCGGGCTGGGAGCCGGAGCCGACCGCGTACACCGACGAGCCCCACCCCACGACGTCGTGCACGTGCACGCCGCCGGAGAGCGTGCGGCTCATCACCCAGTCCTCGCCCGGCCGCTTCACGTAGACATTGCCGAGCCAGCCGTCGTCGATGGCGTCGATGCCCGGCATGTAGAGCACGTCGTCGATGTGGCGGTACCCGTCGAGGTGCTCGTCGCGGCTGTCGAATTCGCCGACGAACTCGGCGGTCTCCGGGTCGCTGCAGGCGCGGAAGCCGATGAGCTGGACCCGGCCGAGGTTCAACGTGGCGTCGCCGTAGCCGATGTAGAGCCGGTCCTCGTAGACCGCGAGGTCGTGGATGCCACGCAGGAACGGGGCGTCGGCGCCGAGCGCCGCGACGGCCGCCGCGATGTAATCCTCGACCGGGCGTGCCCACGGCTCGGGTTCGGCATAGCCCGGCGCCGCGTCCACCTGCGAATCGAGGTCGCCTGCGTCCAGCTCGACCGACGCGGTGACCGCCGCGTCGACGGGCGTCTCGGCGTTCGTGTCGTCGTCGAGCGCCGCTCCCGGGTCGCGCCCGCAGGCCGTCAACAACACGAGCAGAACGGCGAACCTCATGGCGGCAGCCTCACGATCGACACGACCTCGCGGGCGCCCGGGTGCTCGGTCGCGGTCCACACCCGGTTGGTCGTCCGCTCGAGGTACAGGTCCTCGCAGCCGTAGGGCCACGCGGAGATGACGCTCTCGATGCCAGGCCGCGTGCGGTAGAGGCGGCCCAGGTTCCCGACCTGGCTCGACGACGAGATGTAGTAATCGCCGGCCCAGCTCACGCCGCCCTGCATCTTCGTCTGGGCGCCGGTGACCGCGTCGTGGGCGAAGACGCGTCCGTCCTCCTCTTCCAGCAGCCAGCCGTTGCGCCCGACGGGCCAGCGCGCGAGGCGACCGTCCGAGTCGTCGCGGTGGTACTCGCCGGTGACGATCAGGGGCGGGTCCTCGCTGCGGTCGAGCCCGGCGAAGGAGAAGCGCAGCGCGCACGCCCCTTCGGCGTGCTGGTAGCGCGCGATCTGCGGCGCGATGTAGCGGTAGCCGTGGGCATCCACCCGTCCGGCGCTGACGCCGATGCGGGCGCGGTCGAAGTCCTCCACCTCGATGATCCGCGCGAGGTCGAAGACGCGGAAGCCGTGGCTCGTGTCGGCGACGTAGAGCAGGTTGCCGAACCAGACGATGCCCCCGGCGTGCACCGGTGAGCCGCCCGGCGAGGTCTCGACCGGCCCGAAAGTCGCGCGCCCGCCATCGCGCAGAGGCACGACCAGGAGGACGTGGCGGTAGCGCACATCGTCGAGGTCGGTCGCGTCGATGAGCGAGATCCGGATGCCCTTCGTGGGGCGCGCGTCCCGGTGGTCGTACCAGCTGACGAGCAGCCAGCGGCGATCGGGCGGCGCGGTCTGGGCGTCGCTGATGCCGCTCATGCCCTGCGGGTACCAATCCGTGGTGGCCATGTCGCCGCCGTTCCAGCGCAGCCCCTGGTGCGGGTGGTTGCGCAGGCGCGCGGCGGCCCCGGCGGTGATGCCCTCGACGCCGTCGCGGTTGAGGTCGATGTCGAGGAAGCGCAGGTAGCCGACGGCGGCCTGGGCGACCTCGTCTGTGATGGCGCGCGCAGCCGCGGAGTCACCGGTGCGGACGAGCGCGAAGGCGCAGCCGCCCAGCTCGCCCATGTGGTGCTGGCGAACGCCGTCCGGCGCGGCCTCGTCACATGCGACGGGGTCGGCGCATCGCGGCGGAGGCCCGGCGTCCGGCTCGGGCATGTCTGGCAGCGGCATGTCTGGCAGCGGCATGTCTGGCAGCGGCATGTCCGGCCGCGGACCATCGGGTTCCGGGCCGTCCGGAAGCGGGCCATCGAGCTCGGGCACGTCGAGCGAAGGGCCGTCCGGCGCAGGTCCATCCAGCTCCGCGAAGTCCGCGAGCGCGCCATCGAGCCACGGTCGATCCCGGTCGGCGGCGTCGGGCAGCGGTCCGTCGAGCCACGGGCCATCGACTTCTGCGCCGTCAGGGCGCGCCGCGTCCAGCCAAGGCACGTCGGGATCCGCGGCGTCGGGGAGCGACCCATCGGGCCAGGCACCGTCGGGCTGCGGCCGATCCGCGACGGGACCATCGGCGAGGGTCCCGTCGAGCTGGGCGGCGTCCGACACCGGACCGTCGGGCGGCGTCCCGTCCGGCGGCGCGCTGTCTTCGCCCGTTACGTCGGGAAGCCAGACGTCCGGGTGGGGCGTGGCGATGTCGGCCAGCGCACCGTCGGCCCCGCCGTCGAGCGGCGCGACGTCGGTGTCGTCACAACCAACGAGCAAAGCCAGACAGACGAGCGAGATGCGCAATGTGAACCCCGGAGCTTCCCCGGGGCCACGGTATCAGGGGACGGCGGACACGAGGTACTCGACCGTGACCTCCGAGCCCGGCACCAGCAGGTGGTCGAGCGTGAGCCGCGCACCGCTCGCACAGCTGTCGACGTCGAAGGTGAGCGAGTACTCGTCCGTGCCCCGCAACCGCGGCGGCTCGAGGCGGGGGCACGGCCCGCCGTTCGCCTCGGTGTCGACGCATTGCGTGCGCACGAGCATCCCGTAGTTCGCGGAGTCGGCGCGCTCCGTTTCATCCGCGCAGGGGCGACCGTCGACGCTGCAGGCCGGGGCCCGATCGAGGCAGTACGAGGTGAGCACCTCGCGAATCCGGTCACGCGTGATGTCGAGGGCGCGGCTGAAGGTGGGCTCGCAGATGTGCACGCACGCTTCGGTGCCTTCCTCCCCCTCGGGGCAGCCCACGCCGAGCTCGCCGAAGGCCTCGGAGAACTCGAGGTAGCGCGTCCCCGAGTAGCCCTTCCCGGCGGCGGTCTCGCACACCGGGCGCGCGCCGCCGCGACATTGGCCGTCGGGGCAGCACACATCGAGCGGGATCGACGCATCGAAGGTCCCAACCGACGAGGCGTCGCACGCGTCGCGGGGTCCCGGCGCGTAGCTCAGCGGAGTCCCGTCTCCGTTGTACCCACGCTGGCCGGCGATGGTGGCCACGATGAGCTGCTTGCTCGGGTTGGCCTTTCGGCTCTGCAGGAAGTCGACGTACTCCGCGACCGGCACGAGCTTGTCGCGTTGCCACAGGCAATTCGCGGTGTGGCCGTGGTCCACGCCGTCTCCGGGCCGCCCCGAGCAGTCGTCCTCGTCGCTGACGACGACCACCACCAGCACGGCGTCGGGGCGCAGGAACTCCGGCTCCTCGCCGACCGGGGGCACGCAGCCCGGGTCGTAGACACCGTCGACGCAGCAGACGCCGAAGGAGTCGGCGTTCGGGCCGTCACAGGAGAGGGCCGTCCGCATCGCCTCGAGCCCCGACTCGAAGGACGAGCCGCGCACGCCGAGCCCCACGAGGCAGGCGAACTTCTTCTCGAGGTCGCTGGCCACGCACTTGGACGGCTCCGGGTCGTTGGCGCAAAGCCGCCCGATGTTGCCGTCCTCCCCCGAGCGCAGGATCGGCCGCGCCCCGGCGGTGGCGAAGAGCTCGGCGCAGTAGGAGAGGTCGGCCGAGGGCGTCCCTTCCTCCCCGCACGTCTCTTCGTCCGTGCCGGTCCCCGTCACGAAGTGGCCGGCCAGCTGGTTGCGGCCATCCATATCCGTGCTGACAGAGGCGACCCGGAAGTCCGCCGAGTCGCCGAATTGCGCGAAGAGGAACTCCGAGATGTGGCGGAAGTTCCGCGCCAGGTTGGCCTGCTCCTGGCACATGGATCCCGAGTTGTCGACGACGAAGAGGAAGTCGAGCCTGGTCCGCGCCGGCAGGGATATCTCCTGGTGGTTGGCGGCGCTGATGGTCGCCTCGAGCGGCGTCAGCGGGTGGCTGTTGCACGCGAAAGCACACAGGGCGCTGAGCACAAAAAGGGTCGTCCGTCGCATCGAGCACCTCTCTTTCCGGTCATCTACTCTTCCAACGTAGCGACGGAGTTCGCGCTCGGGGATTGCAGCTGAGAGCGTTCTCTGGGGGTGCTGATTCGTGCACCCCGACCCGTCGCAGCGGACGGCGTGGGCGTTTTGCCTTCCGTGACAAGACCGTCAGTCCTAGCCTTCTGAATGGTGCGCTCCATTGCATTGACCATCGTCCTGGTCGGGTGCTCGGAGTTCCCGAGCGAGCCCGTGATCGACCTCGGCCCCGACGTCACCGTCACCGACGCCACCGTCTCCGACGTCGCGGTCGCTGACGCCCGAAAAGACGTGCACGACGTCGCCGTCGCCGCCGACGAGGGTCCGGACGCGCCCACGGACCCCATCCCGTGCCCGCAGCCGACCGAGACCGACGCGTTCGGGATCCAGTGGGTCTGCCTGACGGGCGGGTCTTTCGAGATGGGCTCTGCAGACTTCGAGCCGCGCGAGGCCCCGCCCCACGCAGTCCGGGTGCGCGACTTCTGGATCGGTCGCGCGGAGGTGACGGTCGGTCAGTATCGCGCCTGCGCGCAGGCCGGCCCGGCTCGTTGACGACGCCGGTGAGCTCGTCCAGGTCGCCGAGCCCGGTCCGGATGGCGCCTTCGTTCTGGAGGAGGTGCCACCCGGCACCTACGCGCTGGTGGTCTCCGCCCCGGGGTACGAGCAGGTCGTGGAGGGGGTGGACCTCGCGCCGGGAGAGGTGGAACACGTCGGTCGCATCGAGCTGCGCCACCAGTCTCGAACTGCGGCGGCCGTGACGCTCGCGTGCGACGACGACGACGACGACGAGCCGGATCTCACCGACAACTGCCGGGTCCAGGCCAACCCGGAGCAGACCGACACCGACGGCGACCAGGTCGGCGACGCGTGCGATCCGGACGACGACGGCGACGGGCTCGCGGACGCGCTGGAGCTCGAGCTCGGGAGCAACCCGCTGCGCGTCGACAGCGACCGCGACGGCGTGCCCGACGGCGACGGCGTGGAGGCGGTCGACAACTGCCCGGTGGCGCCCAACGCGGCCCAAGCGGACAACGACGGCGACATGGCGGGGGACGCCTGCGACGCCGACGACGACGACGACGGGGCGGACGACGCGGTCGACCGCGATGTCGACCGCGCCGAGGAAGGAGTCACCACACTCCCCGAGGCCGCCGTCGGGCGTCGCCTGCCCCTGCCATTCGTCAGTCGCCGCGACGTAGACCGCGACGCCGCCGGCGGTGGCCACCCAGATGTTCCCCGCCGGGCCGGCGGCGATCCCGCGAACATCGCGATCATCGGACCGGACGACGCCATCCGCGGGCTCAGCCAGTTGCCGATCCAGGCCGTGGTCGCGCTGAGCGATGGGAGGTTCTTGGCGCTGACGTTCGATGGCAGCAGCGTATGGGCCGGGGGTGAATCCACAGTCGCCCGCTTCTCGGGCGACGGGCTGGTCGAGACGTTCACCCCGGAAGACAGCGCGCTCCCACCCATCCAGGGGCAGGCCCGGATCTGGGCACTCCACCACGACGGGCAGAGCCTGTGGATTTCCTATTTTAATGGTCCAATCGCCCGACTCATCGACCGCGATACCGTGCGCCTCTTCACCGCTGAGGACAGCGCACTCGTGTCCCGCCAGAGCGAATGGATCGTGCGACTCGGAGACCGGGTCTACGTCGGCCAGAGAGACAGGGGCCTCGTCGAGATGGGCATCGACGATGGGGTTGGTCGCGTGCTCGACACAGAGACGACCGTGATGGAGACGAACAGGGTGACCGGCGTCGTCGAGTTCGATGGATACGTCTGGGTGGCGGCGGCCGGCGACGTCTACAGGATGCACGTGGGCGGCGCCCCGAGCCGTGTCGGAGTCGGAGTCGGAGACGAGCTTTCAGCCGGAGGCGGGGCGCTCTGGTCGGGCCGGGGCTCTGAAGCACGCCTCTGGAGCGGGCGGCCGGGGTGGGTGCCCATCGTCGCGTTCACAAACGCGAGGGGCATCGAAGCGCTCGCGCCGGCTCACGACGGCGAGGGCGTCTTCGTCAGCCTCGACCGGCCCAGGGGCGTGGCGTTCGTGGCCTCCGATGGCGGCGTATACGGCTACTGGTCGGAAGCGAACTGTCCCGTCTCCGACCTGCACGTCTCGTTGGTCCACGACGGGGCGTCGCTCTGGTTGTCGGCCGGCGCGGGCGTTCAGCGCATCACTCCGCGTCCCGCTGGGATCCGGTACCTCGGCCCCTCCACGCCGGACGTACGCCGGATGGCGCTCAGCCCGAGCGGCGGGCTGCACTACCTCAGCTACGACCTCGAGGGCGCCGACGCTTTCGTGCGCGCGGGCGACTCCGAAACGACGCGCGCGGTCGTGGCCCGCGACGGATCCTACTGGCACACCACCGACGGGTCACTGTGTCAGGGCGACTCGTGCTGGGGCGTGTCCGGAGGCCTTGCTGGCACCGCGGTCGGACTGGACGAGGATCCGCTCGGAGCCATCTGGGTCGCGACGTCCCGCGGCGTCAGCCAGTTCAGCGCGGGCCGCTTCCACAACTTCGACCTTGGCGACGGCGCCAACAACGTGCGCGCCGTCGCGGTCGACCGCGAGTCGAGGGTCTGGGTTGCCACCAACGGTGGCGTGCTGCGCTACGCGGGGCGCGAGTTCGAGCCGGTCGACGGGATCGCGGACCAGGCGGCCGACCCGCGACGCTGTCGACCATGTGGCAAAGCGTCGGGTCGAAGCCGTTGCCCCAGGGGTAGACGCGGCGGTCGGTGCCGCGCGCCGCGACCTCCCACTCGTCCTCGGTCGGGAGCCTGAACGCGACGCCCTCCGCCTCGGTTCGCCATGCGCAATAGGCCATCGCGTCGGCGTGGTTGAGCATGAGCGCCGGCCACTGGGGATCCCACGCGTCGCCGTCTTCGTCCGCGTCCGGTGCCGAGTAGCGCCGGTTCTCCTCGTCGTAGTTCAGGTAGACGACCGTGCCGTCGAATGAACGCGGCGCATGTTGTCGGGCGCGCTCCGTATCGACCGCCGCGATCGCGTCCAGGAAGTCGATGTACTGCGCCAGCGTGATGGGGAAGGTGCCGAGCAGGAACGCGTCCACCGCCACCGATCGCTGGCGCTGACACTCGGGTGCGTCCGGGTCGCCGCCGACCGGGCGCTACTCCGCCGAGCGCGTCGCCGAGGTCACGTTGGTCGGGGAGTGCGCAGCTCGAGTCGAGGTGACGCTCGCGACGCTCGCGGCCGCGGTGACGCTCCGGGACCTGACCCTGGTGGCGCCGGAATCGCCACCGTGGGTCGCGGAGGACGCCGCGTTGACGCTGCGCCGGGTGCGGCTGGTCGGTTCGGCCTCCGGGCTGGCCATCGAGCCGCGCGCCGAGGTCTCCGCCGAGGCGTTCGCCGTGGGTGGGGACGGGTTCGGCGTAGTGCTCCGGCCAGACGCAAGCTTCGAGTGCACGCGGTGCGTCTTCGATGGGCCGGGCCATCCGCTGCAGGCCGGACATCAAGGCGTCGATTCCGAAGGCGGGCGCGTCCGTCTTCGTGAGGTGACGATGCGCGGCCTGGACCGCGGAGTGGGGGCCGCCGCGGACACCGAGCTCGACGTGCAGGACCTGCGCGTCGTGGCGTGTGACCGCGGCATCGAGGTGTCTGGGTCTCACGCGACAGTGACCCGATTCGCGGCCGAGGCGGGCATCGTCGGGTTCTTCGTCCGCAACCAGGGCACCGCGACGCTCGAGGACGGCTCGTTCCACGCAAATCTGCGGGAGGACATCGCCGTCATCCAGGCGGTCGTCGAGGCCAGCCGCGTGTCGACGGACGGGCGGCAGGAGGTCGACGCGAGTGGGCGGGCGTCCATTGGGGTGGACAACGTCGACGGACGCGCGGTCTTCGAGCGTGTCGTGGCGTTCGAGCCCGGACAGATCACCCTCCAGGTCCTGGGTGAAGCCACGGTCACCGATCTGCGCGTCGCCGGCGGATTCAACGGTGCGGTGGCGTTGGGCGGACGATTGGAGATCTACGGCGCACGCATCACCGATACGGAGGTCGGCGTGAGCGTCGAGTCCACCGGCCCGCCGCTGACGCGCCCGGACCCGGGGGACGAAGTCTCGCGCGCCGGCTTGCTGCGTCTGGAGGCCGTGCACATCGGGGACGGCGCCCCCTCCACCGGACGCCTCTGGGTGGGTGTGTTCGTGGACTTCGTCCATCGCCGGGTGGCCCCGCGCGCCGAGCTGGTGGACGTGCACCTGGACATCGGCGACCACGCTGCCATCGGCGTGGCGGTCATCCAGGGGGAGCTGGACGCGCAGCGAGTGACGATGCGGGCCCGCGGCGACCACCAGGAACGCACCGGGATCGCCGTGGCCGAGGGCGCCGTGCGGGTCGCTGGCGCCACGCTCGAGCTGCCCAGAGCCCTGACGGCGACCCGCGGCTCAACCGTCGACTTGAGCGACTTCACCATCGACAACGCGGGATGGCCCGTCGACGCCATCGACGTGGTGGAGGGCGCCGAGCTCGTCGGCCGGCGGCTCACAGTGCATGGAGACGGGGGCCGCGCCGTCGTCGCCCAGGACTCAGGTTCGGGTGTCTACCTGCAGGGCGTGCGCGTCGCCGGCGGCGGGCCTCTCGCCGTGCTCGCCGGCGCTCACATCGAGCTGAAGGACGCGCTCCTCGACCGCCCGGTCGGAGGGGGCCTGGCGCTCGTCGGGGCGGGCGCGACCCTCGCCGCGTCAGGCCTCTGGATTCGGGACGGCGTGCCCGTCTTCCTCGGTCCGCGCTTCGCCTGCTCGGCACGGGGCGTGTTCTCGAGCAGGCTGGGCGGGAGGTCGTTCGGGCGCGGGAACCACACGCCGCCTGGGAACCAATCCCCCGGCGGCGTCCACACGCCGCCCGGGAACGCGTCCGGGCCCACTTGCCAGACGCCGCCCGGGAACCACTCGGGGGACGGCGCCCACACGCCGCCGGGAAAGCGAGAGGGGTCGGCCGCGCGCGCGACTTCGAGGCCGCCGCCTGTGTTGTGCTCCACGAGCAGCCCGTCAACGTCAGCCCGGCAGCTGCCGAGGACCACCCCTCGACCGGTCACACCCGACACCACCGTGGCGCCGCCCAACACGACGAAGGTCTGAGAGGCCGTGACGCCGACAGCGTCGTCGCCGGAGACGTCTTCCACCCGAGACCTGGACAGGTCGAGCAGCGAGTGGTCGGCCTGGATCCCGAAGCCGCCGACGCCCGTCACCAGGCTCTCGGTGAGCGTCGCCAGCCCACCGTATGGACACACGGGGCTGCGCGCGTCGGCGCACAAACCGGGCGCTTGTTCCGCGGCGACGAGGACGCCTTGGCCTGCACCCGGGCCGACCACGACGCCGCGCAGTCCGAGGCGCGCGTCGACCGCCTGGATGTGGATGAGGCCGACGTCGCGCACCGCCGAGTCGAAGATGGCGGCCGTTCCGACGCGCAGGTCGAGGCCGATCTCGGCGGCGCCCGAGATGCGCGTCTGCCGGAGCACGACCGTGGGCACGTCTTGCGCCACGACGCCGCGGCGGCCGCCAGCGATGTGGACTCCGACCACGCCGAGCACCTCGACGCCCGTCGCATGAACGACGGGATCGGCCTCGGGCGCGGTGACGCGGGTGGCGTCGGCGCTGGCTCCGACGACGACGAGCGGTCCAGCCGCGACGATGGGGCCAGCGTGCTCACCGGCAGCGAGCAGGAGCACCGCGGGCGACGAGCCCGCCGAGGCGAGCCCTTCGGTCAAGGTCGCAAAGGGACTCTCTGCGCCACCGTCGCCGCCTTCACCGGCCGCCGGGTCGACGTGGATTCGCGGCCAGTCGGCGCCGGCACCGTCTGCATCGGAGGCGGCGCTGAAGCGCGCGCCCGCGACGAGCGTCTGCCCGGCAGTGATCTCGGTGCCATCCGCGGTGTCTTCCCCGAGTACATCCCGCGCCTCTGCCCCGGTCCAGGAGAGTATGGACCTTACCACTTCCGCCCGGTTCTGGGCGGCGCCGGGCGACGGCATCGGAGGCTTCTACGGCGTCCGCTCGATGTTCCTTCGAACCGCTTGCAGCGCTTGGGGTGTCAGGCCGCTCGCGCGAAACCTCGGCTCCCAGGTGTCGGCGACCTGCTCCTGCAGCGCGGTGGCGAGTGAACGCGCCTCGGCCTCCGTCAGTCCGAAGCGCGGGTGGGCCGACACGGCGTTGTCGAGCGTGGCAACCCGGCCACCGGCGCCGATCTCCATCGCGAGGAGGTACGACTCGTCCCGTCAAGCAGAGGGGGCAGGCCTAGCCACTTGACACTTAGGAGCTTCCCTACAAATCCGTGACGCTTCGCGCACCACCGCCCTGCAGGTCGATTTCTGCGTTGGAAAGCCTTGCGATACTCCGAGTATCCCTGCTGCTTCCCGCC
>PVBE010635776.1_pt1 | contig 64994 bp, 56 predicted proteins | sample 1631181 | NCBI WGS metagenome assembly PVBE01 (sample SAMN08397723, study PRJNA350692) | Marine metagenome, whole genome shotgun sequencing project. | isolation source: water | place: Pacific Ocean | collected 2012-04
ATTGGCCTTAATGTTTTCTGACTGGGACACATTTGCTCCTTTCTGGAAGTAATGTACCTTCATTCCAGGAGCTCACGCCACTTCCACTTTCTCGGGTTTTCTTACACCCCAATGTGTCCCATTATCGCTGACGGTCTACAAGCAGGATACTTGGCATATCAACGGCGCCCGTGGTCGTGGACGAAGAGTTCAGCCGGAGGCATTTATCGGTGCGGCCCGGTAGTTACGTTCTCTTGAGTGTTGAGGACACCGGCGCCGGCATTAGCGAGGAGAACAAAGACAAGACATTCCACCTTTTTTCACGACCAGAGAGGCCGAAGGGGGCACCGGGCTCGGTCTATCGGTGGCCTCCGGGGTCGTGCAGCGGCACGGCGGCACGATTCAGGTTACCAGTACCCCCGGACTGGGCAGCACCTCTTCCGTATACCTGCCGGCCAGCATCAGTCAGCTGCTCGACGAGATGGCTGCCTGATTAAAAGCGCCGCGAGACTTTCCCCGGATCGGGGAGCCCCCTTCCCTGACGCCTACTTGGCCGCCGCGAGGGCGGGGAATATGGAATCCCGGAAGGCCTGAAGCTCCCGATGGGCGAACTTGTAGGAGTCTGAGGTGCGCAGGTAGAGGTGATCAAGGCCCGCGGCCTCGGCCTCCCGAAGGCGCGCGGTGCAGTGCTCCGGAGTCCCAATGAAGCCGATGGAGTCGCAGATTTGGGCCAGCAGATCGTCGGGCAGAAAGGCGCATAGCTTCTTGGCCTTTTCCCAATCCTCGGCATGGATGACATCCGGATACAGGTCCCACAGCTCTTTGGGCAATTCCAACCCCCTCAGGTCCAGGCCCATCGCCCGAAGCCAGCGGGCGTTGTACTCCTCCATCATCCAGTTCACGCAAATGGGCCGGGCGATCTCCCGGGCCTCTTTCAAATCTTCGTGGATGATGACGGTGGTGCAGAGGACCAGTTCCACCTCGTTGGGGTTGCGGCCTGCCTGCTTCGCTCCCTCGGCCAGTAGTTCGCGAGCCAACGCCACGGCTTTGGGGTGAACCCCTAGGCTGAGCACCGCCCCGTCGGCAACCTCTCCCGCCAGCTTGATGGCCCTGGGGCCGGTAGCCGAAATGTAAACGGGAGGCACTGCTGCGTCGCCGAACTGCAGGCGGCTGGTGACCCCGTTGTAGGTGAAGTCTTCCCCGGCCATGATGCGTTTGAGGTCGAGAACCGACTGGCGCATCTCCCGGACCTTGGCGGGGGCCACCCCGATCGTCCTCACCGAGCTGTAGCCTCTTCCTAGCCAAAACTCCACCCGGCCGGGGGCCAATTCAGCCACCGACTTGGCGGCCGATGCCAAGACCGACACGTGCCGGGTTACGGGATTGGTGACGGCGGAGGCCAACCGGATGCGCGACGTGGCCTGTGCCGCCACGGCCATAACCACGAACACATCCCGTTCCAGCAACTGGGAGTCCAGGATGCCCACCCCGTCGAAGCCGGCGTCCTCGCATTCTCGGATGAAGGACGCCACTTCTGAGGCTGGAGCACATCCCGGAACCCTGAGGTCGATCTTGAGGGCCATCTTCTCCTCCCAATAGCCGTTTAAGTAGAACTGTTTTGCCGGACCTGTTTTGACACTATCATAGCCGCTTCGGGCCCACCTCGAAGCTCTCCACCAGGGCGTCCAAAGCGGAACCGGGCTCGACCCGCGGGGTCCAACCCGGCGCGCCGGCGCCGAAAACCCGCCGGGGCTCTAGAGCCCGATGAACTCCCGGGCGTTCCCGCCCAGGATACGCTCCTTGTCGCCGTCGGACAGGGGCAGGCTGAGGACGTACTCACTATCCGCCGTCATACTGGCGAGCGGGAAGTCGGTGCCGAAGCACACCTTGTGGGCGCCGTGCTTGTCGATGATGCGGGTGAGGGTCTCGGCGGCCACTTCCCGTAGCGAAGGCGGCCAGGTCGTGTCGATTAGAACATTCTCTTTGCCGATCAGAAATCGCTCCGCCTCGTCCAGCATGTAGAACCCGCCCAGGTGGAGGGCGACTATCCGGAGACGGGGAAACTGCCGGGCCACGTTCGCGATGCGCTCCGGCGCCGCGAAGATGGGCTCCCCTTTTGGCGTGTGGGCGAAGCGGCCGGAGTGTATCTCCAACACCATGGATTCGCCCATCTCTTCATAAACCGGAAACATCTCGGGGGAATCGGGGTTGAAGCTGTTCATCATGGGGTGCAGCTTGATGCCCTTGATACCGTTCTCCCGCAGGCGCCGTATTTCCCCGGCCTTGTCATCCATGCCGGGGTGGATCGCTCCGAAGGGAACCAGCATCTCATCCTGGATACTGATGAGCCAATCGTTGGTCCGCCGCACTTGGTCGGCCCGGGCCGCAACTCCCAGCACGATGGACTTGTCGACTCCGGCCTCGAGCATGTGGGCCTTGATGCCGTCCACGGTGTTGGTGCCGACGGCCGAATAGCCGAACAGGTCGACCATGGATTGCAGCACCGCCCCGGCAATCTTGTCCGGCCATACGTGAGTGTGAACGTCCACCCGCATCGATGATTCCTCCCCTGGCTTTAGTATCCCATCCTAAGCCGCGCGCCGCCGGCCGCGGCAGGGATTGTCGACCGGTTGGCGGCAGTCCCGCCCAATGTCTAGCCCGCCTTCGATTCCACCGGCGGCATCCCGGCGTCCTGCCGCACTTCGTTGATGATTTGCAGGACACGAGACCGGAAGGGCGGATACTCCAGCTCGAACTCATCGCGGAGCCGGCTGTTGTCCACCAGGTAGGTGCCCGAATCCTCGATGCCGCCCTCGGCGTCGAAGGTTATCTGGGCGTCGGGGATGAACTCGCGGACGATGTCGGCCAGGGCTCCGAGGCTGATGGGTTCGCCCCCCGTGTTGTAGAGGGAGTGGTGGGGGGAGTCGCTCAGGGCTACCCGAACGAAGGCCTCGGCGACATCATCGACGTGGACCGGCGCCCGCATGAGGCCCTTCTTCGGGAAGCGGACGGGCTCACCCTGGGCGGGCAGGACCACGCACCGGACGTGGTCCACGGAGCCTCGCACTTTGTCCGGGCCGGTCACGTTGGCCGGGCGGATGCCGGTAATTTTCATCCCATAGTTTTCATTGTAGATGGCGGCTTGAAATTCGTTGAAGATCTTGTGGACGGCGTACTGTCTGGCGCCGGACGTGGGTTGATCCTCGTCAACGAGCCGGTCCCCGTGCAGGCTCTGGGGCCCGCACACGGCAACGGAGCTGGCGTACACCACCCGCTTGACGCCGCACAGCCGCGCCGCCTCGAAGCAGTTGTCCATCCCCAGGATGTTTATCCGCAAGTTGAGGTGGGGCTCCACCTCGCCACCGCCCAACAGGTAGGCCAGATTGATGATGCGGTCCGGTTTCACCTGTAGTACGGCCGACACCACATCTTCAAATTGGGTTAGGTCCCCCCGCAAGACCTTCACCCGGTCTTCCAGGCCGTCGAAGGAGGCGGCGCCGGGGTTCACGTCGTAGCAGACCACGTTTTCGCCTCTCTCGGCCAGCCGGCGTATCGCCCGTAGGCCGATGAACCCGGTGCCCCCAAAAACCAATACAGTCATCTCTCTACCTCCTCTTGCCCATCGGGCTAGCTATTGCGCAGTTTCGTATAGGGCCCGATGACCCCCGTCATCCCGGCGAAGGCCGGGATCGAGTCAATACTTCTCCAGATTCCGGCCTTCGCCGTAGAAAAGGTTGCTGGTAGTTCCTCTCAATAATCGGCGCTACAAAACCCGTTCGTGGTGAGCTTGTCGAACCACCGATCCCGCGCCCTTCGACAAGCTCAGGGTGAACGGATATTCATAACGGCAAATTTCGATATTTGGCGCCGGGAGCAGCATGTCGCACACTTTCGCCGATTCAAAGCTACCTACAATACGGCGCACTAGCCAAACGTGCCCGTCTTAGCCACACCTCTGCTACCGGTACTTCCGAGTCTCCGGCCGGTAAAACGGGGCGCCGGGCGAAACCTGAGCCCCCTCACCATGAACTCCCCCGCAGGGCTCGCCAGATCTTCTCCGGGGTCAGCGGGGCGTCCATATGACGTACGCCGGCGCCGGACAGGGCGTCCATGACGGCGTTCACCACCGCCGCCGGCGCGGCCACCGTCGGCAACTCCCCCACTCCCCTCACCCCCAGGGGGTTGGTCGGAGACGCGGTCGCCGTCCACCCCAGCCAAAGTTCCGGCATGTCCTGGGCCAGGGGCATCCCATAGTCCAGGAAACTGGCGTTGAGGGGTTGGCCGTCCGGGCTGTAATCCATGACCTCGGTCAGCGCTTGTCCCAATCCCTGGGCCAGGCCGCCATGCACCTGGCCCTCAATCAGCGTCGGGTTGACCACCGGGCCGCTGTCCTGGACCGCCACATAGCGCACGACCCGCACGTCTCCGGTGTCCCGGTCGATCTCAACCACCGCGATGTGGGCCCCGAAACCGTAGGGATTGCCGGGCAGGCCGAATTCGGCCTGAGATTCCAGCCCGGCCTCGACGCCGGGGGGCAGCAGGTGGGGCTGTTGGGCCGCCGAGGCCAGCGCGGAGAAGGCCATCACCTGTTCCGGATCCAGCTTGTTGAAGACCTTACCCTCCTGGAAGACCATGTTTTCCACGGGGCACTCCAGGATGTGGGCGGCGATAGCGGCCATTTTCCCCCGGACCTGCTGCAGGCCCACGTACATTGCCGAGCCGCCGACGGCCAGGGCGCGGCTGGCGAAGGTACCCTGCCCAGTCGGCAGCATGTCGGTGTCGCCGTGGAGCACATGGATGTCATCGATGCCGATCCCGAGTTCATCGGCGGCGATCTGGGCGAAGGTCGTCGCGGTCCCCTGACCGTGGGGAGAGACCTCCGTGTACACCTTCACCTGTCCGGATGGCTCCACCTGGATCCGGGCGATACTCTCCATCATTGGGCCCCTGCCCCCCGCCGCCTTCACCACCGTGGCCAAGCCGATTCCAAGCAGAGGCTCGCCCGGCCCCCGGTCCTGCCGGGCCCGACGGAAATCGGCATACCCGGCCATATCGAGGGCCTTCTCCAGCGGAGGGATGAAGTCCCCGGAGTCGTAGGTGATGCCGGTGGCGGTGGTGTAGGGGAAGGCCTCCGGCGGAATGAGGTTCCGGCGCCGCACCTCCACCGGGTCCAAGCCGAGTTCTCCCGCGATGAGGTCGATGGTCCGCTCCATGAAGAAGGCGCCCTCCGGCGCGCCGGCGCCACGGTAGGGACCCGTCGGGGGCCGGTTGGTAATGACGCTCAAGACCTCCACGTCCATGTCCCGGATGGAGTAGGGACCGGCGCAGCGCTGGGCGGCCATCATCGGCGGCCCAGCGCTGGAGTCCAGGAGGTAGGCGCCCACGTCGGCTATGATCCGAAACCGCATGGCCAGGATGGTCCCGTCGCTCTTGACCGCGGCTTCCACCTCTGCCGAGTGGCCCCGGGCTTGGTAGGCCAGCATGTTTTCCCAGCGCTCTTCGACCCACTTAATCGGCCGCTCCAGCCGGATGGCCAGGAGGCTCACGGCGAGGTCTTCCGGCCAGGTCTCCGCCTTCTGGCCAAAACCGCCGCCTACGTCGGGGGCGACCACCCGGACGTGAGCCGGCGGCGGAAAAAGTAGCTGTTCCAGGTGGTTCTTGACCTTGTATGGCGCCTGGGTAGCGGCCCAAAGGGTCAGCAGGCCCTCCTGGGGCTGATACCAGGCCACCAACCCCCGGCCTTCCATCGGCGCCGCCGACAACCGGGGCACGTTGTAGCATCCCTGGACGATGCGGCCGGCCCGGGCGAAGGAAGCCGCCACATCGCCGCGGCCGGTTTGGAAGCGCATCACCACGTTGCTGCCCAGGTCTTGATGGATGGGAGTGGAGTCCGCGCCGGCCGCTTCCGCCGGGTCCATGAGGGCCGGGAGCATTTGGTAGGAAACCCGCACCGCATCCACGGCGTCTTTGGCGAGGTAGGGGTCTTCGGCCACCACCACGGCCACCGGCTGGCCCACGTAGCAGACTCGGTCCCCGGCCAGGGCAGGGTGCCCCGGCATGTTTACCCCCTCCAGGTACGGTGACTGCCTGGCGGCCAGGTCACCAACGGCGCCTCCCAGGTCTTCTCCGGTCAGCACCGCGACCACTCCGGGCATGCTGCCGGCCGCCGAAGTGTCCACCGATGAAATCAGGGCGTGGGCGTAGGGGCTACGAACGACGCACGCGTGGAGCATGCCGGGCAGTTTGATGTCGTCCACGAAGGACCCCAAGCCGCGCAGCAGCCTGGGGTCTTCGGACCGCTTCATGGGCCGGCCGGTGTAATTCACCTGGTACTTCTTTCTCCTTCGACGGCGGGGTCTTGCCTAAAGAACACTCTGGAGCTTGTCACCCCGAGCCTTTCGGCTCAGCTCAGGATATGCTCCGCGAGGGATCCGTGGTAGCGAGTCCAGGCTCCTAAAACAGGAGAACCCCGCTCCAGATTCCTCGTCGCTTCGCTCCTCGGAATCATTCATGCTGGTTGCCACCAGCACCACGGCCGACGAAAATGGACGCCGCCGCGTCATCCCGAGTCCTTCGCGGGAAGGACGAGGGATCTCGGGAGGCGGAGGTGAATCCCCACCCCAGATGCCTCGCCGCTACGGCCGGCTCGGCATGATATTTTCGTACCAATGACCGTGAAGCTACGCGCCTCGGAATCACAGCCTTGAGGCAAAGCCCGGTGGCGGATTGCCAACCCCGGCGCCTTAGGCTCCCCAACGTCATACCCGATTCGAGGCGAGGCTGGACGCGTCGCCAACGAGATTTTGGCGCCGATTACGGAGAAGCGGCCCGCGCCTTTTCCGAGAATGCCGCCTTGAGCGCCGCCGAAGCCTCGCCCACGGCAATTCTCCCCCTGTCGATAAAGGCGGGCATTCCGAAGAAGCCGTGGATCATCCCATCGTAGCGGCTATAGGTGACGGCGACCCCCGCTTCCTGGAGACGTTGGGCGTAGGCCTCTCCTTCGTCGCAAAGCGGGTCGAACTCCGCCGTGATGACCAGCGCCGGCGGGAGGCCGCTCAGGTCATTGGCCAAGAGTGGCGCGGCGTAGGGGTTGGACGCGTCGGCGTCTTCCGTCAGGTAGAGGTCCCAGTACCACTTCATGGAGTCGCGGGTTATCCCGTAGCCTTCGCCATTCTGCCGGTACGAGCCGGTGTCGAAGTCGCGGGCGATGACCGGGTAGACCAGGAGCTGGAAGACCGGTGGAGATACTCCCCGGTCTCGCGCCATGAGGGATACCACCGCGGCTAGGTTGCCTCCGGAGCTGTCGCCACCGACGGCGATCCTGCCGGGGTCGGCGTCGATGCCGGCGGCGTTCGTCGCCACCCATTGGGTCACCGCGTAGCAGTCCTCCGCGGCGGCCGGGAACCGGGCCTCCGGCGCCAACCGGTAGTCGACGGAGACAACCACGCAGCCGGTTTGTGCCGTCAGCCGGCGGGCCGTTCCGTCGGCAGTATCCAGGTCGCCGACCACCCAGCCCCCGCCGTGAAACCACACCAGAACCGGAAAGGGGCCACGGCCGTCGGGCGTGTAAATCCGTACGGGGACATCCGGCCCGGGACCGGGAATGGCGCGGTCCTCCACCCGGGCCACCTCGGGCCCGGCGCTCTGGGGCCGCGAGTTCATGTTGATGCGGGCCTGCTGGGGCGAAACGGTATGGTTGGGAGGCAGGCCCAATGCGGCAAGCTGGTCCAGGACTCTTCGGGCCTGCTGGTCGAGCGGCATTTCCTTCCCCTCCTGTTCCCTCGTAGATGCCTTTCTGAGATGGCCTTGGTCCCGCGCTACCCGTGGTCGATCGGGCCATTCGCCGCCACCGAAATAAGCGCCGTCTCCTCGGAATGGGAGTGTAGTCGGGGATTTCCTCCCTGTCAACGCTCCTGAATTGGGCCGCGGCCCGGGTCCCGCCGTGCGAAGGGAACGGGCCGGGCCGTTGAGGCCCCGTGGGCGGCCATGCTAGAATTGGGACGAAATCCGGATGGGCGAATCGGAACCAGCCGGGAGCCTGCACCGCGGAGCCGCCGAATGAGTCACGACCCGTAGATTGTGCCTCCGCGCACCCGGCATCCCAACGTTCCTGAGGCGAGCTAGCGAAGTATGGCGAAAATTCTGGACGGGAAGGCGCTGGCCAAAGAGGTCTGGGCCGAAGTGGCGGCCGGCGTGGCGAAGATGGGGGAGAAGCATCGGCTAACTCCGGGGCTGGCGGTTGTCCTGGTGGGCGATGATCCGGCCTCCGGGGTCTACGTGCGGAACAAGCGCCGGGCCTGCGTCAAAGTGGGCCTGCTCAACGAGACCTTCGAGCTGCCCTCATCCACCTCTCAATCCGACCTCCTCGGCCTGATCGAGAAGCTGAACCGGGACGACCGTTTCCACGGCATACTGGTGCAGCTTCCGTTGCCACAGCAGATCAACGAGCAGGCCATTATCCAGGCGGTCAACCCGGCGAAGGATGTGGACGGCATTCATCCCTTCAACCTGGGCAAGCTGGCTCAGGGGCGACCGGATTTCATCCCCGGCACCCCGGCGGCCATCCAGCAGTTGCTGCTCCGCAACGGCTACGATCCCGCCGGACGCAACGTGGTCATCTGCGGCCGCAGCGAGATCGTGGGCAAACCCCTGGCCATCCTCCTGATGCAGCGGCAGCCGGGGGCCAACGCCACCGTCACCGTGTGCCACACCCAAACCAGGAACCTCTCCGACCTGACCCGCCGGGCCGACATCCTGGTGGCGGCCATGGGCCGGCCCAACTCCATCACCGCCGACATGGTCCGGGAAGGCGCGGTGGTGATCGACGTGGGAATCAACCGGGTGGCGGACTCGACCCGCAAACAGGGCTACCGCCTGGTTGGAGACGTGGACTTCGAGTCCGTTTCGGAGAAGGCCGAGGCCATCACGCCGGTGCCCGGTGGCGTCGGGCCCATGACCATCGCCATGCTGCTGGTCAACACCTTGAAAGCGGCGAAGATCAGCCTACACTGAAAGCACAGCGGAAAAGCAGGTTGCTCAGCCCGCGGCATGCGGGGTTGGGTGCTGATAGCCGACCGCTGAACGCTGACAGCTTTAAGATGCGCACCAGCGATTTCGACTATCACCTTCCTCCGGGGCTGATCGCCCAGACCCCTCTGGAAGCCCGGGACTCGTCACGGCTGCTGCTGCTGGACCGGGCCACCGGCCGAACCGAGCACCGCCACTTCCACGACTTGCCCGAATTCGTCCGTCCCGGCGACGTGATGGTGTTCAACCAGAGCCGGGTCATTCCGGCCCGGCTGTACGGCCACCGCGCGGACACGGGCGGCAAGGTGGAGTTCTTGCTGTTGCACCGGGAGAGCCCCGGAGTTTGGCAGGCTTTGGCCCAGCCGGGCCGGCGGCTGGGTCCGGGCGTCCGGGTAGTCCTGGACTCGCCGGGAACGGCCCCTCCGGGCCGAGGAGAAGATTCTTCGGTGCCGCCTCCCGCCGATGGGGGGAAATCCCCCCCGGCCCCCCTTTTAGAAAGGGGGGAGAAACGGGGATTTGGCGTGGAGGTGCTCACCTCCCACGCCGACGGTATCAAGACGGTGCGTTTGGAATCCGAAGAAGACATCGGCCGGCTGGGAGTAGTGCCGCTGCCGCCCTACATTCACCGGCGGCTGGAAGACCCGGAGCGGTACCAGACGGTCTACGCCCGGCAGCCGGGCAGCGCGGCGGCGCCCACCGCCGGGCTGCACTTTACGGAGCCGCTGCTGGCACGGCTGAAAGACGCCGGGGTCGAGCCGGCCTTCGTGACCCTCCACGTGGGCCTGGACACCTTCCGCCCGGTGCAGAGCGAAGACCCGGCGGAGCATACGATACACACCGAGTACTACGAGCTGGGTCGGGAGGCTGCCGGCAGCCTCAACGCCGCCCTTGCCAAGGGACGCCGGATTATCGCCGTGGGAACGACCTCGGTGCGGGTGCTGGAGCAGCTGGGGCAGCGGATGGCGGAGGATGGCCGGAATCGAGTCGAGCCGTATAGCGGCCAGGCCGGCCTATTCATCCTGCCGGGGCACAAGTTCCGGCTGGTGGACGCCCTGATCACCAACTTCCACCTGCCCCGGTCGTCGCTGCTGATGCTGGTGTCGGCCTTCGCCGGGCGGGAGCGGGTGCTGCGGGCCTACCAGGAGGCCATCAGCGAGGGGTACCGGTTCTACAGCTTCGGGGATGCGATGATGCTCTACTAGCGCCGAGCCTCAAGGCAGCTGCAGTAGCTGCAAGATGTTGCCGTCGGGGTCCTTGAGGGTGGCGATCCAGCCGCCCCAGTGCTCCTGCTCCGGCGGGCGGATGAACTCAACCCCAGCCTCGTTCAACCTCCGGTACTCTCCGTGGATGTCGTCCACCCCTAAGTGGGGCATGATCCGGTAAGGGTCCCTGGCTGGGCCTTTAATGCGGTGGTGGCGGCCGACGTTGAAGCGGACCTCGCCCAATTCAAAGGCGATGAAATCTTCGTGGCGGGAGTGAAGGGGGAGCCGGAGGGTATCGTGGTAGAAGCGGAACATCCGCTCCAGGTCATCGGTCCAGAGGGTGATCCCAATAATGCCAGTGATCATCATTCACCAGCTTGAAGGAAAGGGGATGAGGAACCGGATACAGCTATCAGCCGGGCCGCCCGATCCCGGCCCGGTGGCGTTACCGGCTGGCTACCTTGACCTTGGCGCCATCGGTGTTGCGTTTGGTGGCGGCGCAGGCCGGGCACCAACCGTAGAAGTCCACCCGCTGCCAGGCGACCTCGAAGTCCGAATCGCCAAGGACCCGATCCCGAAGCCGCACTACCGCCTCGTCTCCCGCTTCAGCATCCATCACGTCCTCGCATTGGATGCACACCAGGTTGACATGGGGGTCCATATTCGGCTCGTACCGGGACATCCTGGGGAAAGGCAACTCCTGAATTAGGCCGGTCCTTCCCAGCACCGCAAGGGTGGAATAGATGGTAGCCAAGGTCATCGAAGGGAAATGGTCACGAACCCGATCGTATATCTGCTGCACGGTCGGGTGATCGGTGGAGTTTAGGACTGCCTCGGCTATTGCCAGCCTCTGAGGGGTTACCCGGACTGACCACTTTCGCAGTCTCTCTACAAGGTCCTGCTGAGTTACCATAAAAACTCCACGTACACCGGCGACCCCCTGGTAGCTGTCCAGACGGATTCCGCCTATTGTCCATCCGATTCAATCCACACTATACCTGCATTCTGGCGAACTGACAACCCCTTTTCGGCCACCGCAGTAGCAGGTTTCCCATAGCTCAATCCGGGTGTTGGCACCAGGGTGACGCCTAGCTCCCACCGGAATGCCGGCGAGCCCCGGTAGCTCCTTACGCGTCGCGGCCCACCCAGCGCGCCAGCGGCGCGGCGGCCCAGGTAATAATCCGGTAATTTCCGGGTAATTCCCCAGTAACGCGGGAGGGGGTTAAATAAGTGTAACGACCGGTTCATCAACACCGGCAAAGAGAGAGGAGGAACGATGATGGAGAGAAGCAACAAACTGACCAGGGGATTAATCGCGGGAGCGCTGGTTGGCGCCGTCGCCGGTCTGCTGCTCGCACCGAAACCCGGCAAGGAGACCCGGCATGTACTCGCGTCCCGGGCCGGAGAGTACGCGGGCACGTTGCGCCAAAGGGTCGGAAAGAAGAACGCTCGGAGTCTGGCGGAGGTCTCGGTCGATCACCTGGGAGTTGCCGTCTAAGACACCTGGGCAGAAGCCTCCGGGATGGATGATCCCCGGGGGCCGGAAAAATGGAGTGGGCGTCCCTCGAGGGGGCGCCCGGATCTCGGGCCACCAGTTCATCGATCACGCCGCCGTTAGCAACCTCTGAATTGCCCTTCGGCCTGGGCCCGCCGCCGGTGATGCGGGCCGTATCATCGAAAAGGCCCGTCATACCAATGACCAGGATGCTCGGGACGGCCCCGGACCCAGCACCTTTGCCGTTCTGACTTAACGAACTTGGTGGCCCAGTGAGACTAGTTACCCACCCGCTCTCGAAACCCAATCCTTCATCAATCGACGGGCTCGTGGGGATTCTCCTGCTGAGAGAGGCCGGGACAATGTCCCGGCCTCCTTTATTATTTCCGCCAAGGGTGTGGGCCGGAGGACATTGCCCTTACCGATGTACCGGAGCCCTCCGCCGCCGTCGCCGACCTCGCCGGCAAACTGCCCCCTCCGGCCTTGTAAGCCGGTGATAGCTAGGATATTCTGATTAGTGCATCAAGGAGAGATGGCTGAGCGGACGAAAGCGCCGGTCTCGAAAACCGGTATACCTCCGGGTATCGTGGGTTCGAATCCCACTCTCTCCGCCACGTTCTGAAGCTAAATACCCGCCCGAATGCGGGGCCCTACAGCTCGGTTCTCTACGCCTTTCCATGCTGAAAGTCCACGGATTGCCACGAGGATCTCTGAAGGCGTTTAGGCAGGGCCAATGATGACGATAGGAAGCGAGAGCGTAGGTCTAGGGACACTATTTCGACCCGTTACCCCAAGGCAGGTTGTGCCAAAGACCAAGGGCCATCAAGAACGGCTCGAAACTTCCTGAGCGATGTGAACGTAAGGGTGAGTGGAAAGTATTGGTAGGGGCGTCAGCGCACGCTCGAAGTGCCGGTGTAGGTGGATGCCCACGAATCAATTGTTAAGGCCACCAGGTTGTCAGATAGATCACTCTTGATACCCGAGGGACCGGTATGACCCTGGGGGGCTGGCCATGCGGCTCCGGATAACTGTTTTCGCGATAGCCGGGTCCCTCGTTGCCGCCTGTGGCGGCGGAGGCGCGGCTGCCCCCACAGCCTTGCCGACCGTTGTACCCGTAATCGCTCCAACCGGCGTTCCCACGCCGACCCTAGTGCCAACTTCCCCGGCGGCTATTCGAGCCACCTCTGCAGCAGAACCAACCGCCCTACCGGTTCCAACGGCCAATCCGGCCTCGACGCCGGTTTCAACGGCCACGCCGGACGCTACGCCGGCTCCGACCGCGACACCATCCGCCACCCCGGTTCCAACAGCCGCACCGGCCGCCACTCCGGTTCCAATGGCCACACCGACGGCCACACCGGTGCCAAAGCCCGCTCCGACGGCCACGCCGGCTCCGACCGTCACACCGACCGCCACTCCGGTTCCAACGGTGCCTATTCCTCAAGATACCGCCGGGTTCGACCTCGGCGATGGCATCACGCTGCTCATATCCCCCGAGCAGCCCATCGCCGGACGCAACGTGGCGTTCAGCCTTCTCGGCCTTCCGCCATGGGAAAGAGTTGACGTCACCTTCACCGACCCCGTGGGCACGAGGGTAGGCTGGATTGACGTGAACGATCAAGTCCTCGGCCGTTCTGATGGCAGTGCCGTGACCACTCTGACGGTTTATGCGGACGACGCCGGGGAAACCTCGTGGACGCGGTATGGAATCCAGGATGCGGAGGGCACCTGGAGGGTCACCCTCGATTTCGATGACCGGAAGGAATCAGTGGCGTACCAGCTTCAGGAGCTGCGATTGACCGGATTGGAATCTTTTCACCTGGGGCCCCACCTGAGTGGCCTCCATGGGCCGGAGGCCGGCGTCTTCTTCTCGGACGACGTGCACCCGGCGCTGGCGGTGGCCGTGCAGGACCGGTTGGCATTGGCCTCTGCTCAAATGGAGGCGGCCGTGGGTGAGCCGCTGGCTCCGGTCCCCGACCTGTATATGGTGGGCAGCCGGGTGACACTCGACAACCTGAGCCAGGCTACCCTGGTGACCCTGGGTTGGGAGGGGGGCTACTACCGCAGCTACAGCTTCAAGCCCGGGATCTACCTGCTGGCCGACGCCCTCCGGTCCGGGCTCGAGTCCGTGGTGGTCCACGAATACATCCATCACGTGGTTGAAGAGATCGGCGGCGGCGAATCTTTGCCCGCTTGGTTGCACGAAGGCCTCGCTGAATTCTACGAGAGCGAATTGGGCCTCGGAAGGCCTCGGCCCAACGCCTTCAGGTTGCACCTGCTCCGCAGCGCCGACAGCGCGCAGGCGGCTGCCCTTTCCAAAACGTTGTTTCCCTTAGCCGCAATGGAAAGCCAGGCGGCCTGGAACAACAGGAGCGATCCCGACGAGATTAGTCTTCAGTACGACCAGGCCTATATGGCCGTGCGGTTCATGAGCGAAACCTTCGGCTCCTCGTCTCCATTCGCCGCTCTGCGGGAGATCGCCTCCGGTACAGACTTTCCAGAAGCTCTGCAATCCGCTACAACACTAACCTATGAAGATTTCGAATCGCGATTCGTTGAATGGCTTTCAAGCTGGGAAGACCCGGACCGCACGGACGCGGCCGAATACCTCCAAGCCCTGGACCCCCTGATGGCACAACTGGTCAACGTCTTGAACCGCCGCGCGGCGAACTTCCAACGCAAACTCTCCGACGATGAATCTGTTGCCGCTTATACTGAGATAGTCTCGGACGCCCAGGAAGCCGTGGATGGATTAGCCCGAATCACGCCGCCCGGTTCTCTTCACAAAATTCACGCCGACGCGGTCCAAACCTTCGACCTGGTGGTCAATTGGCTGGGAATGGAATTGGAGTACAGGAAGACCTTGAACTTCATCCATCAGGAGAACGCCAACGCCTTGCTACCCGAGGTGAACGCCAAAATGTACCTACTGCCGCGAGACGTGGCCGACGCTAAATGGGTGCTGAACCTCCCCTAGGACCCGTTCGATCAGCAAGATCACTCTAACGGGTAGTCCAACTTGCCGCGCTCCGGCCATACTCCAGGGCCCCGAATCAACCTAAACGGGTGGCCGGCCGGCGCCGTGGCTCGCGGTTCTTGATTAGCCGGCGCTCTTGCGCCACGTCCTGCCCCGGACCGGCACGATTTGCGTTTGGCGAAGGCCTCTGTCAAAATGAAATCTGAGCTGTAATGTTTCACTGGAATACGCCGGATTGCCGCCCTTGAGCCGGGCTGTCGGTCCGGTTGCCGCAATATCCGGCCAGCCTGGCGGGCTGCATCGTCCCCAGTACCGGCGGGCACGGGGCAGCCCCGTGGTCACCCCCCAAACCTGCCGGCCGGCGCGGAGCCAAGACGCGCCGAGCCCGCCCGTAGCTATACAGGAGTGACGCCCGATGGCTGACGAGTTGTTGGTGCTTAGGGAAACCCCTCGGGCCCAGCACCTGATCGCCGGCTGGCGGCAGCAGTGGTCCGACGGCGGTGAGATCTCCGGCGGCTTGCTGCGGTATCTGATCGACCACTTCGACGCTCGGCAAATCGGAGAGATGGGTTCGCAGATCTCCAAGATGTGTTACCCCTTTCAGGTGCCGGGAACCCACGACATATACCGGCCCAGGGTGGTATTCCAGGAAGGGCTACCGACCAGGAATATGGATCGTGCGAACCATTTTTACGATGCGGGAAACGGGCTGATCCTGTTTCTGGGGGAAGAACCCTGGTTTCAAATCGACCTGTACGGGGAGGCTTTCTTTCAGGCGCTGAAAGAGCTGGGAATCGATCAAACCGTGGCCGTGGAAGGGTACAACGGTGCGGCCCCGCCCGATCTGGAGAGAAGTGTCAGCTGTATCTACAGCCACGCTCGCATGAAGGAGTCGTTGGAAAAGTACGGCCTCCGGTTTTCCAATTACGGCAGCAACAGCCGGAGCGGTCCAACCATCGGAATGGCGCTGGTTAGCATGGCCCACTACCTATATCCCCAATTCGAGGTAATCCGGCTTGGGGCAATGGCTCCCATGTACCCCTTCTTGAGTACCAGCAACGACCCCGTGGGCATATCTAGGGACCACCGGTCCTTCTACGACATCATGCGAAGGCTCAAGTCCATGTTCAAGCTGGACTTGAGCCTGACGGAATTGTTCACACTGGGCGAGGCCGAGTCACGCGAGCTGGAAGAGACTCTGGAACGGATCGGGGCCACAAACCCCGGGGCCAAAGAGATCATTGACCGGGTCCGGTCAGAGTACGAGTACAACCCCTTCGTGGAGGCCGTGGAGCTGGACCCGGCCCTGGACAAAACGTTGGAAGACATCCTGAAGAATACCCCCGACGAACCGGACGGCGCCTGAAGCAACCCGGCGGCGGCGCCCGTCCCGGCCTGGACCGGCGGCGGCCCGGGGCCACGGCGATGCAAGCGCCGCCGGCTCCCGCCAAGCCGTCCGTCCCTACCGTTTTCCTCAAACAACCTCTGCCATCTCCCAAGCCCCGGTGGCGCCGTGCACCGCCGGGGTGTACCCGTTCCCCCCTACGACTCCCAGCGGGGCGGCGCGTCCGTTTGATGGATGTAGCCTCGATCCGGATATATGTGGATCGGTGGATCGGTGGAAGCGTAGATCATGAAACCACGAAGCGCCCGGCATTTGGTAAGATATGGGCAAGGAGCGTGGTGGCCGAGATGCACCAGGGCAGTCAGCAGCGAAAGATCCTCATCGTCGACGATGAGTGGGAATCAGCCATCGTGAAGGCCGTGAGACGCCGGCTGGATCAGGAAGGCTGGCTGCCGGTCGTGGTTCAACCGGAGACCCGTTGGTCCTTGGGAGAAGAGTTCGAGGCGGCGGCGCTGTACGCCGTCGAGGAAGAGCAACCGGATGGCGTGTTGCTTGATGTGCGCTTCGGGGAGCACCGGGACGACCGTTTCCTGGGGCTGGCGATTCTTCGAGCAATCGTCGAACGGCACCCCAAGCTGCCAATTCTGATGTTCACCCAGTACGCTCAAGGCCCGGACCGGGAGACGGCAGTGCGGGGGACCCTGAAATGGAACGCCCCCGTGGACTTCATCGACAAGCTGGCCAGCCCCGAGGAGGTGGTGCTGCGGCTCCGCCGCCTGATCGGCACCACGCCGGACAAGATACCCATCGGAGACAATATCCTCCTAGACGCGGGCGTGAAGGTCCTCTACGTCAAGGCCGGCGACGATGTCGAGCCGGTTAGCGAAATCCAGGGGATGAAGTTCGAAATTCTGAGGGAGCTGGCGGCGGCCTGGTACCGAAGCCCGGGCGAACTCGTGCCCTTCGGCAGGCTGGAGCGCTACTCGGGAGGCGAGGACCCCCGGGCCTCTTTGCGGGTGAGGATACGAGAGATCAAAGACGCCATCGGCAAGGCCTCGGGCCGGCGCTTCGGACCCGGGGAACTCATCATCAACGTTCGGGACCAGGGGTACCGGTTGGTTCCGCCCAAGGGTTGAAACCTCGCCGCGACACCCACTCGCCACCCGCCGCGAGGGCCGCTGGCGGGGGAAGGCAGGTCATGAAACCCGCCGTTCTCAGTCCTCTGTGCAACGAGGCCAAGGGCATTGCTTAGCAGGAGTTGGATGCATACCGGAATCAGGATTGCCGCGGGCGTGGTTGTCTTCGGTGGCGTCGTCCTCCTCGTCGTCGCTCCGATCATCGGTAGCGACCTCTTCGAGGCCTTGTGGGGAGTCGAGCCCCTCTCTTACATCGGGGCCGTCTTGTTACTGGTTGGGCTTGGCGTCATCTCCGCCTCCTATTTGATTCCCGCCGTGGCCCACCGCGGCGACAGCGCCGCCGACGGGGAGAGCGCCATGCTCCCGCGTTGGAGCCGGGTGACCCAGCAATACTTCCAGCTGTTCGACCATGACCTGGGCCGGCCGCTGCGGAGAATCCTGGGAAAAGAACGGGAATTGCGGGCCGTTTTGCGGTCGTCGGGGGCCCTGAGCGGGCCGGAGGTACAGGAGCTGCTCGATGAAATAGAGCGGCAGGCGCCGAACTTCCGGCTGATGATGTCGAACGTTCAGGTGCTGGTGCAGCTGGAGGCGCCGGACACGCCGCCACAGCGCGAGCCGGTGGAGCCGGCCGAGGTGGTGCGGAGAATCGTCGACCGGTACACCCCGGTCGCCGAGGAGGCGTCCAAGGAGATCAGTTGGTGGGCTGAACCTCAGGAGTTCGGCCTCGTGTACTCCGACAGCGCCGCCATCGAGCACATCGTGGTCAACCTGGTGGACAATGCGGTCCGTTTCGCCTCCACCCACATCGAGATAAAGCTGAGTATGAACCCGAGCCATTTCTTCATCCGGGTCTGGGACGATGGCCCCGGAATCGCCCTTCAATACCAGCGTCACATCTTCGATCACGGGTGGACGCCCCAGGTTGCCAGGAGGGAAGAGAAGACCAGCTCCGGACTGGGGCTTTTCATCGCCCGGACCCTGGCCAAGCGGAGCGGCGGTGACATTACCATCGAAAGCATTCCCGAAAGCGCCCCTGAAGGCGCGGCCGGCGGCGGCGCCACCTCGGAGCCGGAACACCACAGCGCATTCCTCGTGAGCTTACCATTGGAGGTCCCGTGAGTAACACTGCGGTAACCGTGCCGGGCCTAGCCTGCGGCTAATCGTGCCCATTCACCCTGGAGATCACCTGTGAACCGAGTTCTCGTGTGGCTGAGTCTGGCGTTGACCGGACTGGTCCTGGTGTTCGCCGGGTGCGTCCAGGTGGTGGACCGGGAAGCAACTAACACCGCCACCCCCTCGCCGGCAACGCCAATCCCGACCGCGACCGCCAATCCGACGCCACGCCCGACGGCGACGCCGGTGCCCACCTTTACCCTCGTGCCAACTCCCCGGCCGACCGTCAGTCCTACTCCAATCCCCACGGAAAATCCAACGCCGACACCCAGGGCGCGGCCGACCTTCACGCCATCTCCCACGGCCGGACCGAATCCACGGCTGGTCCTTGACGTGCGGGCCCCGATGGATGGAAGCACCGTGAACGGCAACGCCGTCGTGGTTCACGGCATCACCACGCCTGGAACATCGGTCAGCATCGAAGGCCTGGCGGCCCTAGTGGGCGATGACGGAAGGTTTCAAGAGGCGGTCACCCTCACTCCAGGGATCAACGATATCCGGGTGGTTGCCACGGATTCCAAGGGAAACCGGGAAAGCAAAGCCCTGCGGGTCACCTCCCTGGCCCTTCCGCCCCAGCCGTTTCTTCTCTTCGTCACCGAGCCGGAGGACCAGAGCATCGTCTCCCAGGGCTCCATTCGCCTCTCCGGCCGCACCGGGCCCGAGGCGATTACCAGCATAAACGGGGTTTCGGTTCCGGTGGATGAGCTTGGCTTTTTCTCGACCATCCTGACCCTGGAACCGGGCCCCAACATCATCGATGTGGTGGCCACCAACAATGATGGCAGGGTCTTGAGCACTGTAATCGCGGTAATCTACCGGCCCTAAACAGCCAAAACAGCCAGCTAGAAGGACGCAATCATGCACGATGCGTAACACATGGGTAACGGTTCTCGGGTGATGATGACGATACGCTGACCGAGATGACTTCAACCCTGTCAGGAGACGGCCGCATGGGCGGTAGCAACAATAGAAATCGATGGCGCAGGCGATTGGTGCCTCCCCTGGGTTTGATGGGGGTTGGGCTCCTTAGCCTGGGCCTGCTCGTCAACGGCGTGGCGGCCCAACCCAACTTGGATTGGGGCGGCGCCTTTGGGGGCGTTGACGACGAGGTAGCCCACGCCGTCCAGCAAACGGATGACGGGGGTTACATCGTAGTCGGGGAAACCCGCACCTTCGGCGCCGGGGGCCGCGACATCTGGCTGCTGAAGCTCAATGCCAGCGGGACCTCGGAGTGGAGCCGGACCTTCGGCGGCCCGGAGGACGACGTAGCCTACGATGTCCAACAGACCAGAGACGGTGGCTACATTCTGGCCGGCGAAACCCACTCATTCCAGGCCGGCTCGGTGGTAAAGAGCGATTTCTGGCTGGTCAAAACCGATGCGTCGGGGAGTGAGTTGTGGAACCAGCGGATCGGCAATACCGAGCTTCCCGGGGTCTTGGACCTTCCCACCTTCGATGAGGCCCATTCCATCCTGGAAACCGGCGACGGCGGTTACATCTTGGCCGGCTGGACCATGGCCGGTCCCAGCAACGATTTCTGGCTGGTCAAGACCGATGTATCCGGGGAGCGCCTGTGGGACCGCCAATTCGGCGGCAGCATGCACGATCAGGCCTATGCCGTTCGGCTGACGGCGGATGGAGGCTATATCCTGGCCGGCAAGACGGACTCCGTGGGCGCCGGGTCCAGCGATTTCTGGCTGGTGAAGACGGACTCCACCGGAAACGAGGAGTGGAACAAGACCTATGGCGGCCCTCTGATCGATGAGGCCCGCGATGTCCGGCAGACGGCAGACGGGGGATATATTCTGGCCGGCTTTACCTGGTCGTCCGGGGCGGGTTTAGCCGATTTCTGGCTGGTCAAGACTGACGCCTCCGGCAATGAGGAGTGGAGCCGGACCTTCGGAGGTACCACCAGCGACGTGGCCCATGCCGTTCGGCAGACCAGGGACGGAGGATACGTTCTCGCCGGGTGGAGCGAGTCTTTCCCAGACGGTGACCATTTCTGGGTCGTCAAAACCGATCCATCCGGAAACGAGGAATGGAGCGAAACGATTGGGGAGGCCTCGGGCGCCCGGGCAGTGCAGCAGACCGATGATGGAGGCTATGTCATCGCCGGGTGGACCGGCTCCCTTGCCGAGAGCCGCAATTTCCGCGTTGTGAAAACGGAGCCGGTGCCCGAGCCCAAGTATCTGAGCGGGGCAGTGGCCAGCCTGGGAAACACCGGGCCGTCTGCCATCACCGCGGCCACGGTGGTGCTCAACGCCCCACGGGGCGATACGGCGTACCGGTTCCGTTACGCGGGCGCGTTTCTCTCACGGGAGAACCCGTTGCCGCCCGGTGAAACGGCTTGCACCGACCTTTTTTCAGTTCTCGTACAGGGCGCTCAACTGGTATCAGACCAGATCGGCTCCTTCGGCGCCGCCTTGGCCGACGCCATCACCGATAGCTCGGGCTCAGCGGGAATCGTCGTCGACGTGACGGCCTTTCCCTTCGACCTGACCTACGATTCGGCCACGGGCGGACGGATCGCCGGCGTCCTTCGGTTTTCATCCGAATCGCCTTGTGTGACCGCCTCCGCCGGAGACCCCACACGTACGCCCACTCCCCAGCCGGCGCCGGATGCGTCCGCGCCGGTTTCCATGGACTTCTTTGGGACCGTGATTTCGGTCGGTGAAGACTCCTTGCTGGTGAATACCGACGGCGGGACCGTGGAGGTGCCGGTCACCAGTGAGACCAGCATCCGGCTGCCCAACAAGAGTGACGCCGGCCTCATGGACCTTGCCGAGGGGGACGTGGTGGCCGTGTCCCTCAACGAGGCGGGCGGCGAACCCGCCGCGGGCCAGATTTTCTTGATCCCCGGCAAGACTCGGTACCGGCACGTACCGGGGGTGGTCCTGGCGGTTTCCGAATCTGAGCTAACGATTCAGCCACCGGGAACTGCGGCAGAGCCCATCACGTTACTCTTTACTCCGAGTACCACCGTTCGCTTCCACAAGGGTGAAACCGACCTGGCTGAGGGGTCATTCGTCGTGGTGGGGACCGTCGGGGACCCGGTAATTGGCGGCGTGTCCCTCGATGCCCGGGAAATCAATGTAACCGCCGGAAAGCCCAGCCTGGAGGACCCAGAAGCGCCGGAAGTTCCGGCGGCCGAGGATGCCGGGAGGGGCCAAAATAGCGTGGAACTCCGGGGGGAGTTCGAGGGCCTCGACGAGGACAGCAACCTGATCATCAACGGGACTTCGGTGGCCGTTGACGCGGCCACCGTGATCGCAGCAGGTCTCGTGGTCGGCCAACGGGTGAACATCGAGGCGGTGCTGAAACCCGACGGCTCGATCGTCGCCCTGAAGGTGGAGGAGGAGGACGAGGGCGGGCAGGTGCTTGGCACGGTGAGCCTGGAGGGCTCCTTCGACGGGCTGGACGACGAAGGGAACTGGCTCATTGGCCAGGTTCAAGTATCGATCAGCCCGGGCACCGACACCGATGGCTTGCCCGCCGTGGGCCAGCAGGTGAAGGTACGGGCCGTAGTCAAGGAGGATGGCACTCTGCTGGCGCGGGAGGTGGAGAACAAGAGCTTCTTCGGGAGGGGCGGTCAAGACACCGGCGTGGTAACGCTGACGGGGACCTTCTTGGGGACGGACTCGAAGGGTAACTGGACCGTCAACGGCATGCCCGTGGCCGTGGACGCCCTAACCAGGCTCGAAGGAAGCCCGGCGGTGGGCCGACCGGTCGCCGTGGAGGCTATCCGGCAACGGGGCGGCTCTCTACGAGCCCTGAAGGTGAACGGTGACACGGGGGGCTCGAGCCAGGGGAAGAAGAATGCGAAGCTCCGCGGCACCGTCGAAAACCTGATGGATGACGGGACACTCATCGTCGACGGGGTTCGCGTGGTCCTGAGCGCTTTGACCGAGATGGAAGGCGGCACCCGGGTGGGGGATTTCGTGGAAGTCGAGGCCCTGTTGCAGCCGGACGGCTCTCTCCTGGCCAAAGAGGTCGTTAACCTGGGGATGGTGGAGCCGCGGGACATCCCTGAGCCCAGCACCGTGGAGATCGAGGGCACCCTTGAGTCGATCGACGAAGAGGGCAACGCCCTGGTGGTCAACGGCATCAAGGTTGCCCTCAGCGTGCTGTCGGAGACCAAGGGGGAGCTGATCGTGGGCTCTCCGGTCAAGCTGGAGGGCTTTCTGCTCCCGGATGGCTCGGTTAGCGCCCAGGAACTCAAAGGTGAGGGAAGGGCGGCGACCACCAGCGGAACCGAGGTGAAGATCGAAGGTGTCATCGGGCGGGTGAACCGCAACGAAGCCGGAGATATCGAAAGCGTGGTGATCGACGGTCTGACCCTCGGCGTCAGAGCCCTCACCGAAGTTGAGGGTACGTTGGAGCCGGGAGCCGAGGTTTCCGCCAAGGCGATCATCAGCAACGGTACATTCTTGGCCAGCAGGTTGGAACACCAGCCCGGCCTGGGATTGCCCGAAACGGCCGAGGTCCAGATCGAGGGCCTGATAGAGGCGCTTCAACTGGACACCGAGAGCCGGGTGACGGCCATCGCGATCAATGGCGTCGAGGTGGAATTGGGCGCTTTCGCCAAGCTGGAAGGTACCATCGGGGTGGGGACGGCCGTGAAGATCAACGGCGGCTTTAGCGACGGCGTCCTGGTAGCCAGGAAGGTGGAGGCAGGCAGGTCCAAGGCAGATAGGCCGGTTCCGTTCACGTTCGATGTCGTGGGTCCGCTCGAAGTGGTGGTGCTGGCTCCCAACTTCGATGTCGTCGCGGTGGTGGTGAACGGCCTGAAGATCACGACAGAACCCCTTACTCGGGTGCAGGCCCCGTTGGAACCCGGCCACGTGGTGTCCGTTGAGGTAGTGGTCAGCCGCGGCGAGTTCATCGCCGGCAGGATCAAGGAAGGCAGGCCCGAAGAGACTGGGGAGAAGGCCGAGGGCGGTGACGATTAAAGGGGCGGTCCGACCCATGCCCGCACCCTCGCTCCCGTTCCCTGACGGATTGGGAAGCCCTGGCGCCGCTTGGGCCGGGTGAAGGCCCGCGCAGCGGTTCACTTTGGTTACGAATGCCGGCGCCACCCAAGGTTGTCGAACAGCCCCGCTGAACTACCGCGCGCTTGACACCTCTAATGGAAAAATCATACACTCAGAAGGCCAGGGACATTGTGTGCCTGGCCTTTTTGCCTGGCCCGGTGGTGTAGCGGTTAACATGCAGCCCTGTCAAGGCTGAGATCGTGGGTTCGAGTCCCATCCGGGTCGCCATCAGCACAGAACTTGCCCTTCGCTTCTCTCCGGGAATACCGAAGGAGTGTGGGCGCAAGAGGCCGCCTGTCACGGGCGGCTTTTTCTTTAGGGCCGCCGTCGGGCCAACACCCGCGGGTCCCATCCGCCGCTCCGCCCCCCCTCTCTCTCGTGGGAGTCCCCGGTGGGTTTTGGGGCCGGACGGGAGGCTTGGCTCGCCGCTCCCACCGTTTCCAGGTGGGTCATCCCGGCCGCGTCTTGCCGGACCCAAAACGGTGACAAAAAAACAGAGCCAGGGTTTCTCCCTGCCTCTTCCATCTGAGCACCGCCTGAGCACCGCACGCCAGGTTGCCCTTTGCCGCGGTCGGTTTGCTGCTAAACCTCGAGGGGGCAGCTCCTCAACCGGCGCTGACGGTATTCCCCATTATGCTGCCGGAATCCATTGAGGACCGTGGCGGCTACTGGTCATCGACGCCCAAGCTCAAATTGATGACGTCGCCATTGAATGGGGCCACTTCCACGTCCAACTCTTTGCTGATGGCTGCCGCCAGCGATGCGCCCAGCAGTTTCAGTTCCCGCTTGTTCAGTTCCGGCAGCTTGTCCAGCGCTTGAGCCAGGTCTACCCGGTAGCGTTTGGGATACTTGGGCGTTAGGGTCCCGATGCAACTGAACCGAACGGGGATCGCCGGCAAAATGCCAAACTGATTATCGACACACGCCACCCTCCGCTCGTCGGTTTGCCACCAATATACCCTGGCCTCAACCATGACGGGGGGATGGTGCCGCCGGCTCCGGTAGTATGTCTTTGATTCGGGTTGAGAACCCGCGGGCGCCACGGCCAGAGTGGGGACCGTGCCGTTGTGGTGACCGGGGTCAGCGCCGTTGGTAAAACTCGTCCGCTCATCGCAAGATAAGCTCATCTGAACCTCAGTTCGCAAAGATCCAAGGTGTATGGAGCGTCCAATGGGGCCATTGTATGGAGTGAAGAGTTACTGAAGCATTACCTGCCGCCTGAACGAGATTCTTTCCTCTTTCCGTGGCCGGCGAAGCCCGCAAATGCTTGCGGACCGGTTACCACGGTCGCTTGGTGCCCCAGCGGCATTGCGGTGGGGGACATAACCGACCTGGTTTTCGGGCACGTAGCTCCGGGGACGTTTTGGTGTGCGCCCGGCGGTTGAATCCAACTCATGGGGTGTGGCCTTTCCCATAGCTGTGGGGAGAGGGCTGTCCCACAGACGGCCGGCGAGGGGTTCTTGAGTCGCCCCGGAAATAATGAGTTTGGCCGAAGCAACCTCATCGGCGCCACCGCGAGCCAGCCCAAATTTCAGACCACCGGCAAGGCGCTGGAAGCCATTGACCTGCTGACTGTCGCCGCGGAACTGAGGGCCCGGATTGCCATGAAAGAAGACGTCGCGGATGACAACGTCGGTTGCGTCAGTCTGGAAGGTGGGGTTGATGGTTTCCTTCGCCTCTTCTTTCGCCAACGTCCTGGTGGTGGGGACCCCGAACAACGCAATCGTCTTCGCCATGAGCAAGGACCCCGAAACTGGGACCAGGCTTTTGAGCGTATTCGACTTCATCAAGTACGGCTTACCCCTAACCGTGCTGCTGATGTTGGTGCTGTTGACACAGCTTTGAGACACGGGCATCATGGGTGTCGGCGCAATCGGCAACCGGAGACGGGAATTCCCGCTCCGGCGCGATCCGGCGGTCGAGGGCCTCAAGACCAGTAACGAGCCCGGAGAGCCGTCGCGGGGGTTCCCGAGTTCACCTGTTCTTCGCCCCTGCCAGGGGAACGAGAAACTTCAGCTTCCCATCGAGGACCTGCCGGGACTCCGGCGGAACCCCACCTAACATTTAGGAGCACTGAGCGATGTCCGGGACAACAACCACCGTCAACAGCTTGGCACTGACCGCTAGCGCAACGCGTAACTCTGTTTCGCTGCCGGACTATCAAAGAGACCGTCTTGAAGACGTTGGATTCTTGACGGCAATGATGATGGTCCTGATGGGCAACTACTCTCAGACCGGGCATCTTGGCGGCCCGCTGGCCTACATCCCTTACACTGTCGCATCCCATCTGGTGGGAGCCGGCCTCGGAGGGTTACGATTCGATTATCGCCGCCCCAAGCACCCCTACGCCGATAAATTCATGTTGGCCGGCGGGCATGCCGCACCGGCGACCTACGCCCTCTGGATGATCATGGGAGAGGCGCTGGCGAGAAAACACGCCAAGACCGGCGACGCCCGATTCTCGGTGGATCCAAAGCTGGCAATGCTGTCCATCGACGCGCTGGGTTTCCGCCGAGGTAAGGAGCCGTTGGAACGGTTGTTACGCGAAAACGGCCTCGAGTCTCACCCGCTGATGGCGCAATCCAAAATCAGAGGCATCCGGGCCTTGTCCGGCCATTCGGAGACCACCGATCTTACCAACGACGTCAACGGGGGGCCCTCGGGGGTCGGTATTGCCACGGCCGCTGGGAAAGCCGCATTTTGGGACCTGATCGGTGCGCCGGATAGCCTCAAGATTATCGCCATCGAAGGTGAATTCGCGCTGACTTCCGGGCATTCCCAGGAACTCAAGACCCAAGCGGTGGCCCAGCAAGTCGGCAAGCGGTTGAGAATACTCCTCTCTTACAACAACGCCGGGATCGATGACGAGCTAATCGGCAGCGTGATCCGGCCCGAGTACGGCGGCTACCGCATCGAGGATCAGTGGGCATCGTACGGTTGGAATGTCCTGACCATCGAGGACGGCAATGACTATGATCAGATAGTCGCCGCGCTGAAGACCATGGAGGATTGGGACCCGTCGGACAACAGGCCGATGATCCTCGTGGGCCCGACCGTCAAGGGATGGTGGCCCACGGCTGAAGACGGGAACATCCCCGGATTCGGTAAGCAGATAGTCAGCTACCAGAGCCACCCCTACGCCCTCCCGATGAACGGAGATTACTTCCAGGGCCTGGCAGCAACCTTCGAACGGCGTTTTGGCGTCGAGTTCGGCGGGATCCGCGAGGGCGCGGTTTCCGGCACCAAGGAGCGCCTGATCCAATTCAAGCAAAACATAGATGTTGCCATGTCCGTGCTCGACAAGGATGGCCTTGGGGACTGGCTGGCCGACCGGTTGGCGGATATTGGCGACTCCGTGTCCGACGACATGCCGATTCGAATCGACCGGGAAACCGATCCGTTCCAGGACCCTCGCCTCAAGGTCGAAAATCTGCCCCTGGAGCCACAGACCGTCACCGTCCGCAATCCCGTATCGGGAGAAGAGAAAGAAGTTACCATAAAGCTGTTTGAAGAGGCTGGCGGATCGCGGGGTTCTCGTCGCGCGATTTCCGAGATTATCAAGTGGATGAACTACGTGACGGGCAACCGGTTCGTGACCATCGCGGCAGATTTATCCGACTCGATAAACATGGAAGGCGGATCATTATGGGGCCATTTCGACCCCGTGAGTAATCCCTCCGGAACACGATTCAAAGCAGGTATTCAAGAAGCAGGAAATGTGTCCACCGCCATAGGCCTCGTCGGTCAGACCGCGTCACTGCATCCGGACCGCCACGTCGGCGTCTGGGCGCTCAGCGGGACTTACGGAGCATTTACCCCGCTCATGTATCTGCCGGCCCGAGTCTGGAGCCAACAGAATCAGGACAGCCCGTTCCGGGTCGGCGTTCTGAATATACTCGCGGGCCATTCCGGGCCGGAGACGGCAGCCGACGCCCGCACCCATTTCGGCATTTACTCGCCCCAGGTGTGGAAGTTGTTCCCCAGAAACCAGGTGATCACCCTGAGTTTCTGGGACTATAACGATGTGGCGTCCGGCTATTTTGCGGCTGCCGAGATTGCGGCGCGAGACCCGAAGGTAGGAGTGATTGTCATCGAGGTGGCCCGGCCGGACTTCCCGGTGGCCGACCGAAGCACCTTCGCGGATAAGGACCGCAAGGCTGCGTCCAAGGGCCTATACGTCATCAGGGACTTCGATCCCGGAAAGCCCAAACATGGCTACGTTGTAGTTCAGGGCTCGTCTTCCACGGTTAACCTGGTGTCCGTGCTGGCTCGCCTGGAGCAAGAGGGGATAAACGTCAAAGTGGTCTCGGCCATCAGCGAGGAGCTGTTCCAACGGCAGCCCCAGGAGTACCGGGACCGAGTATTGCCGCCCGAGGCCTGCTTCGATCTCATGGTAGTCAGTACCGGGACCAGAAGAGTCTGGCCGGTGCAGGATGCCGGGCCGTTGACCGACGCCTATTCCCTGGTATCTGACTGGCACAACAAGTGGTTGACCGGTGGGACGGAAGGGGATGTGATCGCGGAAGCCCACCTGGATTCCGAGTCGATATTCCAGGGAGTCAAGCGATTCGCCCTCGACCGCGACAGCCGGATATCCCGCCAGGCGGAGCAGCTTGCCAGCCTGAAATAAGGACGAACCGCGCTGAGTTTGGGACGGATGCTGCTTCCTGGCGTGGGGGGCCGCCCTCCGGGCGAGGGCCACGAAATACCATCAACGCCAACAGAGCTACCCCTTGCCCCGGCCGGGGGCAGCGCGACATTCTCTGGAGCCAACCACAACGGGAGGAGCTAGGCTATGGCCCTGATCTACGAGAAGAAAGGGAAGATTGCGTACATAACCCTCAACCGGCCCGAGGTTATGAACGCCCTGGACCCGGAGACCTTCGCCGAGCTTTCCGAGGCCCGGACCGACGTGCGGGACGACCCGGATGTGTGGTGCGCCATCATCACCGGCACCGGCGAGAAGGCCTTCTGCGCGGGCGCCGACCTGCGGAAGATGATACCAAAAGTAGAGGAAAAGTGGCACTTCTGGCAGACCCAGGAGGAACAGATCCTCAACCGGGGCCTGGAAATCTGGAAGCCGGTGATCGCCGCAGTTAACGGCTACTGCCTGGGCGGCGGTATGACCCTCCTGCTGGCCACCGACCTTCGGGTGGCCGCTGGCCACGCCAAGTTTGGCCTCTCCGAGGTGAAACGCGGCATTTTGCCGGGGAACGGCGGCACGCAACGCGCCATCCGGCAGCTTCCCTACCCCATCGCCATGTGGATGCTGCTGAGCGGCGAGATGCTCTCCGCCCAGGACGCGCAACAGCATGGCCTGGTGAACAACGTCGTCCCCCTCGGCGAGCTGATGGCCGAGGCCGAGCGCATGGCCGACGTTATCTGCCAGAACGGTCCTCTGGCGATGCGGGCCATCAAGGAGCTGGCCGTGAGGGGACAGTACATGCCCTTCGAATTCGGGGTGCGGCTGGAGCAGGCCATCGGCCAGGTGCTGCGCGACACCGACGACGCCAAGGAGGGCCCCAAGGCCTTCGCCGAAAAGCGCAAGCCGAACTTTACCGGAAGATAGGGTTACAAGCCCTCACCCCCGTCCCCTCTCCCAGTGGAAGAGGGGTGGCCGGAGGCCGGGGTGAGGGCACCCAACCATCATATCAACAGGGCAGGTGAATCGTGAAAGTCACTGACGTGAAGGTGGAAGTCTACCGATGGCCCAGGCACACGCCGATACGTAACGGCCGGCACGTATACACCACTTCAGGGCTGAACGTTATCAAGGTGGAGACGGACGAAGGCATAACCGGCATCGGGTTGGGCCGCGATATCCGAGAGGCGCCCGACGTGGGGGTGGCGATCCTCGAGCATCTGAAACAGTACGTGATCGGGCAAGACCCCTTCGACACGGAGAAGATCTGGCACGAAATGTGGCAGCCCAAGCTCGTGGGACGGCGAGGCGTGACCACCAGGGTAATCAGTGGAATCGACATCGCGCTGTGGGACATAAAGGGCAAGGCCGCCAACCGCCCGGTCCACAAGCTGCTCGGCGGGTTCACCGACAAGGTGCCGGTCTACGTCGCCGGCGGCTACTACGAGGAAGGAAAGGGACTGGAAGAGCTGGCCGCCGAGGTGGAGAACAGCCTGTCCACGGGGGCGCGGGCACTCAAGATGAAGATCGGCGGCGCTTCGATTCGCGAGGATGTTGAACGGGTGCGGGTGGTCCGCGAGACCGTGGGCCCGGATGTGAACGTGATGGTGGATGCCAACTGCGCCTACCGCTATTACGATGCCATCCAGATGGCGCGGAAGATCGAAAAGTATGAGATCACCTGGTTCGAGGAGCCGGTGTTCCCCGATGACTACAAGGGCCACAAGCTGATCAGCCAGGCTACCATAATCCCGATCGCCACCGGAGAGAACGAGTACACCCGCTACGGTTTTCGCGACTTGATCGAGAACCGCTGCGTTGCAATCATCCAACCCGACGCTCAGATAATGGGCGGCATTACCGAGTTCATGAAGGTGGCGGCCTTGGCCCAATCCCAGGACTTGCCGATCGCTCCCCACGGCAACCAGGAGGTCCACGTTCAACTGGTGGCGGCGATTCCCAACGGTCTGACCGTTGAGTTCTACAACAGCACCACCGACCCGATGTGGGGCCAGATGTTTGAAGAGACTCTGATGATCGAGGATGGCAAGGTGGGGCCATCGGACCGGCCGGGTATGGGGATCACCCTCAATGAGAAGGCGTTGGCTCCCCATCGTATCGCCTAGACTGGATAACCGGGCAGCACCTCCGCCAGACCGGCGCCACCCGGCGCGGGCGCCAACGTCCGGTACGCAATCCATACCGCGGCAACGGCGCCCTGGTGAAGCCGAACGTCTTAGTCGAAGTTACGTCTTTCGGCGCCCCGGCCGGGCCTCGCGCGGTTCCCCGGACACAATGCGTACCGGCGGAGTGACGACACCTTGTCGTGGGTAGTAATCGCCCTGTTAGGAGCAGCCGTCGCGGGGATGATCAACATCCTCGACAAGACGCTCCTTTTCCGCTACTTGCGGTCCCCACTGACCTTACCCCTCTTGATCGGCGTGGCGCAGGGGAGCATTGGTATCATCCTGGTCCTCGCGTTGACCTGGCCGGAGACGACGACAGCTTCGTCCATCGGTTGGGGCTTCTTTTCCGGTGGCCTCTGGGGACTCAGCGCGTGGTTCTTCCTTCGCGTGCTCTACTCCCAGGAGGTCTCACGCTCCGTTCCCGTCTACCAGACCTTTCCTATTTTTGCCGCGCTGCTGGCCGTTTTCTTCTTGGACGAGGACCTCTCCGCATTCCACTGGATCGCCATCTTGGCCACCGTGGCGGGGGCAGTCCTGATCTCGTTGCGACTGGACCAAGGGTACCGCGGCCTCTTCTTGCACCGGTCTTTCTTCATCCTGATGCTGGGAAGCGCCATCGCGGCGGCCGCCCACGTCACCGGCAAGGTCGCCCTCGACGATTTGCCGGTGCTCCACACCCACGCCCTGCGCAGCCTGGGGTTGAGCGGCGTCCTGTTGCTGGGCGCCCTCCGTCCGGCGCCGCTGCGCGAGGTCCGCGAACTGGTACGTCAACGAAGCCCAGCCTTCGCCATCCTCGGGATGAATGAGGTGGTGCTCGCCAGTTCCTCCATGATATTGACCCTTTGGGCCCTCTCGTTGGGCCCCGTCTCGCTGGTCACCACCCTCGTCGCCACGCGCTCTTTCTTTGTCCTGCTGTACAGCACGGCCCTCGCCCTGCGCTTCTCCGGATTCTTGGGAGAGCAGACCTCCACGCGCGCGTTGACGGTCAAGATTGTATCCACTTCTCTCATCGTGGCCGGGGTTGCCGCCATAGCTCTGAAGTGAATGAGGCCGTGGGGCCTCTGGGATAGGCCGGTATCGAGGACGCCTACTCACGGCCATCGGAGATGTCATGCCTCTACGACCCCGAGCGACGGGCGTGGTGACCAAAAATGGAAAGGTTCTGCTGGTAACGGATCGGGGCCGCGACCGGTATTCATTGCCGGGTGGTGGAATACAGCCCGGGGAACTCCCAATCAGCGCGGTCGCTCGGGAACTGTACGAGGAAACCGGGCTGCGCGCCGACAAGATTGAGTTGGTGTTCACTCACCGCAGCAGGAGCCAGGAACACGTGGTGTTCTTGATAAGTGCCCATCACGGGCGGGCGCGTCCAAGAAACGAGATCGACGCTCATCTCTGGTGGGATGGGGAGGCAGACATTGCCCTATTCCCCCACGTGAGGGTCATTCTCGCCCACCCAAAGATCAGTGCCGCGATCTAACGCGAGAAACTTCGAGCGGGGTCGGGCTGCCTGATATCCGCCTTGCCGCCGATTATTGGGATCGAATTGCCGGGGCCATCTCCGGAAATGTTAAACCTCCGCCGTCCCGTAGGGATTACCGGCGGCGATATAGGCCAGGTCGATCAGCCGGACCGCCCGGTAGCAGTCATGGGCGCTGGTGGGCGGCCCATCGCCCCGGGCGGCGGCGGCCATGGTCTCTCGCAAGGAGATGGCCGGGCCATTTCCCGGCGGCTCCGAGGGCAGGACTTCTTCGGCTTCGCCGGTATTCAGCCTGAGGACGCCGTCCTTGTTGTAGGTGAGGATGGCATCCCGAAACGCGACCATCCACGCCCAATCTCTGCCGAGCCTGGGAAACCCGTTTCCGGTCTCGACGGTTCCCAGCACTCCTTTCTTCGACCGGAGCAGCACCGATGCATAATCTTCCACCCGCTGCCCGCGGGTGCTCCAGCTCAGTTGAGCGCCGGTGACCTCGATATCTTCGCCTTCACCGGTCAGGTGTACAAAAGCGTCCAAGCCGTGAGAGCCGAGGTTGCGCAGGCAGCCACCGTTGGCCACCGCCGGGTCCAGCATCCACCCGCACCTCCGTTCCGGGTACCGGTCCGAGCTGGCGGAGTTCATCCGAGAGGAGAACTGGGTCATGGGGCCGTAGGTGCCCTCTTCGATGAACTTCCTTGCCGTCACGACGATCGGGTGGTAGCGCATGCTGAGCGGGACCGCCGCGAACCCGCCGGTGGCCTCCGCCTTCTCCACGACGCCGCGTAGCTGCCGCGCACTGTAGCTCATGGGCTTCTCCATGACGAAAGGGATGCGGCTATCCAGCAAGTCGAGGGCGAATTGCGCCATTGTATCGTGCCTGCCCAGGGCCAGCACGAAGTCGGGTTTGACTTGGGAGAGCATCCGCATGTGGTCGGTGAAGGTGGGGATGTTGCCGCCAATCTCCCCGGCTCGATGCTCTACGATCCCCGGATCGTCATCGTGGAAGCCCACCAGCTGGACATCGTCCATCCCGGAGAGGAGGTGCAGGTAGGCGAAATCATACAGCGAGTGCCAGTGGGATACGCCGATGGCGGCTACACGGATGGACATGTTCAGCGCTCCTTCGAGTTTTAGCCGGGTTTGCCCATTTCGAAATGCCTGGCCCCAAGCGGAGTGCGGTCCCCGACAAAGGCCATCGTAGTATCACCGGCATGCGCCGTCAACATCCGGTCGAGATCGCGAAACCATCTTTTCGCTTCGTGAGATTGCGTTTGACCGGTAGCGAGGGGGGCCCTCACCCTCGTATCCTCTCCCTCAGGGAGAGGGATGCCCTGGCGCAGCCTGGGCTGGGTGAGGGCCTGCGGTTGACCCGGCTCAAGCCCGGACATACAATGGGGCTTGCCGCCGGGCGGCGCCCAGCAGTGGAGCCATCGATTTCAGGCTGGAAGGCCGCCCGGCGAGGCGGACCCATTCCCAACGGAGGTGCCAGCGTGGCCGAACAGAATGAGTTCCCCAAGATTACTGAGAAGGAACTGGACCGCCTGCGCCAGTTTCTGGGCAAGCCCCTGCCCGTTAAGAACCCCTTCAACCGCAACGCCACCGTCGACACGATCGCCCACTTCGCCTACGGCATAGGGGACACCAACCCCCTGTTCAGCGACGAAGATTATGCGAAGGGGACTCGCTGGGGCAGCCAGGTGGCCCCACCGACCTTCCTCTTCAGCTGCGAAGGGATCGGCGCGCCACGGGGACTGGCCGGCGTCCATGGAATGTGGTCCGGCGCATCCTTCGAGATGGAGGGCCCCCTCCGGGCGGGAACCGGCATCAGGGCCACGGTTACGCCAAGTGGCCTCACGCCAAAGCAGACCAGGTTCGCCGGTCCCGCCATTCTCCAAGAGTTCACCTACACCTTCACCACCCCGGATGGTCAGCCAATCGGCAAGCTCCGGCAATGGTCCATGCGGACGGAGCGGGATGCGGCCCAGGACAAGGGCAAGTACCATGAGCTGAAGGCGGCCACTTACACGCCGGAGGAGATCGACAAGATCTTCGCCGACTACGACAAAGAGGAGGTGCGGGGGGCCGAGCCTCGCTACTGGGAGGACGTGGAGGTGGACCAGGAGGTGCCCCATGTGGTGAAGGGTCCCCTGCGGGTCACCGACAACATCGCCTGGAAGATTGGCTGGGGATTCAACCCCTTCGTCTACGCCCACAAGGTGGCGGTGGACTTCTACAAGAAGCATCCCGGCGCCTTCATCCCCAACGACGCCGGCATCCCGGACGTCCCCGAGCGGGTGCACTGGGAGTCCGAGTTTGCCCGCCGCGTCGGTGTGCCGGAGGCCTACGATTACGGCCCCCAGCGGGTATCCTGGCTGTGCCAGGTGGTCACCAACTGGATAGGTGACGACGGCCTGATCAAATCGTTCTGGGGCGAGGTACGCCGCCACAACCTCAACGGCGACACCCATTGGCTGAAAGGCACCGTCAGCGGGAAGCGGCGTGAGGCCGGCCAGCCGCTGGTGGACCTGGAACTCTGGGGATACGACCAGCGCGGGGAGCGGACCATCCGCGGCGGGGCCACGGTGGTGTTGCCCTCCCGGGACTGAGGTGGAGTTCCCGGCAAATCTTACTGGAACTCCCTTCCACCCAGCCATTCGATAGCACCGCAGTCGTTCGAGCCCGTCCGGCGTCCCGCCTGCCAATGCATGCGTAGGGGCGGTTCTCCCAATGCTAGGCGGTATCAACCCAGCCACCGGCAGCGGGAGAACCGGTGAGCGCCCGCATGTCCACCCGTGCCGGTAAGGCCCGTTGGCCTCGGACCGCCAGCCTGGCCGCGCACTAACTCTGCGGCTTTAACCCGTCGATTTCGCCTTCCGAATTGCCCAGGTCATGGCCCAGCCCCGCTGCTCGGTCAACGGCTTCCGGGCATCCAGGTCCCTCACGCGCCGCCGCTAGCAACAGCCTGGTTGTCATTTGACAGCTCCAGCAATATATTGGCGCAATCTACCGCCTAGAGCCATTTTATCAATCACCAATACCGGCCACCAATACCGGCTTCTCGCTCCCCCAGGTACAATCGGCGGTCTGAAGCACCAAGTTATCGTTCCTCTTGCTGGTTGTGCACCCGGCCAAGCTGGGTGCTGACACCGTGCCCACCGGGGTCTCGATCCGCCATGCTGGGGTTATAGGCTGCGGCCGATTGGAGGTCGTACGTGAGTGCCTGGACCCGGGTAGGGCACTCGTAGATTCGCTTCTCACTTTGGAATTCCTCGCTTTGCCGCTCCTTGCCGTCCCTATCTTGGGCCGCCCGAAACGCGAATGCAATCTATCGAACAGCGGAGGCTGCTGATGCGAGTTAGATATCCGGAAGGCCAACGGCTCGTCTTGACCCATCGTTGCGCCGAGTGCGGAGCCGGGCTGTATCTGGCCTTGGGCCGCGACCAGGACGGCCTCTACTACCTCACGTGCCGAAACGGTAGCCTCCACGAGCCAATAAGCGGCACGAGGAACAATCCAATCTGGCAATCGTGGACCTCCCCGGCGCCGTCAAGCTCCAACGCCGTAGAAATATTCACCTACGCGTAGAGGAGACCAGGCCAAGCCCATCACCCTACGACCCGGCGCGGTCCTCGTCGTCTCTGCATCGTTGCCGCCTGCTGTTGCTTCTTGAATTCCTCTTGCCCACCGTATCGTTTCACCTCCTCTTTCTTGCCGTATCACATTGACCCTCCTATCTTGTCGTCTAGCCGGCGACGCGTTGCGTAGCGCTTTGCACCGACCTCGGGCTTTTCTGGTGTGGCCATCGGCGGGTTCTTGTCAGAAGGATTATACTATCCCGGACAATTGATCCAGCCGTGGTGAATTGTGACGAGCCTCAAGCAAACCGGTTGGAGGCTTGACTGCACCGCTTTGAACGGCCGGCTTAACTCCGGACGGGCCTGAGCCGGGCCATGCCCGAACCCGGCAGGTCAGCTGCATCCGAGGCCGTTCCCCTCTGGAATCTAGCGGCAACCGGCTTGGCCGGAAAAGGAGCAAATTTGGCTACGGGTAGTGGAGCGGACGAGGCGAGCCTGGAGAAATCGATGGTCGCGCCGGAGCCGGTGGATTCGGCCACCGCCGAGGTGATGCTGAAGGAAGCCAAGCAGATCATGGGCCGCCACGGCGTGGTCGTGTTTCTGCGGCAGGGCACCTGCCTCGGTGCGGTTCGGGAACAGAGAATCATTCCGTGGGATGACGACCTGGACCTGGGCTCCATACTTGGGGTTAATGGGCTCACCGAGGAGGCGATCGGCCCGGTTGTCGACAGCTTCAGGGATGTCGGGTATTTCGTCAGGGTTGAACACGGCGAACACTCAGTCGCCATGTGCATGATTAGGTCGTCAATAAGGCTGGACTGGACTTGCTACCGGGTCATTGGCGGCGACATATTTCACTTTCCCGGACTCAGGATACCCGCCAGGCTGTTCACCGAGCTAAGAGAGATCGACTTCCTCGGCGAGAGTTTCCTCGTGCCAGATCCGCCCGAGGAATACCTTCGTCTCAAGTACGGTCCGGAATGGACGACCCCAAAGAGATACGCGTTTGAGAGAGACGTGGTCCTAATGGTTCCGGAGGCCCTCATTCCCGGCCACGGCAGCAAGTTCATGCAGTTCCTCGTCAACAACCTCTTTCAATGGCGCGCCGGCAAAATCAGGGTCCTCGACGTTGAGGACAACCCTGTTTCCGGTGCCGAGGTCATGGTCGCCCGAGTCGGCCGCTACCGCACCGACAAGAAGGGCTACGCCCGGTTCTACCTGCCCGGCAGCGACGTTTACTCCGTCATCATCAGCTATGGCGATTACGAGGAAGTGCTCTACGAGGAGAAGATGGCTCCGGGCGGCACCTATATTCACCGGCCAAATCCTGTATCCGGCTCCGCCCGTCATTTCGCATTTGTATCGGAATGAGGCCGCCGCCATCCAGCGCCTGACCCAGGACAAAGGTAAAATGTGACGATTCGATGATACGTGTCTACGCAGATATGGTGGCCGACCTCTTCCACTACGGTCACGTTGCATTCTTGAAGCAAGCCCGGGCCCTGGGAGATTACCTGGTGGTGGGTATCCACGCCGACGACGTGGCGGAGACCAACAAGAGAACACCCATACTCACGATGGAAGAGCGCATCGCCTCTGTGGCCGGTTGCCAGTGGGTGGACGAGGTGCTTCCCAACGCCCCGTGGATCATCGACCGTGCCTGGATCGACGAGCACGACATTCACCTGGTGGTGCACGGGGATGACTACACCCGTGAGCAACTGGAGTACAGCCACAAGGTGCCCGGCGACATGGGGATTCTTCGCACGGTGCCCTACACCGGCGGTATTTCAACCACGGAAATTCTCCGCCGGGTCAGGGAAAGAGGCTGCTAGTACTCAGTCAACTTGGTTTTGGCAGGATGTCATTCTGAGGACCAGAGAGACGAAGAATCTCATTGTTACGCTGAGATTCTTCGCTTCGCTCAGAATGACAATTCGCAGATTTAGGTTGACTGAGTACTAGAACCGGCAGTCGGTCCGCCGGCCGCGTCGGGCAACTGTCTCAAGACCACCGGCTCCGGTGGCGGCAATCATCCGGCAGGATCGGCGCCGGTTTTGGCGAACCACATCTCGAGAATGCCGCCGAGGGCCGGAGCGTCGTCGCCGGCGTGCCGGGTAGGAGTAGCGGGACCGGTTCCGCGCCTGGAGTCTGATGGTGCTCCCCGAAGAACCATTGAGGGCAGACGGCAGGGAAATGGGCTATGATGGATACAGAGCGAACCCATAGCCGATATCATCGCGGGTAGGCAGGGCCGAAACGCGACCTGAAGCGTTTGGCGGGCATCCCGCACACTGCCGAGGAGAAATTCATGAACAAGATCGAAGCTATCATCCGGCCGGAAAAACTGGCCCCCGTAAAGGACGCTCTGTCTGAATTAGGGTGGTGGGCTTGAACGTAGCTCACGTTACCGGACGGGGGGCGCAAAAGGGAGTGGTTGTCGGTGGGCCCCGGGGCGTGGGGACCTACGTGGTGGACATGCTGGCCAAGGTGAAGCTCGAGCTGGTGGTCAGCGACGCCGACACCCAAAAGACTATCGACACCATCATGGATAACGCCCGAACGGGACACATCGGCGACGGGAAGATCTTTGTGTTTCCCGTGTCGAACGCCATCCGGGTTCGTCCTGGGGAACAGGGCGACGAGGCCCTGTAGAAGCGCTTCCCATAGCTTTGCAGTAGGCCACCCACGCCGGTCATCGGCGGCGAGTGCGCGGATGATCTCAAGCCGGCTACCCCAAGACCGCGGCGGGAGCAAAGCCCGCTGACCAGGCGAGTCCGACCGGCCCAACTCGGGCGGTCTCGGGGATGCGCCGGAATTCACCCCCTCGACCTCGCGGGAACAGGCCGGTTCCTTCCCCCAATGCGAAGGGAGAAGGTTAGGGGTCCTTCTCCAGGCGCCAAAACTACCCGTCGCCGGCACCTGGGGTGAAGGCCGAGGTCAGCCAGTCCCTACAGCGTCTTTACACAGCGACAACGAGGACAGGCCGGACCGGCCGCCGCATTAGCCGGCCGGGTCGCACGCGGGAGGCGCCCATGGACCTTACAGGCAAGGTTGCTCTTATCACCGGAGCCGGGCGAGGGATCGGCCGGTCCATCGCGCTGGAATTCGCGCGAGAGGGGGCTCGGGTCGCCGTGACGGGCCGTACCGAGGCCAGGCGGGAGAGCGTTACCGCCGAAATCGTCGCCTCGGGGGGAGACGCCAGGGCCTTCGCCCTCGACGTTGCTCGCGACGATCAGGTCGTCGAGGCCGTGGGCCGGGTGATGTCGGCGTGGGGGCAGATCGACATCCTGGTCAACAACGCCGGCGTCCACACCCCCGACACCCCGGTATGGTCGACCACGGTAGAGCAATGGGATGCCATGATGACGATCAACCTGCGAGGGGTCTTCCTCTGCTGCCACGCCGTGATCCCCCACATGATGGCCGCGGGCAAGGGCGTCATCATTAACATAGGCTCGTCCTCGGGCCGCACGGCGGATGGGAACGCCGGCCCCTACAATGCCAGCAAATGGGGGGTAGTTGGTTACACCGCCTCCCTGGCCCGCTCCTTGCGACCCCACGGGATTCGAGTCAACGGCATCAATCCGGGGTGGGTGGACACGGATATGGCGAGGGAGTCCCATCCAGACGGGGGCACCGAGTGGAGCACTCCGGAGGAAATCGCCGAGGCGGCCCTGTTCCTGGCGGCCAGAGCCCCGAGGGACATGACCGGCCAGTTCATAGACGTATTCGAGTGCTAGCCCCCGGCACGGGAAACGCGACAATCCACGGCGCGAGGCTAGATGAAGACCTTGAGGCGGACCCGGAAATACCGGGGGTGTGGAGGATGGGCCGCTGCAGGTTCGGGGAGAACGCCGGACGTTAAAGGGGGCCGTCTGAGACGGCCCCCTGCTTAGCTAGCGCCTAGAACTGGTACGACCGGCCGCCGCCGCCGCCACTGCCGCCGCGAGGGCTTTGCTGCCGGTAGCAGTCGCTGCAATAAACCGGCCGCTCGCCAGTGGGGCGGAACGGTACTTCGGTGTCCTTGCCGCACTCGGCGCAAACCGCGGGATGCATCTCCCGCCGGCCGCCGCCGAACCCGCCGCCGCCGAATCCGCCGCCGTCAAAGCCGCGGTTGGCGCGCCGGGCCTGCCGGCAAGATGGGCAACGCTTGGGCTCGTTTGTATACCCCTTGTCCGCGTGGTACTGCTGGTCGTCAGCCGTAAACACGAAACTTTGATTGCACTCTACGCACGTTAGATCTCTGTCCTGAAATGCCACTGGTGATCTCCTTAAAGGATGAATGTCGGGCTACAATTGATCACCGAGGAATTTACCATTCGCGGAAAAGCCAACGGGATACACATGTAGAACCAGTTTCTAAATGTAGCACACTCCGGGGATTTTCGCAATACTAGAATCCCGGTTGTCGAGGGCCGGTCCATCGGGAAAGAAGTGGAAATCCCTGAGCCGCGTCGAACTAGCGCCACTTCTTCCCAGACAACCTACTTTCCCCGGCATCGGGAAGATCGGCGGCCTGGCCAAGCCGGACCGCGGGAAAACCGGGCGGCGAGACCCGGCCGGCGCCACCGGAGGCCGGAGGACCGCATACGGTGGCCGAAGCGATAAGAGACCCGGCCCGCCGGTTCAGTAACGGGTTCGGGAAGCCGTCCCAGGCGGCTGGAAAGACAGCTATAATCGAGCGTGTCCTTTACGCTCTTGGCGCAAGGGCGCGCCGTTAGCCACAGAGGCACAGAGAACGCAGAGGAACTTTACTCCCTTCGCGCAAGGACGCGCCCGGAGCGCCAATCTCCGAGAAGCCAGGCCAGGAGGTAACCACCGATGCAGAACGAACAAGCAACTTACGAGCTGCGGCAGACCACACTCCGGTCCCACGGGTTGGACGAGTACGTCCGGCAGACCGGCCCCAGCGCAGATGGAGGGAAACTGCTTTGCCGGTTGAGCGGGTTCATCGGCTACCCGCCGGAGGAAGTGCTGGAGGTCACCGGGTTCCCCGGCCTGGCCGCCTGGACCCAGGCCCAGCAGGAGCGGCGGGAGAGCGGTCCGCCGGATAATGGGTTGATAGAAAAGCAGGAGGTCCGCCTGCTGCGGTCCATCTCATCCCTCCCCAAGTCCCCGGTCCCGGCCGAGGACCGAAGAACGATCTACGGATACCGCCGTTTCTTCATCCGCCCAACCGACCTGGACGACTTCGTCAACTGCTCCGAGAACGGCATCTGGCCGCGCATCGAAGCCCAGGACGCGCGCATCCTGGGCCTCTGGACCACCCTGGCGGCCACGGACCCACAGGAGATCATCCTGCTGACCGGGTATCACGGCCCCGGCCACTGGGAGGAAACCCGAGACACCGGGGCCCGGCCCCCGAACATCGACGCGGCCCTCTGGGACACCAGCTTCAAGCTGGCCACCCGCCGCCGGGCGTTGACGATAAGAAGCTGGGTGTGTTTGATGCGGGCCGTGGAGGTTGCGGGGGCGGGGTGATGGGGGGGGGTAGAGAGTTATCTGAGGTCGATCGGAGGCTAGGACTGGTGACCAGCGACGGCCATGTGGGCGAGTCCGCGTCATCGGGCGAGTCCGGCGGAATTTCGGGGACCACTCATAACGGATTATGTCTCGAGGAGCCTTGATCCCATATTATCCAGCTGCCATGACGTCCTCCTAGTCTTGGCCCTGCGGCCAGTTGTGGCCTACCTGCCTGGCCGATGTCGTCATAACGGTGCGGCTAACCAGCTGTTAGGCACCATGGTCTTCGGCGTACTCAGTCGGGCCATGCAGCTGGGTCTATTCGCGGCTTTCCGGTGGCGTCAGTAGGGAATCCGGCCAGTTCTCTGCCCTCGTCGTTGCTCACATCGTCCCCCAGGCTTGGAAAGCGGATTGGAGCGACCCATGTTGTGCGCACCAAGGCAAAGGTTCCGTCTGCTTCCTTCACCGCAGCGTGCCGTGTGATCGGGGGTCCCACGACAACCCCGTGCTTGCGACGAACTCGCACGCCGGCGCGCTCTGCAACGATCGACATCACTGCGCCCTCGATCGAGCCCGCCAACTCAGTCGTCCGATCCCAAAAGGCAAAGTCTCGGCGGCCCCCACCGTGTGCGATTTTTCCGCGATAAGCAATGGCATCGTTGGCATCACGCGACGTGATTCCTCGCTCGGCGAGCAGTCTTCGCATGGCCCTTCTAGACGCCGGTGGGCCGTCCCACTCGTGATTACACGAAGGACACTTGTTGTGCACCCTCTCCTCGGTCTCTCCGAGCGCAATTCTCTTAGCTGCGATGTGGAGGTGGAGCAAGTGCTGATCTGAAGAACTGTTTGACAGCGCGCGTCGCACATGATGTGCGGCTTCGTGCACTGGCGAGTCTTCTGATACGCACTCAAAGGCTTCGAGTTCCCATTGTTCCAAAGCGGGTGAGCTAAGCTCTCTCCATAGATCTTGCGTCACCATTTCAAATTCCACGCCCACGTCAACCCGAACCGGGCAAGTGGAGATCACATTCAAGAGGGCGCACGGTGCGTATGTCAGTACTGCCACTCGGTCCATGAAGAGACCTAGCGCATCAAGGCCCCGCACGTGTGTATCGCGGCAATCTGCACTCGGCTCGAGCAGCACGTCCACAATGTGACATGTTGCAGGCCAGTCATCACCGCGACGCTCTGGTCGTGCAGTGATGCGCGCTCCACCGACGAAAAACTCAGCTCCACCAAAGGTGGCGTGTGCCTGGATGGCCGCTCTGGTCCGCCAGATTACTGCCATTCTCTTCCTCCGCTGGTAGAATAGGGGAATGTGGAAGTGGCTCATCAAGGACCTGTTTCTCGTCGGTGGGCTACTAATGATGGCGGCCCTGAGTGCTGTTGGGGCAATTGGCTCTGCCCTTAATATCGAGTATCTACGCGAGCATGATTGGCTTGGACTTTCGCTCGGGGAGTGGGTTTTCTACGTGCTCGGGGTATCATTTTGGGCCGTTGTATGTCGCCTCCTAGTACGGTTGCGGAGCCTTGAAGTTGCTGGGCCGTCCATAGTTGTGACCCTGTTTCCGGAAGGCGCGTATCAAAGACTCAAAGTGGTCAATGAGGGAGGCGCGGCTGAGTTTAGAGCCGATGCCAGGGTTGTTGAGCCAGAGACAAGCCACGTATCACCTTGGTGGGTCAAATGGCGAAGTACCTATTTAAGGACACAGCGAATATATAGTGGAGATAGCGCCATCTTAGACATCGCTTCTATTGGAGCGACCCTTGGAATTCCCGGAACGGGGGCTAAGTATTGCCAAGTCATTCGGTGCCATACCGCTCGACAAGAGATTGAGCCGGACTCTGGAGAAGACCACCAATATGTGGACCACTTTGACCTGTATGAGGACGAGAAGAAGGTCCTAATCGAGATCACACTAAAGTCAGAGCCGAAACTACTCAAAGGCTTCTGTGCTAGGTATTCAATTGAACTGTTGGAGCAAGGCTTGATCAAGATGGAGGAACTGGTCCGTTAGTTCAGTGTACTCCATAAGGCCAGCACCCCGTTAACAACGGCTGTGCTCACGCCGTGCGGCTCCGTTTCTCCCCAGCCCAGCGCCATCCGGAATTCAGGCAGGGAGGTTCCGGTACCAGGGCATCCGTTCTTGCAAGAAAGGGCTCCCCGGAAGCCCCTCTTACAGAACCTCCGCTCAGGAGAGCCCCCTCCCCACACCCCCCCACCTTGACACCCCCCGCCCCAGCCCTTAAATTGGCCATGACCCCAGCACCCCCGACCCCCCCGCACCCAACCGCCCCACGAGGTGACCCCATGGCCACTACCCAGCAGTCATGGATCGGCCGCCACTTCCCTCCTATCGAGGACAAGCGTTTCGTCCTCGGTAAGGGCCGCTACGTTAACGACATCGTGCTGCCGGGGATGCTGTATTTGGCCACGGTGCCCTCGCCCCACGCCCACGCGGTCATCAAGCGCATCGACTCCCGCGCCGCCGAGGCCGCCCCCGGCGTGGTGAAGGTCATCGTGGGCGACGACCTGCCCGAGTGGATGGAGAGCATCCCCCAGAACATGTTCCTGCCCAACGTCGTCTGGTACCCCCTGGCCCTCGGGAAGGCCCGCTACGCCGGGGAATGGGTCGCCGCCGTGGTCGCCACCAACCGCTACCTGGCGGAGGACGCCGCCGAACTGGTGGAGGTTGAATACGAGCCGCTGCCTCCTCTGGTGGACCCCGAGGAGGCGATGCTGCCCGGCGCCCCGGTGCTCCACGAGGCCCACGGCTCCAACATCGCCTTCCAGACCTCGATGGATTTTGGCGACGTCGACGGCGCTTTCCGGGATGCAGCCCACGTGTACGAGGGCCGCTACCGCTGGAACCGCCACTCCGGGGTGCCCCTGGAGACCTTCGGCTGCGTCGCTTCCTGGGACGAGATCAGCGGGATGGTGGATATCTGGGCGTCCCAGCAGAATCCCCAGGTCAACGAACAGGTGGCGCGCACCATGCGCGTTCCCTCCAACAAGGTGCGGGTCCACATGGACGTGGACATCGGCGGCAGCTACGGCAACAAGCGGGGCCGCAAGCAGATGTTTCTCACCGCCGCCGCCAGCAGAATTGTGGGCAAGCCGGTGAAGTTCATCGAGGACCGGCTGGAGAACATGGCCGCCGGCGACGCCCACGGCCCCGACCGCATCTGGAAGGTGAAGGTCGCCGCCGATGACCAGGGCAAGATCCTGGCCCTGGACCTCGCGGTCATCGACGACGCGGGGGCCTACGCCGGGCGGGGCGCCATGCAGATCAGCAAGCCCCTCACGGCCCTGGTCGGCCCCTACACCATCCCGGCCGTGCGCTACAGCCCGGTCTCGGTGCTCACCTGCAAGACCAACCAGGCCCCCTACAACGGGTTCGGTCAGGCGCCCACCAACTTCGTAATCGAGCGGTGCGTCGACCTGGTGGCCCGGGGCCTGAACCTCGACCGGGCCGAGGTCCGCTTCCGCAACTTGATCCAGCCCGATCAGTTCCCCTACGAGATTCCCACCGGCGCCACCTACGACAGCGGGAGTTACCCCACGGTCCTGCGCCAGGCCCTGGACCTGGTAAGTTACCAGAAGACGGCCGAGCTGAAGGCCGAGGCCCGGCGTCGCGGCAAACTCCTGGGCGTGGGCATCGCCACCTGCATCGAGCCCAGCGCCGGCGGCGGCAGCGTCTACAACTTCTTCAACAACCCGCAGATGATCGGCGGTGGCGACGCCGGCGAGGGGGTCCGCCTCCAGGTCGACGTCAACGGCAACGTTACCGCCACCATCGGGTTCCAGTCCGCCGGCCAGGGCCACGAAACCACGGTGACCCAGCTGGTGTGCGAGACCCTGCAGGTGCAGCCCGGCCAGGTGACGGTGGTCCGCGCCGACTCCACCGGCGGCGTTCCCTCGGTGGCCACCACGGCCAGCCGGATGCACCTGATGATGGTCGCAGCCGTCTTGGGGGCCTCGGCCAAGATCAAGAGTAAGATGGTCGCCATCGCCTCCCAGGCATTGGGCGTGGAGTCGAGCCTGCTCGAGCTTCGCGACGGCGAGTTCGTGGCCAAGCTCCTCCCCAACCTGCGCATCACCTTCGAGGAGGTCTCCCGCATCGCCTACCGCCGCGCCGACCTGCGCCCGTCCAACTTCGAGCCGGCCCTGGTGGAGACCTACGTGTACCGCAACCCCAAGAGCGGCGAGAGGGAGGACATACCCCCCGACGGCCCCTTCAAAACCCGGGGCTTCATTTCATTCGCCTTCGCCGCCCACGTGCCCGTCGTGGAGGTGGACCCGGAGACCTTCGAGATCAAGCTCACCCAGTACTACCTGACCCACGATTGCGGGGTCCAGATCAACCCCATCATCGTCGAGGGATTGGTGTACGGCGGCACCATGCGTGGCATCGACGCCGCGCTCCTGTCTCAATATTGCTACGGCGACGACGGCCAGTTGCTGAGCCAGACCTTCATGGACCACCTCCTGTCGTCGGCCATGGAGGTGCCCCACATCACCGCCACTGACCATTGCACCCCCGCGCCGGGTCATCCCCTGGGGGCCAAAGGGGCCGGTGAAGGGGGATACATGACGGCCCCGGCCGCGGTGATCAGCGCCGTGGAGGACGCCCTATCAGAGTACGGGCTGTTCCTGCAGGACATCCCCATTACCCCAACGAACCTCCGGGAACTGGTGGAGGCGGCCAAAGGTTAGATGACACCCACCGGCATCCGAATGATTCTTTGTTGATCCATCCCAGGAAGAAGTCTCCTCAAGTCCCCCTTTGGTAAAGGGGGATTTAGTCGGATTCAAAGGGGATTTCGCCCACCATTCAAACCACCGAGCAAATCTAGCTGTCGATTCGAGGGTCAGTAATTAACTATCCCAAAACCTTGAGTGCCGACTCCGGCGGTCCTTCGACAGGCTCAGGACGAACGGATGGGGCGCTCCTGCCCCGTTCGTAGTGAGCTTGTCGAACCACCGTTGGAGATAGTTCCTAAGGGAGGATTAATATGGCAGGCCCGATTCCGGAAACATCGCGCAACATCACTCTGAAGGTGAACGGAGTTGCCCACACCGCCACCGTGCCGGTCCGCAAGACCCTGCTGGACTTCGTGCGGGAAGACCTGATGCTGACCGGCTCCCACGCCGGTTGCGAGCACGGCGTCTGCGGCTGCTGCAACGTCTTCCTCGACGGAGAGTTGGTGCGCTCCTGCACCGTCCTGGCGGTCCAGGCCGACGGCCACGAGGTGACCACCATCGAGGGCATGGGCACGGTGCGCGACATGCACCCCCTGCAAGAATCCTTCGCGGAGCATCACGGCCTTCAGTGCGGCTACTGCACCCCCGGCATGATCATGGCGGGGGCTTACCTGCTCCGGGACAACCCGCGGCCCACCGATCTGGAAGTCCGGCAGGCCATCGCCGGGAACCTGTGCCGCTGCACCGGCTACATGCAGATCGTCGAGGCGATCAAGGCCGCGGCAGGCCAGATTCAGGGTGACGTTAAGGGTGACATTAGATGAAGCCCGCACCGTTCGAATACTTCGCCCCCGAGTCGCTGGCCGAGGCCCTCGACCTGCTCCGGCAACGGGCGGGCGACGCCAGGGTCCTGGCCGGCGGACAGAGCCTGGTGCCGCTGCTCAGCTTCCGGCTGGTGAAGCCCGCCGCGCTGGTGGACATCAACGGGCTCAGCCAACTGTCTTACATACGCCGGGACGACGGGCGCCGGGACGACGGGTATATCGCCATCGGCGCCGGGACTCGCCAACGCCAGGTGCTGGCCTCCGATGACGTAAGCGAAATGTGCCCGCTGCTCAGCGAGGCCGTGTCCTACATCGGCCACCCGGCCATTCGCAACCGGGGCACCGTTGGCGGCAGTATCGCCCACGCCGATCCGGCGGCCGAGCTGCCCGTCGTGGCGGCTGCTCTCGACGCCGAGATGGTGGTGCACAGCAGCCGTGGCGAGCGCTCCCTCAAGCCCGAGGAATTCTTCGTTACCTTTCTGACCACCGCAATGGAACCGGACGAGATACTGGCCGAGGTCCGTTTCCCCTTCCTGGGCCCCCGCACCGGCGCCAGCTTCCAGGAGGTGAGCCGCAGACACGGGGACTACGCGCTGGTCGCCGTCGCGGCCACCGTTACCCTCGACAAGCGGGGCCACTGTCAGAGCGCGCGGGTGGCGCTTGGAGGAGTGGGCGGGACGCCGGTCCGGGCCCGTGCCGTCGAGCAAGCCATCACCGGCTCCGAGCCCACGGAGGCCGCCCTGGCGGAGGCGGCCCAGCTGGTGAAAGGGGAGATCGATCCGGCAACGGACATCCACGCTTCGGCGGAGTACCGAGGCCACGTGGCCTCGGTACTGGTCCGCCGCGCCCTGCAATCGGCTGCCGAACGGGCCAGGGCACAGTAGGGGCGGGCGCCCCGGTCTGAATACAGACCGTCTCGTTGACATCCTCAAGTATAATGGCGATGAGGTAGCCCGAGGAGGAATATTGTGGTAGATACGATCGATCGCCGCCTGGACGTAGGCACCGAAGTCGAAGAATATGCGCGGACCCTGGGAGCCGAGATCTACGGAGTCGCTTCGGCGGAGCTGTACCAGCGGCTGTTCCCCCGCAAGCCTTCGCCCACTAAGTTTGTGGAAGGGGCCAAGTCGGTGATCATCGTGGGCTTGCCTTTCAGCCGCGAGATCATGGACACGGTGGCCAAGCCAGGGCTCGCCGAGATCCACCGGAAGGGCGCCGACGATGCCGCTCTGAGTGGCACGGACGCTCAGCGGCCCCCGGCCGGCGCCGAACGGTACTACCTGGGCCCTGAGTACGGGATGCTGTCCCATGAGGTGGCCTTGATCGCCTACAAGCTGGCGCGCAAGCTGCGCCGGGACGGCCATCAAACCTTCTATTTCCCCCATGTCAAGACCGAGCCTCGCTTCAAGACGGCCCCCTTTTACTTCATGCCGGCCATGTACGCCGCCGGAATGGGCCAGCTCGGCATGAACTGCGCTATCATTACTCCTGAGTTCGGACCACGCTTCACTGTTACGGCGGTTATCACCGACCTGGAGCTGCCGGCCGGCGAGCCCATGGCCGAAAAGCTGTATCCCGGCTGCAAGACGTGCCTGGAGTGCGTCAAGCGCTGCCCCAGCAAGGCCATCGACGGCAGGTATTGGAAGAACGTCTTCAAGTGTTCCAATTACGGTTGCTCCGCCACCTGCCTGAGCGTCTGCCCCGTCGGCGAATAGGACCCTGCTCAATCACCAGCCGGGGTGGTTCGACAAGCTCGCCACAAACATTATTTGTAACGCCGATTACCGAAAGGAAGTACCAGGCCAGGCCTCGGAGATAGCCGTTGGGATCATCCGTTCGCCCTGGGTTTGTCGAAGGGCCTAGGTCTGGTGGTTCGACAAGCTCACCACGAACGGGGAAGACCCGCGGGAACGGAAAGAACCCGCTCGTCCTAAGCTTGTCGAAGGACCGAGAACGGCCTCCTTTAGAGATGGTGGCTAGGCGACCAAGTCCGGGCGCACCGTTAGCCACCCGGAACGCGATGGTCTTACCCACCTGCCCGTTGCAAAAGTAAGGCGCCAAACCCCTCATTACTCTCGCGGCGGCCCAGGCCCCATTGGGGCCGCAATGCCGGGTGGCCGGCGAGTGACCGTTGTCCGGCGTGCCGGGCATCCCGTTGATCTCTTGAACCGCACCGGGCCACCCACCCGTCTCCGAAGCCCCTCTTTCTCACTAGTCTCTTCCCCAGTTTGACCCGGCGTGCGCCGGAGGGGTTATGTATGCTAACCTGTAGGACGAAATAGCCGCCCAGCGCAAGATAGAGGAGGTCCCAAAGTGGCAAAAGCTCTCGAGGGAATAAAGGTAATCGACCTCACTCAGTTCGAAGCCGGCACCTCTTGTACCGAGGCGTTGGCCTTTCTCGGGGCCGACGTCATCAAGGTGGAGGAGCCCAACCAGGGCGACCCAGGCCGGCGCAGCCGAACGGACGTGCCCGGGGTCGACAGCTACTACTTCATCGTACTGAACCTGAACAAGCGTAGTGTGACCCTCAACCTCAGGAGCGAGACGGGTAAGACCATGTTCCTGGACATGGTGCGCCAGGCGGACATCGTGGCCGAGAACATGGCCCCGGGCGCCATGGAAAGGCTGGGGCTGGGCTACGACGTACTCAGTGAGGTCAACCCCAAGATCATCATGGCCCGCATCAAGGGGTTTGGCAGCTACGGGCCCTACAGCGACTTCAAGGCCTTCGACATGATTGCCCAGGCCATGGGCGGCGCCATGACCATGACCGGGTTCCCCGGCAGCCCTCCCCTCAAACCCGGCCCGACCATCGGCGACACGGGTACCGGCCTCCACGCCGCCATCGGCATTCTGGGGGCCCTGTGGCAGCGGCAGCAGTCAGGTAAGGGCCAGGTGGTGGAGGTCGCCATGCAGGACTGCATCGTGAACTTCTGCCGCCCCCGGCTGCGCAGCTACTACGAGACGGGAAATCCCGTTGGACGGCCGGGCAACACGGTCGTTGGCGGCGGAGTGCCCGGCGACATCTACAAGTGCAAGCCGGGCGGCCCGGATGACTACTGCTACATCTACACCCAGCCGGTACGGCCCCGCATGTGGGACGCCCTGCTGGAGGTCATCGGACGGGAGGACCTGCTGGGAGACGCCAACTACTCCGATCCCCTGTGGCGCGTCGACCACGCCGACGAGGTGAACGGGATGATCGAAAGCTGGACCATGCAGCGGGACAAGTACGAGGTGATGAAGCTGTTGGGCGCGGCCGGTGTTCCCGCCGGGGCCACCCTCAACGCGGTGGACCTGCACCAGGACGAGCACCTCCTCCAGCGGGGGATGATCACCCCCGTGGAGCACCAGAAGAGGGGGACCCTCAACCTGCCTGGCAACCCCATCAAGCTCTCCGACTCGCCCTCCGATGTCACCACCTCACCTCTCCTGGGCGAGCACAACGCCGAGGTGTTCCGAGAGTTCTTCGGCTACGGTGAAGAGGAGCTGGCCCGGCTCAAAGAGGAAAAGGTCATTTAGCTTAGGACTCAGGCTACACCCAGAGCCACAAACCGGTCGGGCGCTTCAAACACAGCCCGCCCCCGCCGCGCTTTCCGGCCGGCGGGCGCCGTGACGGCGCCCACCGGCCGAGGCACCGGTTCTTCCGCCCCCGGCCCGGTCACTTTCTCGCTCCCGGCCGGCACGCTGCCGTTCTTTCGTCCTCAACCTCGGCCGCCCCGGCCTCACGTAAACGTCCACTGTCAAACCGGCCCATTCTCAAGATCCCTCCTTCCCTCACTGGAGGGCCCCGCTGCCCTTTCTACCAGCTTGATTGATGTGTTATCATCAATACATATACCGGAGGCAGCATCTCATGGCAAAAGATAGCGCGAACAACATTGACCTTCACAAGTGGCAAGACCTTCTGACCCACGACGGGGCCTTTGCCGTAGACCCAGGACAAAAGATCGTGTACTGGAGCGCCAGCGCTGAGCAATTGCTTGGTCATGCGGCCAAGGATGTGGTCGGCAGGCCCTGCTATGAGATATTGGGAGGAAAGGACGCCGACAATTACCGCATTTGCAGGCCTGATTGCCCCGTGATGGCCAATGCTCGCCGGGGCCGAACGACGGTGGACTACGATCTCCTGTGCACGGCTACCACCGGCCTGGAAAAGCGCCTCAACGTGACCGTGGCCGTGTCCCGGAAGAACCGGCACGACTTTCAGGTCCTCTACCTCTTCCGGGATGTGAGCGAGCGCCGCCGCATCGAGGAGTTCGCCCGAAAGGCCAGCACCACGCTCCACCAACTCTTGAGCGAAGAGAACGGCGACCCGGTGGAGGAAGTCGAAGAGGACCCCACACCACTGCCGAAGCTCTCAAGGCGAGAAATACAGGTGCTCCGCCTGCTGGCAGCCGGCACGACCACCCAGCAGATTGCCGAGACCCTGAGCATACGGCCCCTCACCGCACGCAATCACGTTTCAAGGCTCCTCACGAAACTAGGAGTCGACAGCCGCCTCCAGGCCGTGGTCTACGCTTCCCGTAAGCGGCTTATCTAGATCCTGCTGTTTGGCCCCGGTTCCTCGCATCTTTGATGTGTTTGCACCTATTCATGGCGCGTTGCATACCCGACTATTGATATAGGGCCTCGTTCCAAAGGCCGATTCCTCTTGAAAAACCCAGGACAGCATCCTCGGTTCAAGAGCGAAGGCCTGGGACGGGCACCGTCGGACCCGGCCCGAGACCGCGGATTGGCGGCGGCCGAGTGTTTGCGATCAAGCCGGGGGAGGAGGGGTGGACTCCAGCGCCTGATCCGCAAACCAGAGCTAACTCCACGCTCGACGGGCCAACGCTGGGTCACCAACGCACCATGGACCTCCGTTATACCAGGGCCATTTACACTTCATGTACGAAGGACATACCGGCGTGTTCGAAGAGAACTCGGCCACCGGGTTCGACTACTTCCGGGTTGCCACGGGCGAGTTCGCGGAGATGTGGCAAGAGGTGGACCAATTCGGCATGATTCAGCAACTGGGCGTCCTTCCCGCACCGGAGCAGTAGGCCGACAAACCGCACGGAACCAACCGCATAATCTAAAACCGGCACTAAAATAGGAGAAGTCATGACGTACATAGACCCGGTCCAGGCGTCCCCTGCACACTACAAGACACTGTTGGAGAACGACCACGTCAGGGTTTTGGAGATGACGTTGAAGGCGGGCGAGAAGGACGAGGTACACTCACACCCCTCGGAGGTCGCCTATTTCGTCAAGGGCGGCGCGGTTAAGATACATCTCCCGAACGGAGAGGTCATGGAGGCGGACATTCCCGACGGGCACGTTATGTGGCACGAGGAGTGGACCCACCAGGTTGAAAACGTGGGCTCTCGGGACGTTTACGCGATCGTCGTGGAGAGCAAGAACGGGGCGTAGGCGAGTCCGATCGCTGGCATCTAACTTGGTTAAGCACCAAGAATTGCTCCCTTGGCGGCTGACCAGTCATGCGTCGCCGGGCCGGTCCGTTTGCCGCGGTCCGGCCCGGCGATGATTCTCCGTCCGGCACCGTGGACGAGCGTCCGCCGAGCGCCGTGAATCCCACCGTTCTCATCAATCGTGCCCTCCCCGGCGGCTGTGCCTGATGGCCACCCACTAGCCGAGTCTTCGCCGGTCCACGGAACACCTCTTCGGACCGGGCTGGCCAGTCCCAACTCCGGCACCCGACGGCAGCTTCCGAGCATTCTTCCCCTAGTTCTTCCTCCGGCATACCTCTGCGCCCCAGCCTTTCCCATCTCTCATGCCCCATCGCCCGAAGAGGCGTCCCACGGCTACACCGGCCGCGGCGAGCGGACCCGATTCAGACCGGCGGCGTTGACAACAGGTTGGGACATGCCTATAACTGTCGGTATTGACAGCGCTTCTGTTGATTGACCGATCAATGCGAATTCGCTGAGTTGGACCGGCCCATTCGGCGTACCGGTCTCGGCCACGCGACCGGCATTGCGGCGTCACGAACCGAGAGGAGGAATCATGCTCTACGATTCGCAAAGCAACGACATTACCATGGCGCTCACCGGGGAGTCCCTCATCACGAGGAGCCTCTCTCCGTTCACCGAGGAGGGCTTCCTGAAGGTTATTGACCTGCTCCGCGATGCCGACGTGAGCTTCACCAACGCCGAGATGCTGTTCCACGACTATGAAGGCTGTCCGGGGATAGAACACCCCGGCACCTGGATGCGGGCCGAGCCGAGCATGATCGGCGAGCTGCAGTGGGCGGGATTCGACATCGCGGCCTGCGCCATGAACCACGCCTACGATTACGGTGAGACCGGTGTGCTGGTCAACATCGAGAACTTCGACGACTTCGGCTTGCCCCACGCGGGTACCGGCGCCAACCTGGCGCTGGCCCGGGCCCCCGCCTACGTGGATACGGCCAAGGGGCGCGTTGCCCTCCTGGCGGCGTGCGACCACCTTCAGGTGCCCGGCGGCGAGGCGGTGAACCAGCGCCCCGACATGAAGGGCAAGCCCGGCGTCAACTTCATCCACGTGGAAGAGGCCTACACCATCGACCAGGCCTCGATGAACGACCTCAAGCGCATCAGCGAGGCCCTAGGCTGGGAACAGGGCAAGGTCGCCCGCCGCCAGGGAAGGTGGCCTCAAGAGAAGTGGGCCGATACCGGCGAGTTCTTCCGGTTCGGGGCCAGCCGGCGGATCGCACCCCCCAAGTTCCGCGTGGGCGAAGGCTATGGCCAGACCACCATGATGGACCCGGAAGACCTCAAGCAGAATCTCAAGTATGTGAGAGACGCCCGCCGGATGGCCGACTGGGTCATGTTCAGCTTCCATTGCGGCTACCATGGCGCCTCCTCGTCGGAACCCGCCGACCACCTGATCGAGTTGGCCCATGCCGTCATCGACGCGGGCGCCGATGTCTTCATCGGCCACGGCCCCCACCGGGACAAGGGCATCGAGATCTACAACGGCAAACCCATCTTCTACAGCATCGGCGACTTCATCCTTCAGAACGACACCGTCCTGCTCCAACCATCCGACGCCTACTCCAGGTATGGGCTGGACTGGTGGGAAGCCACCCCGGCGGACTACTATGACGCTAGGAGCGGCAAACAGACCCGGGGTCAGGACGTCGGGGCCGTGTACTGGCAAAGCATCGTGGCCCTGGCCAACTGGGAGGCCGGGCGGCTCAAAACCATCGAACTGCATCCCATCGATCTAGGAATGGGGCTGCCCATGGGCCAGCGGGGGCGGCCGGTCATGGCCCAGGGCGCGGTGGCCAGAGAGATACTGGAGCGGTTCCAGAGCATGTCCAAGCCCTTCGGGACCACTATCGAGATCGCGGACGGATTGGGCGTCATCACCGTCGGCTGACCCGGTGTGCGGGCCGTCCCCGGCCCACCGGCAAATGGAAAACAGCGCCGCAGCGCGAGGAGTCGGACGAATGCTCATAATCGATGGCAAATGGGACCGGGAGACCGAGGTCTTGATCGTAGGCTACGGCGCCGCCGGCGCCGCGGCAGCCCTGACCGTCCAGGAAAGGGGGGTTGAGGCGCTGGTCATCGAAAAACAGGAGGAGGGTAAGCACTACTCCACCAGCCACATGGCCGCCGGCGGGTTCCTGAATTTTTCCGACCGCGGCGAAGCCCGGAAGTACTTCAGGGCCATGTCCCACCTGGAGACCAGCCTTCTGTATTCCCCTTCCAACAGCTGGCCGGAAGATAAACCGATTGAAGCCTATATCGAGTACGCGCTGTTCAACAAGACCTGGGTGGAAGGACTCGGAGGGACCTTAACGGAGACGGCCCGGAGGCCGGAGAACGACTTTCCGGGGGCCGATTGCTTCGGGGTCTGCCGTTTTCCCGATGCCGGAATTGGGATGATGAAGGTCTTCAAGGACGCGGTCCAGGGCCAGGGCATCGAGGTGATGTATTCTACCAGCGCCCTCAAGCTCCTCACGAGCGTCAAAGGCGAGGTGTTGGGGGTCCAGGCGTCCACCGGGGAGGACCCGGGAAAGAAGATCAACATCAGGGCCACCAGGGGCGTGATTCTGACCCTGGGCGGGTTTGAGTTCGACGAGGAGATGAAGTTCAACTTTCTTAGGGTCTACCCATCCCATTTCGCCGGCAGCGAGTCGGCGACGGGAGATGGCGTCCGCATGTCCATGGACGTGGGAGCCCAACTATGGCACATGAACAGCGTGTCGGGCCGGTACGTAGCCAAGTTTCCCGAGCTTCCGGTGGCGATAAGCATGTCGATGGGACGAAGCCGCATCGAACAGCCCTGCGGGTTCATTATGGTGGACAAGTACGGCCGCCGGTTCACCCGTGAGGAGTTCAGCAACCACGGTCTGTACTACGAAGCCGCGCTTTTCGATAGCCGGAAGCTGGACTATCCCCGGGTACCCAGCTACCTGATCTTCGACCGGAAGCGGATGAGCGCGGGGCCGGTGCCGGTCTTGAGCAGTGGCATCACCGGACCGATGCAGGCCTATGCCTGGAGCCAGGACAACTCGGTGGAGCTGGAACGGGGCTGGATTTCCGTCGGGGACACGGTTCGAGATCTGGCCGGCGCCCTTGGCATGGATTCAGACACCGTCGGCAAGACGATCTCAACCTACAACAGCTACTGCGCCAGGGGCCACGATTCCGATTTCGGCCGCGACGCGAGTGACCTGACTCCCCTCGACGCGCCGCCCTTCTACGCCATTCGCATGTGGCCGGGAGGGATGAACACCCAGGGAGGGGCAAAACGCAACGAAAAGGCCCAGGTGTTGAACGTGGACGGCGATCCGATTGCCGGGCTCTATTCAGCCGGGGAGTTTGGGTCCATATTCGGCCTGCTCTACGCCGGAGGCGGCAACATCAGCGAGTGCATCGCGTTCGGCCGCATCGCCGGGGAGAACGCCGCCACCAGAAAGGTGTAGCGAACTGCAGACCCTGAGGAAGGCTACCGGTAATCGGCTGCGGGACCGCTTTCACAGCTTCGCCTCAAGACCGTCATTCCGAAGGGCGAAGCCACGCCGCCATTTCCACGAGCAAACCGACACCACCGTTTCTGGGAGCAGTTCAGCGCTGTCATTGGTACGAAAGTGTCGTGCCGCGCCAGCCGCAGCGGCTAGGCATTTGCGCTGGGGCTTCTCCTCCACCTCCCCAGATCCCTCTTCCTTCCCGCGAAGGACTCGGGATGACTCCCATTTTCGTCGGCCGTGGTGCTGGTGGCAACCAGAATGAATGATTCCGAGGAGCGGTTCAGCACTGTCATTCCGAGGAGCAGTTCAGCGCTGTCACACCGAGATTCTTCCCTTCGCTTCAGAATGACAATGGCCTTGCCCCCGTCCCTTGGGTCAATATCCAAGAAGGACAATTATCAGCATTGAGAGGAGCCTGGCGGACAGTCTTTTTTAGCAGCCTAGACCCTCCGCCAAAGGCCATGACCGCCTTGCCCCGGCCTTCCGAAAATCGAAAAGCCGGGGCCGACGGTAAAGGACCCTCCCGGGTGAAAACGTCAGCTCATTCGGGAATACCCGGCTGTATCTTGTATACCACCTTGTCCTGGTGTAGCTGCTCGACATCCTCTTGCGAGTATTTGAGGACGCCGGTGAGGAGTTCTTCCGTGTGCTGTCCCGGAGCGGATAGCGGCCCCTGTGGCGGATTGCTATCGCTGAGTTTTATGGCCATTCCGGGGACGTGGACCTTGCCGCCGTCGTAGGGGTGCTCTGCTTCCCACAGGAGCCCTCGATCCCAGAGTTGGGCTTCCTGAGTAGCCCGAGGAATGTCGTTGACCGGCTGACAGGCTATTTCCGCCTTATTGAGGATCTTCGCCGCCTCGTCGATGGTGTATTGGCTGACCCATTCGCCTATCTCCCGCTCCAGCATCTCAACGTGTTTGATTCGGCCGTCCTGGGTCTGCAATTCCGGGTTCGCGAGCCATTCCGGCTTGTTCAGGAGGCGGCACAGCCGCTCCCAGACATTCTTGTTGGACGCCAGAATCAGGATATAGCCGTCCTTGGCGAGGAAGGTGTTCGCCGGGCCGCCCCGAGCCCGGTTGCCGCGGCGCTCGGGCACGGTGCCATCCGACAGGTAGCCGATGAGGGTGTCTTCCATCCAGCTATAGCCCGAGTCCGCCAAACAGACGTCCACGGTCTGTCCCTCGCCGGTAAGCTCCCTGGCATTCAGGGCGGCGAGCACGCCGATGACGCCGTGGAGCGCGGTGGTGCGGTCCACCAGGGAGAAGAAACTGCGCACCGGGGGTGTTTCCGGGTAACCAGTGAGCGACATGTGGCCGCTCATGGCCTGACCGACAACATCCAGGCCGACCCGCTCGTTGAAGGGGCCGTATTGGCCGTAGGCTGAGATGTTGCACATGATGATTCGGGGGTTAAGGGCGTTAAGCACATCCCAGGAGAACCCCATCTTGGCGATGGTGCCGGGACGGAAATTCTGAATGAACACGTCGGAGACCTTTATCAGCTCCCGGAGAATCTCCTTGGCCTTATCGGTCCGCAGGTCCATGCTCAGGCTCTTCTTCCCGGCGTTCATGGATATCCAGTGGGTGCTCAGGCCCCGTACCCTCGGCAGCGCGGTGCGGGTCTCGTTGTTGCCCCGGGGCTCTATCTTGATCACCTCGGCGCCCAATCTGGCCATGATATGGGCGGCCCTCGGGGCGGCCTGGTGCCGGCCCAGGTCCAGCACCCTTATTCCTTCGAGGGCTGATTTGATTTCCGCCATGAAGATACCTCCTCGTAGACAGTAGAAAACGGTGGATGGGTAGGCCCAGCCGCCGCTAGATGACTCCTTCCTCTTTCATCCGGTCCATGTCGTCTTTGGTGTAATTCAGAAGACCCGTGAGGATTTCCTCGTTGTGCTGGCCGGGCGCGGATAGAGGGCCGATGACATGCCCGCTCTTACCCAGCTTGATGGCCATACCCGGAGCGAGGACCTTGCCGTCGTCGTAGGGGTGGTCCACCTCCACCAGCAGCTCCCGCCCCCACAGTTGGGGATTCTCGGCCGCCGTCGGAATATCGTTGACGGCGGCGCACGTGATCTCCGCCTCGTTCATCAGCCGCTCCACCTCTTCCGAGGTGTGCTGGAGGGTCCACTTCTCGATTTCCGCGTCCAGCATTTCTATCTTCCGCATCCTGCCGTCACCCTCTTGCAACTCCGGGTCCGCCAGCCATTCGGGCTTGTTCAGGAGCTTGCAGAGGCGCTCCCACTGGTTCTTTTGAGATGCGATAACGTAGACCCAACCGTTGCTGGTCTTATAGCTGTTCATCGGGGCGCCCCTTCCCCGGTTGCCGCGGCGCTGGGGCGCGATACCCTCCGCCAGGTAGGCGATGAGAGTGTCCTCCATCCAGGTGTAACCGGAATCGGCCAGGCACACGTCTATCGATTGGCCCCTTCCGATGATCGACCGCTGGCGCAGGGCCGAGAGTACGCCGATGGTGCCGTGGAGGGCGGTGGTCCGGTCGGCCAATGAGAAGAAGGTGCGCACCGGCGGCATTTCCGGGTAGCCGGTCACCGACATGTGGCCGCTCATCGCCTGGCCCACGGTGTCCCAGCCAATCAGGTCTTTGTTGGGCCCAGTCTGCCCATAGGCGGAGCAGTTGAGCATGATAATTCGTGGATTGAGGGCTTTGAGCACGTCGTAGCCGAAGCCGATATGCTGTATCATCCCCACCCGGAAGTTCTGGATGAACACGTCCGAGACTTTCACCAGCCCCCGGATTATCTCCTTGCCTTCCTCGGTCCGCAGGTCGATACCCAGGCTTTTCTTCCCGGCGTTCATGCAAATCCAGTGGGTGCTCAGGCCGCGAACCCTGGGCACCCCGGTGCGGGTCTCGTTGTTTCCCGGCGGTTCGATCTTGATGACCTCAGCGCCCAGGCGCGCTAAGATGTGGCCCGCCCTTGGGGCCGCCTGGTGCCGCCCCAGGTCCAATACCCTCAATCCCTGAAGCGCTGCGGTAGACTTTTCCATCTGGACCTCCGGTATCAATTGTGCCTGTTTCTTGGCATCGGCCCCCGCGTGGTGGTCCAAGCCCGGCAACTGCCTGGGCCATCGTCTGGGGTCAAGTCACTCTAGCATGGTGCGGAAGCCCTTGTCAGGGGTGCACCCAAGGAGGAACGCCAAGGATCGAAGGTTAACACATTCTGCGGACGCATGGCGACGCGGGTGCAGGCCCTCTCCTTCGGGCAGGTGGGCAGGAAGAGGAAAGTCAATCAATGAATTGCTCGCTCAGTCCAGCGACCGGATGTCCTTGAACCGTACCATGCAGAAGGCGGACACGATCACAGCCCCCACGCCCACGGCGGTCAGGGCGAAGTTGATGTCGATGCGATCGGCCATCCAGCCGATACCGACCGCGGCCAGGGGAATCAGTCCCGACTCGTAATGCCAGACGCTGGACACCCGGCCGCGCAAACGGTCCGGCACCACGAGCTGGATCAGCGTCTGGTTGCTGACGATAAAGTGCGTCTGGGCCAGCCCCATAAGCGCCATCAGGGGCAGAGAGATCCATATCGAGTTGGAAAAACCCAGCGCGAGGATAATTGCGGAGCCTGCCAGCAGGGCTATCAGCCCCACCCTCCCTTTTTGAGTGAAAAAGCCCCAGGTCGCCATTATGAAGGTGGCCAGCAGCCCGCCGCTGCCCATGACGGCGATCATGGCGGTGCCGGTGCCGATTCCGGCGTCCAGGGCTTCCTTCGTGTACACCGGCAGCAAAAGCACCAGGGGCATGAACACGGCGGTGCGGATGAAGTTCAATATGGTGAGACGCAGCATGACCTGGTTTTTGAGGATGTAGCCGATACCCTCCACCAGGTTGGACAGCATCGACGCTCGGCGGGCGGTGCTGGCTTCCTGGTATGGAGTCCGCATGGGCAACAGCAAAAGCACCATGGCGATGTAGAGACTCGCTTCAAAAAAGAAATTCCACTTGAAGCCCACCGTCGCGATGAGCAGGCCGCCTATGAGGGGGCCGACCAGGCGCATGGAGGTAACGGTCATGGCGTTGAGGGCCAGTGCATTGGGCAAATCCGCCCGGCGCACGGTGTTGGCAATCAAGGCCTGCCGCACCGGCTGCTTGACGGCGAACCCGATGCCGGCGAAGCTCATGTAAACGTAGGCGTGCCAGACCTCCACCTGCCCGCTGGCCACCAGCAGGGCGAACAGGATGGCCACGACCGCCAGCCCGCATTGGGTCACGATGGTGATCATGCGGCGGTCCCACCGGTCGGCCAGCACCCCGGCCCAGGGACCGATGACCAGGATGGGAAAGGACCGTATCCCGGCCACGGCTACCGAGTGCAATGCCGACCCGTCGCTTATTTCAAACACCAGCCATCCGATGGTGAATATCTGAAGCCACTGGGCGGCGTTGGCGCACAGGTTGCCGGCCCAGAGGAAGCGGTAATCCCGGTTGTTCTGAAGAGAGGAGAAGGTGTTGAGGCCGCCGCGCCGCTCTTTGGATTGGACGGTGGTGGCTTCGCGGCTGCCGGCCCGCCCGGCGGGCGAGGCCTGCCCTTCATCTTTTCGGTCAGCGGCCATAGACCTCCACTCGTATCTGGCCCGCAGGAAAACCCACCCGGTTGGCGCCCGGGTAGCGGGCGCCGGACGCCCGGCCCAACACTACGCTAATTACCGATCATCGCACAAGTATCCACGCCTGAGATGCGGCCGGTAGGCTCCGGCGGCCCTTCGGTCACCACGCCGGCGCCCGGTCCTGTCCGAATCGGGCATGAAAAGAGCCGGGAACCCCCGGCTCTAAATCAGCTCCAACCCGGACGCGTCATGCTTGGCGTGCCAGCATCAAAGAGCGGTGCTAGCGGCCAAATACTCTCCTGGATGTATTTCGCCTTGCCGTTTGGCTTCCGGGACTGGCGGCGCCATTGCCACGGTACTGCTCCCGGCCCATCCCCGGTCCCCGGCCGTCCGTGCTCCGGCGGGGTCCGCTGCCGTTATGAGGCCCGCTGCCGTTGCGAGGCCCACTGCCGTTGCGAGGTCCGCCGCCGTTGCTGGGCCTGGCCCGTTCCTCCGGGAACTGTTGCTCTGGGGCGAAATTTCCGTAGTCGAAGCCGGGCAGACGCCGCCGTTCGATCCGCGCCCCCAGGTCCTTCTCCACCAGACGGATCATGGCGCCGTCCTCGGCCCCGGCAAAGGTGAATGCCTCGCCCGTCTGTTCGGCCCGGCCGGTGCGGCCGATCCGGTGGGTGTAGGTGTCGGAGGTGTTGGGAAAATCAAAGTTGATTACATGGGAGATTTCGGGGACATCGATGCCGTGGGCGGCGATGTCGGTAGCCACCAGGATGTCGAATTTACCGTCGCGGAAGCCGTCCATGGCCCGTTGGCGGGCGTTTTGAGACATGTTGCCCTGGAGCGCCGCCACCCGGTACGAATTCCTGGCCAGGTCCAAAGCTAGGGACCGGGCCCGGTGTTTGGTCCGGGTGAAGACCAGGGCGCGGCCGGTGGGGGTCTGCTTCAAGAGGGCCAGCAGCAGACTCTTCTTGAGTTGGTCCGGCACCGGGTAGAGCGCATGCGAAACGGTCTTGGCCGGGGCGATGGCCCCAATCTGGACCAACTCCGGGTTCCGCAGAATCTTCACGGCCAATGACCGGATCTCCGGGGGCATGGTGGCCGAGAAGAAAAGGGTCTGCCGCTCGGTGGGGAGACGCCCCAGGATGCGCTGCACGTCGGGCAGGAAGCCCATGTCGCACATGGTGTCGGCCTCGTCCAAGACCAGCACCTCGACGTTGGAGAGGTCGATGTCCTTTTGGTTCAGGTGGTCCAGCAGCCGTCCGGGACAGGCGACCACCACCTGGGCCCCGTTTCTCAGGCCGGCCAATTGGGGGCCTTTGCCGACGCCACCGTAGATTGTGACACTCTTTATGCGGAGGTGCCGCCCCAGTTCGATGAAGGTCTGATGGATTTGCTCGGCCAGCTCCCGGGTCGGTGCGATGACCAGGGCCCGGACGCCTCGCTTGCGAGGTCCACTGGCCAGACGATGGAGGATGGGAAGCGCGAAGGCAGCGGTCTTACCGGTGCCGGTTTGGGCCAGGCCCAAGACATCCCGGCCTTCCAATGCCAGGGGGATGGCTTGTTCCTGGATTGGGGTGGGTTTGACGAAGCCGACCGACTTAACGCCGGCCAAGACTTGAGGGTGAAGGGAAAACTGTTCGAAATTCACTAAGAGAGCCTACTCCTTGACTGCTGTCCCGAGCCAAGTCGCACTCTCAGCCTCGTGGTCACGGTCAATCTAAAATTACGGCGATGCCTTACAACATTCGCCCAGTCTAGTATAGCATGCCCTTGGGACCTACGGATTGGGCTCGGCGGCAGTGTGCCGGTCACCTGCCCGTCATTCCGGCGAAGGCTGGAATCCATGGAGTGTTGGCGCCAGCTTCCTGCCTGGACACCGGCTTCCGCCGGTGTGATGGTTAAGGCTCTCCCTGCCCGGGGTTGGAAATTTGGAATGGCCCGGTTCGGCACGCTTCGTTGGACCGGGGACCGGAGACCAGGGACCAGGGGCCGAGCCTGGGTTACACGTCCAGCACCATGAGTTCTTCCCCGAAAACCAGCTCCCCGTCGTACACCTTCTTGATGTCACCGATGCCTTTTTCCATGGAGCCGGGCCGGCACAGGCCAGGACCCGTGTGAACCAGGACCAAGCGCTTGACCCCGGCCTCCTGGGCCATCGCCGCCGCTCCGAGGGTGCCGCACATGCTGGTCTGACCCTCTCCGGTGGCGTCCATATCGCCGGTGTGTCCCCAACACATGCATAGCATCACGTCGGCGTCCTTGGCCAGGCCCGTCACCGACTCGCAGGGACGGGTATCGCCGGTGAAGACGATGCTGCCCTCCGAGGAGTCCAACCGGTAGGCCAAGCAGTCAAGCCACGGCTGAGCGTGCTCCGCGACGGCCGCCGTGACCTTCCAATCCTTGCCGGTGTGCACCAATCCCGGCCCGATGTCATGCACATCAACCGACGGCGGCTTGCGGGGGAGAGTGCCACCCCGGTTGACGTAGACCCGCTGGCTGCCGGCGTTGTTGATTCGGGCCTTCCAGTCGTGGGAGAAGGCGCCGATCTCCTCTCCCAGGATCCGGTCGGTGATGGTCTCGGTCAGGGTGGGGCCGTACACCTTCAGCTGATTCTCCTTGCCGACGCTCTGGTCCCACCGGCAGAGCAAGAAGCACGGGTAGTCCACGTCGTGGTCGAAGTGGTGGTGGCTGAAAAACAGGTAGTCGATCTGGGTTGGCCAGAGGCCCGCCTTCACGAGCTTGTGGGTGGCCGCCGGCCCGCAGTCGAACATCAGGTATTCACCGGCAACCTCGATGACATGGGAGGAACCGAACCTGTCGGGCGTCGGCGTTGGTGTTCCCGTGCCCAAAAGGTAGATTCTGGCCATTCCTGCACCTCCGCAATAGGCTCACCGGAGTCTAACAGCAAACAATCGATCTGCTCAAGAACCCGCCGCCACCGCCGGGTCGACCCGCGGTTCTTCCGCTCGTGCCGAGCCGGCCGGGAGGCGCCGATCCGAAGCGTCGTATCGGTTGAATGTGCTGGTCCTCGAGACAACATCCGCCGAGAGCGTGAGGGACGAAATCCCCCTGTGTCCCCCTTATAGAAAGGAGGAGGGTAGGTTGCTGGTCGCAAGGTCTGCCACGGTGAGGCTTCCAACGATACCTGGGTCAGTAGGCGCCCGGGCCCTGACCGGGTGCCGGACCCGCCGGCGGGTGTTTTCAGGCCAGCTGAACCACCGTGCCCTGGGCGGCAGACCGGTAGGCGGCGTCCACGATGCGCATCGCGGCCAGGTCGTCCTCGATTCCGGCGACGGGAGACCTCCCCTTTTGGAGGGCCTCCAAGGTATCGGCCACGAATGCGGGATAGAAGGAGCTGTTGTCCTGGGGAGCTTCCAGGTAGTTGTGATTACCCTGCTCATCACACCAGAGCATGGTGTTCCGGTCGATGGAGCGGAACTGGTACCGCTTGCTGTGCAGGGAGAACTCGACGCTGGGAGCCCGGGGCGTTTGGGTGTGGACGTAGGCGCTCTCAATGGAGCACAGCGCCCCATCTTCCATCTCCATCGTCAGGTGGGCGAAGTCCTCGACCTCCTCGCCGTAAACGCTGTTGCTGATCACAGCGTAGACGCTCTTTGGCTTCTTCCCTGTAAGGTGGAGGTACAGGTCGGGGAAGTGGATGCCGACGTTGGTCAGGCAGCCCCCTCCGGCCTCGGCTTTCTTCAGGTTCCAGACGTTGCCGTTCCGGTAGTAGCGGCTCACAGGGCCCGCGATGAACCGGAAATTGGCGTGGAAGAAGTCCGCGGCAGGCCCTTCCAGCTCTTTGATCTTGCGCACCCAGGGGGCCATCCGTATCGAGAAGGGCACGGCGACGAAGGCGTTCTTCCGCTTAGCCAGGGCCGCCAATTCCTCCACTTCTTTGAGGTTCAGACCCATGGGCTTTTCCATCGCGAAGGGCACCCCTTCCTCCAGCAAGAACCGGGCGGTCTCCGCCATGTCGCAGTGCCGCCCCAGCGAGAAAACGAAGTCGGGGCGCTCCTTTTGCACCATCTCCCGCCAATCAGTGTAGAAGCGGGAGCCCAGGCCGGCGGCCACCTCCCGCCCGGTTTCGGGGTTTCTGGCACTGATCGCCGCCACTACCGCCAGTTGCTGCATCGTTGGGTAGTAGTGGGGGGAGTGCCAATGGGTCACGTCGATGAAACACGTCTTCAACGCCATAGCTCCTCCTGTTGATTCCTTCCTGAACCGTCGGCCCTCACCCCCGGCGCCTCTCCCGATGGGAGAGGGGTGGCCGTCGTATAAACCGGGGAGACTGGTAACAGAAGAACCGGGCATATGGGTAACACTTTACTGGCCCGCCCAACTGACGGACTCGGACGAGGCTCGGGGATCTCCCCGAAGGGCAGGTGTATCCGGGAGAGGCCGCCTAAGGGGCCCCGGACTTGTCCTCATAGGCGCCGGTCTCCGGATACACCTGCCGGTAGACCAGCCGCTGGACGTTGGGGCGTTCGAAGTCCATGGGTGTGGATTTGTCTCGCAGCTCCAGGTAGGCCTCGCCGTGCAGGACCCCCTCGTCCTCCAACTCGTAGATGGCAAGATACTTGGTGGCTCCTTCCCCCTCGCACAGTTCGTACCGCCGGGCGCCAAGAATACCGGGCACCGATACTCGCTCGGGAACATGGTGCTCGTTGTACCACCGGTTGAACTCCGCTTCCGTCCCCGCTTTGGGTTCCATGAACACCACTAGAAGAGCCTTTCCGATTTCGCCTTTCACGGTCGCACCTCCGGATTTCTTCTCCACACCATGATAGCGGCGAAACGCGCTTGGAAACAGAGCCCTCATAGACGACATCGTCTCCGGCGCCTATCGTGTCGAGGAACTACAGCCCGAGGATTACCGGCGTATCCGCGAAATCTGTGACCGGTACGCTGACGCCGATGTGGGGCTTGTCGGCGCTGGGGTCCTCGCGATCGTCGAGCGGCTCAACGACCCCAAGCTGGCCACGCTGGACCGCCGCCACTTCCACGCTCTACGGCCCTGCCATGCAGACGTGTTGCGGCTACTTCCGGAAGGGTAGGTGTGAAAGACGGAGGGGGACCAGTGAAGGAGAGGTTTGGTGGGCCTGGATGGACTCGAACCAACGACCTCGGTCTTATCAGGACCGCGCTCTAACCGCCTGAGCTACAGGCCCACAATTGCCAGTAGTATTTGAATTATAACCAGTGACCGGCCGGGTATCAAGGACTCCCGA